>Ga0172379_10000902_pt1 | contig 66622 bp, 54 predicted proteins | sample GrowelOW334metaG_FD_119756 | JGI IMG/M metagenome (GOLD analysis project Ga0172379, IMG submission 119756) | Groundwater microbial communities from an aquifer near a municipal landfill in Southern Ontario, Canada - Groundwater well OW334 metaG | ecosystem: Environmental > Aquatic > Deep... | reverse complement strand
CGATGGTCGAGAAATAGGAAATATCGACCCTCGAGATTGATAAAATGGATAAAAAATATATCACACTAAAAGAAGCATCAAAGATATCCGGGTATGCCCCCGATTATATTGGGCAGCTTATCAGGGGTGGAAAGATCCCCGGGAAACAGATCTATTGCAATGTTGCGTGGGTGACAACGGAAGCTGATGTCAGGGAATATCTCAAGCAGAGATCAGAGAAAGGAAGCGGGGGTGGTGCCATAACGAATGCCGGGCTTGAAGAGCGGCTGATCGGAGAGTGGAGGAAAATAAAGATCGGTTTTATGGAGCATCTTAATATGTTGGGGGCGGTGAGGGTGTTGCTGTACACGGTTACGATCTTTTCATGCGTGGTCATCGTATTGGGTGCGTACATAGTGTCGACACGTTTTGAGAAAAGCGCGGAATACAATGCCGTTAAAAACATTGATCTTGGCGGCGCTGTCGACCGTGCTAACCCGGAAGGACTATAGCGTTATCGTATCGCAATATGCCAAAACAGCATGCATGTAAACAACGAGAATCATCCTTTATGAGGACTGCGTTGTCGTATGTATTGATCGCGATGTATATATTGTTCCCAATGGGGCACGCATCGGCACAGCTCACGATGGAAATAGTAAACACCGTTCCCGATGCTGCAGAGGCGGCAACGAGCGATGTGCCAACGGAAGAAGCGGCGCCTGTCTCCGTCCCTGCGGAAAATATTTTTGTCACCAACATTGATGGAGCGACGAACATGGATATTCCGGGAGACGGGAGCGGTAGCACGGGCGCCGAAGAACAAGAACCAGCAGTTGCAGAAGAACATCTTTTTATTACGAATCTTGAAGCTGTGTCCGAGTCCGCGACACAGGACGAAGCCGCATTGTTGGCAGGATCGCCAATACCAAATGAAAGTGGGATGTCCGTCGGAGATGTTATTGCTGACGTCAGTTCCCAAAGTGTAGAGACAAACAACGAGGCTGCACCTGCGGAAGAATCCGCCGGCGTGCCGATACAAGAACAAGAATATGATGCAGGGGAAACAATCCAGGTAGCGGAGGATAATGCAGCGGGGAACACAGAACAAAGCATTCCCACACAGGGGCAGCAGGAAGAAGGCGGTGCCGTTGCAACAACTCAGGAGACGAGTGCTGGCGGCGCGGCAGAAAATACGGAACAAAATATCCAAAACAATATCCAAATTGTTTCCGGTGGCGGCAGTGGGGCGGTCGTGGATATTTCTTTGAGCGAGAACGCCGAGCAGATTGGGATAGGAAGTTCTGAACAGGCGGAGCAAGAAATCGTTTTGGATGAGGCGGACCAAGATGCAGAGATTGTGCAGGAAGAGAGCGTTGTTGTGCAATCTCTTGAGCCCATAGTACAACAGGAAAATAAAATGCCGGCACAAGACGGAATATTCTCATCTTTTAACGAGAAAGATTGTTATGCGGTTCGTCCCGGCGAATTATATTGTTCAAAAAAATCTCAGGAAAATGCCGCCGGGTCCATGACAGGAGAAAGAAATACGCCAACTGCGTATGCGGCAAAGGATATGGATGGCGACCAAGAGATATTTTTTGAGACGGCGAGCGGGGTCATGCAATTGACACATAATACGGACGAGGATACCAATCCCTTTGTTGATCCGTTCCGGAAATATGTTGTATGGCAGGAATTATCGCAGGATCAGTGGAATATATTTCTTTACGATATTGCCGCGCGTAACATCAGAAAAATAAGCATGCAGGGTGGCGCAAATATCAATCCTTCCGTATGGGGTGACCTGGTGGTATGGCAGGGGTGGGAAAACGACAACTGGGAAATTTATCTTTTGGATGTGCGCGCCAATGATCCTCCAAAAAAAATATCAACCAGCGCTTTGCATGATATGTTTCCGCGCATTGCCACGGGGCTGGTAACGTGGCAGACGTTGGAGGGGGGGAGTTCCTGGCAGGTATATGCATATGATATTGATTCGGGTGCTACGACACAGATAACTGAGGGCGCCGGCAAACATGAACATCCGCGTTTTGTTATGGTGTGGGACGATGAGGATGGCTCAGGAACACGAGCGCAAAAAGGAAGGGACCTTGGCACCGGTGAAATATTTGATCTTGCCAGTGGTATTGTCGAACAGCGGGTGCCGGTAACTATTCCCGGCGGGCGGGAGCAGGAAGAGAACCAAAGTGCGCTCCCCGCGGGAGTTCCTACTGCGGCGGTGTCGTCGAACGGCAGTGTGTCTCCCTCAAAAGACGGGACAGACGGCGAACAACCAAGCATCCATTAAGGTATGTTTGTTATGCGGCAACACCGACACGGGTATATGCAGAAAACACGAATGATAACAAGCGTGTTTTTTGTTGTTGTGCAGCTGCTGCTTCCTTTTTCATTTTTGCGTTTTGCGGATATTCCACCGGTGCATGCGGCGCTCGATCCCACGCAGAATGAATATCTTGTCTCTGTCGGTCCGGTGGGAGGGTCAACCGCGGCAAATTATGTATTTGCGTCGGTGTTGAACCCCGCGGCTTCGGGGAAAACAGTGGTTATCAAAAGGTTGAATGTGGATGTGTATGCGGTGGCAGCGGCGAGTCGTCCGAATCTTACGGTGCGCCGTATTACGGCGGCCTCCGCCGGCACACAGATCGCCGCAGCGGATATCCCTAAAAAAAATACGGTATCAGCGGATACTATAGTGGATGTCAGATATGCGGGGCCCACAGTAACGCTGGCGGGAACGGCGGATTCGCGGATCATGTCTATTGTTGCCCCGGCGGCGGTTGGCGTCAGCTACGGGGATAAAGAGATCATTTTTGGGTCAAACGAACAATATATATTACAGCCCGGAGAAGGTATTGCGCTGTATCAGGAAGCGGCGGGAGATGTTGATCATCGCGTAAGGATGTTGGTGGAGTGGGACGAACAATCATCAACTCCTGCAAGCCAGGGGGAGTATATGTTCGCATATCCGCGCGTTGCTCGCGCGGCGGGGGCGAACGAAGTGTATCATACTTTTTTTAATCCCGCGGCATCGGGAAGGGTGGCAGTGGTCAAGCGTATCATTGTGGATGTCGATTGCAACGGGGTTGCCGCGTACACTAACAATTTTTCCGTCAGAGGAATAACGGGAGCATCCGGAGGAACGGCCATTGCGGCAGGCGCTATTCCAAAAAAAAATACGGGAAGCGCAGACAGCGCGATGGAGTTTCGCCACACAACTGTGACGGCGACGCTGGCAGGCAGTGTCGATTCGCGCCTGATGCTGCTTACTCCCTGCGGGGCCGTGAATCAATCTATCGGCCATCAGGAGATATTGTTCGGAGAGGGAGATGAGAAGCTGGTGCTGCAGCCCGGAGAAGGTATTGCGCTGTATACGGAGGCCGCCGGTGACGTGAATCAGCTCGTGCGCTTTTCACTTACGTGGCAAGAGGTTGCAGCTGCCTCCGCTCCTGCGTCTCAAGGAGAGTATCTGTTCGCCTATCCGCGCATTTCCGATGAGGCAGCGGCTCCTGCCGCAAACACCGTGTTCGATGTTTTATTCAACCCCGCAGGGTCGGGCAAAACAGCGATAGTAAAGCGCATTGGTATTCGCAATGATGCCGATGCGGCAGCAAATTATAGCGCGTTCACTGTCAGGCGTATTACTAATGCTACGGGCGGAACGGTGATCGCGAGTGCGAACATTCCTAAAAAACACAGTTCTACGGGAGACGCCGCAACGACCGTATTATATTGCGGCACAACTTGTGCTTCGGCGATCACTCCCACATTTTCTGGAACAGTTGATTCGCGTATTCTTTCGGTGAACGGTCCTGGGGCGGTTGGCCAATTGATCGGACAAAAAGAAATAGTATTTGATGGTGATGAAAAACTGGTGTTGCAACCGGGGCAGGGCATTGCATTTTATATTGAAGCGGCAGGGGATATCGATCATTATATAAAAATGTTCGTCGAGTGGGATGAGGAAGCATCTGCTCCCGCGTCCGTCGGGGAATACGCCATTACGATCGGGCCGGTGAACGGCAATGCGGTCACGGCAAATTATGCGTACGCATCGTTGTTCAACCCCGCGGCTTCTGGGAAAACGGCTCTCGTAAAACATCTGTGGATCGGCGTGGATGCGGCAGCAGCCGCTGCCTATGTTCCTTTTTCGGTCCGCCGTATTACTGCTGCCTCCGCAGGAACGCAAATCGCGGCGGCCAATGTACCGGTGAAGCACACCGGAACGGCAAATACTGTTATGGACGTGCGAAGGACCGGCGTGACAGTGACGCTTGCGGGAACAATCGATTCTCGTATTGCGAGTGTGCAGAGTCCGGGTGCGGTGGGGGCGGCCGCAGCTCCTCATTTGAATGGATGGAAAGACATGGTGTTTGAGACCGATGAAAATATCGTATTGCAACCGGGGGAGGGAATAGCGCTATATCAGGAGGCAGTGTCGAGCGCGAACTTGAGAGTAAAATTGTATGCAGAGTGGCAAGAGGTGGCAAGCGGCTCGACCCCGGCAAGTCAGGGGGATTATTCACTTTCTATCGGGCCCGTTGCAGGATCGCTAAATGCGAACTATGTTTATGGATCATTATTCAATCCTTCTGCATCAGGAAAGAATTTTGTAGTGAAAAAGATCGAGATACGCGCAGACCGCAGGGGAGCGCTCACGGCACCGGGATATATCCCCGCAACGATCAGAAAAACCACCGCGGCTTCTGCGGGGACATTGCTTGCCGCGGCAAACGTTCCCAAGAAACATACCGGCACCGCGAACACAACCGCGGAAGTGCGGCACACCAATGTTACAGTAACACTGGCGGGGGCTGCCGATTCACGCGTGGCAGGCGTGATGGTGCCGGGCGGTGTTGGGCAGGATTCGGGAGATTTCGAATTTATCATTGTTCCCCAGGATGAATTAATCCTCAAGCCGGGAGAGGGAATGGCGCTGTACCAGGAAGCGGCAGCGGGAGACGTAAATATGGTATTTCGTTTTCGTGTTGTGTGGTCTGAAAGCGAGGTTGACCTAGAAACAGGGACAAGTGGCACGCAAGCAGTTACACTAAATGTTCCGTCCGGCAATAATTACGTCGGTGGGGCGTTCATATTTGTCAGAGAATCGGCGACAGCATCCATCTCTCAGATCGTGCTGACCGAACAAGGAACAGTGAATGCGTCAAACAGCTTGTCGAATGTAAAGATTTATTATGAAACTGCGGTAACCTGTTCATACGATGGAAACGAAACGGCGTTCAATGCGGTCGGCGTTTCGTTTGATGCCGCGGAGAGGGCTACCGCGTCCGGGACGATGTCGGTGGGGACCTCGCAGGTATGTGTGTATGTGGTACTGGATATCGGGTCAACTGCGACGAACGGGCAAACGCTTGAGATCGAGCTTGCGGCGTCAGGCGATGTGACGGTATCCGCGGGGACCCCAACTGCCGCATCTTGGCCGGTGGAAATATCGGGCACCACCACATTGCAAAAGACTATGTTGACGCAAAATTATTTTCGGATATATACAAACAACGGTCTTCTTGATCCTGTGGACCCATGGCCGGCCGGTGCGGTTGATCTTGGCGAGAATGCGGCGGTCACTCTCGGTGATGGTCCTCCTGCAAAGGGGGATGTTTTGCACATCCGCACGACGATCCTTGTCGGGGGGCTTGTGTTGTCCGCGGCGTCTTTATCTCTCAAGCTGCAATTCGGGCAGCGGAGCACTACCTGTGACGCGATCTCGCAGTGGTTTGATGTCGGCACTTTAGCGAGCACTTCTCTGTGGAGGGGATATGACAATACGGGTGTTGCCGACGGGGTGTCACTTTCAGGAAATCCTCCGACCGCGGGAGACCTTAATATCAGTATTGCGGACAGGGCGGGGACATATGAAGAACAAAACAACAGCGCGGCGAATCCTTATGGCGTTGCTGTAGGGGAGGATGTTGAGTATGACTGGGTAGTGCAGCATAATGGGGCCGTTCCCGGGGTGGCCTATTGTTTTCGTATGGTGAAGACGGACAACACGGCGCTTGATGGATACAATTTTTACCCCGCGATGGCTACTTCTCCGTATCGTCCCTATTCGCAACACTGGCGGTGGTATGACGACGAGAATAATGAGATGCCTGTTGTTGCGCTGGCAGATGAAAACACTGCTCCCTCAAATATGCTCAACAACAGCGTGGTGAAATTACGCATGACTGTTACGGATACTGCGCAAGCCGCAGGAACAGATATCAAATTCAAGATCCAATTTTCCGAATTTTCCGATTTTTCTGCCGGTGTTTTTGACGTCGTTGAACAAGGGAATTGTATCGCAAGCTCAAAGTGGTGTTATGGGAATGGCGTGGATGCGGACAATGATCCCGTGCTGGCGCGGGTACTCACGGATTCTGCCATGAGTGGAACGCACAATGAGTCGGGGGTCTCTTCTTCCGCATTTGACCCGCCCGCAAGCGCTTCGGTGGAGTTTGAATTTACCCTGAGACAATCCGGTGCAAAAACAAATACAACTTATTTTTTTAGGGCGTATGATGTTTCCGGCGGCGCCTCGGTGCCGGTATACGCTGGCGATAACTATCCAAGTCTTTCAACCTCAGGTACCGACATGACATTCTCAATTTCCGGTGTCGGGGTCGGGGTATTTACCGAGGGAGCAACTACGAGCGTTACTACAACTTCAACGGATGTAAATTTCGGGGATATTCCCATCGGGTCATCAGTAAATGCCGCACAGCGCCTTTCCGTGTCGACAAACGCGGCAAACGGCTATACCGTATATGTGTATCAGCGCTTGGGATTTTTGAATCAGCGCGGTGATGAGATAGGGGCGATAACAGGAACCAACGCTTCTCCGCAGGGATGGTGGAGCGCCTGTGATTCCTCCGCGTCGGGATGTTTCGGATATCATACGGGAGACAATGTGCTTTTGGGGGGGTCTACTCGATTTGCACCGGATGACAGCTTTGCACAATTCGAGTCCGGCGCGATGGAGATCGCGAATAATACGGGTCCGGTAACGGATGAAATAACCGACATGCTTTACCGCATAAAAATAACGAATGAACAATATGCGGGAAATTATCAAAATAACATCGTCTATATTATTGTCACTGATTTTTGATCATGAAGCATGCAATGTATAAAATTCGGGCGATACTGTTGATTGCCGTGTTGTTTTGTTCACTGCAGACCTTTGCAGCGGTACCGGCTCATGCGGAAGCAGTGGCAGGCGTGACACCCGCCGTTTTCGATCTCAAACTAAAGCCTCGCGATATTGAAAAACAATCAATTAACATCATCAATCTCACGGACGCAAGGGCCGACATTTATATTTTTGTAAATCCATTCTCACCGGAGCAGGGGAAGACGGAGTTTCTTGACCGCTCAAGAGTTGACGCCACTTTATCGCTTGCGCACTGGATCTCTGTGACGCGCGCAGCGCTTGAATTTGGACCGCATGAAAAGCGGACAATCGAAATTGAGATACAGGTGCCCCCAAATGCTGCAGAGGGCGTGCGCCATGCCGTTATTTCTTTCGGCTATGGGGCGACGCGTGATAGTGCCGAGCAAGCCGTTGCGGAGCTCCCGCAGATCATGATGAATGTCGAAGTGGTGCGTGACATAAAAGAGAAACTTCAGTTGAACGGTTTTTCTCCGCTCAAGAACATTTTCTTTTCCTTTCCCTTGGATTTTTCCGTTGAGCTTGAGAACATCGGCGCCTCAGTTTTGTCATCGCAAGGAGAGGTGCGCTTGTATAACAGAAAGGGCGAGGAGGTCGCATCTCTTCCATTGCAGAAAGAAACCTCCATCACGCCAAAAGAAAAGAAAGTTTTTTCCCTACGTTCAGCGCTTGCGCTCGACGCAGGGCGATATAAGGCAATGCTCGACATCGATTACGGATCAAAACAGCGGCAGTCGTTGCATGATACGGTTTATTTTTGGGTGGTACCATGGAGTATTATTGTGGTGGTAGTATTTTTGTGGCTCGCGGCAGTGGCGCTTATTGGTATTATGGTATACAAAAGAATGTCTCATCGTCCAAAACCCGCAAAGATCGTTTCTTGTCCGACAGCACCGCCGCCATCTCTTGCCCGGTCACAGCGGGTGGCGCCAGTTGCCGAATATAAAAACTATGGTTCCGAGCATTCACAACACGTGGTTGATCTTAGGGCAATGCGCGAGAAAGGAGACCGAAATAAGTAGCATTCCGAGGTAGTCAAAATATATTTGTTACGGTATAATAATAGTAATTAATTATTCGATGAATATGAGATCAAAATGTCTGGTTTGCGCGAGGTTGGCCTTTACGGCAATGGCCGTATCGTTGTTTGTGTTTGCTTTTGCGGGCGCTGTAGCTGCCCAGGAAGGACTTTCTGGCGTGAATATTAAGCCCGCGATCATCGAGGATAAAGTGAGCCCCGGTGATGTATATTCATCGGAACTTTCGGTCACGAATCTGGATTCCGTCGAGAAAACTTTTTATCTCGTAAAAAGAGATATCGCGCGACTCGATGAACAAGGACTTCCTGTGTTCGCGCAGGCGGGGGAAAAAACAGGGCATGAAGTAAGCGAGTGGGTGAAGGTTGAAGCCGATTCGGTTACTATCGCCTCTCAAGAAACAAAAAAAATTCCCTTTACCGTGACTGTTCCACAAGATGCGGGCCCCGGCGGGCATTATGGAGGGATATTTGTTGCGACCACTCCTCTCAAGCCTGAAGGTACCGGTATTGGTGTGGGCTTTCAAGTTGGCACGATCATCAATTTGCGGGTAGCGGGGGATATTGTAGAGGATGCGATCATCAGGGAGTTTTATGCGGATAAAAGCATTTATAATGAGGCAAGTGTACTGTTCACCGTTACGATCGAGAACAAGGGGAATACTGTCATCCGTCCTCGTGGTCCGCTGGAGATAACGAATATATTCGGTAAGAAGGTCGGCGTGGTGGTGATCAATGAAAAGGCTGGCGCGGTACTTCCGAAAAGCGAACGTTCGTTTCAGGTATCATGGGTGTCGGATGATGGTTTTGCGTTCGGAAAATATCAGGCGGTGGCAGGGGTCATTTATGGCGATGAGCAGCGGAATACGCTCACCGGTGTTACATCCTTTTGGGTGATACCCCTGGGTATTATTTTACCGGCGGGCATTGGGTTGTTGCTGGTGATCACGGTGCTGTACGTATTGATGAGAGTGCAGATAAAAAGAAAAGTGAACGAGATGGTAAAACAATCCGGCGGTAATACTGCAGGGCAGTCTTCACCCGATGTTGCCGCAACTGCTTCTCAGCACGTGCCAATCTCAAAATTGACGATCACTGCTGTTGTTTCGCTCATATGCGCGTTGCTCTTTCTTGTTGTCTTATTTTTTATGTTTGCCTGATATGGTCAAGCATTTCTTTTCTGCCATTATTCTTGTGAGTGCGGCGCTGTTTGCGTTCGGCATTGCCGGATTTGCGGGAAATGTTGTGTTTCATGCGGACAGCATAACCGTTGCGAGGTTGATGGTGGCGCAGGCAGGATCGATCGTTGGCATGCAGGTGAGTGTTCCTGCGAATCCCGACAATACGCTCGCGCAGCAGCTGGGGGCGAAGGAGCGGATACTTTCCGAGCGTGAAGCGCTTCTTGCGGAAAAAGAAAAGGGACTTGGCGGCCCGGGATCGGGCGATCGAAGCACATTACTCTATTATATGGCGGGAACGGGGGTCATGCTTGCGGGGTTGGTTGGTCTGCATCGCTCTCTTGGCTATCACACAACACATGCAGGAGCCCACTGATACTATATCTATTACGCCGTTCTTCAACAAAAGAAGACCATACGGTGTGTTGTTTTTTGCGTGCATATGCTGCATTTTCGCGGTATCGCTGCTGCTGTTTTGTGGCACAGCGCGTGCCGCAACCTTGTTCCGCATCAGTGATCTTATTTCAGCATCGTCTCCCGCAATGTATGCGAACCACACTCTTTCCTTCCAACTAAATCAGGGTGTTCCTGCTTCGGGTAAAATTGTCGTTACTCCGCAGGCGGGGGCATTTGAAATCCCCGCGGATATGAGTTATGAGGATATCGATGTTGCGCTATCCGTGGTTTCTTCAAGCGGCCCTTTCTTCGACATTACGTTATCCGATATCGCCGACGGCGCCACAATGAGTGTGCGGGTGGTGCCGGGGAGCGCCGGATCTTTTGAATTTGTTCCCGGCAATTCTCTGTCTCTTGATGCCCGCTCATATATACGGATCAAGATCGGAACGCATGCTGATTTTGGGACCGTGGCAACGCGGCAGATACTGAACCCGCCCACGACGGGGTCCTTTAGAATGAACATTGAAACATTTGATGCTGCTTCTTCAAAGATCGATGACGGGGTGGCGATGATTGCGGTCGTGCATCCGATAGTAATGACCGGAACGGCGTTGGACACTGACCCCCCCATAAGAAGCGCCGGGTCTCCGCAGGGAAGCGTTCCCAAACAAACAACCTCCACCGAATTAACGCTGCAAACCGATGAGTATGCGCTGTGCCGGTATGCGACCGCAGCGGGTACGCCTTATGCCGCCATGACAGCCATTTTTTCAAGGGATGCTGCGGGACTTTTGCACTCAAAAGTGGTTTTTGGGCTGGCCGCGGGGACGACCTATACTTTTTATGTTCGATGTGCGGATACGCACGGGAATGCAAATCCCGATGATTACACCATCGCTTTTTCTTCAAATGTGAATGTTACGACGCCGATAGGGGGGAATGTCGGACAGGCTTTTCCTGCGCCTCCACCCTTACCTCAGGCCGTGATCTCCGGTTTATCATTCCCGCTGGCTCAGATAACGCTGTTGCAAAATAATACCGAAAGACAAAAAGTGCAAACTGACCAAAGAGGAATATTTGGGGTAACGCTCTCGGGGCTTAACCAGGGACAGCAGCAGTTTGGGATCAAGGCCACCGACAGCAAAGGAAGATCGACTCCCGTGAGAACCGTGAATCTTTCCGTTATTGCGGGGAGAACAACTACTGTTTCCGGCGTTATCACTGCCCCAACGATCGTGTTGAGCGCTCAATCGATCAAAAAAGGCGATCCGCTCACGATAGCGGGAGAAAGCGCGCTTAATGTGTCCGTTGAAGTGTTGATCTATCCGAATGTTCCCAACGTGTCGGCGCAGGATACGATCAGAAAACGCATTTCCGTAAAAGACTCAAGCCAATGGAAACTTGATTTTGATACAACAGAATTGGTGTCGGCGGGAGATGTGTATGTGGTGAAGGCTCGGGCGCTTAAAAGCGATCTTGAGGTCAGCGAGTTTAGCGAGCCGGTATTCTTTGGTATTGGGAAGATCCCCGTGATCGGCGACGCAAAATCAAAATCCGATATGAATAAAGATGGGAAGGTGAACCTTGTCGATTTTTCCATATTGCTGTTCCACTGGGGGACGGCAAATGAGGCGGCGGATGTCAATGCAAGCGGAAAAGTTGATCTGGCCGATTTTTCCATATTACTGTTTCACTGGACTGGGTAGTGAAAGTTGTATATAATTTGTATTAGTTTTTATTTCTCAAGAGCAATGATGCATTGTACTTTGCAGACGCAGAAAAAGATTTTCGGGGCGGCCGTGTTTTCGGTTGCGTTTGTTTCTTTGTGCGGTATCCAATTTGTATTGGGGCAGGATCAAACCCCCCCTGCCATTTCGCATGTAAAGGTATCGGATGTCGCGACGACGTCTGTGGTTATAAGCTGGGATACCGACGAAGATGCCGATGCGCTCATACAGGTGTCTACCGATAAAAAATATTGTACCGAACGGAGCATGGAAAGGTCAAAAAAACATGTGATCACACTTAGAGATCTTGAGCCAGGAACGAACTATTTTTTCCGCTCTTTGTCCAACGATGAGATAGGCAACCAGAATATTTCTGAGGACTATGCATTCACGACCCAGGGTGTTGCAGAAATAGAAAAAATAACCGAAAAAATAACAAATCAGGAGGAGCGCTCTGCGGTTGAAAAAATATTGACCGAACTGCAGATAGACATGAGCGAAGAGTCACTTAAGATATTAAACGAAAAATTAAAGGAGATCGAAGATGAATCGCTGCAGCCGCCTGTGATCGTGGGAAGCCCTCGTGTTAAAACAGAAAGCGACAATGCTCTTATCACCTGGTTCACCGACAGAGAATCAACTTCAATGGTCGCATTTGCGACTGACGCGGAATATCAGTCATCGGGAGGAGCATATACTATCCAGCAAGGGCAGCCTGAGGAATATGTGACCAGCCATGAGGTGCGTGTCATTGGGTTAAAGCCGGCGACCACCTACCACTTTCAGGTTATATCGGAGCCCTCTGCGGGACCGGAGGCAAAAAGTGAAGATGATATATTTGTTACAAAAGCAATCGTGCCGGAGATCGTCGGGATTCGGCTCGAGAAAGTTGAAGACACTTCCGCAACTATTTCCTGGAGAACGACCATGCCGACCGCAGGGAGCGTGGAATACACAGATCTTTCCACAAAAGAATCAAAGTCTGCCGGGGACCCTGCGTTTTTGACCGTACACTCTGTGCGTCTTGGGGATCTTGCGCTGGATACCAGTTATTCGGCTATCGTGGTCGCGGAGAACGAGCTGAACGAAAAGATCAAAAGTAGCCCTGTTACTTTCAGGACCGTGAAGGATGAAATACCCCCGGTCATCGGAAAGGTCATCAACGAATCAACGCTCTATCCAGGAGAAGAGGTGCGTGTACAGACTATTATCAGCTGGGAGACGGACGAGGTGGCATATTGCCAGGTAAAATACTTCGAGGGTATCGGGGCAGGAAAGGATCCGCAATTTTTTCTGGAAGAGACCAACCCGCTGACAAAACACGTGCAAGTGGTCACGGCATTTTCTCCGGCAACCGTATATAAATATTGGGTGGAATGCAGAGACCACGCAAATAACAAAACGCGGTCCGAAGATTTTGTAATGTTCACTCCTCAAAAAGAAAAAAGCATTATTGATGTTATTATCGAGAACTTCGAAAGTTCGTTCGGGTGGGTTAAAAAGATAGGAGCATAATTATGGCAGAACCGATAATCAAAGCTGAAAATCTGAATACTATTTTTAATCTCGGCAAATCAAACGAGTACCGTGCGCTGCAAGAGATCAATGTGGAGATTTATCCGCAGGAGTATATTATTTTGTTCGGACCCTCGGGTTGCGGTAAATCAACGCTGTTATATTCTTTGTTGGGCATTTTGCCTCCGACCACCGGAAGAGTGCTGGTGAACGGGGAGGATATTTACCAATATGACCCAAAGCAGATGGCAAATTTTCAGACCAAGACCATCGGCATTATTTATCAGGCATTTTATCTGATCCCGTCGCTTTCGGTGCTGGATAATGTCAGTCTTCCGCTGATCTTTGCGGAATGGTCGGCAGGAGAGCGTGAACAGCGCGCACATCAGCTGTTGCAGAGGTTTGGAGTGGATGCGCAGGCGGACAAACTTCCTGCCGCATTATCCGGCGGACAGAACCAACGGGTTGCGGTAAGCCGGGCGCTCGTAAGCGATCCTTTGATATTGCTTGCGGATGAGCCTGTGGGAAACCTTGACAGTACATCTACAAAAGCCGTTATGGATACTCTGGATGAGATCAACATAAAAGACAAAAAGACCATTATTCTGGTGACGCATGATGCAAAACATCTTCCTTATGCCCACCGCGTCTATTATATGAAGGATGGCCGCGTGGAGCGGGAGGTGCCGAACCCGCAAAAGCAGCAGATCAAGAGTGTCGAGAGAGGGAAGATGATCGTTACCGAACTTGAAAAATTGACGCGGTTTTATCCGTACAATACTCCTCAGGAGTTAAAGGTAAAAAGCGTGATGAATTATATCACACAGGATGTGAATTTTGACCAACTGGAGCGCATGGAACATCTGGTGCAGCAGATCATTGAGGGAAAGATGCTCGAAGAAGATTTTTTTGCTGCTCTTATGATCCCATTCGAAAAAGGAGGCATCGGCCTGACGCGTACATATGCTAAGGAGATCATCACCAAGCTGGATAAAGTATTAAAGCAGTCGTTGGATGTGGCCAGATTCAGGAGAAATGTTGAAAGTGAGCGCAAGCCGGAAGAACAGGAACAAAAAAAATTGGTCAAGCGTCTTCGTGCCTATGTTGTGGATGAGTATCCGGGGCAGATCAATCTCATGCAATTGAGGAGATTGGATGAGCTTATCGAAAAGAGGGTTATGGGGGATATTCGTGGCGACAGTTTCCAAAAGGCTCTGGCGACATCTTTGGCAAAGGGGGGGGTGGGGTTTGGCCGTCGTACGGCGGCGCACCTGACCGATTTTCTCGAAAAATTGATCGTTCAGGGCATCAATAAGTGATCATATGAAAACCAGAGATATCGCACGATTGTCCACAAGAATGTTTAAAACCAATCCATCTCGTACATGGCTGACTATTTTGGGTATGGGCGTGGGTATCGGTGCTGTGGTGATCCTGGTGGGGCTTGGGTTCGGGCTGCAGAACATTTTGATGGAGCAGATCGTATTTGGGGAAACACTGCTTAGTTTAAATGTTACAAATCCTTCTTCGAAGGCGGTTGTGTTGAATGAAAAAATGGTTGAAGAGCTCGGAAATATACCGAATGTAAAAGATGTATCACCGCTCGCGCAAATGTCCGCGCTCATCACGTTCGAGAAGCTTACCAGCAACGGTTCGCTGCAGGGAGTAATGCCCTCATATTTTAAATATGCCGGCATCTCGACCGTCAAAGGGAAGGCGTTCAGTGAGGAGGGCGAAAAAGAAACTTCTTCGATACTGCTATCTACCGCAGCGCTGAAGTTGTTCGGTGTGGATGTGGAGCAGGCAGTTGGTAAAAAGGTGACTTTTCGGGTATTTGTGCAACAGCCGGATAGCACGGAAGTAAAAGAAGTGCCGATCGAAAAGGAATATACCATTTCAGGCGTGGTGGAGGATCCTTTCAGTATTTCAGCTTTTATTTTGCTGGATGAGATCACTTCGCGGTTTGCTATTCCGTACTTTGAGCGTGCGCAGGTACGCGTGGAGGATACGCAATTTCTTGACGCCGCAACGAAAGAAGTGGTTGCAAAAGGTTTTATGGTCACTGCTTTTTCAAAGACCGTAGAGCAGGCGAATAAAATTTTTCGCGGCATTCAGGTGGTGCTTGCACTGTTTGGGAGCATTGCGCTCATTGTGTCCTCGATCGGCATGTTCAATACGATGACCGTTACGCTTCTTGAGCGCACAGGAGAGATCGGTATTATGCGGACGATCGGCGGGTCGCCAAATACCATCAAAGTGCTGTTTATTTCAGAATCAATACTCATGGGTTTTTTGGGCGGGATGATGGGTATCCTTATTGGAGTGGTGTTTGGGTTTGGTGTCAATTTTTTGCTCAATAGCGTGGCAGCAAGATTCGGCGGGGTAAAGATGAATCTTTTTGACTTTCCTCTCGTTTTTCTTTTATTCATCGCGTCTTTTTCGGCCATTGTCGGATTTTTGACCGGCGTATTCCCTGCGCGAAGGGCCGCGTCCCTAAGCCCCCTTGATGCGATCAGGTATAAATAATTGTGTATTAAAGCCATTTTTTTTGCCATTGAGCGAAATAATTAAATAGTATATACTTTCAATTAGTATTAATTTTTTCATATGATGAAGGCTATAAAGCACAACGCAGGGATGACAATAATGGGAATACTTTTTGTTATTGCGATTATTCTTGTCGGAGTGACTTTCGTACTTCCCGGGGATAATGTTCCTGGGAGTGCGCAGGCGGGAACCGCAACTACCTCGGTAACCGTTTTGAATACGCCTCCGAATTGGGCGACCGGGGGAGACGCGGAGGAAGCAGCGGAATCGTCGGCAGCAAATCCTACCAATGTTGGGGTTGCCGTAGGATGGACGGGAACCGCGACCGATCCGAATGCAGAAAGTTATTTTCTTGTGATCTGTAAGGATAGTACCGCTCCGACCCCGCATGCCGGATCCGCTCCTACATGTAACGGTACGGGCCAGTGGGCCGTGTCTGCGCTGACCAGTAGTGATACGGCGGCAACGGCGAGTTATACTGCTATCGCCGGAAATCCGGAAACGAATGACTGGTATGCTTTTATCTGTGACCAGAATGCGTTCAATCCGAAGTGTAATGCCACATATAAACAAGGTACGGGCAGCACAGTCTCTCCTTTTATTGTGAATCATAGGCCGCTGTTCACCGTATATGCCGACGATTCAGCAAAATTACCGGGAGAGCTGGTAACATGGACCACCACTGCATCGGATTCCGATTCGGTCGGCGGCAACGATCAGGTGACGCTGTTCGTTTGTAAGTCGAATGATTTTGACGGGACCGCGTGCGGTGCGGGGGGCACTTACTGTACAAATGGTCCGGTGGCTTCGAACCCGACGTGCAATTTTTCTCTCGAAAGTGTAAAGCAGGACAAGAATTATACGGCATATGGATATGTCATAGACACTCACAATTTTGCGGCATCCGGAGGCTCGCATGGCACCGATTCCGTGATAACGGTCTCAAACGCAACCCCGACCATTTCAGCGGCATCGGTTTCGCTGCTTGATACGGACGAGGCCGGCGGGCTTGCCCTTATGACCGAAAGCGGCCAAACGACTGGTTTTAAGGTGAAGTTCACTGTGGAAGACAATAACAGTTGTCTGAATGCATCAAGCGGCAACGAGATTGCGTCTTCCATAATAAATGTGTATCGCTCGGGTGTTACTCAGGCGAGTTGCCAGATCGGCGGTGATTATGATGCAACGAAGTGTTACCCCGCTGCAGTGGGCGGCGCTACCTGGAATATTTCCTGTTCGCAGGACGGCGGGTCTTGTTCGGGCGCTTCCGATCCTGATGCCACATGGACCTGTCTGTTCCCATTGTGGTTTGTGGCCGACCCCACTGATGGCGCAAGTGCGACCGATACGCAATATTACGATCAGAATTGGCTTGCTTCCGTGCAGGTGACAGACGATAATTCGGCGGTGAGTTCTTTGGTGGAGGGATCTACAGGCAATGAAGCGTTAAGTTTTCTTGGCTATGCTTTGAATACGGCAACAATTCCTTATGGGTCTTTGGAGCCTGGACAAAGGACCGATCCCATCGCTGCCACAACGAATGTCTCGGCAACCGGAAATGTGGGTTTGGACGAAACATTGTACAGCAGCAATATGTGTACTGCTTATCCGACATGTCCCGGCAATCCCCAGGATACGGTAGGACCGGCAAACCAGCGCTATGCGGCTTCTTCTGTTGCGTTCGATTCAGCTACTCAGGCAGTGGCAAATCCCGGGGCGGAGTTTGAGATCAACGTACCAAAATCCACCAATACCGGTGCTCCCGCTTCAAGCAACACATTTTGGGGCATTGAGATCCCTTCCGCGATCACTTTGGCGGGCGACTACACGGGCTTGAATGGGATCATCGGCATAACGGGCGAGGCACAGAGCTGGTAAAATTTATACTGGGCGCTTATTATAAATTGTGATGAATTCACTACGAACATTTGTTGTTATCTTACTGCTGTTTTTGACCGCTGCTTTCTCGGTACCTTCCATGGCGAATGCCGGTTTTGGCGTGGTACCTCCTTATGTGCGGAATGAAACCCTTACCAGAAACTCATTATATCACCAGCAGGTTATTCTGGTGCGCGGCGATCCTGTTGAGGATCTTCTTGCGCAAGTTACCGTAAATGTTCCCGGAGCCGACTCGTGGTTCACTTTCGATAAGGGAAAAGAATTCTTACTCGAAAAGGGAAAACAGCAGATCCCTCTGGATATCTTAGTGAAGGTTCCTGACGACGCTACATTCAAAAAATACGAGGGGAACATTCGCGTTACTCTTACGTCGCCCGGAGGAGTTGAAAGGGGCTCGGTGTCCATTGCGCTCGGGGTGCAAATTGATGTGCGCCTTGAGGTGATCGACAAAAAAATACTCGATTTTAAGGTGTGGAGCGCGCGAACGCTTGATCTTGAGGAGGGTCATAAGGTTTGGTGGCTTGATTTTCCCGGCAAAATACTTTTTGCGATAAAGCTTGAAAATACCGGCAATGTTTCCGTCGCCCCATATCAGGTTGAAATAGCCATCTATGATTTAAAGGGGAACAAGCTTGAGGAGACAGGTCATACAAATTCGCTTCCTCTTATAGATCCCTTTGATACAAAAGAAATAACCGCCGAGCTTCCTGTCTGGCTTCCCGCGGGAGCATACAAGGCGGTCTATAAGATCTATAAGACCGCTAGTGATGTTGCGGGAGAGGGAGAGATCAGCTTGAGCGTATTGCCATACGGAACGCTGCAGGGATACGCGGGATACGGATTTATGGGGCTTCGTACAGGAGATAAACTTACTATTATAATTCCCGCCATGGTCGTATTTTTTGGAGCGATCGCGGGAGGCTTTGTTTTGATGAGAAGAAGAAAAAATCGCAGTAATGCTTGAGCCGTTTTAACAGTGTGGATATGAATAAAAAAGGAAGAACCCAACGTTTTCTGTCTGGGTTCTTTTTTGTTTGTGCGTTACTGGTGTGTTGTTCTTTTGTTCACGATGCAGCAGCTTCGGTCGCGACAACGAGCATAACAATATCTATCTGTGGGAATTCAACGGTGGAAGGGGTGGAGATCTGCGATCAAGGCGCGGCAAACAGCAATGCATATAAAACATCGATCCAAGAAAGGGTTTGCAATACCGAGTGCAGCGGGTGGGGGCCGCACTGCGGCGACCATGTGTTGAATGCATCATACGGCGAAGAATGTGATGATGGTGACAATACTGCAAAGGACGGATGTTCTCCGCTCTGTATTATTGAGTCAACCACCGGCGGTGGAGGGGGTGGAGCAGGTCCTTTTATCGGCGGATCTCCTTCTTCCCCCAATCCGACAAAAATAGTGGTGAAGGGAAAGGCGTACCCTGATGCCGATGTGCATATTTTAAAAGATGGGGGGGTTATTGGAGTGGTGAGGGCGGACACGAACGCCGACTTCACTTTTTCGACGGCCGATATCACCCCAGGGACCGCAACTTTCGGATTTTGGGCGGAGGACAAAGATAAAGTAAAGTCAGTGGCTTTTACTGTTACGCTGCAAGTGACCGCAAGCGCAACTACTACGATATCGGGTGTATTTTTGCCACCGACCATTTCATTACAGAAAAGAAGCGTGAAAAAAGGAGAGCAGCTTTCCGCATTTGGCAACACCGCCCCAAAAGTGGATGTAAATGTTCTGGTACATTCCAGTGAAGAGGTTTCCGGAACTACCACCAGCAAAGATAACGGTTCATGGACGATGAATATTGATACAGCGGCGCTGGCGGAGGAAGAGTTTCATACTGCAAAAGCGCAATTCCAAATGAAAGAATCATCCGGCACTATACTAAAAAGCGGATTTAGCAGTACCGCCAGTTTTTATCTTGGAGAAAAAGTTGCCGGAAAAAATGCTGTTGCCCACGATATTAATGGCGACGGGCGGATCAATCTGGTCGATTTTTCCATTCTTTTATATCACTGGGGGACAAACAATCAAAGTGCCGATCTTAACAGTGATGGAAAAGTGAATCTCACGGATTTGAGCATTCTCCTATTTTACTGGACAGGATAGTGGGGTATAATGAAACGGTGTTTTTAAAAAGCATGAAAAGATTTATTTATGTGATTGCGTGTGCCGTCATAAGTATGGCATGTATGCATATAGAGGGTGCCTTTGCTGCACACCTATTCATGGAACCAAAAACCCAAGAGCGTGTTGCCGGGGATGTTTTTATGGTTGATGTTAAGATGGACGTGACGCCGGATGAATGTATTAATGCAGCGGAAGTATTTGTTGCATATCCTTCGCAATTTCTCCAGGCAATGGATGTGAATATTGGCGAATCATTTTTTTCGCTTTGGGTGCAAAAGCCGGCTATCGATAAAGAGAAGGGAATAATTTCTTTCGTGGGTGGTGTTCCGGGGGGGTATTGCGGAAGGGTTTCGGGAGATCCGGGTACAAGTAATATGCTGGCGCAGATGGTATTCAGACTGCCGAGTTTTTCTGTCGGAAAAGAAAAGATAAACATGGGGAATATCGCGTTCCTTCCGGAGACCAGCGTAATGTTGAATGATGGGACGGGAACGCCGGCTGCCCTGACCATGGAAGGCGCTGATATTACACTTGTGGAAAAAACGACAACATCCCAGCCGGTGAACGAATGGCGGCAAAGACTGGTTGAGGATAAGATGTCCCCAGAGCCGTTTGCAATCGAGGTAAGAAGGGAAGACCAGCTGTACAAAGGAAAGTATATTTTATTCTTTTCGACGCTTGATAAACAAACGGGAGTGGATCATTTTGAGGTGCAAGAAATTTTCAAAAAAGACTTTGATAAGGGAACCAGAGACGCCGTGTGGCATATCGCCGAGAGTCCCTATATGCTGGTTGATCAGTCGTTACAAAGCGTGATCAGGGTAAAGGCGATCGACAAGGCGGGGAACGAAAGGATCGTCGAATATGTTCCGTCGGATTCTCTTGCAGCAAGCGCAAAGAGTTTTTTTTATCCTCCGTTGATAGTAGGTATTATTCTTGTGGCGGCCGGCGTGTTGCTAATGGCGGTTTTGGTTCTCAAAAAAAGAAAGCATAATAGTCACTCATGATGACGTTTGAACGGCAAAAAATACATCTGGTCATAGGCAGCGGAAGACATTTTATTTTTATCTTTGCTGTGGTGATCTGCTGCTTGTTCTTCATGGCGCATACGGCTTCTGCCGCGTCTATGTTTTTTCAACCGTCAAACGGTGTATATATGCTGGATGAATCTTTTACCGTTGTTCTCGGTGTGGATACGCAGGGAATGGGGGTGAATGCGGTGGAGGCGACACTCGAGTATAATCCCAAGGAGCTTCGTGTTATTGAGGTGAATGAAAAAAATTCTGTTTTCACGTTGTGGGCGGAAAAACCGGCCGTTGACCATGATAAAGGCACCATCCATTTTGAGGCAGGATCTTCCCAAAAGGTGGAGAATTCTTTTGTTCCTTTGCTCTCCATAACATTTAAGGTGCTTGCGCTGACAAAGCAAAGTCTGGTGCATATTCCGGTTTCTGCCGCTCTTGCGGCGGACAACAAGGGGTCCAATGTGCTTTCACAAGTGCAGCCCGGCTCATATACATTAATGGCAAAAACGATCCCTCCCAACGCAGAAAATTTTTCTCCGCAGGGAGGTACTTTGTCTGTTCCGGAAATACGGTCATCCACCCATCCGGTACAGGGAAAATGGTATAAAAATGACAGCCCCTCTTTTGCGTGGGATGTTCCCCAGGGAGTGTTGGGGGTGCGTGTTTCATACAATAAGATCCCGCGCTCTCTGCCGGAAAAACTATATCAGGAACCCCTTGGCAATATTGATTTTAGCTCCATAGAGGAGGGGGCATGGTATCTTCATGTCCAGTTCAGCAATGCAAAAGGATGGGGGGCGGTGGGCCACTATGCATTTTATATTGACAGCACAAAGCCCGAGACACTTGACATCAATGAATATCAAAATGATGACGCCACTGATCCCAGGGTTCCCTTGATTATCTTGGCAAAAGATACAGTATCGGGAGTGGATTATTATGAAATTCAGATCGACAACGGTGCGCAGGAAACATGGTTTGATGATGGGAGCGGGAAATACACGACTCGAGCGCTGTCTCCCGGAAAGCACATGTTTGTTGCAAAGGCGTTCGATAAGGCGGGAAATTTTACCGTAAATACATTTGATATTGAGATAAAAGCGCTTACACCTCCCCTCATCATACATGCGCTCAGGGAAGTGAAGCCGGGAGACATTTTCACTCTTTCGGGTGAGTCAAAATATCCCAATGCGACGGCAGTGATTGTCATGCAAAAAGAGGGAGCAGAGCAAAAACAGTATGATATCCCCACTGATGCAAATGGAGGGTTTATTTTTTTTCTTGACGAGTCACTGCCCAACGGTGTGTATAAAATATGGGCGACCATCAGAGATATGCGAGGTGCCGTGAGCACGCCGAGTGAAACAAGGGTTGTTGCCATTATGCCGTCCGGTTTTATGCGCATCGGCTCTTATTTGGTGGACATGTTATCATTGACGGTAGTGCTTATTGCGGTATCCGTTCTGTTCATATTGATGTCTCTTTATGCATATAAGAAGTTGTTATCCATAAAAAAGATCCTTAGAAAGGAAACGCGGGAAGCGGAGCGTACGGTTGCTAGTGCGTTTGAGGGTCTGAAAAAGGATGTTGCACACCAATTGCATGCACTCGAAAAAATACGGGATGTCAGAGAGCTGACGGTTGCCGAAAAAATGATGTCCAAAAAACTTGGGAAACATCTTGCTGGTGCAGAGGAAAAAATAGAAAAGGAATTGTCGGATATCGAAACAGAGATCGGCTAATCCACATCAATCACTGGTCTATGCCAAAAAATGCGCGAATCCGGATGATAAAAGTGTCTATAATGATACTTTTTTTTGTGTTGGCCGGAGTGTGTGTAATTCCGCATTTTGTGTTTGCGGCTCAAGAGGATGAAGGGCTCTCGCTGAGCATGCATCCGCCCCTATTTCAGGTGCATCTCGCTCCCGGAGAGAAATGGCAAAGCATTGTATCGGTTGAGAACAAAGGATCTGTCATGGTGCGAGTTGGTTTTTTGGGCGTGGACATGGTGTTGAGAGAGGGAGGTACAACATATGCCCCTATTTTTAACGATCAAATGGGTGCGCGATCACTTGCAAGATGGATAATCGTCAGGAGAGAAACGGTAGACGTTGATCCCGGCACCAGCGAGAAAATACCATTTACAATAATTATTCCAAGTGATGCGCAGCCGGGGGCGTATCGAGCAGCCATTCTTGCCGGCCCCTCGATCAGGCAAGAGCAAAATAAACAAGAAGATGTATCGGTGGCAAGCGCCGTATCCTCGGTTATTTCACTTACGGTATCGGGAGAAGTGGTAGAGAATGCGTTGATACGCGAATTATCTGTCGACAATGTGGTGCAAGCAGAACCCGCGGCAGCGTTCACTATAAGGATCGAAAATAAAGGAACGGTACAATTTGCTCCGTATGGCGCGCTTACCATATATAACATGTGGGGGCAGGAGCGTGGCAATGTTGTGGTGGAGCCGAATGATTATTTTTTTGGGACCATGCTTCCGGGAGAGACAAAGGGTGTGACGATTCAATGGAAGGGGCATAAGAATTTTTTTGATGTAGGAAGATATACGGCCCACGCGCATATCGTATACGGGTCGGATGATGCCGCAGTATCAGAAAAAATATCTTTTTGGGTTGTGCCCGTGCGATCAATGGCGGTGGTGGCAGGCATTCTGCTTCTTTTCCTTCTTTTTACGAATATGGTCGTTGACTCTGTTGTACGGAACATGTTCAAAAAAGAAATGATACGCCTTCAGCCGGCTTCTTCTAAAAAAAGCGAACGTATTATTTTTACCATAGTGCGCTGTGTTTATATTATTCCCTCACGGATAAGGGCGCGCTTTAGGGCCCTTCCTTTGAATGAGCGGCAAAAGAAAGCGCTCAAATTCATTTTTATCGCGGTGTATTTTGTTATATTTATTGTTTTTTGCATCAGTGTATTTTCTTCAACCGCGGAATTTTCCATCAAGGTAAAGAGTGCCGGACAATAGCCATTTTTATCCACAACCAACTGTGGAAATCGTGTGGACAGGGTGTTGATGGATATAGTAAAATACAGTGAAGTTTCGAGGAATCATCGCATTCTTGGAGAAATGGCTGTTAGGGCTGGTGTGCGCTTGACGGAAATATGGTATACTGCCCTTGTCTTTAAAATAGTTATTAAGAATTAATATTAATTATTAACAGATCATTTTATGATCAAAAAGACAAATGCATTTGCAGCGTTGTTGGTGCTCGCGAGCGTTCTCGCATGGAGCACGGGGCTCGGGTCCATGTCTATTGCTCAGGCTGCCTCGTTGAGCAATACGAAGGACACATTGAGTGACTCTGACGTTAGCGTGGCGTCGAACCACGTTGTTTCGTATACTTCTTCTTACGCGGTGAGCGCGCTGGCAACGATCAGTGTGCAGTTTGATCCCGCGGGGCAGAGTTTTAATCTTACTTCTCTTGTCGGTACTGATATTACCGCCACGGGTATGACGGTCGTCGCTGCTTGCGGCGCTGGTACGGATGAGGTAAGGCCGGTGATCACCACGGCGACCGATCTGGTTGAGTTGGTGGTGTGTACGGGTGATACGGTAGCTGCCGGAGCAAAGACGATCACCTTTGGTAATTTGCACATAACCAATCCCACGGCAGGCTCTTATGTGATCCGGGTCAATTCCTATGGCGCGACAAGCGAGAATGCCGATACAAGGGTTGCGATCATTGATGACGTGGTGATGCAGGCCTCTGTAGACACTAATTTTACATTCACTGTTGCCGGTGTGAACGTAGGTACCGCTATCAATGGTGATGCCGTCAATACGTCCGCTACCAGCACGGCGACACTGATGAATTTTGGGACGCTTGCGGTTGGTACTCCAAAAGTGCTTGGCCAGCAGTTAACGGTTGCAACGAACGCACGAAATGGATTTGTGGTCACTGTTGAGCAGAACCAAAACCTCCTGAGCGCCAATGGTGCAGACATTGATCGCTTTATCGATGGAGCTGGAACGGCTGTTCCTGCTGCATGGCAGGCGCCCACAAACACCATCGACCAGGAAAACACGTTTGGCCATTATGGCATTACGAGCGAAGATGCTGATTTGAACACCGATGAATTCGGGACCGCGTTATATGCAGGGAATATCGACGCTCCTCGCCAGGTGTTCTCGCATAACGGTCCTGCCGACGGCACGACCGCGGACAAGGGTTTGACCAGGGTTGCCGTGAAAGCGCAGATCGGCTCGCTGCAAGAAGCGGCTAGCGACTATAATAATCTTCTCACGTACATCGCAACCCCGACGTTCTAATGTTTTTGGAACGCTTCAAGAAGCGGCAGCTCTCTGCCGCTTCTTTTTTTACCCCGATCGTTTATGATATGATGCATACAAGTGGACATGGGCATTAAAGAGATATATAAAAGCATTTCAAGGCACGAGCGGGCGATGCTCGCGTGTGTGTTTATTGTGGTGGTGTTATTCACCTCCGTGTCTTATGTCGTCGGCTGGGCACAAAAAGGGGGCCGGCAGTTTTTATGGTCCAATTACCTTTCGTGGATGGATTATTCGGTGTATTACTCGTATATCCATCAGGCAATGGATGGCTCACTTGTTTTTACGAACTATTTCACCTCTGAGCCTCAGGCAGGGAAGATGCTTGATATTTTTTGGCTGAGTGTTGGGTGGTTTGCAAAAATAACCGGTATAAGTGCACAGGCGGCGTTTCATCTCTCAAGGATCTTTTGGATCGGTTGTTTTATTGTTATTGTATATGGTTTTGTCGCGTATCTATTCAAAGATCTACGCCACCGTGTGCTGGGATTATTTTTTGTTTTGTTTTCGGGCGGCATCGGAGCCATTGTGAATGAAATTACCGGTTTACTGTCACCAGGACGTGGAAAATCTCAGGCCCCGATAGATATGTGGGCTCCGGATGCCAACACTTTTCTGACATTAAAGCAAAGTCCGCATTTGGTCGCATCAATAACACTGATGCTCGCGATCTTTTTGTTGCTGCTTCTTGCGCTGGAAAATAATAAGTGGCGTTACAGTGCCGGCGCAGGCGGTGTTGCCTTGGTATTATTTCAATTCCATCCTTATCAGATAGGCACCGTGTATGCCGTTGTGAGCCTGTATTTTTTGGCTCTTTTGATCCTGAAAAAAGACATGTTTCGGAAGCTTGTTAAACATGGCGGCATTTTCCTGCTGTGCTCTTTTCCTTCGGTGTTCTATTATATATGGCTGCTATTATTTGATTGGAGGGCACAGCATCTTGCCGTTGATAACATTTGTGATACTCCGTCTTTGTGGTATGTGGCAACAGGATATGGGGCGGTGCTGGTGTTTGCGGCTTTTGGTATGTATGTGCTCGCACGAAGCAGGGAATTGTTCAACAACCGCGGCTATCTCTTTCTTGGCGTGTGGCAGGTTACGCAAGTATTGCTCATTTATGTTCCGGTAAATTTTCAGCGGCGCATGATATTGGGCATGCACATGGCAATGGCGCTTTTTGCCGCGGTAGGAGTGCTTTTTATTGCACAATATATCGGCACGTTCGTGCGCGCTAAAAAATATGTCGCGTATGCCAGTTTTGGCATATTGTTGGTGCTTTCTTTTATAATGATAGGGTCGGATTTTGAAAGCAGCATTTGGTTCTACCGATTTTCGGGATCGGCATACTTGTCGCCGGAAAAACAAGAGGCGATCTTATGGGTCGCCGGACATGTTCCCGGTGACGGCGTGGTGCTTTCCTCATGGGGCGACGGCAATACGATCGTCGGGGAGCTGCAAAAAAAAGTATTTCTCGGACATTGGGCCGGCACGGTCGATGTAAAAAATAAAATAGATACGCTGGATATGTTATTTGCCGAAAAAAACAACGAAAGCGAGCGCATCGCTTATTTCAGGAGCAACGGCATTACGCATTTTTTCTTCAGGCAGGGGAGCCCGGAAATTCTCTATTTTGACGCTTATCCGGAGCAGTTTGCTGCAGAGTTTTCCAATACGGACTTTCGCATTTATTCACTGCGAAAGTAGCCTATGCAAAAACAAACAGTACCGCTTACCAAAGGAGAGTTTATAAGACAAAAGAGAAGGGCGCGGCATATTCTTTTGATCCTGAAAAAACTATTTCCCAAAGCAGAAATAATGTTGCGGTACCGCAATCACTGGGAACTTTTGGTGGCGGTGATACTGTCCGCACAGTGTACCGATAAAAAAGTGAATGAGGTGACAGCGGCACTGTTTAAAAAATACCCCTCATTCAATGACTATTTGTCCGCATCGCAAAAAAAATTTGAGCGGGATATCCATTCCGCCGGTTTTTATCGCATGAAGACAAAACATATTCTTGCTTCGGCAAAGATCATCAAAGAGCGTTTTGGAGGAAAAGTTCCGGATACTATGGAAGAGCTGTTGACTCTGCCGGGCGTTGCGCGCAAGACGGCAAATATCGTATTGGGCAATGCGTTCGGCATCGTCGAGGGTATTGCGGTGGACACTCATGTGAAGCGCTTGGCTCACGTGCTTGGATTATCGCAGCATGAGAACACCGATCGCATCGAAGAGGATCTGATGGTGTTGTTCCCGAAAAAGGAATGGTTCACCCTGACGTACCGCCTTATTGAATATGGAAGAAAATATTGTCCCGCGCGCAAGCACAACCATGTTTCCTGCCCGCTTTCAAAGATCGTTTGATGGGCAGTGAAAATGACGGTATAATCATTCGTATGATATATAGCGTAAAAAATAAATTTGGGTTTCCGCTGGCGCTCGTTTTTTCTTTTATTCCAGCGGTATTTTGGGTTATTATGATGCCTGTAAGTGCCAGATTTTTGTCGCCGGTGGCGTTTTTAACCAGCCTTGGGCAGCTCTTTGGCCTTATTGGTATGGCGATGTTCTGCGTGACGATCGTTCTGAACACCCGCTTGAAATATTTTGAGGACTGGTTCGGAGGCATGAACCGGGTATATATTGCCCATCACATGCTTGGCGCTATTGCGTTTGTTCTTTTGTTGTTTCATCCGTTGTTTCTTGCCATCAAGTATGTGCTGTTTTCTGTAGTGTCCGCGGCATTTTTTCTTTTGTCTTCGGACATTATTATTCTATTTGGTACCGGCGCGCTGCTTTCGATGATGCTGTTCTTGGTGTTCACTTTTTTTATAAAGCTTCCATATCAGTGGTGGCGCCTTACGCATCAGCTTATGGCGGCGTCATTTTTTCTGGCGTGTTTGCATGTATATTTCATCTCAAGCGATATTTCGTCGTCCGTTCTTTTGCGCGCATATATATTTTTTCTGATAGTAGTGGCGTTTGTTGCGGTAGGCTATCGGGTCTTGTTTCATGGATTTTTTGTAAAGCGTTACGCATATAGCGTGGAAAGGGTGGTAATGATGAACGCCAATGTTTTTGAGATAACGCTGGTGCCGAAAGATCCCGCACACCGCATGAAATATATTCCGGGGCAATTCGTGTTCATGGCACTTAAGGGTTCTGCCGTGGTGTCGTCCGAAGTGCATCCTTTTTCGATCAGTTCGGGCGAAGATGAAGCGGCACTGGTGCTGACGATAAAAAATCTCGGTGATTACACCGCGCGCCTGAAGGATATCGTGCCCGGCACGCATGCGTTGATCGAAGGGCCGTTTGGGAGATTCTCATACCGCCGGTATCCGCATGCCCGTCAAATATGGATTGCCGGCGGCATTGGCATCACTCCGTTCCTGAGCATGGCAAAAAGCCTTAAAGAAAACGATATTTTTGCGGATCTTTATTATTCGGTAAATGATCAGACTGAAGCGGTTGGCCTCTCTGATCTCATGCGTGTTGCCGGGCAAAATAAGAATTTCAAGGTCATTCCATTCTATGCGAAAGAGAGGGGGGGTTTTCTGACGGGTGCGTATATTGCCGAGACGAGCAAGGATATTAAGAACAAAGAGATATTTTTATGCGGGCCGCCCCCATTCATGCTCGCCATGAAAAAGCAATTTATGGCGCTTGGGGTTGCCAAAAAGCAAATACATTCGGAAGAATTTAATTTATTGTAATTGTTATGAAAAAGATCGTCGGAGCAGCAATCCTCATTTTTTGGGCAATAGCAACGGCAATCATAACCGCGGGGCTTGTGTTGTACGGGGGACAGCAGATGGGTTATTTTAAACCGCAGGATCAAAGGGGAGCTTCCGGCATTACCGAGGAACAAAATCGGCTCGCAGGCGTTACGCTTACCTTGGACGAGGTTGCAAAACACAATAAAGATACGGATTGCTGGTTGCTCATCAGCGGCAAAGTGTACGACGTTTCAAATTATGTATATATGCATCTCGGTGATGCAAAAACGATCATTCCGACCTGCGGCAAAGACGCGACCAAAGATTATGAGACAAAGGACAAAACTATTCCCAAAGATCACTCCCAACAGGCGTATGCATTGCTTGCAAACTATTACATTGGCGATCTGAACCAAGCGATCCAGCCGGCGGTGGTCCCGCCTTCATCCGTTCCGCCGGCGGGATTCCCAAGCCAAACTCAAGGAACGGGGTCATCGGAACAGGCGCCTTCTGCAACAGTTCTTTTGTCTCTTGATGAGGTTGCAGGGCACAGCTCTCAAAGCGATTGCTGGATGGTCATCGGCGGAAAGGTCTATAATTTGACGAGCTATTTTGCGTTTCACCCGGGCGGAACAAATACCATTCTTACCTCGTGCGGGAAAGATGGTTCTGCGGCATATCAAACAAAGGGAGGGGGAGGCTCTCCGCATTCATCCTATGCTCAAAGCCTTTTGCCGACGTTTTATCTTGGGGATATCAACCAGACAACATCGGTATCAAGCGTCCAAAAAGTGCAGGATAAGGTGCAACAGGATATTCAAAGCGGAAAACTCCAAGGGGGTGCCGATGATGATGAGTACGAAGATGACTAGGGGTTTTTAGCGCATGCGTGTTTTTATGAATATAAGCTCGGATACAAAAAGAAAATTCCGTGCCGCAGTATATCGGCATTACAGAGCCCACAAAAGGGATCTTTTATGGCGCCGCACTAAAGATCCTTATAAGATACTTGTTTCGGAGATCATGCTCCAACAAACACAAGTAGAGCGTGTGACACAGAAATATCCATTATTTATAAAGCGCTTCCGCGATTTTCATGCGCTTGATAAGGCAACCGTCGCGGAAGTTCTTGCCGAGTGGAGGGGACTCGGCTACAACAGGCGCGCATTGCTGCTAAAAAAGATCGCTCGCATTATTGTTACGGAATACAAAGGGAAATTACCTAAAGATTTTGAACAACTACAAAAATTGCCCGGTATCGGCAGGTCCACGGCGGGGGGCGTGTGTGCGTTTGCATTCAATATGCCGGTGCTGTTCATCGAGACGAATATCAGAAGGGTTTACATCCACCATTTTTTTCTCGGAAAGAAGGGGGTAAATGATGCCGCCGTTCTTTCTCTTCTTGAGCAAACGATGGACCAGAAAGATCCGCGTAAATGGTATTCGGCGCTCATGGATTACGGCTCAACGCTCGGGAAAACAGTGGAAAATCCGAATCGTCGCAGTGCGCACTATGTCCGGCAGCCGCGCTTTGAGGGTTCGCGCCGGCAGTTGCGCGGCAAGATACTTTCTCTTCTTTCCGGTATTAGTGGTATGGACGCGCAAGATATTGCGCGCCACTTTGGCTTGGGCATGGCGTCTGTGAACGAAGTGCTCGTGATACTAAAAAGGGAGGGGTTTTTGACGTCTCGTTCCGATACGTGGAGCATCGCAGGCCTTCTTGGAAAGTCTTAACGCAGGAGGTATACTGTGCATAAATCAAACTAATGAGGAGTCTATGATCAACTATGATGATTTTAAAAAAATAGAAATGAAGGTCGCAAAGATCATAACTGCCGAGCGCGTGGAGGGCTCGGAGAAGTTGTTGCGTCTTGATATCGATCTTGGCGCCGAACAACGCCAGTTGGTCGCCGGGATCGGCAAATCGTATAATCCCGAGGACCTTGCCGGGAAAAAGATAATCGTTGTGGTAAATTTGGAGCCGCGAAAACTAATGGGGCTTGAAAGCAACGGTATGCTGCTGGCGGCGCACGATGAAGCGGGGCCCATATTATTGGTGCCCGATGGTGAGGCTGTGCCGGGTGCCGGGATCAATTAACGAAGAAATAGCTACAACATAAAGCGAGAGCTTTACTCTTCCGGACTGTGGAAGGTTTTTTTGTTTCGGCAAATAGATTGACCAATCACGCAATTCATTGTAGACCATGTGTAGTGGTGTTTTTTTACATATAAATACAGTGATTTATCAAGTCTAACCCGTGAGCTGCCTTGCTCGCTGGCCCCGCAGGATAAGGGGAAGTGCACGCAGTGCGCGCGAGGGGGCAAGGCGATTCCGCAAGGAATTATGCCCCGTCGTTGAGGAGCGGAAGTGGCAGTACGATTGCCGATCTATGATCACGAAGATGAGATCGTCGATTGTGTACGAAGAAATCGTGTGACGGTCGTCGTTGGGCCGACAGGAAGCGGAAAATCGACGCAGATCCCTTTGTTTTTGCATCGTGCTGGTTTTGGGAAAAGCGGTATCATCGGCATCACCGAACCGCGCCGCATCGCCGCAACTTCGCTGGCAGAGTATGATGCCGGACTTCTTGGTGTGCCGCTTGGTGACCTGGTGGGATATCAGATCAGGTTTAACGAGACGTTGGGCGAAAGCACCAGGATAAAGTTCATGACGGACGGGATCCTCTTGCGTGAGATGAAGGGCGACCCTGACCTCAAGAAGTACTCCGTGATCATGATTGATGAGGCGCACGAGCGAAGCCAGAACATCGATCTGTCGCTTGGGCTTGCCAAGGCTCTCAAGCGACGCCACGATCTTCGTGTTGTTGTGGCTTCCGCCACCATTGATCATGACAAGTTTTCGCGCTATTTCGGCAATGCGCCCACCATCAGCGTTTCCGGAACGATGTACCCTGTTTCAGTGGTATGGAATGACCGTACCGTGCATTATGATAACCTTGCCAACGCGGCGGTGGAGAAGGTCCATGAGATCATCACGACGACGCGTCATGGCGATATCCTTGTTTTTATGACAGGGGAGGACGATATCCGTCAGGTTGTGGACGGTATACAGATGTTGCGACTCCCGAGTCTTGTTGTTCTTCCCATGTATGCGGCGCTGTCTTTCGAAGATCAGCAGAAGATATTTGCCGACTATCAGGGTCTGCGCAAGGTGGTCGTTGCGACCAATATTGCCGAGACGAGTATTACGATCGACGGGATTGTGTATGTCGTTGACGGCGGGTATATCAAGCAGCGGAATTTCGATCCCTCAACGGGCATCGAAGGTCTTGCTCCCGTGAAGCATTCGCGTGCGGGGTGTGAGCAGCGGAAAGGGCGCGCGGGACGAACTCGTCCCGGCGTGTGCTATCGTTTGTACACCGAAGCTGATTTTAAGAAGCGGGCCGAATTTACGGTACCGGAGATCAGGCGCTCCAGCCTCGCGGGCGTGGTGCTCGCAATGGAGGATCTTGGGATCGAAAATATCATGGAATTCGATTTTATCGATCCGCCCGAGCGTACTGCATTCCGCGAAGCATATGAGACGCTGGTTGCCCTTGGCGCCATTGTCCGCGGCCAGAAAGGCCTCACGGAGCTTGGCCGCTCCATGGCATGCCTGCCGCTTGAGCCGCATATTGCACGGATGGTGCTTGAAGCGGACAAATACGGATGTCTTACGGAGATCATAACGATCGCGGCATTCTTTTCGGTGCGCAACATCTATGTGCGGCCCGAAGATCGGGAAAACGATGCCGACCGGGCTCATGCGCGCTTTGCCGATCGCAACTCAGATGCGATCACTTTTCTGAATATCTGGAATAAGTATAAAGAGAATAATTGGTCTGTCGTCTGGTGTCAGGAAAACTTTCTCAATGAAAAGGGGATGCTCGAGGTTGCCAACATCCGCGAACAGCTGCTCGAAAGCATGAAGCACTGCGGATTTGCGATGACGTGGGGAGCAAATGATGCCCTCATCGCAAAGGCTGTTGCCTGCGGACTTGTGTATAATCTTTTTGAGCATTCCAATCGCAAGGCGTATCGTGCGGTGCTCAAAGAGCGCAGCCGCGGCGTGAACGTCTTCATACACCCAGGTTCTTCGCAGTTCCATTCAGCGCCACGCTGGTTTGTGGCGACGTCGGTTGTCGAGACAAGCCGGGTATATGCACGCAATTGTACGCGCGTCGATCCCGCGTGGCTTTGCGAGATCGCTCCCCAGCTTTGCACAAAGGGGGCTCACTCACTGATCTCGTATGATCCTGTGGGGGGGTGTGCGCAGACGATCCGCCCGGTGCACTACAAGCTACACGGCGATTTTCTCGGCTATACGAAAGACAGTGTCTCGCTCAAAGAGGCGTACCATATACAAGCTCGTCAGATCGAATGGGCGTTGTGTGATGGACTTGTTCCGCTCGTATTTCGCCGCAGCGAGGGTGTGCACGGCGGCCGGTGGGCTGCGGAACACGGCGGTGTGGAATATGTTGCGAGCGGGAATGGCGCCATTTTTGAGGGCATGACCTATTATTGCAAGCTTTCCCGCGGACAAAGCGGAAGCGGGCATGCGATCATCCATTTTCTTCTTGTGCCCTTGCCGCCGAGATCACCGGTGGAATGATCCATAACAACCGGTCATCGTTCCGGCATAGAGATACAGAATCATAAAAAAATAACATTTTGCCTGCGACGGTCATCGTCGCAGGCATTTCTTTTTATTTTGTGGTTTTTTTGCTACCATGCGGTATGACAGTATTTGGCATCTTAGAGAGATATAGTAATGTAATAGTATGAAACAATTTGAATATATTGTGCGTGTGGTTGCAATGCGCGGGAATAATGTGTTGCTCTGCCGTGGAAAAAAATTCGACTGGTTTTATTTTCCCGGAGGACATGTCGATTTCGGGGAACATCCCGTAAAGGCTCTTGTGCGTGAGTTGCGCGAAGAGACAGGAGAGCGCATTACGAACATCGCCTATATGGGCATGGTCGAGAATATATTCTCGGACAACAAAGGAAAGCACCACGAGATCAATCTGGTGTTTGCGGTGCGTTTGGCAAAGAGAAATATCGTATCTATAGAACCTCATCTTGTATTTGTGTGGAAGGAAAAGAAGGATCTTGTGCGCACGGCGATTCTTCCAAAATTAATGAAACAACGCGTGTTAAAGTGGATGAAAGATAAGAAAACATTCTGGGTGACGAATGCCTGATATGAAGAAAAGTTTTTCCGAAAAAGTGTTGGCGGTGGTAAGGCTTATCCCAAGGGACACAACACTTACCTATAAAGAAGCGGCCCGCTGTGCCGGCAGTCCGCGGGCGTATCGCGCTGTCGGCAACATTCTCAATAAGAACCATGATCCTAAGGTGCCGTGCCATAGGGTGGTCTGCTCCGATGGCGGCATCGGGGGATATAATAAAGGGACGAAAACAAAAATTCGCCTTCTAAGGCAGGAGAGGACTTTGCATGGAGTTGACGAATAGCAGCGGGTAGTATTGTATACTAATACGAAGTTATTTTAACAATTCGATAAAGGGGGTGAATGGCCATGGCGGGGTTTGTGACAGCGTTTACTGATATACGGTTTTTGCATATCTTTGGGATGGTGCTCGGGAGCATGATTCTTCTCTATGCATTTTTGTATTTTCTGATCGATTCGCATGATAAACATAAGGGAATGTGGGGCAAAAGAACAAGGCCTGCTCCGAACACCGAATGGTGGATGTATGCGGTGCTCGCAGTCCCGCAAACAAGTATGAGTGTAACGCTGCCCGCCGCAGTTTTTCTTGTCGGCATTGTGCTGTTCGTGTTCGCTCTTTATCTGATACAGAGAGCGGTCATGATGAACCGGAAACTCACGCTTTATGCAAACCCCAGAAAAACACTACTGACATTCAAAAACACGACCGACGTCGAGTTGCAGAAAGAAGGCATTCAGAAGATCGCTGACCTCTTCGGAGAGGCCGTGCCTCCCGTGCTTGTTCCGGTGCATCATGCCGACCGGATCCTTCATGTCGTGACTCTCTTGCGGGATCATGCGCTCGAAGATCACCGGGAGTTTGTGGAGATGTTGTATTCTATCGCCGGATATCAGAACGACGTATTACTTGCCTCAACACTGAACGCGATATATCGCATCAAAAAATAAATCCCCCAATTTGGGGGATTTTTCTATGCGGCAAGTTTGGGGCAGGTCTTAAAAGTATGTTCTTTATAGAAAGTAAGCTTGATGAGCCGCTTACAGCGTGCACAAAAAATACAGCAGGGTTTTGAGTGGGCGACCTCCGTACCCGCATGGCACGGGCAATCGCATTCATCCTCAAGCTTCCGTCTTTTTTTTGGTTTTACAATGGACGCCACGCAAACACCTCCTTTTTTGGTTCTGCTAATAGGGTATAACGGCGGAAATCGGAAAAGCAAGGGAGAAAAAATAAAAACCCCTTTCCGGGGTTCGTTATTTTTTTGGTTCATTTTTGGGGTTGTGCCAGGCTTCGCATTTATGCTTGACATGGAACCAAGAGTGGATCTTGATGATAAACTCCTTGCAATGTTCGCATTGCCTGCATGGCGGATCGCAGGAAATAAGGTGCGCCCGCTGCGATCCTTGTTTGTGGCACGTGCACTTGCAATATTCCCACCCTTTTTGGGTGTAGCGCTTCTCAAGACCCACGGACAGTGCTCCTTTCGATGGTTTTTTATAGTGAACCCCAGATCAGGAAGAAAGGCAAGTAGTATGCGGTTTATCGCTCAATAGTAAACCAATTGTTGCACTTTTACCCTCTTTTCTTTACTTGAAACAGGTATATAATAGAAGCGTCGATTATTTTATATCTCTAACACTTTCAGCTTTATGAAACTAACTGTCTCAACTCCGGCATTCAAGGATGGCCTTGCTATGCCGCATACATATACCTGCGACGGGCAGGATGTTAACCCGGAGATCATCATTGAAGGAACCCCCAAGGAAACAAAAAGCCTTGTCCTTATCGTGGATGATCTGGATGCGCCCAATGGTGACTGGGTGCATTGGCTGCTCTTCAATATCGATCCCTCTACAATGCGCATCCCCGAAAACAGCGTGCCCGAAGGGGCGCTGCAAGGCACCAACACATTCGGCGACGCCGTCTATGAGGGTCCTTGTCCGCCATTGGGGCCTGTGCATCATTACTATTTCAAGGCATATGCGCTCGATACAATGCTCGATATTCCGGGGGGCGCGGAAAAGGAAGAATTATTACAGGCAATGGGGGAACATATCCTTGCGGAGGGCCAAGTAATGGGTATCTATGGAAGATCTTAATAATAAAAAAATGGAACAAAAGATAGGACCTGAATTATTCATTCCGAAACTGAAGAAATTTTTTCTGTGGATATTTGCGACCATTTGTTTTTCGCTGACGCTGTGGGGTTCGGTAAGTCTCGTGAATCTTGGGCTCACAACATATGTGTTCACAAAAGCCGATACGGAACAGTGTATCTGGTCAAAATATCCTCAGCCGATCGCTGTGCCGGCGGGAGAAGTAAAAGGCCTCTCCGCATATACCCCGCCGGATCCCGTGATAGAGCTGAAGCGCTGCGAGGAAAGCCGGCAGGCACAAAAACAGCGGGAAGCGTCAAATGCCATTGCACTCATACTGGTAGGAGCGCCCCTATTTGTGTTATTCTATAGAGAGGCAAGAAAGTAATTAATAATATAAGTAATAATGTTTCGTATGAAAAAATATATCGCAGCATTTTTTTTCCTTGCAATGCCGTTTGTTGCGGGGGCACAAAGTCAGGGGGTTTCGTTCGGCAGCGCAGGATGGGGGTATGGCATGCAGTGGTTCTGGTTTCTGGTATACGCTTCTTTCTGGATCCTTTTTTTGGTGGCATTCGGTTTTTTCCTGAAGATCCTTATCCAGCGTGCCATGCGCGATGAGTCGCTTGAGTTACTGAAGAAAGAATATGTAAAAGGAACGATGACCAAACAGCAATTCGAGGAGCGCAGAGAATATCTCAAGAAAATAGAGGCGGGCTCAATGTAAAAAGGTCGGCATAATAGGCTCTTTATTTTTCAAAAATATCTTTCTATGAGTAACAAAAATATAATAATTTTAGTGGTCGTTGTGGCTGGTATAGCGCTGGTGGTTGCGGGAATGCTTTACACCGGCTCTCCGGCTTCTCGGGAGGCGCAGGTCCCAATGGATCTTGCTCAGGAGGCAAATAATGTAGATACATTCGGCGACGACCTTGCGGCGCTCAAGGAAGGCGATGCGCTCCTGGAAGAAGTACATGGATCTCTTACGGAAACCGCGGACGGCACCGCTGCTGCCTTGGACATGTCGTCGATCGCCAGTGAAGCTGCAAGTGCTGATTTTTCTCAGGACCTTTCCGATCTTAAGCAGTCAGATAGTGAGCTTGCTGAGATCAGCGGGGGGTTGAATACGGTTGCCCAATAGAAATTTAAAAATCACTAATAACAAAAAGTATATGAAAAAAACGATCATTCTGCCCCTGTGCGTGTTAATGTTGGTGGTTGGCTCCTCGTTCGTATTTGCACAGACAGATAATACCGCCGCGGTAACGACCACCGCAACGGCAACGAGCGACGCTGGCGACCTCACTACGGGGTTATCACAGGTGAGGGAACAGATGAAGCAATTTAAGGCGGCTCAAGGCGAGGAGCTTCAATTGATGCGTGATGCTTTAAAGGAAAAAAGAACGACCATAAAAGCTGAGATCGAAAAAAGAAGGACGGCCGCAAAAACAAAATTGCTGGAGCACCGGAAAAATGTGCTTCTGAAACTCATCGATCTTCGTATCAAACATCTCAAGAAGACCGGTGAGCGCGTGGCAAAGATGCCCAATGTTGATGAGGCGCTCAAAGCGGACCTTGCCGCAAAGATAGACACAGCGGTAAAGGCGCTTGAGGCGAAGAAGACCGAAGTAGAGGCCGCTACTGATAATGAAAAATTGAAGGAACTTGCAAAGTCCGCTAAAGATCTCTCCGAATCCCGCCAGTCTATTATCAAAGATATTATTGAGGCCATCAAGAATTCCCGCGGTTTAAAATCGGTTGAAAAAGCCGCCGATCGTGCAACATCTATTTCTGAAAAGATCGCCGAGCTAAAGACTGCCGGTAAAGATGTCACCGCGCTCGAAGCGATGATGGTAACCGCACAGGGTTATGTCGCAAGCGCAAAAACCGCGCAAGAGCAGAAAAATTACGAGGATGTAGTGAAGTTTCTTAAACTCGCATACGATGAGTTTAAGAAAATAGCGCAAGCCGCAGAGGCCTTGTAATAGGGGTCCAGAGATAAATAGGAGCACGCATGCTTTCTTCGGAAGGCGTGCGTGTTTTTTTGGTGGCAAGGATCATTTAGCGGTATGCGAAAATGGTTCATTGTTATATCACCCTGCATCTGATATAATCAGCACTGAACGTCACATTTTTGATTTACAAGGGGTGCTTGATATTTATGAATAACTCCGATGAAATTCTCTCTTTTTGACGGGTATAAAAATATTCCGATAGACGGCCTTTTGGCAGAGCTTGGAAGCGTTCCGGGCGGGCTTACCTCAAAAACCGCTGCCGAACGGATCGAGGTTTTTGGCTACAACGAAACGATAAAAAAGAAGAAGGTCCATTTTCTTATTGAGCTGCTACGGCGTTTCAGGGACCCCTTGGTGATGATTCTCATTGTTGCGGCAACGGTATCGGGGTTTGTGGGAGAGTTTAAAAATACGGTCATTATTCTTTTTATGGTCGTTTTGAGCGTAACGATGAATTTTTATCAGGAGCATAAATCCGGGAAGGTTGCGGAAAAACTTGTTGAACGGCTGGCGACGAAAGCAACGGTTCTGCGCGACGGGAAAAAAGTGGATATTCTTGTGAAGTATATCGTGCCGGGTGATGTAGTGGCGCTTTCGGCCGGGGACATTATTCCCGCGGACGGAAGAATACTCGAGTCGGATGATTTTTTTGTGAATGAATCGGCGCTAACGGGGGAAAGTTACCCTGTGGAAAAAGTTGTTTCCGGAGGAAAACAGGAGTCCGAACATATCGTGTCCGCCGGTACGAACGTTGTTTCCGGCTGGGCGCAGTATGCGGTGGTGAGGACCGGCAGGAACACCGAATATGGCGCTATCGCCGAAAAGGCAACCGAGCCGCTTGAGGTGAATGCCTTTGAGGTTGGTATCAAGAGTTTTGGATATCTCATTATCAAGGCGACGGTATTTATCGTGTGCGCCGTGTTTTTTATAAATATCATTCTTCATAAATCTGATCTTTTTGAAGCCTTTATTTTTTCCGTGGCTGTTGCGGTGGGGCTTACGCCGGAACTGCTTCCCGTTATTATGAGTGTGAATATGGCAAAAGGGTCTCTCAAAATGGCGAAAAAGGGCGTTATTGTGAAGCGTTTGAACGCGATCCCGGACTTCGGGAGTATGGATATTTTATGTACCGACAAGACCGGTACTCTTACCGAGGACAGGATAGAGGTGGTGAAGTATATCGATATGTTCGGCGAAGTATCAGAGGATGTGTTGCGTAGCGCCTATATCAACGGATTTTTTGAAACGGGCCTTAAGGCCCCCATGGAACTTGCTATTCTAAATTTTAGGCACATTGACGTTACAGGAATAAAAAAGATCGATGAGATCCCGTATGATTTCATGCGCAAACGCCTTTCGGTCATTGTGGAAGAAAAGAGCAACCGCATTATGATCACCAAGGGCGCGCCCGAAGAAATATTCAAGATATCTACCAAGTATCGCGATGGCGGCAAAGAAAGCAGCATCACTGAAGAGGTAAAAAAGCGGTTCCTGAAGGTGTATGATGATCTGAGCAGCCAAGGATTTCGTGTGCTGGCGGTCGCGGAAAAAGATGTGGAGGATAACAAGAAAGTATATCCGCGCAATGAAGAAGCGCTTATGACCCTGCGGGGTTTTATTGCGTTCCTTGATCCTCCGAAGAAAAGCGTCAAGGAGACGCTGCGTTTTATGGCGCATCATGGCATTGAGGTGAAGATCATCACGGGGGACAATCCTTTGGTGACAAAAAAGATATGCGAGGAGCTCGAGTTTGAGATAAAAGGCATCATGCTTGGTGCTGAAGTAGATCAGATAGACGATGAAGCGCTTGTCATACGCGCAAAAGAGATAAATATCTTTGCCCGTTTTTCTCCCAATCAAAAAGACCGCATTATTTCGGCGCTGCGCAGGGGTGGCCACGTGGTGGGGTATCTGGGTGACGGCATCAACGACGCGCCGTCGTTAAAAAGCGCTGACGTGGGTATTTCGGTCAGCAACGCGGTGGATGTGGCGAAAGAAACAGCCGACATTGTTCTGATGCATAAGAGTTTGAAGGAATTGGTTGATGGTGTTATTGAGGGCCGTAAAACGTTCGGCAACACAATGAAATATCTAATGATGGGTCTTTCCTCGAACTTCGGCAATATGTTTTCCATGATCGGCGCCGCATTGTTCTTGCCGTTCTTGCCGATGCTTCCGGTACAGATCTTGTTTAATAATTTTCTCTATGATTTTTCGCAAGTGACGATACCCACGGATAACGTGGACGCCGAGTATCTCAAAAAACCGAAACAATGGAATATGAAATTCATCCAGCATTTTATGTTCGTATTCGGCCCCATCAGCTCATTGTTTGATTTTTTGACATTTTATCTTTTGTTCGCGGTGCTTGGTCTTTCCGGGGGGTTGTTCCAGACGGGATGGTTCATTGAGTCGCTCGCAACACAAGTGCTTGTGGTGTACATTATCAGAACGAGAAAATTACCATTTATCCAGTCGCGTCCAAGTTTGCCGCTTCTTCTCTCGACGCTCGGGGTAGTGGTGGTGGGTGGGGTGTTTGCGACCACCGCACTTGGCACCTATTTTGGTTTTGTTCCGCTTCCCCCGATTGCTGTATTTTCGATCGCAGGGCTTGTTGCGGTGTATCTTATCCTTGTTGAGCTTGGGAAACATCTGTTTTATAGGAAATATAACATCTAGGCAAAAGCTCTTTGTGCCGGATCTCTGGCTTCATTGCTAAGTTTTTTTGGCCAAAAAATGGATGGGGGGCGGTTGGGTGGCAAAAGAGGAGGGTGTGGGTAGGTGGTGGAAACACTGGGGGTACTTTGTGGATTGCGGTACTGGACGGCAATTTGGGCGGAGGAGTATAATAGTGTCTATATATTAACGCTTGCTGTTTTGGGACACACAAGGTCAAGTTGTGTTTTAAAACAGGAAGCATAAAATCATTATCATTTATAGAGAAATCTCTATGAAAAAGAATATCCTCGGCAAAGCCGCGGTGCTTTTTGTTTTTATACTGTCGCTCGCGGCAGTTTTTTCATTAATGTCCGGCAATAGTAGGGCTGCGGTGGGCGGCACCGTGAACCCGCTTGTGGTGCCCAGTCAAACGATCAGAGCCAGCAGCAGTGAAGTTGCTCTTTTTGGTCTGGCGCTGGGGACCGACACTCCCAGCAAAAGCATAACCGATATTACGATCGGATTTTCCGGAACAGGGTTTGCGACCACTGATCTTGCGGCGAGCCCGAACGGCATCAAGCTGTATTCGAGTGTCGATGGAACATTTGACGGGACAGGGGAGACGCTCATCACTTCTACTTTTGCCTGGTCACAGGCAACCGCGACTGTCACGCTGACGGCATCCGCTTCAATTCCTGTTGGAGCGCCTGCGGGGAATAATTTTTTTATCGTGATCCGGACATCCGCCACCATATCTAATAATGACGCTATTATGGCGGCAATCTCTGCGAACGGGATCAATACCGATGATACCAATGATCTGCCTGTGGCGGGTACTCCTCTGGATAATGCCTTGACTGCGGATACGATAGCTCCTGCGGCGATCAATGTGGGCATGTTTGTGATCCAGCAAAGTGCCTCTCCAACGCATGATTTTGTTGCTCCTCTTGCCTCGGTTGGCGTGTCGGGGGACTTTGTTAAAATTTCAACAACAGGCGACCTCTTGCTCGGCCAGGCGACGATCGGCCCTTCAGGCCAATTTGCTCCCTTTGACATCGGCAATAATGCGAATGCCGCAGTAAAGATACAAGTGGTTGATGCGGCAGGCAATACATCCGGAAGCTCAATCACAAAGACTGGAAATGACATTACAACTCCGACTGTTACCTCGATCGCCGCGTTCACCGACCGGGTCCTTCTTAATCTCAGTGAAAATGTTGACGGCATGCGCGCAATGGATTGCAGTCACTACACGATCAACGGTACTGCGGTTGTTTGCAGCGGTCCCGGTACGGCGTACGTCGACTTTCAGGGAAATAAGATAGCAATCAAGGGATTGACGATCTCAGGGACCATTTCCTTTGCGGTAGTTGCAGCATCTTCTCCCATTACCGACAACAACGGCGCGAGCAACCCGCTGACCTATTCGAATGCCAGTGTGTCGGTGGGGGTGTTATCGTTGCCGGCGATAAGCGGTGTTTCTCCGTCGGTTGGTGCTGAAGGCGATACTATCGTTATTACCGGTACTAATTTTGGGACTACAGCAACTCCCGGAGACGATAGCCATAAAGTATTCTTTTCCGGCGGGTTCAATCAGGAAACAGGACCACTTCCGCCCGTTGAAGCGGATTATACCGGTGCCTCATGGTCGGCAACATCTATCACGGTCACGGTTCCTGCCGGCGCCAGCGGAGGGCCGCTCACTGTTATGGTTGATGGCGCGATGAGCGATATGGGGCAGAATACGTTCTTCGATATTCTGAAACCGTACAATTACAAAATATTCTATGATGATCTTTCTACTCCGATGCCGGATGGCGATGCCTCAAAGATCAGTCTTGCGATCGGTTCCCCGAACGGAATGAAAATATACAATACTGCCGATACGACCAATATATCAACGTACAGCGCGGGGGACGATACGTTCACTATCGCAACGGTATCGGCAATGGGTTGGACATGGGCGTTTGATACCTCCGGGGCGCATCTGAATTCAAACGGCAGCCAATTGGATCCGTCGGCGACTCAGTCCATTGTTCTGCTTACAGCTTCGCAAAGCATCGCCGGAACCGTTACGCTTGGTTCGCCGTGCGCGGATGCCGGTAAGAATCAGTACGTGGTGGTGATGGCCATGCCTGAATTCCAAGAGAACGCAGGGGGGTCCGACGGGAAAGATATCCAGCCTGCATTCTTTAAAACCAACGGGAGTTGTGTCGCGACCTATAAGGTTGGTGTGACCGATAACGGTGTGTATCGGGTTGAAACCCATCTTCCGCCGGACATGAGCGGTTCGGGAACGGTTGCTTCCGCGCCATTTGTCGACCCAAGTCCCTTGAGCGTGACGATCAGCGATGCGGCTCTGACGGCCACGGACAAAAATTTCACCTATAGTTCGGCAGACAGGAGGATATATGGAACACTAAAGGGCCCGAATAATACGAATATCTCGGCTCAGGATCTTTCGGAGATGTTTGTTGGTGCTTATCAGCCGGTGGAGAACGGCAAGGGAACGATGACAAAACCGACCCTGGTGGGCGGAGTGGCAAAATTTGTTCTGTATGTTACTGATGGAGCTTGGAAGATAAACGTGAATGGTCCCAAAATACCCTCTCAGATCGAGGCACAGGTTGATGTCACGTCTCTTTATACATTAACGGCAACACTCGGTCCGACGATCGTTATAGCGCCGCCGTCCGATTTCATTGAAGGATATGTGAAAGACGCGACGGGCACTGGCCTAAGTAACGTGTCGATCTATTCCTGGCGTGAAGGAGGTCCCGGCGGCGGCGGTACGAATACCGATAGCCAGGGATATTATAAGCTCTATGTCGGTCCGGGGACCGGATACCATGTTGGCGCCAATTCAAGGGACTATGGATTTATCGGAGAGCAATCGAGTGTCACGGTGAGTGCCTCTGTCCATCCGACAGTGAATTTCACGATCACTTCGGGGGAGTTTTATACCGTTTCCGGTACGGTCACTAAGGGCGGGCAGCCTCTTTCCGGTGCGTTTGTCTTTATCACAGAAAATCAGTTCGGTCCGATGCTGGGCGGCAAACAAACGGACGCAAGCGGCGCGTATTCTTTGAGCGTTAAGCCGATCAGCGGAAGGCAGTATTATATTCATGTTGGCGTAATGGGCAAAGGTGATCTGTATCTTGGCAAAGTAAATGTCGCCGGAGACTCGGCTGCCATTACGGGGAACATCACCGGCAATAATATAACGGTTACTTCGGACACTATAGAGATCCAAATAAGCCCGAGCGATCTGTTTGATGAAGCGTTCGTCGGGGTGCATAGCATCAGCGGAGGGGCGTTCACTAATACGGATGTTTCCACGTCGGGCAATCCATATCGGCAGTATAAACTCGACGTGCAAAGGCCCGGGAGCGGAACAACGACCTATTATCTTGATGGGGGAATTCCGGGATATGGCCCATTGCCGCAGATGGCGATCACACTGACGAGTGGCGGTGTTTTCGGAGGCGACGCGGCTGCATCAGGCATTGTAACGGTGGTTTTGGACAGCAATCTCTATGATGTTTCGGGTACGGTGACGGGCAGCAATGTTCTCGGTGCGCGGGTCTGGGCGGGGGGTCCTGGCGGTGGTGCGGATACTATGGTTGCCTCAACCAGCGGTACCTTCTCGATGAAATTAAGGGCTGGCACTTACGATATCGGAGTGAACAAGCCCGGATATTCAGGGAATAAGGTCAGTCTTGCGATCAGCGCTGCTACTACCAGCGTTGCGCTGGAGCTCTCGGAGAATACGGCGGAGATCTCCGGTACGGTATATTTACCGGACGGCACAACTCCCGCCTCGAATTCCTGGGTATGGGCAACCAATGCTACCGGCGGATGGGCGGGGTCCCCGACCGATGCCACCGGCAATTTTACCTTAGGCGTCACTTCAGGAGAATGGATTATTGATGCTGCCGGCGATGGTTACACTGCAATTTCCAAGCGGGTCTCTTCGGGTGCGACAGGAGTCTCTATTGTTTTGGCTGCTATTGCAGGCTTTGATCCGGAACTCAAGAATTCGCCGGTAACGCCGTCAAACGGCGGTATTGTACAGGGCGATGGGGTGAAGGTTGATTTCCCGAAGAACTCTCTCGGTACTGATACCAATTCCGGTACTGTCGAAGTGAAGAAGACCACCAATATTCCGATAACCGGCAATACAAGGATCATTGGAGGGTCAGGTAAGGAAATAAGCGCCAAGAGCTCAACCGGTCAGGCGATCAACACATTAAGCGGAGCAGCGAATATCACCCTTACTCTTACAAAAGCTGAGGCGGTCGATTCCGGTCTGACCATCGACCAATTAAAGTCTCTTAAGATAGCTTACTGGGATTCAACTTCCAATAGTTGGAGCGAGGTGAACACTGTTACAACACTAAGCCCGGCAACGGCTGCAACTCTCGATGATCTCGACACCGATCCTGCGGTTACCATGGTGGGAACGGTGACTCACTTGTCCACTTTTGCTCCGACCCTTCCTACCAATGTGGACGCTCCGGCAACCCCGACAGTTACTGCAACTGCGGGTGATAGCCAGGCGGTGTTATCCTGGGCGGCTTCAAGCGGAGCGACCAAATACTATATCTATGAGAAATCGGGCGCCACATATCCCTATCTTGCTGAGACCACTTCTGTCAGTTACACAAAGACCGGATTGACGAATGGTACCACCTATTACTACAAAGTTTCTGCGGTGAATGCTTCCGATCAGGAATCCGCGGCTTCAAGCGAGGTGTCGGTAACACCGGCAGCTTCTTCTTCGGGAAGCGGTACTGTTTTCATTCCTCCGGTTTCAACGCCTTCACAGCAGCCTGCCGCTGCCGAGCAATCTCCTGCAAAGACTGTAACGACGACCTCGGGAACAACAATCACGCTTGTCAGGGTCGCCGGTGACTACAAGGTGTATCAGATAGTGGATGGTGTGCGGATCTGGATCCCGACTGCGGAGGCGTTTAACGCCCTTGGATTTAACTGGGGCGATATCAAAGAGGTCGCCTCCGACAACAATAAAGGAGCAACGCTTATCCGCGCAGAAGGCGACCATAAAGTGTATGTGCTCAATGGCAATGTTAAAAAGTGGGTCAAGACCCTCGAAGAGTTCAACGCAGCGGGCTACAAATGGTCCGATGTTACGGTGGTCAAGCCGGGAATGCTGCTTGGCTACACCGAAGAGGGTGGTGCTGCTACGACGAATGTTACCGGTCAGGCGGCAAAGAAATTTGTTGCTACACTGTTGCCCGGTACCCGCGGAGCGATCATCTCTCAACTCCAGCAGCGTCTGAAGGAACTCGGGTATCTGCCGCAGGATCATACGGTAACGCAATTCTTCGGCCCGGTAACGCGCGCGGCGGTTATTAAACTCCAAAAAGAGCACAGCCTTTCCCCGCAAGCGGGAACGGTGGGTCCTAAGACAAGAGAGGTTTTGAACGCAGAGTAGTAATCACTCGACTCTTGTAGGATTTCCAAAACTCCCGCTTCTCGCGGGAGTTTTGCTTTTATCCACATGTCTTGCACGCAATCTGAAAATTTGTGCTATACTGGCGAAAACATATGAGAAACACTGAAGCGCAGGAATTAAATACGGCCATTGAACACGCGAGCCCCGCGCTCTTTGGGGCGTTATCAAAAAAAGGAAAAGAGATCTATTTCCCAAAAAAAGGCATTTTAAGCCAGAGCAAAGAAGCTGCCGGAAAAAAAATAAATGCCACTATCGGTATTGCCACCGCAGATACGGGAGAAGCGCTTCACTTGTCGGAGATATCGCGTCTGGTGGGGCTTGGCGCAAAAGAAATATATGAATATGCTCCGGGGTGTGGCGTAAAAGAGCTCCGTGATCTGTGGAGGGAAGAAATACTACACAAGAATCCGGCGCTTGCGGGTGTTGAGCTCACGCTGCCGGTAGCGACTGCGGGACTCACGCACGCGCTTTCTGTTGCAGGATATCTTTTTATCGATGATGGCGACACGCTGATAATGCCCGCTCTTTTTTGGGAGAATTATGAGCTGATATTCCGCAATGGTTTTGGAGCGGCGCTTACAACATATCCACTATTTCAAGATGGCGACTTTAATATCAGGGGGTTAAAAGAGTGTCTTGCACAAAAAGGCAGAAAGATCGTGCTGCTGAATTTTCCCAATAATCCAACGGGATATACGCCAACAGTAAAAGAAGCGCGTGAGATTGTGCAGGTTATCACGGATGCCGCAGAGAAAGAGCCCATTGTGGTGCTGGTGGACGATGCATATTTCGGGCTCTCATATGAAGACGGCGTTTTGGAAGGATCTATTTTTGCAATGCTGGCCAAAGCCCACAGAAATATTCTTGCGGTAAAAATAGACGGCATTTCAAAGGAGGAATATGCGTGGGGGCTTCGTGTCGGGTTTTTGACATTCGCCTCGCTCGGGTTTGATACAAAGGCGCTTGAGGCGCTGACGGATAAAGCCGCCGGTGTGATACGGGGATCTATTTCAAATGTGAGCAATCTTTCTCAACAGCTGATCATTAAAGCGATGCGGGCAAGCGGATATGCAAAGGAAAAATCGGCACACAAAGCGCTGTTGCAGGAGCGATATAAAAGAGTAAAAGAAACGCTTTTGGGACACCCCGAATATCTTAAGTATTTTGAGGTGCTGCCTTTTAATTCGGGATATTTTATGTGTGTGCGCATTGCGTCACCCAATAATGCCGAGACCGTGCGTCAAAAAATGCTGGCCGAGTACGGCGTAGGCGTGGTGGCGTCAAACGATGTTTTGCGCATTGCATTCTCATCAACTCCATGCGAGCGCATTGCGGAGCTGTTCGCGGCCATGTATCAATCGTGCGGCGGTAAATAAATACTATGCGATCAACAAGTGATTTTTTGAAATACATCGGATGCAAGAAAGTGCCGCCAGTGCGGGAGAATATGTCCATAGGAGAATTGACCGAGATAGCGCTCAGCAAAGATGAAGCGGTGCTCTCAAAAAACGGTGTTTTGACCGCATACACGGGAAAATACACCGGTCGTTCGCCAAAGGATAAATTTACCGTAGAGCGCCCGGAGTATAAGGATGTGATCAATTGGGGAAGTTCGAACCGCCCCATCAGCTCCGAAAAGTTTGAAGGGATCTATGCAAAGGTGCGCGCGCACATTGAAACATTGCCAGAGGTGTTCGTGTTTGAGGGGTCCGCGGGGGCAGATGCGGCAAGTGCCATACCGGTGCGTATTATTACCGAATATGCGTGGCACTCATTTTTCGCCTCGCTCTTAATGAGAAAGGAAAAAGTAGCTGGCGCAAATGAAGAAGATATATTCACTATCATTGATGTGCCGGGATGTCTTGCGGAAGGGGAAAAGGACGGTGTGAATTCCGAGGCGTTCGTACTTGTTGATTTTTTGAACAGGCTTGTGTTGATCGGCGGAACAAAATATGCTGGCGAGATAAAAAAATCGGTCTTTTCTTATTTGAATTATTTATTGCCGCAAAAGGGCGTACTTTCTATGCATTGCTCAGCTACCGCGGGAGCGAAAGGGGATGTGGCGCTTTATTTCGGGCTCTCGGGTACGGGAAAAACAACGTTATCCGCAGATGCTTCGCGGAAGCTTCTGGGGGACGATGAGCATGGGTGGTCGGCGAATGGCGTCTTTAATATCGAAGGAGGATGCTATGCAAAGTGCATCAATCTTGATCCGGAAAAAGAGCCGCAGATATATTCCGCGATCAAAGCGGGGGCAGTGGTTGAAAATGTCGTGATAAAAAAAGAATCGGGGGAGTATGATTTTACCGATAATTCACTGACCGAGAATACCCGCGTGGCATATCCTCTTGAATTCATCGGGACAAGAGAGCCGTCCGCAAAAGGCGGACACCCCACGAATATCTTTTTTCTCACCGCCGATGCGTTTGGCGTGTTGCCGCCGATCTCGCGTCTTTCCAAAGAACAGGCGTTGTATTATTTTTTGTGCGGCTATACTTCAAAGCTTGCCGGTACCGAGCGCGGGATCGCCGAACCGCAGGCGAATTTCTCGCTGTTCTTCGGGGAGCCGTTCATGCCGTTGAGGTCGGAATATTATCTTGCACTATTTAAAAAACTGATCACTGATCATAAGGTATCCGTATATCTGGTAAACACAGGCTGGACCGGGGGGGGTTATGGTGTCGGAAAACGGATGTCATTGCCGCATACACGTGCGCTTATTGATGCGGTACTAAAAGGAACGCTGGGAAGAGCATCATTTGAAAAAGAGGCATTTTTTGGCCTTGAGATACCCACTGCCTGCGATAACGTGCCCACAGAGGTGTTGAATCCCATGAATGCATGGAAAGACAGGGGTGCATATGAATCAAAAGCAAAGGAGCTAGTGGGGTTGTTTGAGCAGAATTATGCAAAATATGCCGATGTGCTGAAAAAGGTCATCTGATATTCCTGCTTTCGCCGATATTTGCTACAATAGAAGTATATGAATTTCCATAAATTTCAAGTCTATTTTTTTACCGCAGTGATGCTGGGCGTGCTGGTGGTTGCGTTTGATATCTTTTTGCCGTACCTTACCACGATCGTGCTCGCCTTTGTTCTCGCTACTGTGTTTTATCCGATGCACCGGAAGTTAAATGTCGGTTTTGGCGATAAGGGTGCCTTTTCTGCGCTGATCTCAACGATCATTGTTATTAATGTTGTTGTGGTACCGATCGCGTTCCTGGTGACATTGTTGATCGATGAGGTGAGAAACTCATATTTTTCCATGCTATCGGGGGATTATTCCCTTAGTTGGCTCGGGAACATCAACGGATTTGTGCAGGATAAATTTCCTTTTCTTGGGTTTGATGTTTCACGCTATACCGAACAGGCGATGAGTTGGGTACTGCAGAATGCGAGCGCGGTGTTTTCGAGCGTTGCCAGCGGAGGGATCACGCTGTTACTGAGCTTTCTGACCATTTACTATTTTTTCAAGGACGGGGAAAAGATGAAACAATACATCATGTCGGTGAGTCCGCTGGTGGATAAATATGATAAACAGATATTCGATAAGCTCGGTCTTGCGGTGATGTCAGTGATACAGGGTTCTCTGACCATTGCGCTCATCCAGGGGGTGTTGGCGGGTGTCGGATTCCTGATCTTCGGGATCCCTTCTCCGATATTCTGGGGCGCAGTTGCCGCTTTTTGCGCGCTTGTTCCCAGCGTAGGCACTGCGCTCGTGCTGGTCCCTGCGGTGGGGTACCTTGTGGTCACCAGTCATTTTGCTGCCGCACTTGGTCTTGCTATCTGGGGTGCGTTTTTGGTCGGCTTTATTGATAATGTGCTCTCGCCAAAACTGATAGAAAGAAAGATGGAAATACACCCGCTGCTTATTTTATTCTCGGTATTGGGTGGCATTCAGTTTTTTGGGGTTATGGGATTTGTGCTGGGCCCTCTGGTGATAAGTTTGCTGGTTGCTCTTATTGATATCTATCAAAACGAATTCAAGCAATATTTTGAAGAAGCGCGGTAAATTACCGTATACGCCATGAGAAATATTCTCCTTTCAAAAAAACTGGTGGAAATTCCACGGCGTCTTGTGGGTTCTAAAAAGGGCGATAACGGGAGAGTGCTTATTGTGGGAGGGTCGGAACAATATGTGGGCGCACTCGCGCTTGCAGGGGTGGCAGCGATGCGCTCGGGGGCCGACAGCGTGCTGGTCGCGTGTCCTGAAAAAGCGGCATATGCCGTGAATGCGCTCTCAGCGGACCTTGTGACAAAAAAACTAAAAGGGAAAGATCTATTGCTCGCGCACTATGCTTCGTTGGCGCCATATTTTGGTAAAGCCGATGCACTGCTTATCGGTAATGGTGTCAGCGGGCAGAGGTCTTCCGATGCGCTTATAAAAAAAATGATCGCTTCCTATAAAGGACCGAAGGTGCTTGATGCGCGCGCGCTTTTTGTGTGCGACGATAAACAACTCAAAAATGCCATTTTATTGCCGAATCCAAAAGAGTTCATAATGCTGCAGAAAAGGGTCACCATAGGGCGGATTCTCGCTAACGGCAATATTATCATTGCCAAAGGATATCCGACGAAAATAATGGCGGGCAAGAATATTTATACAAGCAGCACCAACCCCGGCATCACCAAGGCGGGGATGGGGGATGTGCTTGCGGGGCTTGCGGCGGGGTTTCTTGCGCAAAGCCACGGGGACCTAAAGCAATCGGCGCTGAATGCCGTATATTTTTGGCACACAACTGCCGATATTCTTGCGCGCAGGAAAAGGGGGTACACCTATCTTGCGAGTGATCTTGCAAAAGAGATAACAATTCATTGAATAGACTATGAACATCGGTATATTCACCGACACTTATACCCCACAGGTCAATGGCGTTGTGACCTCCATTGAAACGTTCCGCAAGGAATACGAAGCGCGGGGGCATGAGGTTTTTCTTTTTGCGCCGAATGCTCCGGGGGTTCCGAAGAATGAATCGAATATATTCCGCTTTGAATCTATGCATTTCCCACAGAATCCCGATTATCGGATGAGCTCAATGACCTCAAAGAAGCTCCAGTGGCACATGATCCGGGAGATGAAGCTCGACATCATCCACACGCAGGATCCGTTTGCGCTTGGGCTCTACGGCGTTTTTATCGGAAAAACGTACCACATTCCGCTGGTGCACACCTATCATACGTTCTATGAAAAATACGTGCACTATCTGCCGGTGCCGCACGCGGTGAGCGTCGCGTTGGCAAAAAAGATGAGTAAGGAGTTTTGCAAAGAGCACAATCTTATCATTGCCCCCTCGACGGTTTTTAAAACAGTGCTTGAAGGATACGGCATCAGGCGGCCCATTGAAGTGGTGCCGACCGGCATTAACGAAAAAGCATTTTCCGAACTCCTCCCCAAAAACGAGATATACAAAACGTTCGATATTCCAAACCCAAAGAATTTTTTGATGTTCGCGGGAAGGCTCGGCAAGGAGAAAAATATCGATATTTTGTTGCGGACGCTAAAAGAAGTGGTAAAGAAATTCCCGGAGACGACCCTGGCCATTGCCGGCGATGGCACCGAGCGGCAGAACCTTGAGCACTACGCACAGAAGATCGGGGTTTTAAAGAATGTCCGCTTCATCGGGTTCATTAAGCCTCGGGTGCTTTATTCGCTGATGCATGCGGCTCGGGCGTTTGTGTTTGCTTCCGTTACCGAGACGCAGGGGCTTGTTGCTGCCGAAGCAATGATGGCAGGAACTCCGGTGATTGCCGTGGATGAAATGGGGGTTCGTGATGTTCTTAGCGGCGGCAAGGGCGGTATTCCCGTGAGGCTGGCAGAAAAAGATTTTGAGGCCGCTATTACAAAATTGTTCACCAACGAAGCGCTGTGGAAAAAGAAAAGCGCGGAGGCGAAAAATCGGGCACGCGAATTTTCGAGCGGCGCCATGGCCGAAAAAATGCTCGAGCACTACCGTTATCTTATTGAGGCAAAGAGGTATTTTCTTTAGGTAAAGCATTCTCCTGTTCACACGGAGAATGGCTTTCTAATCTTATCCCTATACGCATATAGGGGGGTTCACCCTGTGAAATCCTGCGGAGCAGGAATTTTGACGATGCAAAATTATTTCACAGGGTAGACAAAACGAGAAAAATCGATATAGTAAAGGTGGTTCGTTTAGAAACAAATACTTCATTTTCTCAAAGAGGGAGGATCAATGAGTTCGAAAAGATGGGATGTTGCTATCGTGGGCACAGGGCCTGCAGGAATGTTTGCGGCGCTCGAGCTTTTAAGGGTCTCCAAGAAGAAACTGCAGATAGTGATGTTCGAAAAGGGCGAAATGCGCAAAGGCACAGAGCCGAATTGCAGCATTACGTGCGGCTGGGGGGGTTCAGGGGCGTTTTCCGACGGCAAGCTCAACCATACGGTTGAAAGCGGCGGTCAGTTGAGCACCTACCTGAGCCCGCAGGAAAGCGAACAGCTCATCGAGTATGTCGATAAGATCTATCTGGAGTTCGGCGGGGACAAAAAACTCGTGGATCCGTCCGAGGATGCTATCGCTGATCTCAAGCGCAAGGCCGCAGCGTGTGATCTTAAGATCATCCAGTTTCCCATCCGGCATCTTGGCACCGACAAGTCCCGCATCATTGTGGACAAGATCCACAAACATCTTACGGAGCGCGGTGTTACGATCTATACCAAGACCGAGGTTTCCAGTATTTCAAAGAATGGGGATGGATTTGATCTTGTTGTCATGAAGGGTCCGGCATCTCCCGTGACCGAGTGGGCGCATCGCGTGGTGGTTGCCCCCGGAAGAGAGGGAGCGCAGTGGTTCACCGATATGGTGAGCGCGCTTGGTCTTCGTCTCAAGACCAATTACATCGATATCGGTGTTCGCGTCGAAGTTTCCAACGATATCATACAGCCGGTCACGGATATCGTGTACGAGCTCAAGGTGCTTTGTAAGACCAAGAGCTTCCGCGACGACGTCCGCACATTCTGTATGTGTCCTTCGGGGCTCGTGGCGATCGAGGAGTACCGCCATGTCGACGGGCTCAAGACCGTGAACGGGCATACCCCGAAAGACAAGAAGCTGAGAAGCAAAAACACCAATTTCGCAGTGTTGGTCTCCAAGACCTTCACCGAGCCATTCAAGAATTCGTTGGGATATGCCAAGAGTATTTCAAGCCTGGCGAATGATCTCGCTGGTGGCGGGGTGCTGGTACAGCGTCTCGGGGACATCAAAGACCACCGAAGGTCAACCAAGGAAAGCATCATGAAGAACTTTGTGACGCCGACACTCTCGGATGCAGTACCGGGAGACCTTTCTCTCGTGTTGCCGGCCCGGCACATGACGAGTATTCTTGAGATGCTTTCCGCGCTCGACAAGCTTATTCCGGGCGTGTACTCGGATCACACCCTTTTATACGGGATCGAAGTGAAGTTTTATTCCAATAAAGTGGAAACGCGTGATGCGTGCGAAACGGTCATCGATGGCCTATATGTTGCCGGCGATGGCTCAGGGTACACCCGGGGCCTTATGCAGGCTTCAATGCACGGCGTCATGGTCGCCAGAAAAATAGTTTCAAAATAAATTACTCCGCTTCGGCGGAGTTTTCTTTTGAAAATTCGCACTCGGTGATATACTGAAATAGAGATATTAATTCATTAATTAAGAATTATGCCCGATCAAAATGTGATCGATTTTATCAAACAAAGCCGCACACGAGGTGTCGCCGATGATACTATCCGGCAGGAATTATCAAAAGCACAGTGGCCGGAGCAAGTGATCAATGAGGCATTTGAGGCGCTTCTTTCAGGGCAAACAGCACAATCGCCGCAGCTTATTGCGGAGATCGAAACACAGGATGTCACGGAAGAAACCATTCAGAAACCGGGCCGGGCCGGGCTTAGGGTTGCACTTATTGCTATTGCCGTAATTGTGGTCGTCGGGGGGGCGGGAGCCGGGTATTGGTATTATACAAAAAATAAACAGGTCTTGCAGGATACACCGAAACAGGAAGGGCAAAAACAGGCAGAACAGATTGCGCAGGACGAAACGGCCGGGTGGGCAACATATGCGAATACCATCGGGCAATATTCGATAAAATATCCTGCGGACAGGATTGAGGTGGTAAGTCCGTCTGGAGAGGTATTGAAAGAGGGCCGAAAAATAGAAGATGAGGAAACAGTATTTTTCAAGGAAAAAGGCTCAGAAGAGATATCCGGTGTTTCTATCTCTGCAAAGGGGTTTCTTATTGGTGTTGAGGGCTCGGAAGGAGGTGTAAAATCTTTGGAAGAGTTTAGAAGGTTTGTTTCGATAAAAAATATAGAAAATCCGGAACAGTGGAAATTAGGGCAAGAAGTTGTTTTTGGGGGTAACAGGGGGATTGAGGCAACAAAATGTGTGCTTTCTGATTCGTGTTCGGCTGTGGTCTATTTTTTTCATGCTGTCACGCCCGATTCAGTGATTTCTGGCGGCTCAACGGAAAAAATGGTTCAGATAGTCATGGCATTCCCTAAAAATCCTGACATTGGTAATCTGCCTGATATTTATAAAAAAATACTAAGCACCTTTATTTTAACCAAACCGCAGGTGGCCGTATGCGATAAGGCGTGTCTGGAAGATAAGTTTACACGATGTGAGCCGGCGACTGCAGACATCGCTGTGAACGAGCAGCTTGTCTATCACGATGAAATATTGGGTGTTGATCCTGCGACCGGTTTATGCAGAGTAAGATCTTTTTTCAATGCGAATCCAAACCCCGATTTTGTGGGCAAGGAAATGACATGTTTGTATGATCAGAGGCTCCCGTTCTTGAGTGCTGTCAAAGACATGAGTAAGTGTTCCGGTCTCTTATACACCCTGTTGTCGGGCGGGACAGTGCCCGCGCAAAATCCGGCGTGCAAGCTCACTATTGGTCCGACCATTGCGGGCAACGGGCAGTTGTCGCGACCAACCGAATTTCAGACCATTTTTCAGGCGGGGGGCGGGTATGTAGGGACGCGCCTCTACGCAATAAACTTTAGCGGCAAAGCCGAGCAAATTTCATGGAAAGCTGAGAATCCTTCTGTGGCGGAGTTGTATGATATTGATGCACAGGCGGGCTCTGTGATGGTGCGCCCGAAGAGTTTAGGGAAAACAAATATTATTGTTACGGACAATGCAATCGGTCCAAACTGCACTTCGAGTGCATCGTATGAGGCGGTAAGCCAATTAGAGCCCATTGTTCCTTAGGGGTGCTTGGGGTAGATAATAACCTGCTGGTAAAACAAGCTTTTTTAGCATTGCGTCACAAAAAGACGCTCGGTTTCTTGCCATGCCGTTTTGTCTGCACATTTTTTCCAACACTCTTTCTATGCCCGCGTCAGCTTGTCCAGCGACTCGCTGCGCTTACGCTCAAGCGTGGCGCCCCTTCGGGGGCCATGCCGCACGCTCTCCGCAATGGCACCGAAAGAGTGCTGGAGGTTTAGAAAAAAACACATTCTATTGTCCCCGCGAGATGAAGAGGTTATTTTATTGCTGAATATTACAGGGCTATTCAAATTAAAAATAAATACCCGTTCATTCGTTGGCACTCTTAATGGTGTTAATTTTTAATAAGTAATTTTTTCCAAGGTTGTCGGTAAATTTGATATAATATTCCAGTGAGCTTAAGTTTTCTTTGATATGTTTTAATAAATCATCAGTGATATTAAAAAGCTCATATTTCAGTTCAATTTTTTGTGATTCTCCGCCGCGTAAAAAAATTGTTCCACCCAAATCGTTTGTAACTGTTCTATAATTAGTTATTGGCCCCTCTTTTCTTATGTCAGTATCATAGCTTTCTTTTGTTTTCGGAAAAATTTTATATTCGAAATTATCACTAATAAATTTTAAAACTAATGTTGGCTTGTCAATGCTCCCACTACCAGCACTTCTGTTGCGAACATCAAACAATAAATTAAATATAAAATAGGAATCTTTATCGATTTGCTTTGTTTGTTTTCCTAAAAAACCACTGATGCAAACTTTATTAAAAATTTTAATATCGGCTATAATCTGGTTCGTCATTGTTTTCGCCATTTTATAGGTAAAATATGCATAAATTCCAGTAATAATAACCAGAATCAACGTGGAATAGCCATTTAAAAAACTCATGACCATTTTAATAACATCCTTGCTGTGATTAATATATTCCATAAATTATATCATTTCCAAAAACTTAATTTCTATGCTTTTTATTCTTTACAAATTTTGATCGAAAAAGCAAACAAAAACCCTATAATACAGGGGATTTGCTTATTCAACCTTTTATGTGATACTGGTTTGTATGAAAAAGATACGGATACAAAAAATAGTGAAAGTTTTTGTGGCGCTTTCGGGAGGCGTTGATTCGTCTGTCGCGTGCGCGCTGTTGAAAGAGCAGGGGTATGATGTGACCGCTGTTTTTATGCGGTGCTGGCTGGGCGATGCAGGCGGCATGCTTTCAAGCAGCTGCACTACGGAGCAGGATGAGCGCGATGCGCGCCGTGTTGCCGTGCGTCTTGGTATTCCGTTCCTGGTGTTCGATCTTAGGAAGGAATACAAAAAAGAGGTTGCCGATTACATGATCAATGGGTATCGCAGAGGCATCACGCCCAATCCCGATGTTATGTGCAATAAATACATCAAATTCGGTCTTTTTCTTAAAAAAGCTGTTGCGATGGGTGCGGATATGATAGCAACGGGGCACTATGTCCGCCTACGGCGGGCAACTCAAAATTCTTTCCATTTGCTCGAGGCAAAAGATAAGAACAAGGATCAAAGCTATTTTTTATGGCGGCTGACACAAGGGCAATTAAAGCGGTGCTTGTTTCCGGTCGGCAATTTTATAAAACCCGAGATACGGGAGCTCGCCAAGAAATTTCGTCTTCCGACAGCCGGTAAAAAAGACAGTCAGGGGATCTGTTTTATCGGAAAAGTAACGCTGTTTGATTTTCTAAAAAAACACATCAAGCCAAAAAAGGGGATCATTATAGGTCCCGATGGCAGAGCTATCGGTGAACATAATGGCGCGTGGTATTACACTATCGGTCAGCGCGGGTTTGGCGTTGGCGGTGCTGCGCAGCCTCTCTATGTGGTAAAAAAAGACATCAGGCGCAACATATTATATGTCGGGCACAAGGACGATAAGCGCTTATATGGTGCAAAGCTTTTCTTAAAAGAGGTGCATTGGATAGCGCAAAAACCAAAACTGCCGTTTCGTTGTAAGGCGCGTATTCGTTATCGTCAGGAACTCGCGGAGGCGGTTGTTTCGATGTTGGGTAAGCGAACCGTTATTTCATTTTCAAAACCGCAATTTGCTCCGGCCCGTGGTCAGTCGGTGGTGTTTTATAGCAGGCGAAACGCGCCTGCCGGCAGAAAGGTGCTCGGCGGGGGAGTTATTGCATGATCATGAGGCATATGTCCATCAGACAGGCAAAAATCGGTGATCTGCAAAGAATAATGGCCCTGACAAGACGCGCATACCGGATCCCTTACAGAAAGAGCGCGTTTGTTATAGGATCACACGAACCCAACGATATCGTTGGTGATTTTCGCAGGAAAGGATTTTTTGCATTTGTCGCCGTTGTCGGCGACAAGATTGTTGGCGCGGTCAGATATAAGAAAAGCGGGAATGCTCTCTATTTGTACAAATTGGCTGTGCTAAAAACATTCAGAAACAGGGGTGTCGGGTCGGCGCTGGTGAAGAAGGTAGAGGAAGCGGCAAAAAGAGCGGGATGCGGAAAGGTGTTGCTGGATTGTGCCCGGGAGAAAAAGCTTCCTGGGTATTATAAAAGAATGGGGTATGAAACCGACGGAATAAAAAAACATCTTGATCATCACGACGTTTTTATGTCTAAAAGGATCGGGGGAAGGTAGGTGCCGGGATCTTCCAAAAAATCCCGGTTTTGCGTGCTTGCAATCTGTCGGTTTTAGCATAGAATAAAAAAAGACCATTTTTTGTTTTTTAAAAAAATCAAGGAGGCTTCTGTGGGAGATCCCGAGGATTATTGCACCGGCGGAGAGTGTCCGGATGTCGGTAGTATGTTTTCGGAGGACGATAGGGCAACGCTGTTGCGCAGGCAACGGGCGGATACGCGGCGCGGGCGGGTGCTGGCTGTGGTGGCACTCTTGAGTATTGTCGCTGCGGTGTATCTGGTCATTTGTTTTAATGTACGGTCTTCGGTGCGCCAGCGCGCCCAAATGTATCCTGAAGCGATCACTTATGTGAATCAGATGATCGGCCCCATCGCCGAGGATATCAGGGATCTTTCTCTGAACCCCAACACATGCTACGAGGAACTGCAGGTTGTCCGGATAAGGGCACTTGCGTGCTCTGAGATGCTCACGGCGCTTGTCGTGCTTAATAACATGCTTCTTGTGCGGAGTAATGCGGTGTCTGCAAAAGACGGCGTCGGCATATTCGAGTGCATTGTTCTTTCTCGGGTCATCGAGAAGAATCTCAAGGCTGTTATCGAAAGCCAGAACAGTATTCGCTCAGATCTTTGCCGCATGAAGATTGACGTCAAAAAAGGAAAGAAGTTCTCCATTTAAGAAATAACATCCCTTCCCGCTCTGCGGCAGGGGATTTTTTTTATTATATAGCTTCTTTTGGCGCATAAAATAGGCTATAATAAAGACTATGAAGGAATATAGAGGCAGCTTTCCCGAAAATTTCTACTGGGGGACTGCTATTTCGTCGTACCAAACAGAGGGAGATAATACCCATAGCGACTGGTGGGAGTATGAGCGCGCGGGCAGGATCGGTAACGGTGTACATTCAGGAAAAGCGGCAAATCATTACGAGTGTTATGAGGAAGATTTCGATCTCATCCAAAGCCTTCACAACAATTCTTTTCGGTTCTCGCTGGAGTGGTCCCGTATTGAGCCGCAGTCCGGACAGTTCGACATGACGGCCATCGAGTACTATCGAAGTTATATTCTTTCTCTGCGCAAACGCGGCATTGAGCCATTCGTGACGCTGTGGCACTATACGTTGCCCGTGTGGCTTGCGGAGCGGGGCGGATGGCTCCACAAGGATGCGCACCGCTATTTTGTCCGATATGTAAAATTTGTGATGGAAAATCTCATTGCCGACACCGACGTGAGGTATCTTATTACAATGAACGAGCCTTTGGTGTATGTGCTTTGTTCATACATCAACAAAAAATATCCGCCGCAACAGGCGAGCATTGTTAGCGCCGTACGGGTGGTGCGAAAGCTTATAAAAGCGCATCGGATGTCGTATCGGGCGATTGGGAAGATAAAAAAGGGGATGCGGGTGGGCATCGCAAAGAATAATACTTACTTTGATACGCTTTCAAAAAAACGCATTGATCGTTTTATTGTATTTATTGCCGGATATGCGTGGAACAGATATTTTTTGAACCGCATCCGGCGGCACTCCGATTTTGTCGGTATTAATTACTATTTCCATAACCGTATTTCTTTCCGGTGGCGGAAGCTTTTTAATCCGCGCACCATTTTCAATTGTAACGAGAACGAGGATACGTCCGATACAGGATGGGAGATATATCCTGCGGGGATCTATTATGTGCTGATGGAAGCAAGGCGCCAACAAAAGCCGATTTTTATCCTTGAAAATGGCGTAGCCGACGCAAAGGACAGGATCCGCTCGCTGTTCATTATGGAGCATTTAAAATATGTATGGAAAGCGATGCGTGACGGTGCAGATGTGCGCGGATATTTTTACTGGTCCCTGATAGATAACTTTGACTGGGCGGACGGATTTGACCCCCGGTTCGGGCTTTTTGAGGTCGATTATGATGATTATTCACGGCATCCCAGGGTGAGTGCCCGGGTCTATGCCGATATTTGTAGATACGGAAAGATCGTATGATAGGAATTATCACAGCGTGTGTCTCATATTTCCTCGGAGGCTGTAATAATCTTCTCGATAAATTCGTCTTATCAAAAAAGATAAGGAATTTTTTAGTGTATGCGTTTTATATCGATATTGCGAGCATTGTAGCTGTCGTTCTTGCCCCATTTGCGTTCTATGATATTTCGGTGGCGGAATTATTCCTGTATTTTTGTGTGGGGGCGGCATTTTTTGGGGGGTTGACGCTGTATTATTATGTTCTGAGCAAGGAAGAGGTAACGCGGATCGCGCCGGTTATCGCGGGGTTTTATCCTGTTTTTATCTTGCTGCTCAACAACTATTTTCTCGGTCAATCTTTGCGAAGCTCCGAATATATCGCATTTGTGTTGTTGGTCGCGGGAAGCATGCTGGCGGTGTGGCATAAAAACGGCGTTGCGCGCTCCGGCAGAATTCTCTTGATGGCGGTCGCAGTGGCCGGGCTTTATGCCGTGTCCGATGCTTTGTTTAAATCTGCATTTATTGACGGGAGGTCTTTTGTGGGCGCTCTTTTTTGGACCAAAGTTCTTGCCGTTCCGCTGGCATTATTGCTTCTTATTTTTCCGCGCGTACGTCGTGATGTGTTTGGAGTGGGGGCAAAAAAGGATCATGCAGTGGAGCGCGGCGTACTGGTGGTGATGAACAAGGTATTTGGCGGGCTTGCATCCATTACCTATCGCTATGCGCTTTTCTATGGCAACATTGCCATAATCAGCGCCATGAGCGGGTTACAGTATATATTCCTTTTTCTGCTCGCGGTTTTTTTCTCGAAAAAATATCCCCATCTGCTTGAAGAGCCGCTTACGGCCGGCATTGTGGGGCAAAAATTGGCATCATTTGCATTGATCGGCGTGGGAATCGCGGTATTATTTCTTGCATGACAAAACAAACCTTCAAAAGAATAGCGGTGCGGGTGGGGGTTGTTGCGGCATTTTTCATTGTGTTGCTATCGGCGTTCTATGCCATTGGCGCATCGTTTGCCGTGGACGGGAAAGATATGGAATTTGGCGTTACGTTTACTTATCCTTTCGCGGCGCAATTCAACGGCATCAATTGGAAAGAGGCGTACACGGCGGTTCTGGATGACCTGAAGGCAAAAAAGATCAGGATCCCGGCGTACTGGAAAGAGATCGAGAAAGAAAAAGGAACATTTGTTTTTGACGATCTTGACTGGCAGATAGCGGAAGCGGAGAAGCGGGGTGCGAAGGTGATCCTTGCGGTGGGCCGTCGTTTGCCGCGGTGGCCGGAATGTCATGTTCCCGTGTGGGCCGAGAAGCTTCCTGAAGAGGAGCTGAGGGCGAAACTTCTTGCAGCGATCGAGAAGATAGTAATGCGCTATCGAGACAATTCTGCCGTATATATGTGGCAGGTGGAAAATGAGCCGTTCTTGTCGATGTTCGGGGAGTGTCCCGACACGGATCCGGCATTTTTGGATAAAGAAATACAGCTGGTGCGTTCGCTTGATCCTCAACACAGGAAGGTTCTTGTTTCCGATAGCGGTGAGTTCGGGCTGTGGGTGCGTGCCGCCGCCCGCGGGGATGTATTTGGCACCACCATGTATCGCGTGGTGCTCACCCGTCTTTTTGGGCAGATAACGTATCCGATACCCCCGGGGTTTTTCAAGATAAAAGCGGGTATTGTAAAGCTTCTGTACGGATTCGATAAAGAGATCATGGTAATAGAGCTACAGGCGGAACCCTGGGGAAAAAAATTGCTTTATGAATCGAGTTTTGCAGTGCACATGCAATCGATGGATCACACCCAATTTCTCAGCAATATTGCATATGCAAAGGATGTCGGCTTTAAAGAGGCCTTCCTGTGGGGAGCGGAATGGTGGTATTGGGCGAAAATTACCCAGAATGATTCTTTTTATTGGGATGAAGCAAGAAAGCTTTTTCAGCAATAGATCAATTTTATCGTATGGGAACAAATAAATTTCCAAAAGGATTTTATTGGGGGGCGGCAACTTCATCTCACCAGGTTGAGGGAAACACCAAGAATGACTGGACACAGTGGGAAAAGGACAACGCAAAACGACTGGCGGAAACCGCAAAGGCGCGGTGGCAGGACTGGCAGCAGGAACGGTTCCCTGAAATGTTCAAGGAAGAGAATTATATTTCCGGGGCTGCATGCGATCACTATAACCGCTATGAGGAGGATTTTGATATCGCCAAGTCTCTCTCGCACAACGCACATCGGTTTTCCATTGAGTGGTCGCGCATCGAGCCTGAGGAGGGGAAATTCAACGAAAAAGAAATTGAACATTACAAGAAAGTTTTAACAGCATTACGCAAAAGGGGGATGGAGCCGTTTGTGACCCTTTGGCATTGGCCTAACCCGGTTTGGATCGGGGAGTTGGGGGCTTGGGAGAATAAAGAGACAGCCAAATATTTTTTGAGATATGCGGAGCGCATTTTTAGTGAATATAAGGACTTGGTTAAATTTTGGATGCCCTTAAATGAACCCGGGACGGATGTAGCTCTTGGCTATTTGCTTGGCAATCAGCCGCCTGGCATTAGGAGTAAACTTATTGCCAACGCTGCCTTTAAAAATTTGATGCAAGCGCAGAAGAATGTTTATGGGATTGCGAAATCAGTTTCGCCGGATTTTCAGATCGGTTGTTCCCATTTTATGTTTGACATAAAACCGTATCATAATTTGCCATGGAATATTATAGCCGCAAAGATAATGGATTATTTTGCCAATCATAGATTTTTTAAGGCATTTAATCATTCTTGTGACTTTTTCGGAATCCAATATTATCAGCCGTTTTTTGTAAATGCGAAACTGGGCGGTCAATTTTTTGGTCTTTTTGAAAACAAAAAGGTCATTGAGCGGCAAAGTAATTTGGGCTGGCAGATTTTTCCAGAAGGAATAGCCAATGTACTAAGAAAGGCGGCCCGAAATAAAAAGCCAATTTATATAACGGAAAACGGTTTGGCGGATTGCAAGGATGAATACCGAGGAAAATTTATTCAAGAACATCTAAAATTCGTGCTTCAGGCAATATCCGAAGGAGTAGATATCCGTGGATATTTTCATTGGTCGCTTCTGGATAATTTTGAATTTGTGGAAATGAGGGGATTTTGGCCGAGATTCGGGTTGGTGGAGGTAGACTATAAAACGCAAAAGCGCACGATCCGCGAAAGTGCGTGGGAATACAAAAGAATGATCGAGGAATATACGGCAGCATCCCAGCAAAAAGACGCTTGATTTCTTTTGTACGCATTGGTACTGTGGTGGTGAGAGACGTTTGTTCACTAAAAGGACCAAAGGAGGGAACGCTTATGCCGAATATCCGTGTGAAGAATTATCCGGCGCTGTTCAAGAAATTTGCCGCACAGTTCGCCGAGTTTAAGGCGATCAACAGGCGGCCTGCAGAGGGGGGAGAGCCGGACGATTCCTTTGGCGGCCAATGCGAGGACATGCCAACCCACGAAGAAATGCTGGTCAAATTGCTGGAGGTTTGTGTACTTGGCGATCCCGAAAAGGAAAGGCAATTCCTTGCCATTATTTGGGACGATATTCTCGATGCCTTGCACAAGAAGGTGGGAGTGCATGAACACGAGATCGAATTGTTTTTAGACAAGCTGTTCTTGTCTAAAACCCCCGAAGAGTTCTTTAATGGACTGTTTTAATCACCATGGCCCTTAAGCAAAGAGGGCCTTTCTTTTTAAGCGGATGTAAGAAAATATGCTGTCTATCGTCATACTCTATGCAAGCCAATAACAATAAAATCAAACAACGGAAACAAAATAAGAATATGCCCGCCCCGCAGGAGATGTTTTTACAGGCATACGATGAGTATGCAAAAAAGATATATGCATATGTCTATTACCGCGTATCGTCCGTGGAAGATGCTCAAGACATCACGTCCCAGGCTTTCTTGAGAGCGTGGGAATATATAGCAAGGGGAGACGAACCTGTGATAAAGAAGATCGGTCCATTTTTATATACGGTGGCGAAGAATCTTGTCATTGATCATTATCGGACGCAAAAAAGAACGATCGATCTTGAAGATGTTGTGAACAACAGCGCGGTGTCGGAGCTTCCCGACATCGAGCGCCTGGATATCGTCCGTGATACAAAGCGCGTGATGCATGCGATGGAGCTCCTGAGCGAGGATGAAAAAGAGGTGCTGCAGTTGCGCTATATCAGCGAATATACCACTGAGGAGATCGCGGGCGTGCTGGGCAAAAAAAAGAATCACATATATATTTTGATATTCCGTGCAACAAAAAAACTGAAAAAAATATTGAATGCCTGAATATATGAACAGATTTAATATTATACGGCACATACGATCCCTGAAGCGCCCTGCAACGCCAAATGCGGAGTGGCTTTTTGATGACAGAAAAAAACTCATTGATTTTATGAGGATGCATCCTGCTATGGTTCACTCGGATGTTATACGTAAAAGCAGGCGATCTCCTGGCTTGTTTCGTGCGGGAGGCATTGCAGCACTTGCGTTGGTGCTCACCACAACATCGGTTGCTTTTGCCGCCCAAAATGCCCTTCCCGGCGATAGCCTTTTTGCCGTAAAAAAAATAATGGAAAGGGCAGCTCTTGCTGCTCCGCTTTCTGCAGATCAAAGGTCCGCCATTGGCCTGTCTTTTGCAGAGCGCAGAATAGACGAGCTCTCATCCCTTAAAGAGCGCAAGGGAGAACTTACGCAGGAGGTCGTTGAAAAAAATATGCTTGCATACCGTGATCTCGTTGAACTTGCGTCACGGGCGGCGCAGGAGGCATCCGTCAAAGATAAGGAGGGGGCGCTTGCGTTGATGTTGAATGTAGAGCGGGAGGTTGGCCAGCATAAAAATAAAATGAAAAAGATCGATGAGAAGATGGCTGATAGATTTGATGAAAAGGATGCGCCACTGCTGCGCGAAATAGAGAATAGTGCTACTGATTTTGAGATTGATCTCGGCATCATTTCTTCTGCCAGCGTGCGTAATGTAAGAACTAAGGGAGCCGAAGAGCGGATCAGGGGAAGGATAAATAGGAGCGAGCAGGAGCTTGAGCACATGGCGGAGTTTGATGGGGAGGCGCTCGTTGATGATCTTATTTCTCTGAATGAAGCAAGGATACAGACGAACGAGAAAAAAATGAAAGAGGCATTCGAGACCGTTAAAAAATTGGAGTATCGGCTGGACGAGAGGTTAAAGAAAAATAAAAAGATCAAAGAGAAAGCGCAGGATCAAAATAATGATCTTCGGGACGCAGATAAAAAAAGTGATCGTGTAGTCGAGCCCCCGGCGGATGGTATTGAAGAACAGATAGGCGTGTCGGTACCCATCGGTGTCCAAGGAATAGAGGCGGAGTCTCATCAGGAGGGGCCTGGCGGAGGCGGGGCGGATAGCAGATCTGAAGAAGACTAAAAAAAGAAAAATCCCCATAAAAAGGGGATTTTTCTTTTTTGAACGGAGATATTTTGTGATACACTGAAAGATGTATGGTCACCAAAAAGACGAGTAAATTCCAAGATATATTCAAACTCTCTGCCGATGAAACTCTAAAATTGATGGGGTCTTCAAACGATGGCCTTACTCAGGCAGATGCTCGCAGGCGTCTTGCGGAATTTGGCAAGAATATCATCAACCATAAAAAGGAAGCGGGATGGCTGCATATCCTTGCCGGGCAATTCAATAACTTTTTGAGCTACATCATTATTGCTGCGGCGGTTATTACGTATATTCTCAAAGATTATTCAGACTCGCTTTTTATACTGTTTGCGCTTGTTGTGAACGCGGGTGTCGGATTTTACCAGGAATATAAGGTCTCGAATATTCTCAAGGAACTGAAAAAATATATTACATACGAAGTTAAGGTTGTCAGGGAAGGGAGCGCGGTCATTATTGATTCTTCGGAGGTTGTTCCCGGGGATATTATCTTACTTGATGCAGGAGAGCGCATTCCTGCGGATGCGCGTCTGGTGCAGGCGCGGGATCTGTTCATCGATGAATCGATCCTTAGCGGCGAATCGGCTCCTGTGAGCAAGAATATAGCGCCGCTACAAACGATCGCGGGACCATTTGATATGGTTAACCATGTATTTATGGGCACTTTTGTTATTTCAGGAAAGGGGGTTGCTGTGGTGCTTGCCACGGGACAAGAAACGGAATTCGGAAAGATCACTGCATCGCTTAGTGGTGTCGAAAAGGAGCAAACGCCACTACAGAAGAAGCTTGTATATCTTGGGAAGATACTCGGCTGGATCGTGCTCGGCCTAGCTGCCCTAGTGGTAGCGATCGGCAGCATTACAGGAAAGAGCATGCAAGAGATATTTGTGGCGGCAGTTGCGCTGAGCGTGTCTTCCATTCCTGAGGGACTGTTGCCGTCTATCACTGTTGTGTTGGTGCTCGGCATGAAAAGAATTTTGCGCAAAGGAGGGCTTGTAAAAAAATTAGCCGCAACAGAAACGCTTGGCGGTGTGACGGTTATTTGTACCGACAAAACAGGAACATTGACCGAAGGGAAGATGCAGTTGGTGAGGATTGTGACCGGTAAAGAGGAATTATTTTCCTTTAGTGGCCAGGTCGCCCCGGATCAACAGCCGGATGAAGCGGGGCATGTGCTGGCATTGCGGATGGCCGTCATGGCAACGGGGGGATTTATTGAAAATCCTGATGATGAGCTGAATCAGTGGAGAATGCGCGG
>Ga0172379_10000901_pt1 | contig 66637 bp, 48 predicted proteins | sample GrowelOW334metaG_FD_119756 | JGI IMG/M metagenome (GOLD analysis project Ga0172379, IMG submission 119756) | Groundwater microbial communities from an aquifer near a municipal landfill in Southern Ontario, Canada - Groundwater well OW334 metaG | ecosystem: Environmental > Aquatic > Deep... | reverse complement strand
TGTCCCGCATCCGGGTAGGCTCACAAGGCGGGATGTCGTCCCGATTTACGAAACACTTTGATCGGGACTCCAAAATTGGCTATTGTTTTTTGTTCTTTAACTGTAAAAATTGCCCGGGTGGTGAAATTGGCAGACACGCAGGTCTCAGAAGCCTGTGGCCGAAAGGCTGTGCTGGTTCAAGTCCAGTCCCGGGCACGAAAAAAACAAATGGCGCCTAATGGCGTCATTTGTTTTTTTAAATGATTTTCGGATTTGTCTTCCGTCCTGCTGAGCTCATAGTTTTTCTCTTAAGCGAAGTCCCGCCGTCCTTTGGCGGGATCCCGGGCACCGGATCGGCCTAATTCGAAAGGATTAGGCCGATTTTATTTTAAACCCGGGCATCAACACTCAACTTTTGGATTCTTACCAGACCCTGTTTCATAATCGTAATATCGTAATCGTAATTTTGATTGATTTAATAGTAAATCAAGGGATACGACCTTACGATCACGAAAAACAAAAATGCCACCGTCTCCGGTGGCATCGTAATTTTTGCAGTAGGACCGATTCTAAAATCCAAAAATTAAATCAGAAAACACTTCGTCGATCCAGCCTCGGCTGCTTCCCCGACCTATATCGAAGTAGAAGTATCTCTTTGGATCCGATGTAAGGCTTAAACAGTTGGGACCCATTTATCAACCGATGGGGATTTAGGGTAATTGATAAAAAAAGATTTGTCGTAATTGACACATATATTTTTGTAATTCCTATAGCAGAGAATCTTGATGGTAATTCTCCATATTTTCTTATTTGATTTTTGGCACAATATTCGTGTAATTAATATTGAAAATAGTTACAGGAACTAAGTGCATTAATTGACTGTTCAATATTACAGCGTGATAAATACAAAATTCCATAAAGCCATTCAGATAATACTACTCGTCGTTATGATACTGACATCGACCGGTTTTACTACCGTTGTTAGTTATTGCACGATGAGCAAATCTGCTGTCTGTTGCTGTGATATGGAAAATAGCTGCAAAAATGCAATGCCTTCGAAATCTCAGTCTGTAAAGGGTGTAAGTTCTTCATGCTTTAGTGAAAGAATTGCCGGCGGTATTAACGATATTAAGGCAACCCTTTCTACTGAAGTCATTACCAAAACTTTAACATTAGCTTTTGAAGTTGTTTTACCAGAGCTTCAACATCTTTACGTTACATCCGAAACTGTTTCTCACTCGTTTTTTTCCTCTAAGGATGACAACCCTCCCAGGGTCGATATTTACATCCAAGTAAGTTCTTTCCTCATTTAAGTTCTCCAAAGTGATTGCATAGTTGTTGGGTAACGCTCTATCAGCGTTATCTGATTTCAATTATCTTATTTGCTTTGGAGAAGTTATGATCGAAAGAATTATTGATTGGAGTGCCAAGAACCGCTTCATCGTTATTTTAATCTACGTTCTTATTACCGGATTCGGCATTTATGCAGTCATTAAACTGCCGGTTGATGCAATTCCGGATCTGTCCGAAAACCAAGTGATCGTCTTTACCGAATGGATGGGACGTTCACCGGAAATCGTTGAACAGCAAGTTACTTATTCTATCTCGTCTGCATTACAAGGTTTGCCTGAAGTAAAAGCAGTCCGAGCAACGTCGATGTTCGGTATGTCATTCGTCTTTGTGATTTTCAATGATAATACCGATCTGTATTTCGCACGAAACCGCGTTATTGAAAAACTCTCCCTTGTTCGCGCTCAACTCCCTCAAAATGTTACGCCCGTTCTTGGACCTGATGGAACCGGCGTTGGCCATGTCTTTTGGTATACCGTTGAAGGAAAGAATTACGATCTCGCAACCCTGCGATCTATCCAAGACTGGTATCTGAGATTTAAACTTGTCTCGGTTGAAGGCGTAGCTGAAATAGCCAGCATTGGCGGATTCGTAAAACAATATCAAGTTGATGTGAATCCCAATAAGTTGAGAGCTTACAATGTCACAATCGGAGAAGTTGCCAGCGCTATTCAACGAAACAATAATGAAGTTGGAGGCAAATTACTCGAAATCAGCGATGCCGAATATTTTGTAAGAGGTCAGGGATACATCACTTCAACAGAAGATGTTGAGAATGTCTTGGTTAAACAAGGACCGAACGGAATTCCAATTCTAGTGAAGAATGTTGCTACAGTGCAGCTTGGCGGAGATATTCGGCGAGGACTGTTGGATAAAGATGGCGAAGGTGAAGTCGTCGGCGGTATTGTTGTGATGCGAACCGGCGCAAATGCGCGCGAGGTCATTGACAGAGTGAAACAACGGATAGAAGAAATTAAACCAGGACTTCCCCCCGGCGTCGAAGTCGTCCCATCGTATGACCGGTCTACACTCATTGAAGCGGCAATCGGAACATTGGACCGCGCACTCATTGAAGCCAGTATAACCGTTGCAATAGTGGTGTCGATTTTCTTGCTCCACTTCCGATCAATCGTCAGGATATTAATTGAGCTGCCTGTTTCGATTTTGCTCGCATTTATATTAATGTATCTTTTCGGCATCACATCTAACATCATGTCTCTTGGTGGGATTGTCCTTGCGATTGGAGTTATCGTAGATTCCTCGGTGGTGTTGGTAGAGAACGCTTACCGAAACATTGCCAATGCCATAGCCAAAAAAGGACATCTGACGAACGATGAGTATCGTGATATTTCGATCATGTCGGCAAAACAAGTCGGCAGAGCAATCTTCTTTTCTGAACTCATCATCCTCGTTGGATTCCTTCCGGTGTTTTTACTCACTGGGCAGGAAGGCAAAATGTTCCATCCTCTGGCATATACAAAATCGTTTGTGATGATCGCTTCAGCAGCAGTCGTAATCACACTGATCCCAGTGTTAATGACAATGCTGATGCGTGGAAATTTCAAACCTGAAACAGGCAATCCTGTTACAAGGTTTTTCATTAAGATCTATGAACCTGTCATTCATTGGGTGTTGAAATATCGAAAAACAACAATTGCAATAAATATCATCGCATTGCTTATCACCGTTCCAATGCTTCTTTCGATCGGCTCTGAGTTTATGCCACCGTTGGATGAGGGTTCATTGCTCTATATGCCGGTTACCCTCCCCAATGCTTCTGTCACCGAAGTAGCACGAATCTTGTCTTTACAAGATAAGATCATTCACAGCGTTCCGGAAGTGCATCATGTTCTCGGTAAAGCCGGTCGCGCTGAAACAGCAACGGATAATGCCCCAATAAGCATGATCGAAACAATTATTATTCTGAAACCAAAGGAAGAATGGCGGCCGGGAATAACAAAAAAAGATATCGTCCAAGAATTGGATGCAAAGCTACAGATCCCCGGAACACGTAACGGTTGGACACAGCCTATCATCAACCGCATTAATATGCTTTCAACTGGTGTCAGAACAGATATCGGGTTTAAGATCTTCGGGGACAAACTTGATACACTTGAACACTATGCAATCAAAGCAGAACAAATATTAAAAGATGTTCCCGGGGCGGCTGATATCGTTGCTGAACGTATTGGCAACGGATACTATGTAGATATCGCACCAAAAAAAGAAATGCTCTCTCGATATGGTCTAAACATCGGTGACCTTCAAGATATTGTTGAAGTTGCTATCGGCGGACAAAACCTCGGCGTTGTGCTTGAAGGAAGAATGCGGTTCCCCATTCGAATGAGATTTGAACGGGAATATCGGGATAATATCGAAGAGTTGAATCGTCTGTTAATACCGGTTCGCTCGAGCATTGCATCTTCATCGATGTCAACACCTGCAGGTATGGGGCAGAGTGCACCATCCTCTGGATCAGGCGGAATGTCATCAATGGGATCATCGCAGCAGCCACAATCTCAACAAACACCGATTCAACAATCATCATTTGCTTCATCCTCATTGATGAGTCAATCTACCGCAAGCGAATTGACTTACGTTCCGCTATCCGAATTAGCTGATGTGAACGTTGTTACGGGACCGCCAATGATCAGCAGCGAAAATGGACAGCTTCGCGCCATTGTCTATATGAATGTTCGCGGTAGAGATATGGGTAATACGATGGAAGATGCGAAGAAGGCAATCATTCAGAATCTAAAACTCCCTGCGGGTTACTCCTATAATTGGAGCGGCCAATACGAACATAAGGTTCGTGCACAGCAGACACTGACATACATCATGCCGGTCGTATTTCTCATCATTTTTATTCTGCTCTATTTCACGTTCAAAGATTATATTGAATCGCTAGTCGTAATGCTTTCTGTGCCATTCGCTCTTATCGGCGGCGTTTATATGATCTACATTCTCGGATATAATTTATCTGTAGCGGTATGGGTCGGATTTATTGCGCTCTATGGCATTGCTGTTGAAACCGGCGTTGTCATGGTTGTTTACTTGCACGAAGCATTGGATAAGCGATTAAAAGCGCATCAACGCGGAGAACGGGGTGAAATAACAATGAAGGATATTTACGAAGCAACCGTTGAGGGTGCAGTTTTACGATTGCGTCCGAAACTGATGACGGTTGCCTGCAGTATGGTCGGACTTATACCAATAATGTGGTCCACTGGCGCTGGATCAGATGTCATGAAGCCGTTAACAGCGCCAATGATCGGCGGTTTGTTCACCTCTGCAGTTCACGTTCTCGTTGTCACACCCGTATTTTTCGTCATGATGAAAGAACGTGCGCTCAGAAAAGGCAAACTGGAAATATCAAAAATGGCAGACTTCATTAAGGAAGGAGAATAATCATGACAAACAAATATCTCAAACAGATCTTCTCTTTTCTTGTAGCAGTTGCAATCGTTCAGGCACAGTCTGTTGATTCATTAATCAGAGAAGGATTAAAGAATAATCCACAGCTGAAGTCATTTGAATATCAAATCCAAGCGACAGGCTTTCGGGCCAGTGCTTCACAAGCATTGCCTGCACCTACGGTTGGATTAGAATTCAGTCAAATTCCAACCAATAGTTTTAATGTTCTGAATGATGCTATCTCAAACAACATTTCCGTATCTCAAATGTTCATGCTTGGAGGTAAGCTTTCTGCTATGTCTGAAGTTGAGAAGAAGAAAGGAAAAGTGCTTGAACAGAACCAAGGATCTCTCGGCGTTCAACTGCGGGCTAAGATCAAGATGAATTACTATCAACTGTGGTTAGTTGACCATCAGATAGAGGTGCAACAACGGACAATATCGTTGCTTAATGAACTTGCACAGTTCATGCTGCCCCACGTTCAAACCAATAGAATGAGACAGGCAGACTTATTGACTATTCAAGCCGAGGTTTCATCGGAACAAACCAAACTTATAGAAAAGCGTTCAAAGCGAATCGATATTCAAAATACACTCCATTCGTTATTGGGCCGGGATGATTTTTCATCTGTCATCATCACCGATAGCATACTTACAACAAGTTCTATGATTGTTTCAGAGTTTCAATTGGCTGAAAAAGTAAAACAAGTCAATCCATCCCTTATCGCAATGGATAGAATGAAAGATATGAATGAATCAATGATTGTTTCAGCCGACAAAGACCTCATCCCTGATCTTATGGTGCAGGCAATGGTCATGCGAATGCCAAATGGCATGATCTTAACGGGTGGTTCACGTTCCGCAAATGCCATTCAACAAAGCGCAATGGGAATGCCGATGCAAGAGACCGATTGGATGTATAGTATTATGGCCTCAATTACTTTGCCATTTGCACCTTGGTCGGCAGAACGATCTACGAGCAAAGCAGATGAAATGCGTGCTACGAACTCAAGCATCGATGCTGAGAAGAATGCTATGCAGCGTGAAATGCTATCTTCTCTACGTTCAGCGATCAACAGATATACCACGGCAGACACACTTTCAAAACAATATATGACATCAATCATCCCTCTTACTCGTGAAGCAGCAGAAGCACAAACAATTGCTTATCAGACCGGTCAGGTTCCAATTTCAACAGTATTGGATTCACGAAGGATGGAATTAATGAAGCAAGACGACTATTTGATGACACTGGTAGATCGGCAGATGGCATTAACGGAAATAGAAATGATGGTCGGAGCACCCTTACAATAATTATGAACTTTATCATCAAGGTAAATTATATGAAATCACTCATCATCGCAGTCTCAATAGTCCTCGCTATCATTGTTTCATCATGCGGGAAATCTTCATCTCCAAAAACAGTATCCGCGGATTCAACGTCAACGGAACAAGCGGCAGATTATTATACATGTCCCATGCATCCACAAGTTCACTTGGACAAACCCGGAGTCTGTCCTATCTGTGGAATGGATCTTGTAAAAGCCAGCAACAGTCGAAAAATGGAAACGAGCTCAGACGAACCAATGATTCCGTTGAATGACAGAGATCAGATTCTGGCCAATGTGTCTACAGTTATCGTGAGCTACGAACCAATCGAGCATACAGTCCGTTCATACGGAACACTTGAGATACCTGAGCCGAATAAAACAATCATCAGCGCTCGTTTCAATGGACGCATTGAAAAATTATATGTCAATGCAGTTGGGTCAAAAGTCAAAAAAGGTCATCCATTATTCGATGTCTATAGCCCTGATATTGTGCAGGCGGAAAATGAATATCGCCAAGCTCTTACGAGTTCTTCTCAGACAAAGGACAATTTCTTATCCTATGCTAAATCAAAACTGCAATTGCTCGGTTTAACAGAAGAGCAAATTCGTAGTCTTGAAACAACAGAAAGTGTCCCGTTGGTGATTACCTATCACTCCCCTGCAACAGGCATTGTTATCGACAAAAAGATCGTTGAAGGAATATACGTTACCGAAGGAACATCACTCTATAATGTATCTGATATTTCGACGCTATGGAATATTGCCGACGTTTACGAAACCGACGCTTCCCACATTCGTGTTGGTGAACGGGCTACACTGGCTATCGCAAGTTTCCCTGATCAAACATTTCCAGCAACCGTGTCTTTAATTTATCCTGTCGTAAATCCACAATCAAGAACTGTAAAGGTCCGTTTGACGGTGAACAATACTGGCGGAAGACTAAAACCAAATATGTATACCGAGACAGTGTTTCAGAGAAAGAAAGATAAATCCCTTACCGTTCCAGTGAGCGCAGTTCTCATTACAGGGAAACGTAATCTTGTCTACATCAAGGCAGAACATGAGAACCATTTTGAAGCTCGTGAGATTGGAATTGGAACGCGATTCAACGGTAAGTATGAAGTGACCTGGGGATTAATGGAAGGTGAAGAAGTTGTCAGTGAAGGAGGTTATCTCATTGACTCCGAAAGCCAACTGAAAACCGGCGGCGGGTCAGGACATCAACATGGAGACGCAGGAACATCTACTTCCAAAACAGAGGAAGCACCAAAAGAACACAACCATTAACATGAATCTTTTAAGGAGAATAACTATGTCACAGAAAACAGTCTCGAAATATTTATTCCTGATGATTATAACATCGTCACTGATAATCGCTCAAGAACATCCTCATTGGGGTCGTTCGACACTGCGAATTCAAACACAAAATGATTCCAACACAAATGCACTGGATAATTTGCCGTCGAAGCCACAATCCAAGATGAATTTTATTTTGGCGACAACGATATCGTCAGCAAAGAAACTCGCGCAGGCGAATTCATATCCTGTAAAGCCAGGATCAAAAATGAATTTTATTCTGAATAGACAAATGTCAAATCAAAGTGAGAATGGTCAAAATGTTTTACCTAAAAAGCCAGCTTCGAAGTCTAATTTTTAGTTCATGTGTAGCAATGAATTCGCAATTACTTAAAATAGCTATCCTAATGGTAATTGGTATAACACTTTCTGTCGAGTTGAGATTATCGACTATGCTCATTCCAAAATAGTGATGATTTCTGGTATGGATGACAAAGATTTGGAAGCCGAACCAATGAAAGAATAGAGGCATATATGATATGTAAATCTTGTGGTATAAAGAATAAAGAGACGGCGACACATTGTTATGGTTGCGGAACAATACTTCAATCCGAAGTCAAACAACAAAAGAAGCATAAAAATAAAAATGTTCAGGTTGACCAATTCAATAAACATAAGAAACGGTTCGAGTCAAGATTGATGTTGCCTGTTTTAGGCGGAGTAGTTCTACTTATTGGATTCGTATTTTTGATCATTCCAAAAGGATCTCCCAAAACCCTGGTAACAAAAATAGATGAATCAAGTGTCGTGCGTTTGCAGTCAAAAACGGAAATCGTAGCAACTATGGATGATAAAAAAGACATTGTCGCTCAATTTATTTGCCCCTGTGGTAAATGTAAAATAATCGATGATCTCAAAGATTGTCATTGTAAACATCCGGGCGGAGCAGAAGCGATAAAGCAGTTTATCTATGAACGGATTCAGGAAAATAAGTATACACCGTTGCAAATAGTTGATATGGTATCTAATAAATATGGCGGCAGAACAACCCCATAAGACAATTCATCAATCATAAAGGAGATTCACAATGAAACATATTCAATTGTTCGCAATACTCGCAGTATTTGCTCTGGTTTTAGCCAACACATCTGCTATTATCGCTCAAGATAAAAAGGATAAATCATGCGCCGGAGGATGTTGTGGTGGAAAAGAGATGGCTATGGCAGACCCCAAGGGGGCAGGCATGCAGGACCACAACCAACATAAGCATGGACAAGACAAAAAAGATACTACAGCTAAAAAAGAAGAGATGAAGATGCAAGCAGAATACACTTGTCCAATGCATCCTGAGGTTAAATCTGATAAACCCGGTAAATGTCCAAAATGCAAAATGGATCTTGTTGAAGTAAAAAAAGATGGGAAAAAATCAATGATGAAACAAAAAATGGAAGCAATGAAAGATGGGAAGTATAATTGCTGCATCGAAGAACCGTGCGATGAATGTATAAATGCACACGGATCGTGTGATTGCAAGAAAGCTGTTAAAAATAATAAGCCGGTTTGCACCGAATGTTATGAAGGGTGGCAAAAAGGACATGGCGATGTACCAGGGAAAGAGGCGAAGGATATAAAAAAAGGACATAAACATTAACAAATTATAAATATCTAAGAGGAAGCATATGAAGTATCTCGTATTCGTCATTATTTCGACATTCGTAATCGGTTGTGCCAGTGATGATATGACCACAACCACGGATCCAGTGATCAGCAATTTCACAGTAAGCCCGTCAGACAATCAATCCGGTGTGTCCACTTCTTCAGCGATAACGTTGACGTTCGCAAAAGTAGTTGATCAAGGAGTGGTGGAGAAGAATTTCCGATTGATGAATGAACGCTCCTACCCTGATTCACTCTGTCCCGTGTCGTCAACAATGAACCATGGTCAAATGTCTATGTCGATGATGGACAGCATGAAGATGAATCATCTCGACAGTATCCATGTGTTATCAGGAAAGTTTTATTGGAGTACGGATGGAATGAGCTGCACATTCAAACCCGATTCAACTCTTTATCCAGGTATGCAGCATATGATTCATTTGCGTGATGGGATGGTGCGGATGATGGAATCTTCAATGGGTTCCATGGGAGCGATGGGCCGCAATGGTATGGGCTCAGGAATGGGAATGACATTTCACTTCACTACAGTCAGCAGCACATTAGGCGGCGGACATGACTCACATCATCCATAAGGAGTAATCTATGAAAAGCGTCCAATTGAAGATGGTATTATTTCTGATTATTGGTTTAACATTATCTTCGTGTATGCATGCAGTGATGATGGGAAGTCATGACGGCCACGAAGGAATGGAATCGGTATCCATTATGAAAGAAGTCTCCAGCGGTGACTATACACTTGCAATCAATGTCCCACCAATGGAAACAAATAAGGAAGTAACTATTGCAATAACTCTGAAATCGAAAAGCGGAGTTTCTGATAGTGCGATAGTTCACTATATGATAATGAAATCTGCAACTGATGATGCTTCTACCGGCCATGAACACAGTTCGAAGGACGATTCTGAACAGTTCAAACCAATTCATCAATCGGTTTCCCTGATTAACGGTACGGCGTCTGTTGCGCATACGCCAACAAGCACTGGCCAATTTACCCTTTCTGTTGAGACCATGGTCGATTCCGTAGCTCTCTCTACTGAATTGAATTTCATGGTTCACGAGAAAAAAGTAAAAGGCATGATGGGGATGATGGGAATGGGTGCTGATTGGGATTATCCGATTATCGGAGTATTGGCTATGAGTGCAATGATGATAACGATGTGGGCAATACGAGGAGGAATTTAAAAACCCTACTTAGTCATTTTCGTGGGGTTTGTTAAGGCCTAAAGGGAAACAGATCATTGCTTCCCCTTTTGTCTTTCAATGTGATTATGTATTTTCAACCTGTTTGGAAGGTCAGACAACAGTGCCATACGAACAAAACACACAGCAATCTCCCTCCTTCGGTTTTAATAATATTTTACAAGATTCGCATTGATAAAAATGAACGCAGGCATCTATCGGCATGATTTCATTTTTTGTGTGCCCGCAATTTGGACATTGAATTGTTGAAATATACGTTAATTCCATTGTGTCTTGATAAATATTAGATTCATGGTTTCACTATCGGATGATATTCCAAAATCAAAGATCTGAAGAGCAATTTTTTAATCAATAAATCAATCATTTCCATGATTCATATTTAAGACCGGGGACGCGAGAATAATGCTTAACATTATTCGTTATGAGTATTAATTCTCTTGATATCGCTTGCGATGCAATAAGCGTATCCATATCCCCGATTGGAATCCCTTTGGACTGTAAATAATGATCGACCTTACCAAATACAATGGCATCAGATTGTTGATATTCCACGATGCTAAATGGTGATAGAAAAGTATCAATCGCCGATCGCAATTTGTCAGGATTTGCACTGCCTGGAATCCCCGATTCGAACTCACACACTGTAACAACTGAGATCCCAATATCGCCCAATGGAATACTCTTAAATTTATCAATTACGCTTTTAGGACGTTTTCGAATGATATAGGAACAGATATCAGTATCTAAGAGGTATTTCATTCAAATCTCCGTCGTTTCTGATTCCTCGGCTCTCGTTTCGATTGCAAGAAGTCTGCAGGAAAATCCTCCAGACATTTTTCAAAAGCAGTCCATATATCTGTCTTTTCCATCAACAATATTCCTTCGGGCACTTTCTTAACATAAGCTTCTTTCCCCTTCAGCCGATATAACCGAGGAAGACGAATCGCTTGACTGCCGCCATTTTTAATGATTTTCACTGTTTGCATAATGCTCCTTTTGTATATACTATAATATATATACAAATTCTTTTCCATATTGTCAACGGATTCTTTATGCTGCATTTATTTTATGGATAAGTCTGAAGCACATGTATTTAAACAAAATCGTAAGAAACCGTAACAACCCAAGCAGCATCAGCCACTTAGACAAGTACAACTATGCTTTGCGTCAATAATTCATCTCCTTAACTCAGATATTTCTAATTTTGAATACCTATAGTATATTCACATTGTGATTCTGAATATTCGAACCGTAATTTCTTAAAGCTCGGCATCCCGGAAAACAACGTCAGCCGCCATCCGTTGGAAAATCCCATTGGCTCAGCGGGAAATCCCCAACGGTGGTCGACCTCTCCATCCGAGTTTTCATCGTGGAATACAATCGCTGCATACTCACCGTGCGGAATACTATCAATGACGATCACCGCTTTTCCATTCATAATGATGCCGCTTACTTTCCTGAAGGGCTTCTTTGGCATATCATCTTCCGCTCTGAATAAACTGACAACAGCCAATCCATTATTATGCTGAAATTGTTCTGCATGGATTGTGAGCGACTCTGTCCGTTGTTGTTGGAAGAATGTTTTCGTGAGAAGAAGTAAAAACAGCATATATGGTTTCCTTTGAGATTGAAATGATGATAGATATCTTTATTCATAAAATAATGTTATAATTTCAAAGCTTTGATTGGCTCAATGAAACTCGCTTTTCGAGCAGGAAATGCTCCGAATAATATTCCAATCACCAGTGAAATGAGAAATGATATTGCAACGGCTTGTATCGAAATACGAACGGCGAAGTCCGTCAAGGATCCAAGAAGCCATGTACCGATTACCCCGATAATAATGCCTGCGGCACCGCCGACGACACTGAGAATAACCGCCTCCAGTAAAAATTGAAAGACAATATCGCCTGTCGTCGCCCCGATCGCCATGCGCAGGCCGATTTCCGGAGTTCGTTCTTTGATGGAAAGCAGCATCGTCGCCAGAATTCCGACTCCGCCGACCAGAAGTGACAACACGCCGACACCAGTGATGAGCAATGTAATCGATTCGTTGGTTTCGCTTTCCACTTTCACTGCCGTGTAGACATTCTGTATCGTAAAGTCATCCTCTTTACTGCGTGCTTCCAATCTGTGCCGTTCTCTCAATACTGTTCGTATCTCTTTTTCCGTCTCGGGAATATCCTGCTTGCTATTCACTTTCACGTAAATATTTTTCAAGTAATCAACATTAAAGACTCTGCGCATCCCAGTGTTTAGTGGAATGAAAATCATATCATCTTCATTCGCTCCGTCGTAACTGACCCCCTTCGGTTTCAGCACACCGATGATCTCAAACGGGATGTTATTTATTTTTATCACCTCGCCGATCGGATTCACGCCGCGGAACAAATATTCCACGAACTTGTTTCCGATGACAGCCGTGCGAAGCGAAAGCTTATTGTCGTCCTGGTTGATAAACCTTCCCGACGCAACGGAGAAATTTCGTAGCGCAGAAAAGGCAGGATATGTCCCAATAATTCTGGCAATCGTTGCCCCCTCTTCATATTTCACCACGAGAGTTTGTTCCTGTGTTGGTGCAATGGCTGTTATGGATGGGCATGCTTCGACAATTGCCTCGACATCTTTTTCTTTCAACGTTATTGTTTTGTTTGCTTGACGTTTTCTGCCGGTTACTTCTTTGACAAGGCCTGCGTCAACGGTAATAACGTTGCTTCCCATTGATTCAATCTGCGAAAGCATTTTCCTCTGCGCTCCCTCGCCCAGCGATACGATAATGATGACGGAGGTAATTCCGACTGCGATACCAGCGAGCGATAACACGGCTCGCAATGGATTGAGAAACAACATACGCCTGACAGATTTTATGATTCGTAAAAGTTTCATATTCCATTTACCGTAACGAATCGATCGGTGAGAGACTTGCAGCCCTCTTTGCAGGGAAATATCCTGCGGCAATTCCCAGAAGCGCAGAAATGACGGAACAAGCTGCCACGGCACCCCATGATATTGTGAACGGTACATTCATGAATTTTACAATCTGCGTCAGAAGAAGAATGCCGACAACAATTCCCACAATACCGCTGACAACGGTGATTGACGATGCTTCGATTAAAAACTGCATTGCAATATCATTTGATGTTGCCCCGACCGCCTTTCGCAGCCCGATTTCTTTTACCCGCTCGTTCACTGAAATGAGCATAAGATTAACAATCACAATGCCTCCTACCAATAACGAGACAAGAGAAAGAAGCGGAAGATAGAGGTTGAATGTCCGTGTCACATTCGCAATCAATTCTTTTACCTTTATCGGCGTCATGACCATAAAATCGTCCCCCTCGTTTTGATTGATGGAATGACGTTCCCGCAAAATGGTTTTGATCTGTTCCGCAGTCGTTTCAACCACTGCATCGCTGCTGGTCTTGAATTTTGCCAGCATGATGTAATCAAGATTAACAACTCTTCGGAGCATCGTGTTCAACGGCACGAGAATTTCATTATCTTTGTCAGTTCCGTGCGGATCCATTCCACGCGGACCGATCACACCAACCACCTGAAAAGGAACATTGTCGATCTTTATCATCTGACCGATCGGATCTGATGTTCCCAACAAGCGTTCGCGTGCGTGCGGCGTTATCACAGCGACTCGTGCGAGACTTCGATTTTCCGTTTCGCTGAAAAATCTCCCCTCCGTAACGGTAAAATTGTGAACACTCTCCGCAGACGGCATGTGTCCGACCAGGTCAACCAGAACATTGTTGCCGTTTGCCTGCGATTCTTTTCCCGCTGAGGGGAGCATGGCATCCCATTCAGTGATACTCTCAATCCGCTGGACGATTTCCTGGATATCATCGAGTTTCAAACTGCCAGAAAATGCAATCGGACGGTTCGGTTCCATTCTCCCGCCGCCGGCAACGATCATTATCGTATTGGAACTGAAAAATTTCTTCACTTGTGATAATATTTTTTCTTCCGTCCCTTTACCGAGTGAAATGATCACCGTCAGCGCAGCAATGCCGATCATAACGCTGAGGATCATGAACGTGGCCCGCAATTTATGCGTCCATGCCGTTCTAAAACCACTGAGTATTATTCTTGTTTTTAACATGTGTTTCTCCTTATGTCGTTGATATGAAATCATAACAATCACAAGAAGTCATTTCTTAAATCACATTTGCTGTCATTTCGAACAAGCCTCGTATTTTTAATACTCAGCGATGTGAGAAATCTGGCCGTAGTGATAGATTTCTCATCCCGACAAAGTGCGTCGGGATTCGAAATGACAAATTGGTGATATTATTGAAACCACTTCTTAAAGTTCATAAGCCATTTTATTTCTTTGTGTGATGTGCTATTGTACGTATTTCTGTTCTTCAGATATTTTCCCGTCAACGATCTTGAATATTTTCTCTGCAGAGGAAGCGTTATTCAGATCGTGTGTAATAAGAACGATTGTCTTCCCTTGAGAGTGGAGTTGCTTGAAGATATTCATGATCTCCGCGCCGGATTCCGAGTCGAGATTGCCGGTCGGTTCGTCCGCTAAAATAATATCGGGATCGTTGACCAGAGCCCGGGCGATGGCAACACGCTGCTGCTGACCGCCGGATAATTCCGACGACGTATGATGCATTCTGTCTCCGAGACCGACCTGCTTTAACGCTTGCTCCGCCAGGCCGCCAATGTTCGTCCTGCTGGAATAGATCAGCGGCAGTTCCACATTTTCCTTTGCGGTGATTTTCGGCAACAAATGGAACTGCTGAAACACGAATCCGATTTTCTTGTTTCGTATTTCGGCAAGCTCATCAATGCTCATCGTTGCGACTTCTTTCCCCTCGAACTTGTAACTGCCGGAATCAGGAAGATCGAGCAAACCGAGAATATTCATAAGGCTCGATTTACCGGACCCGGAGGGACCGACGATGGCTGCGAATACACCTGGCTGGATATGCAGAGTTGCATTGTTCACGGCATAAACCGGTTTTGCGTTTTCTTTTGTGTACGTTTTGTTCAATTGTGCAACCGATATCATGGTGCCTCCTTTTGTTGATGGTTATTTCACTATCACTTTTTCTTTTTCAATAAGTCCAGAAACTACTTCATAATATTTCTTATCGCTGATCCCGGCGGATATGTAGCGCTTTTCTGTTCTGTCGCCGTTCAGAACTGTAACGAACACCTTTTCACCTTCTGAATGAACGGCACTCTTCGGAACAGTCAGCACGTTCTTTTTCATGTGAGTAAACGTTTGGACTGTCGCGGTCATTTCAGGACGAAGAGCTTTTCCTTTGGGATGGTTAATTTTCACGACAGTAATGTAGTTCACAACATTATTTTGGATTTCCGCTTTGGGATAGATCGTCTCGACGACCCCTTCAAACTGCTCGCCAGGATATGTATCCACAGTGTAGAAGACATTTTGACCCTTAATGATTCTGCCAATATCCGTTTCGTCGATATACATCCACAGTTCAAGTTGATCCAAATCGATAATGGTGACGAATGTCGGCGACAGGAATCCGGCTGCCACAGTCTCCCCTTCCTGAGTCGATATTGAGGCAACAACGCCGTTGATGGGAGATACTATGTTTGTATACCCGAGCTGGAGACTGGCATACTCGTACTCCGCTTCTGCCTGTTGCAATCTGGCGGCGGCAAGTTCACAACGCTGTGACGATGCCTCGAATTGCTGGAGAGAAATCACATGTTGTTCATACAATATCTTCTGTCGATGATACTCCATCTCGGCATACTTTTTTTCTGTTGCGGCTACTTCCTTCAGTGCTGACATTTTATCTTTTTGGGATTGATAGGTTCTCGGGTCGATAAGAGCGAGCGGGTCATTTTTCTTTACGTTCGAACCGGTTTTGACAAAAAGACTTTTGACAACACCCGACACCTGTGCACCTACTTTCACTTCAGCGCCGACTTTCGGTTTAATGATCCCAGTTGCGATAATGGATTGACTGAGATCCCTTCGCTGCACCGTAACGGCGGCCAGCTCTGAAATCTCTCCTTGGTCGCTGTTGCTAGAAGCGATGAAAAAGTAAGTTACTGTTGTAACAAACACGATAGCGAGAGAAGCGGAAAGTATTTTTTTCATATAGTTGTATTGATAATGATCTGGGAAGAAAGACCGGACATCTTTCCGATTATTAAAATTTTGATACAAAGATACGGCAGTCGAAAGCGGAAAACGTCCCGATGTATCCTTTAGGACAACAACTTTCAGAGATGTGTGAAACCAGTGAAATTAGCTGAGATTTTTACGGTATTCGGTGGGTGTCAGGCCGGTAAATTTCTTAAAAACCGATTGGAATGCCGATTTAGAGGAGAATCCTGCTTGGTGTGCCAGGCTTAAAATCGTGAAGTTTTTGTTCCTGGGATCAGTAATTAGTCTTTTTACTTCTTCTACTCTGTATCTATTGATAAATGTATAAAAGTTTTCTCCGGTTGCACTATTAATCAGCGATGAGAGCTGATTACGGGTCATACCGACTTGTCCGGAAAGATCGGTAAGAGTAAGGGTTTCATTAAGGTATGGTTTTATTTCTTCAAGATATGTGGTAAGTTTTTTAAGAGACTCGCCGTTGTTCGCCGATGTTTGAATCTTTGACTTCCCCGGCTGGGGGTTGCGTATTTTTTCGTCTTGGGCAGCATTGATCGAAAGGACTTCTTCTTGAAATAATCCGTTGTGTCCGAGTGCAAAAATTGTACAGGAAAGTCCAAAGCAAACAATAGTATCAATATCATTGTAGTAATCGGTGTGGAATGCGATAATAACAGTCAGAACAAGCAGAAAAAGGAATATGCCGAAGAGATGGAGAAAATCCTTCATCCAGGAAAGTGTTTTTCCCTCCAGGTTTGAAAATTCAGATTCCACTGCGATTCTATGTCTTTGCAGAACGGACAGGATTCGCCACCAGTAAAAGCCAAATTGAAAAACAATCAGCGCCCAGACAATTTTGCTAATGGCCAATCCGTTCACAGTCAAGAAGTCTGCGTACGGAGAGGTGCTGTGAGTCCATACCGGCAATAAAAAGAAGATCAGCATGACAAAGGGGAAGAAATGAAGAACATCTTTCCGGACAATCTTCCTGATGCTGGTAAGTTTATAAATGTAGAAGGAAAGAAGCGGACCGATAAGAAGAATGAACGGTTGTCGTATTTTGTAGGGACTGTCAAAAACCTCTGTGGTAAGAAGCGAGTGCAGAATGCTTACAGAAAGAACGATCAGCAATGCAGCCAAATATTTGTTTGAAGTTTTTTCCTTATTCCTTTTTGTTGTGAGTAGCATGCCAAGGAAAAAACCCTGTGCGGCTCCAGCGCTGATAATTATTTCAATTATTTTGGAAATTAAAGGGGGAAAATTCATCGGTTTACTGCATTAATATAACGCTGCAAATCTGGGGTCATCATTTCCAAGTTTCATATTTAAGAGCGTGTACACGGGAATAATGCTTAACATTATTCGTGATGAGAATTAACTCTCGCGACATTGCTTGCGAAGCAATAAGCGTATCCAAATCTCCTATAGGAATCCCTTTGGACTGGAGATAAAAGTCTACTTTACCAAAGGCAATGGCATCAGATTGTTGATATTCCACGATACTAAATGGTGAAAGAAACGTATCAATTGCCGATCGCAATCTATCCGGATGCGAGCTTCCTGGTATACCAGATTCGAGATCACACACTGTAATAACCGAGATCCCAATATCACCCAATGGAATACTCTTAAATTTATCGATCGCGCTTTTAGGGCGCTTTCGAACAATATAAGAACAGATGTTAGTATCCAACAAGTATTTCATTCAAATCTCTGTCTTTTCTGACTCCTTGGTTCTCGTTTCGTCTGTAAGAAGTCAGCAGGAAAATCTTCTAAGCATTTTTCGAATGCTGTCCATATATCTGCCTTTTCCATTAACAGGAGCCCTTCCGGGACTTTCTTGAAATATGCTTCCTTCCCCTACAGACGATATATACGAGGAAGACGTATTGCCTGACTGCCGCCGTTTTTAATGATGTTGACTGTTTGCAAATTGCTCCTTTTGTATACACTATAATATATATACAGAGACCTCTGAAATATTATTGTTCTAATGTCATTTTGAGCGAAGCCCCAACGGGGCAAGCGAGAAATCTCAGACCGTAAATTCGGCAAAAAAAACGAGATCGTAATAAGACACATCTTCCACTTAAGCTCTTGACTAATTTAGAATTACGCTTTGAATCAATACTTCATCTCGTTGAGAACCAGAAACTGAGCAGCTGACTTTCTACCCGTTCCAGGTGCATTAAAACAGAAACAACGTCCCTGGGACGCTGTTTCTGTTTTAAACGGCATTGGATTGAATTTCCGTCCAGCTGAATCTTGAATTATCTCCTGGGTTGCGAAGTCCCGACGATGTCTTTCAGAATCCCAGACTTATCAATCATTTTAAGAGAACGGAATACTCAGGATTTCTTTTTTTCCGCTTTGAGTATTTTAAGTTCCAGGGAGACTTGTTCGTATGCTTCTTCCAGTTTTTTGAATTCCGTCAAATCAATTAAAGCAATCTGGCAACGTTGTTCACCTCCCGGTGTTCCCTCCAGTGCAACACCTTCCATCAAAACATGAAACACTTTCTTATCTTTGTTTACCACTTTTAATTTGCAGGATTGTTTTTCGGACGCCGAAAAGACTGATTTCATAAACGAAGTAAATATGTTCTTTTCTTCGTGCACGATATATGAAAGGAATGATTTTCCCATCAATTTACTTCGTTCAACCCCGAACATCCTTGCACCGTTCACATTCACCTTTGTAATGTTCCCTTCAGGATCGAGAGCAAAATACGGCAGCGGCGAGAAATCGAACAGATTGACATATTTATTCCTCGATGCCTCCAATTCTTCTTCCGTTATTCGCAACTCTTCATTCTGATGTTCCAGTTCAATTTGATTGATCTGGAGCAGTTCAATTAACTTTTTCAGATCTCCGCTTCCTGAACCGGCTTTCTTCAAGATTTTTGTACGATAGCGTTTCTTTCCATTCTTTCCAGGTTTTTTTTGGGATTGTTTTTTTACCGGTTTCATTATCGTGTCCCCTGTTTTGTTAATGTTGGTATTCAATCGCAAGCAGAATGAGTTTTGTCTCTTTTGTTCCATGAACCATCTGCCGACAATTTAATCGCAATTTCCTCTTCTCTCCATTGGTAAAACTATATTCAATTTCATAGTCATCAAAACTATTTTTATCAGGAATGATTTCTTCAAGAAGTACACGCAGCTGAGGCAGATCCCATTTTTTATCGTCAAGATCATAGATATATTTGCCTACCGTACGTTCGCTGACCGAATTGAACATCTTGTAGAATGATCGATTTGCAGAAATGACTTTTAGATCTTTATCAAGGATGATCAGTGATTCCCTGACCGTATCAATAATACTTTCTGCATACTCACGCGCTAGCTGAATCTCTTTGCTCAGGACAGCAATCGCCTCTGCAGTTTCTTTCAATTTTTGGATATCAGAAAATGTAATAACAACACCGTCAATAACATTGCTGGTCGTTCGATAGGGCATGATCCGCATTTGATACCAGAGTGCGTCGTTGGTTTGTAATTCCATTTGTTTGAACACAAGTGTCCGCAGCACCTCTCTCGCATCTTCCACTAACTTATCATATTTAAATTTTGCGGCCAGATGGTCTATCGGTCTTCCGACGTCGGAACTAATAAGATTGACTACTTTCACTGCATGCTGTGTAAATCGTTTGATACAGAGATTATTATCGAGGAAAATGGTCGGAATTTCATTGCTGTCCAGAAGGTTTTTCATGTCGCTGTTCACCACCGACAACTCATCATTCTTGTTCTGCAACTCGGTGTTGACCGTGATCAATTCTTCATTAAGCGATTGCAATTCTTCCTTCGAGGTTTCCAGTTCTTCATTTGAGCTTTGCATCTCTTCGTTGGTCGACTGCATCTCTTCGTTGGAGGATTTCAGTTCTTCATTGGACGTTTCGAGCTCTTCAACGGCTGACCGCAGATTCTCTTTCGTTGATTTTAATTCGTGCTCAAGTTCTTTGATTATTTTCTCCGATTTCTTCTCGTAATGCGTTGATTTCGGCATTACTGCTTTCTTCTGCGGAAGTATCTCCTCAAAAATGATCAGCAGCGAGCCGGACATTTCCGCCGGTTCGGTGATCGGTTTCACGGTAAGAGTAATGAGCTCTGAAGTCCCGCTCAGTTTTATTTTTATCCCTTCGACTGTGACCGGTTTTTTGGTTGAAATTGCCTTTCTGACCAGAACCGGAAGTTCCTGCTTTAAACCTCCGCGCGCTATATCAAAAATATTGATCTTCGCTTCGCCGTGGGCCAGCTCAAAATATTTACCGGCTTTCCCGTGGATATATAAAATATCTCCGTGATCGTTTGTGATTACACAATTGGGAGAGGTGTTTTCCAGAATGATCCTTTCGGAAATCTGAGCAATGTTCTTTGTATCATTTTTTTTCACTGAAATCTCTTTGATCTTTCCTGTTGCACGCGTGGAAGGAAACTCTAAGAACGGCTGTGCCGAATACGCTGAGTCTCTTCGTTTATAGATTTTCCATTTCGTGTCAACAACCGAGAATAGGTCAACGAATGCATTGATCGTTTCCGACGAACCGAGAAACAGTATGCCGTTTGGTGCAAGGCTGTAATGGAATATGGGGATCGTTTTTTTCTGTAATTCTGTATTGAAATAGATCAACAGATTGCGGCAGGTGATCAGATCGAGTTTGGTGAACGGAGGATCTTTAATAACGCTTTGTTGGGCAAAGACCAGCATCTCTCGGATCTCTTTCCGAATACGAAAACCATTGTCATCCGACGTAAAGAACCGAATCATCCGTTCTTTACTCACATCAGCTTCAATTCCGGAAAATGAACCAATGCGGGCTTTATCAATTGCCGCAGCATCGATATCGGTCGCGAATATTTGAACGTAAAGATTTTTCTTGACTTCATTCAGACATTCCCGAAGCGTAATAGCAATGGAGTACGCTTCTTCGCCAGTGGAGCATCCGGGAACCCAAATTCGTATCTGACCGTTGTCCGGTTTGCTCTTTACCATCTCCATGAGGATCTTTTTTAATTTCACGAACGATTCGGGATCCCTGAAAAAACTAGTCACGCCGATCAGCAGTTCCTTGAATAATGTCTCAATTTCCCCCGGGTTTTCCTGCAACAACCGGATATAATTTGGGAGATTATCCAATTGTGAAATGGAGATTCTTCGTTCTACGCGCCGGTAGATGGTATTCAGTTTGTACTGTGAGAAATCATGTCCGGTACGGTTTCTGAGCAGGATAAATACCTTCTGGAACGTATCGGGGATCTTTCCTTCGGAAATTGCTCTGTCTAAGAGAACGCCTCTTACTTTTTGATTTGCATATTTCAATAACTGTTCCGGCATCTCTTCCGGAGGAAGAATATAGTCGACCAATTCAGTTTTAATGGCGTTGCTCGGCATACTGTCAAATTTCGCCGACGCAGGATCTTGAACCATGACCATTCCCAATTCACTCTTCACCGCTTTTACACCAGCAGTACCATCTGACGCCATACCGGAAAGAATGATGCAAATTGCTTTCTCTCCAAGATCCGCAGCAAGCGACTTGAAGAAATAATCGATTGGAAGACGAAAGCCATGCGATTCCAGCGGTTCAATCAACTGGATCGTTCCATGAAGTATTGCTATGTCTCTATTTGCAGGAGCGACATAGACATGATTTGCTGCAACTTCCATTCCATCTTCTGCTTGGAATACTTTCATCAAAGTAGATTTTTGGATCAGTTCAGGCATGATGCTGACATGATTAGGATCCAAATGCGACACGACGATAAATGCCATGCCGGCGTCGGCTGGCATATGTTCGAAAAACCGTTCGAGTGCATCCAATCCACCCGCAGATGCACCAATGCCAATAACATAAAAGGAATTCTGTAAGGAAGGAATTGCAGTAATGAGTTTCTTTTTTTTGGCAGGATATCGTTTGGGAGTTGTTTTCTTTTTCATAACTTTCCCAACACCTTTTTACGGAACAGACAACAACTTAGAAAAAGCAGAAAAATCTATTTGGCCTATTTTCAAACTAACCATTTAATCTTCGATAAACCACCATTTTTAATAACCGAGACATCTGATGAAAAATCCAGCTGTACGGGATGTCCCGCAGTTTGTGATTCCGTCTTGGCGGGATTCAAAAAAGCGGAAATGCAAAGCGGCAATTCAGCATCTTCATATTTTATAAATATTCGCCAAGCAAGTTTCCGGTACATGTTCGGAATGTCGATTGTGACACCTCTTCCATCTCTTCGGAACGGGATTTCATTTGGAAAAACAATGAACAACCGCGCGGCACCGAAGGAGTCCTTCCCGAAGGGACACATCGTGTCGGACAAGCGACGGGGTTTTAGACCCAATAGAGAATAAAATTCATTTTTACGATAGTATCTCAACATGCCTCCCCATCTGGCAGCGGTCATGTTTGCAGTATTGAACCTTCTGTAATTTTGAACAACTTCTTCTGTTTTGTTTTTCCCTCCACATTTGCGTACAATCTTGCTATGCGTGGTCAAACAAGAATCCATTACTTTTTATTTTTTGCACTTTCGTTTCCGATACTTGCGGCATTCGGTAAGGATCAAGATTACAACAAACAACCGGTACTCTTTGTTTCGGACACTCAACAACCGATCTGGGTTGAAACACTCAGACTGCAGGAACACGCCAACGAAATTGCGACACAACACATCTATGACGCAATAGAACGAGAATCAACAGCGGCTGCAATTTTCCACCTCGGTGATATTACCTCCATTGGAATGTTTGAATCGTACTGGAAACCATTTGATGATTTTCAGTCAACAGTTCCGGCTCCAATATACCCGGTGATGGGCAATCACGATTATTTCTTCTTCCGGGATGCTGCGATGGAGCAATTTCGGAAACGATTTCCCGCCCTTCGTTCTTCATGGTATTCCGCAATTATCCAATCAGTTGCCGTCATTGCGCTGAACTCAAATTTCTCGGAATTGACCGACGATGAACGTATACAGCAGCAGACATGGTACCGGCAGCAGTTGCTGCGATTTGATTATGACCCGAAGGTTAACGCCATTATCGTTGTTTGCCATCATTCTCCATTCACCAATAGTACCATCGTTCATCCCTCCGAAGGCGTGCAAAAACATTTTCTGCCGCTGTTCTTTGCCGCACGTAAAACAGCGGCATTCATTTCTGGGCATGCACATTCCTATGAGCACTTTCAAATAAACGGCAAAGACTTTCTTGTTATCGGCGGAGGAGGAGGATTGCTCCATCCGCTGTTGACGCATTCCGCGCAGCGATATCAAGATTTATTCAGCCGGGAATCATCCATGCGATTTTTTCATTACCTCCAGTGCGACATTGGATCCCAATCATTGCTATTTTCAATTCATAAATTAAAACATAATTTTTCGGAATTTGAAGTTATTGATTCGATAAGGATTCGTTACACGAAGCCGTAATGCAAAAACTGTTTTCCATATTATTGCTCACTCTATTTCTCAATTCCCTCTCATTCGGACAAGAGTCATCTGCAGATCCCTTTATCAGTTTTCCAAAACCGTATAATAACGGAGTGGTACATTATTCCTTCGGAGCTTCTCTTTCCATCTATCCGCGCGCGATTGTGGAAGAGGAAATACGCCAAATACCGATGCTGAACGCCACAATTCGTTTCGGACTTCCCTCACATTTTTCTTTGGTCGCACAATTTTCGACTATATATATAACGAATGTTGTCTCTGCCGGAGCAATGTGGTCGTATCCAATCGGAGATGTTTCATTTTCAATTTCAGATGAATTTTCTTACTGGTTTGGATTTGCCGATCTGGATGGGTTTGATACGCAAGCGATGGGATTACTGAATCGTCCCGGTATCAGCGCAGGGATCGATATTGACGCATATAAAATCACGGCAAAAACTGAAATGTTGATCTTAATATCACAACACACGTATTTTGGCACGGCTTCGGTTGGCAGAGTGAAACCTGAAATTGCCGGTATTGTAACATCGCTGACACTGGAGCAGGATCTCTGGAATTCCACATTCATGTCCTTTGCATTCCGGGCGAATTACGCAAGACCAAATTATCAAGTATGGTTGGCATTTTCCGTGCAAGACCGGTGGTTGGTATTTCCCGACCTCCAAGTTTCGTTTCTCTTCTAATGAACAATGAATAATTATTCGACGACATTGACCGTAGTGTTGATCGCCTTCCTGGGATTTTCATGTACGCAGGACAATTCCGTTAATGTTCCGCTCTTTTCCAACGGCGGTACACTCACCAATACGCTTCCCATAGAATCAAAACAGTTGCAGTTATTTAATGGAGTATATGACGTGATTGAAGGATCAGACCAACTTGGGAAAGTGGTTGTTATTAAACAGAGCGGAAAAAAGTTATCCATTTTTTCCGGAAAGAATGTTGCGCTGTTTGTATTGCAGTCCGGAAGGATTGATTCCAATCTGATTTTTGAAGGGTATTGGCGATATGCACAAAGTCAGGATAATGGATTAGCCCGCTTTGTAATTTCCGCCGAACAAGGGGGTTCCTCTCTATTACGAGGTATTCCGCCGTCAGCATCGTTTAACTTTCGCGGAGCAATTGGAGACAAAACATCTGAACCAGGAACACCGATTGTGCTTCAATTTAACCGGCCATTAAAGGATACAGCGTTCACTATCCTTGCACACCGCGGCGGAGGGAGAAACTCCGATCAATTGCCGGAATCGGAAAATAGTCTCGGCATTATTCAACTGGCTGAGGAGTTCGGTGCGAATGGAATTGAAATTGATGTGCGGTTAACAAAGGACGGAAGCCCAATTTTGTATCATGATGATAATTTCAGTCCGCGGCTGATGAATAGTGAATACTTGATTGGACCTGTTTCCAACTACACATTTGCGGCCATCAGGACACTGGGCACATTAAAGAATGGAGAACAAATTCCCACACTTAAAGAAGCGCTTAACGTGGTTCTCAATTCTACAACATTATCAACAATCTGGCTGGACATCAAATCGCCAAGCACTATTGCACCTGCGGTAAAACTGCAGCAGGAATATAAACTGAAAGCCGCGGCTTTGGGAAGAACGCTGCATATCTACATCGGACTTCCCTCCGAAGAATTAGCAGATCAATACAAGAAGGAAAATCTCTTGGATACCGCAGATGCTCTCTGTGAATTATCATTGAGCGACGTGCGTGCGGTAAAAGCAAAAGTATGGGCGCCGCGGTGGACACTTGGTCCATTGCCGAATGAAGCCGAGCAAATGCGTTCTGAAGGAAGAAAGACCTTCGTTTGGACACTCGATCAGAAGGAGTTTATTCTTCCGTTTCTCACTGATGGAAAAATCGACGGAATCCTTACGAATTACCCATCGCTTGTTGCGTTTGAATATTATGCATTTTAATATCTGCAGATATATTTTCTTCTTTTCGATGTACGTTCTTGTTGCCCGCGGCCAAGAAACACCGGTGACAACATTTCGACTTTTCGTTGAGGCAGGAGGAGGGTATGCGTATAAGCTTAACAATCCAAAATCGACCTTCGGAAGTTATACACGGGACGGTATCGCCGGAACATTCAGATTAAAATGGGGTTCAAGTAATCTATTGGGAATAGGAATTGAAACCGGTTGGATTCCGATCTCATCCACCTCGGCAAAAAATTACAATTCTGAATTTGGGCCTATCGATCTATCGGCATCCACCTCTGCTGTTCCGCTGCTCGGGATTTTTTCCATGCAGCGATTGGGAATTCAACTCCATGCAGGTTTCGGATATTACCGGGTTCACGCAACAGCAACGGTAATGGGGGAAGCAATGGAGAGCTCGGAATGGAAAATGGGTTATCTGTTATCGTTGGGATATGGAAAGCTCATCACGCCAGATTATCGTATCGGTATGGAATTAAAATGGAACAATATCGTTGAACATCAAGTGTCCATTCTCTCGGTCCAGGCACGGATCATGGTTATGATATTCGGGGAATAAGATCGAAGCCTTCTCTTAGAAAAACACTCTCATCCAGGCTTCAATCTTTTCCTGCACTTGTTTACCGCCATATTCTGACTTCGAATTTCCCGCAAGAATCGTCGGCCAAAGTATAAATTCAATATTCGTTACCGGTTTGTAGTTCAATTGCAGGGAAAGCAAATAGCTGTTATCCGATATATTGTAGATTGTGTAAAGTGACGGCGTGAAGTATAATAAATCAAACGGTTCAGGATAAATAATTTTTGCGTAGAAATAATCTTGCATGAGCGTATTCCCGCGGAAGTATCTCATGGTGGTGTTCAGAGCAGAGTGCACGATAGCAGTATTATTTGTTACGACACTTTTTGCCAGGTATTCTGAATATTGTTGGTATTCACTACCTTTCATACCCAACTCATTATGATAATACTCAGCTATAAGTGTGACATTCGATGCGGTTAAGTACCGAGCACCCAAAACATACGATACATCGTCCCTCACCTGAACATATAACGAGTCGTGCTCTATACTATATCGAGCAACATTGTGTGATACACTGACCTCTCCATGTAGTTCAATGTTTTCTTTGAGATTCCGGGAAAAATCAAAACCATATTTATCCGGTCCGTTTCCATTGAGATATGTCATCAGATCAACATCAGTATCCCACAATAAGAAGTAGGATTTTACTGCGACATTCGTCCGCTCAATATCACCATAACGGCCGTTAAGAATTTCCGTTGACGGAACTACCGCAATCATCAGCGCAATATTTTGCAGCGCTTCGGAGTTTATACTTTTAATGTACTCCACGTTCGCAGAAAGTATACCTGCCTGTGCCAGCTCTGGATTTTCAGGATCCTTCACCGGATTGATATATCCCGTTGGATTGAAAGCGTACCCTTTTCCCCAGCTGTAGACACGCTTCCCTGCCTGAAGAGTAATATTGATGGAAGGAGCATAACTGCCATACGATTCAAACAGGTCGAATCGTCCATTCGCGTCGCTGTAATATGTTCCGTGCGTTTTGAGTACAAATCCGACATCGCCATTGTGGTAATCGGCATTCACATATGGTTCTAATCTGTATTGTGAAAGGAATGATGATGAAGGCGGAAGTTTCCAGAATTGCATCTGATATTGTGCTGAGCGTTGATCCATGTGGAATAGTGTGTACTTCAAATCGAGATTTCCGCTCCATTCCAATTGTTGTTGTTCTTCATCAACGGTGTCATCGGGCGTATTTTCTTCCTGAGCAGGAAGAATTCCTGCGAATAGCGACGCAAAAAGCAAAATATAGAACGGAAACCGCGGCATTATTTTAAATCTCCTAACCGTCCCATGTAATTGAGTGTAAATACTTCATCCGGAAATTGCCGTTTTTTAACTGATTGGTAGATCATCAAAGATCGATACCCTTTGTATAATGGACTGTGCGTTTCGATGACGGATGGGCGGATCAGTCCACCTCCAAAGTTCTTATCTTCTTTAAATTCGAGTGTTTTAATCAGCATGCCGCTTGCTGAATATGCCTCTACCTTCCGAAGAATATTTTTGTCTTTTGTGATCCACATCTTCAGTTTATCATAGGCAACCGATTTGTTTTTTGCCTTCAATTCAAGTTGAATCTCTTTTTCAGTCCCTTCGGCGAACGCAGCAGTATATTCAACAGAATATTCCAATTGCATAATGTCCGCATTGTTAAAGACGCCGCCGACAACAGATTGAAGGCTTGTGATCCGTACCGGCTTATTTACATTCGGGATATACAGCCACATGTTTTCTCCCACGCGAAGCGTTGCCCGTCCTTTTTCACTTGCCGGTTTCAAATAGAGCATGGCAATTTTATCCTTTCCCTTCTTCAACGTAAAGAAGGAAAACTCTTTTCTGGAGCCGTCTGGTTCTTCGTTGATCAACGTACGATAGGCAGCATATGATTCCGGCATTAAATTGTCATCCACATTTTTCAACAGTATGTTTGCATCTTGGGAAAGACTAACCATGGCAATGAAGAATGTCCAAACAATGCTTTTCATGATATATTTCATTTTTTAATCCATTTCTTATCAAGAGAGAATATATTGATGTTTTTTTTGAACATACTTGGACAAAATACATTGTGAAAAGATAAAAAACTTAGGCTCTTCTTTTCTTGACGGGGCAAGAAAAGAAGCAAAAGAACCCCTTGCGAAATTTAACGCGCGCGATGAATCCCGTTCGCTTTTGCCCGTTGATGGCGCTATTGGCGCCATCAAAAGTCCCGTCATTCATCGCTTTCCCATTCGCACAATCCTCCTAAATTTCGCTCCTCACACACTTTGAGGTGCTCTTTGTTAATTTTAGGGGTACTTTTCTTGTGTGGTAAAATTTATTTTTTATCTGACTCTTTGGGTTTGTACTAATTTTTACACGCAAAGTTTTTTATTTTGAACAGCAGTAATTCATGAACCTATTTACACATGTCCTAATGCATCGACCGGTTCCATTTTAGACGCTTTATATGCCGGTTGAGCGCTGGCAAATACAGAAACCAACATCACAATAATAACAACCCACACAATTTCGCTGACCGGAATTGTTGGAGCTAGCGAAATGTTCATTCCGCCGAACGTAAATGTAATCTTGGTCAGATTCATCAACCAAAGTCCTCCAAGTCCTATCACCGTCCCTGTGAGAGTGCTTAATAATCCCATCGAAAAACCTTCCATAAGAAATAATGCTAAAATTCTGGATGGCGGTGTTCCGATCGCCGCAATAGTTCCTATCTCGCTGATGCGTTCATATACCGACATGGTCATGATATTCAGAATACTGACGAGAACAATGGAAATAAGGATAAACTTCACAACAAGAATCAATAAATCCACTATCCGTGCAATACTGGCGAATGGTGATAACTGCTCCCACGTGTGTACTTCAGTATGCGAATCAGGTCCATTAAATCGCTGCTTGAGTTCAGCAGATACTTTGCTCAGTTGATCGAAGTTCTTTAGATGAACCGCAACTTCTATAATTTCCGGTTGATCCATTCGTAATAACGACATCGCATCCTGAAGATGGATATATCCGTCTTTACCGGATGGACCGAAAACATTTTCCATTTTGGCGGCGATACGTAATGTGATGCCGTTGACGGAACCATCCTTGTTCGTTGCGATCATCACAATTTCATCCCCAACGTTGAGAGAAAGTCCTTTCATCAAATTTTCCGGAACAAGTACTTCGCCAGGTTTAATAAAATTCCGCGGATCGGATACATTGCCCTTCACCCGTTTCAGCAAATCGGGACATGTTGCAAGTTCCTGTTCGGGAATAATCCCGCTTAATCGAATATTCGATGTCTGGGCATAATTGCTGATCATCGCTCCAAATTTAATTCGCGAACTGAATGCTTCTACGTCCGGCATCGCTTTTAATGTTTGTTCGATGACAGTCAGATCATTTGTTGAAAGCGTCACATTCAACGGCAAATTGTCAATTGATTCCACATACCCTTTTTTATGAATTTGCAGGTCACCGAGTGAAGAATTTGTCAGAATCCCGATCATCTGAGTTTTAAAGGAGATCGCCAACCCGCCAAAGACAATCACCAATACGACACCAAACGCAATCAGGGAGGAGGTCAATAACGTTCTCCGCTTATAGCGGAAAAGATTTCGGAAACTGATCTTCAATAAATTTTTCATGCTCTTGGCCGTCCGTTGCTTTTTGTTTCACGATTTGTGATTAGCCCATCCTCCAGTGTATAGAGAATTTCTGCTTCACCGACTATTTTCGGATCATGGGTGGAGAAAATGAATGTCGTGCCAAATTCATTTTTCATTTCATGCATGATATTGATTACTTTGAATGCTGTGGCACGGTCAAGATTCGCAGTAGGTTCGTCGGCAAGGACAATTTTGGGGTTGGTTACCAATGCGCGGGCTACGGCAACACGTTGCTTTTGTCCGCCGGATATTTGGTTTGGATATTTATTTTTTTGATCGAGCATGCCGACTTTTTGCAGCAATATTTCGATGCGGGATCGACGTTCGGCTGGAGAGACACGGGAGAGCATAAGAAGAGGATACTCGACATTTTCATAAACAGTTAATACTGGGATCAGATTGAAGTTTTGAAATACAAATCCGATATTCCCTCCGCGAAATGCCGCTCCATCGGCACGATTTAATAGTCCCACGTCAACATCATTAATAAACACTTTCCCAGAGGTCGGTTTGTCCAAACCACCCAGCAAATTCAAAAGTGTAGATTTTCCACTCCCCGATGGTCCGATGAACGAAACAAACGATTTCGGCTCTATTTCCAGATCTATATTTTTTAATGCTGTGACTGGCACTTCACCGGTAAGATACTGCTTGGAAACACCTTGTAATTGTATCAGTTTCATAGTTTTTTCCGGATATATGTGTATTCTTCGCTGCTTATGAGATGCTGGCAAAACCGATACGGTTCTTTCTGCGAAACGAAGCGATAACTCCTGAACAGCACTTTATCCTCAATAAATCATACACTTCCATTATGTTCCATCAATCAATATAGAACATTTTTATAGCACCAACTCGCACGTTTTACTGTTCATTTTCAATTCCTCGATCGTCGCAGATATATCACTGATACATTTTCGAACACTGATTGATATATTTTCCGAATTTCTTAAAGACTCATTACTTCAATTCAAAAATGAATGATTGATGATAATTCAAATGTATTTTGAGCTCTGGAAGTAATTCAAATTGCTGTCTTTAGAATATCTGCATACATTAGAGTCACTGTGTATTGGATCAGGACAATCAGGATGTATTTCACTCTGAAAGTAACAATGAAAGTATAAAGGGATAATTCTATGGAAGATGCTCTCTTTCTTCATAGGCTTCAATTTGCATTCACAATTTCATTCCATTACCTCTTCCCTCAATTGACGATGGGATTGGGATTACTGATTGTCATTATGAAAGGAATCGGACTCAAAACGGGAAACGAGTTCTACCATACGAGCGCGCGATTTTGGGCGAAGATCTTCGCCATTAATTTTGCCATTGGTGTCGTCACCGGTATTCCCATGGAGTTTCAGTTCGGTACCAATTGGGCTCGGTTCTCAACATTTGCTGGCGGCATAATCGGACAGACACTCGCAATGGAGGGAGTCTTTGCATTCTTTCTTGAATCAAGTTTTCTGGGACTTTTCCTGTTCGGTGAAAAACGTTTGAGTCCGAAGATGCATTTTTTTGCTGCCTTCATGGTCTTTCTCGGTTCGTGGCTTTCCGGATATTTCATTATCGCCACGAATGCGTGGATGCAACACCCCGTTGCATTCGAAATCGGATCCAACGGCAATGTTTCGCTGGCCAGTTTTTGGGGTTTGCTGCTCAATCCTTGGATCTTCTGGCAATATCTTCACAACATGATCGGATCGGTAGTGACGGCGGCGTTTGTCGTCGCTTCGATTGGTGCATATTATCTTCTTGCAAAGAGAGATGAAGAATTTGGGAAAATCTTTCTCCGCATGGGAGTGATCGCCGGTATTATTTCATCCATTCTCATGGCATTCCCGACCGGAGACGGACAGGGAAAGAATCTTGCATTCCATCAACCGGCGACTCTCGCTGCCATGGAAGGATTATTTAAAACGGAAGAAGGCGCTCCCCTTGTTCTTATCGGACAGCCAGACATGGAGAAGAAACGACTGGATAATCCGTTGTATGTCCCGAATATGCTCAGCTTCCTTACGTACAACCGATGGAATGCAGAAGTAAAAGGACTCGATGCATTTCCGGAAAAGGATCATCCAACCAATATCCCTCTTCTCTATTATAGTTATCATATCATGGTCGGATTGGGAACAATGTTTATTGGGTTGATGCTTGCTGCAACATTGTTGTTATGGAAGAAGTTGCTTTTTACTACGCGCAGTGTATTATGGATGTTAATGCTCGCTTTCCCGTTCCCGTATATTGCGAATACTGCAGGTTGGACAACCGCTGAATTAGGACGTCAGCCGTGGTTAGTGTATGGATTAATGCGTACGACCGATGGTACTTCGGAATTAGTCACAGCCGGAAGTACGATGTTTACGCTGCTGGGATTCGCGGGGATGTATTTTATTCTTGGATTGCTCTTCATTCTTCTTGTTCTGAAAACGATCAATGCTGGACCGACACAATCGGCAACCAATCATTAATATTCGATAAGGAATAGCGTTATGGAAATTTTTTGGTTTAGTGTCGTGGCATTCATGCTGGCCATGTATGTTATTCTCGATGGTTTCGATCTTGGTGCCGGCATACTGCACTTATTTGTTGCAAGAAATGACGAAGAACGCCGGATGGTTTTGAATGCCATTGGTCCGGTGTGGGATGGAAATGAGGTGTGGATTCTTGCCGCAGGCGGTACGCTCTACTTTGCATTCCCTTTATTGTATGCATCAAGTTTCAGCGGCTTCTATCTGCCGTTGATGATCGTCCTTTGGTTAATGATGCTGCGGGGATTGGGAATTGAATTGCGTCATCACGTTCATCATCCACTGTGGAAGTCTTTTTGGGACGGGACATTTGCATTCGGAAGCACGCTGCTGGCGATCTTTCTGGGTGCAGCGCTCGGGAATGTTGTTCGCGGTGTTCCGTTGAATGCCGACGGATATTTTTTCGAACCCCTTTGGACATCATTCACCGTCCAACCTGATGCCGGCATTCTTGATTGGTTCACCGTTTTGATGGGGCTTGTCGGATTAAGTACATTGACTGTGCATGGAGCGAATTATCTGGCGATGAAGACTGAAGGGAATGTTCAAGCACGTTCACGAACGATCGGCTCTTATGCCGTGTGGGGAGTTCTTCTACTTTCTGTCGTTACGCTTATAGCAGCGTCTTCCATCAGGCCGGAGATTTGGAATAATTACACAGAACGTGTCTGGGGAAATGTTTTCCCAGTTATGGCGGTGCTGGGAATGGCGGGTATGTTGTTCTTCAATAGAAATCAGAACGATACGAAAGCATTTCTCTCATCAGCACTATTTATCGGAGGAATGTTGGCGAGTACGGCGTTCGGATTGTTTCCCTACGTGTTGCCGGCATCCACAGATCCATCGAACGGCCTGACTGTCTATAACACTTCTGCTTCTTCCTATGGACTTGAAGTCGGAATGATTTGGTGGATAATGGGAATGATTCTGGCATTTGGATATTTTGGATATATTTTCTATTCCTTCAGAGGGAAAGTGAAATTACACGGTGAAGGATATTGAGATTTCACACTGCAAAATATTTTCTTTGGAATACATAAATGTTGTCGGATGGAATACAACGCAATCCAATTATTTCTTCATCATTTTCAACTATATATAGCCAATCCAAAATACCCGTACACTCTTCACGAGAGATTAGAGATTATTTTCATTTCAACTTATAGATTTGTTCTTTCTGTCCATTTTGAACCGGGTAGGGGATACTCCATAGGCAGCTTGAAATGATCGGGAAAAATTGGAAAGGTCAGAAAATCCGCAATCAAAGGCGATATCGCCGATCGGTTGATGCGTGACGGAGAGTAATTCTGCGGCGCGCTCCAGTTTCTTTTTTTTCATATATCGCGCGGGACTGTCTTGATAGATGGTATGAAACTCTCGTTTGAAGGTAGAAACACTCTTGTTCGTCAGACGTGCTAATATTTCTAAAGGTGTGTCGCTGTAGAGATGTGTTTCAATGATCTCCCGAAATGAATATTCCTTTTGGGAGAATAAGCTTGAGAGTAACTGTTCAATCGTTTGGGCATTTTCTGTTTTCGTCAACAGAATAATCAACTCTTTCAGTTTGAGAATTATTAAGTTCTCATTCACCAATCCCGGATTATCAAAATATATTTTCAAGCTTTTAATGTATATTTTGATCAGTTCATCTCCCGCATACTTGTTGACGGAAATGAATTGCTGACTATTCTGCTTTACTAATAGCACGCTCGGCAATTCATTTTCAAAAACCTTTTTAAGAACATCCGGATAGAGATGAACAATAAACCCCTCGCAGACATCCGAAGAAAATGATTTGAGAAATTCCGTAAAGTAACTGCCGCATCGCATTAACACCGCTTCCCTGGAATGAACTTTTACATGCTCAACCGAACCAGTGATATGATAATCCCCTTCTTCCATGTACAGAAAACAGGCATCGTTCGCCATATGGTTATTCACTTTAAACGGCGGTTTTAGAATAACCCTTTCAAATATTTTCTTCCCGAACAGGTTGAACTGTTTGTGTCCAATAATCATGTTGTGTGTCGGTCGACGATAGAACGATATTCGTTCTTCCGTATTTACAATTTTAGGGATGAGAATCGTTCATTCTGGTATTTGCAACGCCGATGGAATGGCAGGCTGTGCATATTCTCAGCATGTTATAAAACTATCTCCCTCTTCCTGTAATCCCTCCTCGCTTCAGTTAATGTATCAAAGATCTCTCCATTGAGCAAATCGTCTCTCAGATTTTCATTAAACGAAAAACACCCTCGCCGCTCCGAAGGAGTCCGTAGGACAAGCATCGGAGTTTTAGACTCTAGAGAGATTACATTGGATCGTTTTTAAATTTTTTGGAGGGTCACTCGATTAATCGTAAAATCACGTGTTTAATATTTTGTCTCTGTGCTGTATATGTTATGTGTATGGTATTATCTGCAGCTTGGATTATAGCGGGATAACTAAACTCCCCTTCTTTTTCATTTTCAAGTTGACATATGTCCTTCCAATCCTCACCATTCAACGAGACAGCAACGCGAAGAACATTCCTCCCAAAATACCAGTCGTTTCCCTGCGTTAATGGATTGTACACGAGCATGAACGATCCGTCCGCCAGCGATACCTCATCGATTCCGGAATTGGGATTAGGCAACGATAACGGTTGAACGGCACTCCAATGCACACCATTATCCGCAGACCAGGTGTTATAAATCTCGTTTTGCCGGCTGCGGCAGAGCATTTGTAATTTGCCGTCAGGATGCGTAATGATACTAGGTTGAATAACTCCAACAGTACTGTCGGATTCAATGAATACTTTTTTCCACGAAGAGAGTTTTTCATTCGTGATCTCAAGATGCACCGTCCAGTTCTTCGCATCAATACTTTCAACACTCGAAGGACAAAGAATATCACCGTTCGAAAGCTGAATTGGCTTATTTTTTATAGGACCAAGAAATCCTTTGGGTAATTCCTGCGGATGTGTCCAATGGTCTCCATTATCGAACGATTGGACGACCATCCCCCTCCACTCGCGCGGATTCAAGCCGACCTTATAAAAGAGAAACAGCGTATTTTTTTTGGATTTAAAAAGAACAGGATTCCAGCATGCTTGTCGTGTACCAACTGAATCCTTCCCTGTAACAATTTCTACGGGGTTACTCCACTGATTATCCTGAAAAGAGGAAATCCAAATACCGACATCGTTTGCACCTTCGTACGAACCGGCAAACCATGCAGCCATCATAACTCCCGGTGCGACTTCAACAATGGTGCTGGCATGGCAAGCGGCGAATGTTCCTTGCGGAAAGATTGAAGTGTTTGAAACGAATTGGACATCGGCAGAAAGGTGCTGCTGTGGATAGATCGGAATACTACTTCCAACGAGATAAAGTAAAAGGGCGAAAGAATAGTTCATCGAACGATTGTTAGTGATTAACTGATGTTACGCAAAACAAGTAAATCAGTCATGGTGAGCAAGGCGCAGGTTAAAGTATTGAAGTCATCCTTCCCCCACCACAAAGTGGTCCCGTTGGGAAAGGGGTCCCTTTGGGCGACGCATCCTTTCCCGAAGGGATTCCTTCGGAACAAACATCAAAGGATTTGTTCAGGATGACTACCGTTACTGCGCCGCGTCGAACCATTTTATGATAAAAATATCATTCTGCGTAACTTCAGTGATTAAATACATCGTCTTTGTAGTATTCCTCATATTTTCAGTCTACAATAATCTCATCACAAAACAGCCACGCTTTCTCACCTGCCCCTTTATGCCATGAAGGGCAAACACCGATATTTTTTGCTTTCACCCGGATATATCTGCCGGTAATATTTTTCTGTGTGATTTCAAATGCTTTTCTTAGAGCTGGTTTGTTGTTTTGCTGAATTTCATTTTTCATTTCTTTGAGCAATCTATAATCCTTGTTATTATCCGAAACATAAAACTCAACAGATTCCGGTAGGAAGATAAAGGAATTGATGTCTCTCAGAAATCCCGAAGAGATCTTGTTGATCTTTTTTGCCTTGCCGAGATCAATCACAACATCAAAATCGGATCCATCGTACCCCTGCCATCGGCCATCGTTAAAATTGTCACTTCCTGTTACGCCGTTCACCAATGCGAGCGCTCCTCCGCCGGGGTATTTGTCACTGAATGGATGATTGTGGATTATTGTATATTTCGCTTTGTGTACCGACAGTGACTGCGGCAAGCTCTTTTTTTCGCTTTTTGAAATTGCAACGCATGTTACTGTCGTTGTCTTATGCAGCCAAAACTGATCCGTATACTTTTTGGAATTCTCATGAGGAATACTTCCATCCAGTGTATACAATATTTCTCCTCCGGGGCTATTTGACGTTAATGTTATGTTGATACTGTCTGCAAAAGTGTCTGCAGTGGATTCAAATTGAATTTCCGGCGGCGCTGCATATACACCGAATGAGGCAAGCGTAGGATTCATTCTGCTGCTGTCAATAACAATTCTAATTTTGCCCGTCGTTACTTCGGGAAATCTCATTAACCGTTTGTACCCAACCGTTGTGCCTTCAACAAGTTTTTCCCATTGATGTTCGTTCCACCAATCCAAATGAAATTTCTCAATTCGCTGTCCTACAAGGATATTCTCTTGCAGCATTGCACAATTGACAGTTTGCGGTGTATGTAATAATAGTTCTATTGTTGCCGAAGTATTCCCTTCTTCGGCAGCCCAATAGGTTTTCACATCACCATCAAGAATAAAACGGACGTCATTGCCTTTCTTCTCACATGATGCTCCTATCATACTGTTTTGAGCTAAATTCTCCTTCAATGTTTCGTCAAGAATGTATCTCATCCCTTGAAGATTTTTCACATCTGTTTCATGGATCAATCCTTTCTTATCGGGAGGAATATTGAGAAGCAAGACTCCGTTCATGCCCACCGAGTGATAATAAATATCGACGAGCTTTTCAGGAGTCTTTACCAATTCGTCATCGCCCTGGCTATAGAACCACCTTGGACGTATTGAAACATCGATTTCTGCAGGATACCAAACCAATGACGAAGCGTATTGCAATTTATCGCGGCTTCCCAGATCTTCATCCATTAAATCGTGCGGGATAAATGCGCCGTCCAACATTTGCTGCTGCGAGCGTGCCGCAATTGCATCCTGGTTCGTACTCGAGCCCGGAAGAACGCTCCATTCTGTCGCGCGGCCGTATCCGGATTCTGTTCCAACCCATCGAATATCCGGTCCGGAAACTGCGATAACAGCTTTTGACTGCAGTTGCCGGATCAATTGATAGTACGCCTGCCAATCATATATTTGTTTCTTTCCGTTTGGGCCTTCACCATTCGCACCATCAAACCACACTTCGGATATTTCTCCATAGTTCGTCAATAATTCAGTCAGCTGATTCAAAAAATACTTGTTGTATTCAGCGGTGCCATAACTCTCTTCATGCATATCCCATGGGGATAAATACACACCGAACCTTATCCCTGCATCGGAGCACGCTTTTGAAAGATCTCTTACGATATCCCCCTTTCCGTTTTGAAAAGGAGTATGGGCAATTGTATAATCAGTATACTTGCTCGGCCATAAACAAAAACCGTCATGATGTTTGCAGGTAAGTATGATCAGTTTAAACCCGGCATCTTTAAATACTTTTACCCACTGTTTTACGTTTATGTTTTCTGGATTAAATTTTGTGATATCGGTACTGTGCTGTCCCCATTCAACATCTTCAAACGTATTAATCCCGAAATGAACAAATCCTGTCAATTCTAATTGCTGCCATTCGTATTGTCGTTCAGACGGCGTAACATGAGCAGCTTTCCGGATAATTTCTTCTTGAGTATCTGCAGAGTCAACAACAACATAGTTGCCCCGAGAGTATTGGCCTTGGCAAATTGCGGTGAGGAATTGTACTGCAAGCAGGAATACATAACCGTTTGTATAATCATGCATAGTAGTCTAAGCTCTTTTCACATTAATTGACGTCACAGCGAAAGTGCTTTGTATGCTCTATGACGAGTTATTGTATCTTCAATGTCCACGCATTGATATTGGGGAGTTTTTTTGCCAGTGAATCCGGTATTTCAATTTCGCATCCACTGCCGGTAGCTTTCCACTGCAATTTCTTTCCGATACCCAGAATTTCTATTTCCGCGCCAGGGTGAGGAGTGTATTTTGTGAACTTCAATTTTTTGGGGAATGTGTTTTCACCCTCGTCGACAAGATAGATGGCATATGTTGTCCCATTTTTCAATTGCGTAAAACAGACTTTCCCTTCTTTGTATGGAACCACCGGATGCGAAGCATAAATTGCTTCGCCATTTATATTCATCCATTCCCCGATCTTTTTCAAACGGTCATACGCGTCAGGTTCATAATCACCGTCTGCAGTCGGTGCTATATTTAAAAGGAAGTTCCCTCCCTTTGCAACAATGTCGACGAGAGAATGAATCAACATTCTTGCAGATTTATATTCCAATCCCGGCTCATACGACCAGCTGGGTGTTATCGGCATGCAGGTTTCCCATGGATATGGGAGTGTTTTGTCCGGCACTTGATTTTCCGGTGTAAGATAGTTTTGTTGCGGACCGGGAACAGCCCTGTCAACAACAATTAATCCCGGCTGTTTCTTTCGTGAATTCTGTGCAATCAACGGCATGTTGATGTCCTGGTTTTGCACACGGTAGTTGTTATATCCAACGAGTTTCTTTTCTTCTTGCAATTCTGCAGCGGAATACTTCCTCACCCAGCACCCATCCAGCCAAAGAATGTCTATTTTCCCGTAATTTGTCATTAGCTCATCAATTTGATTCTGCGTGAACTCAACAAATTTCTGCCATCGTCCGGGATGCTTTTGAATGTCGTAATTTGCATTTCTATCCGGTGTTGCAAATTTTTTCCACCAAAAATAGTCTGAATGCCAATCGGGTTTAGAGAAATACGCACCAACCCAAAACTTCTTTTTTCTGAATTCATCAAATACATTCTTTGCAATATTTGCATTGGGATTTACGTGAAACGGGCATTCTTCGTCGGTAACTTTATAGTCTGTGAATTGAGAATCGTACATGCAAAATCCGTCGTGATGCTTTGTGGTAAACACCACATATTTCATTCCCGCTGCAGCTGCTGCTGCCGCCCACTTCGCCGGATTGAATTTCACGGGGTTGAATGTTTTCTTTAATCCTTCATATTGTTTTTTATATTCAGTATAATCTTCAATGCTGCGTTTGCACCAATCCTCATCCTCGGAGCACAGCGACCACGATTCAACAATTCCCCATTGGCTGGACGGCGCCCAGTGCATCAGCAAACCGAATTTCAGATCTCTCCACTCTTCAAGCTTTTTAACCACCAATGAATCGGTTTCGGGATAATATTCCTTAATCGCTTTTTCTATTTCGACCGCACCGGCGTGCAGAGATTCTTTTTTTTCTGTTTCGCTCATAGTTCTTTCGGTGAATGAAACAATCCTGTAACAACAGGAAGTGATATTTCCTGAGTCGGATTGAATGCAGTGCTCTGCATGTAATTGAAAATGCTGAAAGTCAATTGACGTGCTTCAGGACGTTTTTCCGCATCGGTAAACAGATCAATACCAGAAATAATAATTTTTCCATTACCCACTTTTGCTTCAACAATCAATCCAAGAGCACGGTTGGTAAACCAATCATCAATGATTCGCACCAGCGGCTGTATTTTGACACCAAGTGAATCCAATAAAATTGCATTGGAGTGACTCATCGCATCCCACCATTGATAATTGCTGTGATACTGTGTCGGAAAGTGATTGAACAAAGGATGTTTCGGATCGCACAGAATACCGAGCGTATGCGGAGGTTGTTTGTTTGTCCACGCCGTATTCCAAAAAATACTGGAAAAACCGACCGCAACGTCTCCGCCGAATTCCTTTTTGATGCTTCCTTTTTCCGGCGTAAGAAGAACTGAACCGCCATTCCTCAGAAAATCTATCGATGCACTATCCATTTGTCGAACAATTTTTATTTTTTCCCCTGCCACCGGTTGGTTTTGATAAGGATACACCCAGAAATCCCAATGGTTTTCGAATCCGTTGACAGATACTTTTATCGTGTACATCGCTGGTGATTTTATGGTATTTAATGGAAAACGGATTTCACCCAGTCGGAACCCGTTTCCGATGGGAATATCAGTTTTAGATAATTGCCCGTTCGCAGTCACGGCACCGGTAGCGTCGATAATTTGCCATGTCGGTGTAACACCAAGTATTGTGTTCTCGCCGAAATGAGATATTTCAATTGCAGCCTTAAAATCTTCTGCAGAATTGAAAATATATTTTGACAATCGGGCCAACGGAACAGTAGCATTACAGAACTGTGTATATTCGGCAGGCGTCACATATCCTTTTGATTCCCAGAATGGATCGAGAACTCCTATCAAAGCGGTACCTTGTCCCGGAAAATCGTGAAGGTCGAGTAATTGAAATCCCCCCATCTCTTTGGTCCGGAGCGCTGCTTCAATTTCGGCTTTATAGCACAACACTTGCAATTTTCCGGACGCATTGAGAAATGATTTTGCAAGATCTCCCATTCCGTTTTCAATCAGTCGTTCTTGAAATATTTCAAAGTTTTTTGCTTTCAGTACGCCGTCATACTTTTTAATTTCATCATACTTTGGATAGACACACCATTGTCCGATTTCGTGACTGATTACCGGTTTGCCTCTCCAGTTGATGATGTTATACCAATCGTAATTTGAACTTGGCGATTGGCTGTTGATAATACTATTGAGTCCCGCACCCCACAATTGAATACGCGGTTCGTACATACTATGGAAATCATTGACATCAAGCTGAGGCCATCCGGAAGCGGAAGAATACAAACGGCGAGTATCTTTCTTTTTCCAATCACTCACAAACTTCGTCAGATAGGTATTTTGCTTTTCACCGCCCGGTTCATTGCCATACACAAGAAAACAGAACGACGGATGATTGCCATACTCTTCCACTATCCTTTCGCTTTCATCGAAGATAAATTGATCAATTGGTTTGCCGTCTCCGATCGCTGCCCCCTGATTTGCCCATGATGAACATTCAACATACAGGTATATCCCGACCCGATCTGCGGCGGTAAATGCCGCTTCAGGTGGACACCATGAATGGAATCGCATGTGATTCAATCCGTACTCTTTACATACTTTAAATATTCGCGTCCACTCTTTTTCATCCGTTGGCGGATACCCTGTCTTCGGAAAGACCGCACATTCGAGCGTACCGCGCAAATAGATCAATCTGTCGTTTACGGTAAACTGCGTCTTTTTCGTTGCTAATGACCTCAGACCAAATGTCTCTTCCTTGGAGTCATTATACAATTTGTTTGATACCGAACATACCATGGTATACAGATTAGGAGAAAATTCATCCCATAAACGGGGAGTATTTCCCATTGCATAGTCAAACGAAATAGCATTTTCGCCCGGTATCAGTTCATATTCTTTCCTCAGTCGCTTTAACGGGAGTTTTCCGCCTGTCGCTTGTGCAGCAAGATTCACTTTTTGCAGTTTCCCTGAACGATTGTTTATTCTGACATTAACTGAAACGCTTTTCTGTTGCTTGTCCGAAAATATTTTCATGGAACGGATATAAATCTTATCCGATGCTTGCAGGAACATCTTCCCTACAATCCCATTCCAATTGGTTTGCGAATGATCGGTAATGCTGGAAGAATTCACACCGGGTTGGATCTCTTGTATTCTATTGTCCATGCGTACGGTAATAGTGTGTTTCCCTGGAGTCAAGTTTTCGGTGATTTCATAAATATGCGGTGCTCCCAATGCATTTTTTGATCCAATATATCGATTATCGACCCACACGGAGGACTGCCAATGGCAGCGTTCAAAAAATATTGTAATCGATTTCTCGTTCCAGCCGGCGGGAATGATAATTTCTTTTCTATACCAGGCGGCACCGGAATAATATTTCTCCGGTTGAAGCCAGAACGGTATTTTAATATTGCCGGGTTGGCGATAGTTTTCATACTGCTGCAATTTGAAATATGATGAATCAAGAATATCCCCCGTCCATCGCGTCAACAATGATATGTCATTCCCTTTACCATTCTCAGTCATAGAACCGGGGAGTGAAACTGTTTCCATCAATTTATTATTGAACCATTGTTCATCTATTCCACGATCAAGCGAATCAATAGCAAATTGCCATATACCGTTCAACGGAATTTGTTCTTTCGCATTTACTATCCTTGCCGCAAAGAGTAGAAGGGGAATCAAAACAATCGAAAACTGTTTCATCATATTCTCACAAAATATCTAAAGTGTTTGGACTTATGTTTAGATCTGATTGTTGATAGTTAGAATCGTTTATTCTTCCCCTCCGACAATCGCAGTATTCTTCGATTGGCCGAAAACAAGGAAGCAGCCCGGTTGCACAACACAAACTATTTTTAATAAAAAAAACCAACTGCTGTTTTAATCAACAACAATCTCATCAATAAACATCCACGCCGGCGCTCCTGCGCCGGGATGCCATTCCGGACATTTTTTCATGCTCGTTGCTCTCACTCTGATAAATCTGGCTTTTTGCTTTTTAAACTTCGCGGGAAAGTCTTTAAGAATCACATCGGAATTCTTTTGCGAGAAATCATTGACGACAGTCTTGCCTGCGGTGAAATGTATATTGTCTCGGGAGAGTGATATTTCCACCTTGACCGGTAGAAATATCCAGGAGCCGGCGTTTAAGAGAAATGTTGGAGTTACTTTTCCGATTTCTTTTTCTTTTCCCAGATCAATAACACCTTCAAAATCTACTCCTTCATATCCCTGCCATAATCCATCGCGATGATTATTTGTTCCGCGAACTCCGTCGCTCAATCCATATTCTCCCCCTGCACGATATCGCTCATCGTATGAATGTGCTAATGAGATTTTGGCATTGAGCGCTTTGTGAAAATCAAACGAAAGCGTATACTGTTTTCCAATGGGATGATCATCCTTAAACGCGGCAACCTTCACTGAAGCAGATTGCTTCACCGTAATCGGCGTGCTATACACCGCTGCTGAAGCATCCGGATCTTTACCGTTGAGTGTATACCGAATGGTTATTCCTTTTTGACCTTGAAGGATTCCAACGGTAAATTCCTTTTTGGAATGATCGTACGTCGTTGTCGGGGTAATGACTTTCGATTCCCGTCCGTATCGGATTCCCAAAGCAGCCATATCTTTGTAGGCTTCCTGAACCCGGGAATAGAATTCATCATAATTATTATTGTGCGGATCTTTCCAGAATACTTCGGATAACGCAAGCATGCGCGGAAATAATTTATCATCCACCTTTTCCTGCGGCGCGTGTTCCGTCCATAAGTTTACTTCGCTTCCCAGCACATATTTTTTTTCTTCGGCGGTTAAATCATCCGGCGCCGGTTGGAATGAATAGACAATCCGCAGGTCAAGATCATCAGCATCGTGATCCAGATATGTGTGCGATGCAGGTGAACAAATTGTATAGTGTCCAAGTTTAGCAGCCTTTATTGCTCCCTGGAAATCCTGCCACGATTGGACAATGACACCCGGAGCAAGGCCACCCTGTAGTATTTCATCCCAGCCAATAACTTCCTTTCCCTTTGAATGGAGGTAGTTTGAAATCCTTTGGATGAAATAGCTTTGAAGTTCGTGCTCATCCTTGAGACCTTCCGCCACGATCCTCGCCTGGCAGCTCGAACATTCTTTCCAGCGGTCTTTCGGCGCTTCATCACCGCCAATGTGAACATATCTGCCAGGAAACAGTGCCGTTACTTCATCTAAAATATTTTGAAGGAAAATGAATGTAGAATCCTTCCCTGCGCAATAAATATCTTTATGCACACCCCACATATTTGTTACTTCAAAAGGTCCGCCGGTGCAGGAGTTTTCAGGATAAGAAGCAAGGGAAGCCGTTGAGTGTCCGGGCATTTCTATTTCCGGGACGATAGTAATATTTCTGCTTTGGGCGTATGCCACTATTTCCTTAATATCATCCTGCGTATAAAATCCGCCATACATCGAACCATCCCCTTCTCTTCGTCGCGCACCCACCTCCGTCAATTTCGGATATTTCAGAATTTCAATTCGCCATCCCTGGTCGTCCGTTAAATGCCAGTGTAGTGTATTGAATTTATAGTACGCCAAAATATCGATGTACCGTTTCAAGAAGTCTTTTGTCATAAAATGGCGGGCACAATCAAGATTGAGACCGCGCCAGGCAAACACTGGTTTATCAATTATGGCAACGCATGGAATCTGAACTTCCGCGCTTGTTTTGTTGCTTTTCACTGAAGACGGGATGAGTTGAAAGAAGGTCTGCATTCCTCTCATTAATCCGGCATCAGCCGCCCCGATAATTTCAACAGTACTCTCAGAAACAGACAGTGTATATGCTTCCTTGTTTATTGAATCGAGCCTCGTATCGATTCGAAGGATAATTCTTTGATGAACATCGGAAGTGAGATCGGAGTGAAACGATATGCCGGAGTATTTTTCAACCTGTTCAATAAAGTATTTTGATAATACTCCGGTCGAATCAACAATGGGTGTGTTTTGGGAGAAAGTGAACGTTCCATGCAACCATTCAATCTGTTTCGGTAAAGGGATGAGAGGAACGTTTCTTTCTTCGCCGTGCAATAGCGAAGACACAAGAACAAACCCTACAGCCAGAACAGATATATTTTTCATAACTTTGCGCACTGTACTTTAGTGATAGCCAACTTGTTGGAGATATTTCCTGCTGTTTTGTTCCATCGCTATGACTCTCTATTGTTTTACAACCACTTCCACTTTGTGCAAATCTTTATCCGATGATGAAGAACCGATCATAATTGAGTATCGATCCTGTTCCACTGAAAATCCTTTACTGTCAATCCAGCGAGATAATTTTTCCGGTGTTACGGTGAAGCTGACTGTTTTGGTTTCACCGGGATTCAGTGCCACTCGCTGAAATCCTTTTAACGTTTTCACTGCAATGGTATCATGTTCCGCTTTTACATACAATTGTATAACCTCTTCGCCGGCAACTTTCCCGGCATTGGATATTTCGACAGAAACAACCGCAGAATCCTTCGGTGATAATTCATTGTGATCCGCAATCAAATTCTTGTATTTGAAGGAAGTATAGCTTAATCCATAGCCGAATGGATACAATGGTTTGCCTTTAAAGTAGCGATAGGTTCTATTCGTCATATCGTAATCGCTAAATGCAGGCAACTGATCGATAGATTTATAAAATGTTACCGGCAATCTTCCGGATGGATTGACATCACCAAAGAGCACATCGGCAATTGCCGTTCCGGCAGATTGTCCGGGATACCATGCTTCAATAATTGCCGGAATATTTTCACTCTCCCAATTTAGGGCAACCGCGCTTCCATTGAGCAGTACTAACACAATTGGTTTTCCTGTAGAATATATTTTTTTAATAAAGTCCGATTGTGTCTTCGGTAAATCAAGCGACGTCCTGTCTCCGCCTTTAAATCCTTCTAACTCAACTCTCATTTCTTCACCTTCAAGGCGTGGAGATAATCCCATAACCATCACAACAACATCTGCTTTCTTTGCTGCGGCTATTGCTTTCTGTTCGAGATGTTCATCGGGAATCGACCAAATCAATTGCATGAACGAGTAACGTAGTTTTTTATAAAACTCTACTTTAATGGAATAGGATTTTCCCGCTGTGAGATTCAACGTCTCGTATGTTTTTACCGGATCAAATTCACCGTCGAATTTTACAAACAAAGTATCCTCAATATAAATTCTGAATCCGTTAAAGCCGTATCCCCCCACGGTATACGTACCGGTTTTTTGGGGAACGATGATACCGCTCCATCGGACACCAAAATTATTCGGATCGAATGATTTATCCGGCGCACCATCCCACCATGCGACATCAATGTTCTTATCAATTCTGGTGAAAGCAGGCTTACCGGTAAATTCCCTATTGTCGAAATATTCACCGGTCAATCCTTTTTGTTTTTTATCGCGCGCAGTATAGAACACAGATCCATCAATCACTTCAAACGAAGGGACATTTTCCGCAAGTTCGCATCCGCGTTCGTAGATGACGCGCGCATTTTTGAGCTTATCTATAATCCCCTGCAACGGCGTCACCGGATGGGAAGAAAACCCATTATAATTTCCCAGAAGAACCTCAACATCATTGGCATTCGGTCCGAGCACGGCAATAGTTTTAACATTCTTTTGTAATGGAAGAATGCTCGCTTCATTTTTCAAAAGGACGATCGATTTTCTTGCCGCTTCAAGAGCGATCTGTTTATTTTCTTTTGTATCAATTAGATTTAACTGAGAATACGGGACCATCTCCGGTGGATCGAACATTCCGAGTTTAAAGCGTGCCGTAAGCACCCTGTTCAGCGAAATATCAATCTCCTTTTCCCGAATCAAACTATCGTGCACAGCTTTCAGCAATGTAGGATAAGAATTTCCGCATTCAAGGTCGGTGCCGGCCTTTACGGCGGTAGAAGCTGCTTCCTCCATCGAATTTACGATCCTGTGATAGTTATACATATCAGGTACTGCCCAGCAATCCGAGACAATTAAACCGGTAAAGCCCCATTCTTCGCGAAGAATCGTTCGTTCGAGCAGCGTGCTTCCGCAGCATGCTTCGCCTCGCACTCTATTATAGGCACACATGACGGAATACGCTTTTCCCTCAAGAACGCACTTCTTAAACTGCGCAAGATATGTTTCGCGCAAATCGTAATCGCTTACCACCGCATTAAATGTATGGCGGTCGGGTTCCGGTCCGCTGTGGACAGCGATATGTTTTGGCGTTGCAATAGTTTTTAAATACACAGGATCATTTCCCTGCAAGCCGCGGATAAACTGAACACCTAATTCTCCGGTGAGGTACGGATCTTCGCCGTACGTTTCCATTCCTCTTCCCCATCGCGGATCGCGGAAGATATTGACATTCGGAGACCACAGCGTTATTCCTTCATAGATCCCGCTTTTATTGTTTTTCATTGCCCTGTTGTATTTTGAACGCGCTTCATCAGAAATTACCGTCGAAACCTTGTAGAGTAAACTTGTATCCCAGGTTGCCGCCAAACCAATTGCTTGAGGAAAAACAGTTGCAATGCCATTACGCGCCACTCCGTGCAGTGCTTCATTCCACCAGTTGTATTCGGGAATATGGAGTCGCTCAACGGCTGCAGAATTATATACCAATTGTGAAATTTTTTCTTCAAGAGTCATTCGCGAGACAAGATCGAGAACTCTTTCTTCGATCGAAAGCCGTGTGTTCTTATAGGGAAGGCTCTCTTGAGATACCATTGTCATGGAAAACAGTATCGAAAGGAGGATCAGTGGTTTTAATTTCATATGTTTTTTGTGCTGCGTATTATGATAAAAATGTGTGAAATCGTTCAGAATGTGTTTTTCAATAGACCGGGTTTTTCCTTGTATAACGATAGAATCAATTCACCAAATAATGAATTAGCCCATGCGAACCAGAGACGGGTAAATTCGTATGCATTGTCTTTGGCGAATGATTCGTGCATAAAACCGGTGCCGGCATGTGTGGTTTTTAAATATTTCAAACACTGGATAATTTCAGCATCAGTATCCGCCGTCAGCGCTCTCATCGTAATACTGATCGGCCAAATCTTATCAATCAGCGTATGCGGACTGCCGATACCTTCCGCCGCTGTTCCTTTAAAAAAGTACGGATTGTTCCTGCTGAAGATAAATTTCCTCGTATTTTGATAGAGCGGATTATCATTGGAAATACATCCGAGATATGGAAGTGATAACAAGCTTGGAATATTGGCGTCATCCATATACAGTGTATTCCCGAAACCATCAACTTCATACGCAAATATTTTCCCATAGTGAAGATGTTCTGCCACTGCATATTCATGCAATGCGCTTTCCACTTCTCGCGCTAATGAAGAACACACCGATGCAAATTCATAATTCTTTATAACATTTTGATAGAGTTCAGACAGCTGACGCAAGGAAACCACGGCAAAGAAATTTGCGGGAACAAGAAATGGAAAGATTGTGGCGTCGTCCGAGGGACGAAAAATCGATGCAATAAGTCCAACGGGATGTATCGGATTTCCATACCCGTTTCCGGGAACTGTATCGGTGCTCCACGAAGTACTTCGACCGAATGTATAGGGACCTTTATCGGTCTTGCGCTGCTGCTCTTGAAATGTTTGTACAATACGTTTTGTCGCTTTTTGCCAGTCCGAATCAAAACACGATGCGTCTCCGGTAGATTTCCAGAAACCGTACGAAAGCCTAATCGGATAGCAGAGAGAATCAATTTCCCATTTGCGTTCATGAAGCTCCGGTTTCATTTCCGTATGATCTTTTTCCCATTCGCTGCCGGCCGGTCCATCGTTGAACGCATTCGCATACGGATCGATGAGAATACATTTCATCTGCCGGCGAATAACCCCCTGCAGCATCATTTTCAATTGTTCGTCGTTATTGGCAAACGACAAATACGGCCATACCTGAGCAGTGGAATCCCGCAGCCACATTGCAGAAATGTCACCGGTAATAACAAACGTATCCGGTTTGCCATTGACATGATTGAAACGGACGGTCGTATCGAGCGTGTTGGGGAAACAATTTTCAAAAAGCGCTGCGATTTCTCTGTCGTGAATGGATTGAGAAACTACTGTAATTGTCTCTTCTACCGCTGTGCTTTCAAATTTTCTGTACTGAGGCTCAGGCCGATTTGGCATACGATTTTCAATTTAACGCTGCGGTAATGAAGAATTCAACCCGGAGAAGTGGAAATAATTATCCTGCAGGCAGTCCATCGTTATTATTTTACGGACGATATCCAGAGAAATCCGTCCTGCCGAATATGGATTTTTTGCGTGCTGTCTGAAGTGAGGAAATATGCTTCAAAGAGATTCGTCGTCTTTTCTATGACCGGTTGTTCACGGTATCCAGGGACCGGCTTGATTGAAACACCCAATTTTTTAAGATCGTTGGTAAAAGTTTTAAATTTCTCAAAATATCGCCTTTGCCCATAATAGATCTGCCGTAATGACCATTTGACATTTTCCACATTTTGTGCAAGAAAAGATACTGTTGGTGAACCGGCAAGCTCCTTTGAAAATTGAACATACCCCCACATTTCCGGATAGTGCATATTCACAACACCTTGCGGTGACCAAACCCAATTATCCTCCGGATACGGTTTGTTGGTGACGGGATTGATCTGTTTTTGATATTGTCCTTTCACAACTTCTGTTTTCCATTCGACACGGGAGAAATTTATCCTCCATTGATCCTTGTCGTTCGGAGGAGTTGCCGCGTCGGTAATTTCCTTAAATCCATCCCAAGGAAAAGCGACTTCTACAGTCCAACAACTGTCGTTATCACCGGATGTATTTAAACTTCCGTAGACTGCAACTCCACTGTTCAATCCTTTAATATCCCAGGCGTGTTTATTGGCCTTTTCAATATCCCGGTACGGCATTTCAAGAAGCAGGTCCCACACGGTATTCAATGCATTCATTTCAAATTCACAATAATCTTTTGTGTCGCCGTCCGGATCGATGAATATTTCAAAATCATTGTCATAAAAAATTATATCATCGCGGTTCTTCAACGTCCCCCAGATATGCGGTTCCTGCAATTCAGCTGCAATATAGAAATATTTCTCATCCCACAGCATTTTCACACGAGTGCGAAATCGCGGGGAAGGTTTTTGCGCACCTTCGATATCGATAAAATCATCGGACCATTCTGTCTTTGCCCAGGATGATTCCTGTAATTTCCCATCGACTGTCAACGGTTCGTTGGCGCGATAACAGATATATTTTTTGGGTGAATATTCAATGGTAGGAGGAGGAATGGATTGCGCAATTAACACGTTGCAAAAGAATATTGCGGATACGACATTTCGGATTATCATGCTTTTACTCTGTGGTAGTTATTGTTTTGCAGCGTCGAGTAATTCCCGTATTGTCGAAACGGCTAAACCAACGACTGTATCAGCAGCTCCGTAATAGATCAACACTTTGCTTTCCAACGTTGCATATCCTTCAGCGTCATATTGTTCTACGATCATTCCGCTTGGGAATACAACATTCGGCACCTGGCCTGTTAATTCATAAATCTCACGAGGCTCAAGAATATTATACTTTCCTCTGTGCAAAACGACGGAAGGATCTTTGAGATCGTGAAGTGAAACACCTGCCTGATAAATATTGGAACTGGCAAAGTGCATGGCAACACCATGATACACATGAAGCCATCCTTCGCGAGTTTTTACCGGCGGAGGTCCCGAGCCGATATTTTCATCCCAGTAATGGAATCGCCCGCTCATGACCGGCGCAAAAGATTTCCATTTCAGCAAATCTTCCGATTCCGAGAGATAGATTGTATTGCCCGAAGACGGTCCACTGGCAAGTTGAACTTTATTGGGACGGTCGAAACGCAGATATTTTCCATTTACTTTTTCGGGGAACAAAACACCGTTTCGGATATCGCCGTCGGAAACAATTCCGAGAAACTCATAATTTTCAAAATCAATTGTTTTCCCCAACCCAAGCTGACAGCCGGCATCCATGTCCATGGCGAACATGATATAATATTCATTTCCTATCTTCGTAATCCGGGCGTCGTAAATATGATAGATCTTTTCTTTGACCTTTTCAATTCCCTTGAAATCCACGATCGAATTGTCCACACTAAAATCGACACCATTATCACTTTCCGCTTTCACAATAAACGTTTCTCTCCCCCTGTTTTGCACACGAAGGAGCAGAATATATTTGTTATGGTATTTTATTGCGCCCGGATTAAACACGGACGACACGTCAACAAGATGCGGAGCGATATTCGAAATATCTGCTCTGGTAACAACAGGATTTTTGGAGTTTCGTTTTAGCATACATTGCTTATTTCATTTTTAAATGAATTTGCACCTAATCACCGCGCTGATATACGATGAGTTACTTTTTGAGTTTAGGCATCTCTAAAATCTATTTGATCGTTCTAAAAAATTATGCAACCTTGTATGCAGCCTTGCGAAGGTTCAGAACCTTTGCAAGGTTGACGTCTTGAGAGATGTCCTTTATAGTATTCTCTACAGTCCCCAAAATATTTAACAAACTCATTGTATAACTGAGTAATTGTATTAATATTTTATTCACGGACACAATCTACACATTAACCCATGACAACTTTTACATTGCACGTATGCTGATCGCAGATCGGCAGAATATTTCCTGTAATTTTTTTATCGTTTACCAGAATATACTCTATTCCGTGAGCAACTCCTTTCGGATTTTCCACCTCAATAATGTATTTGGATCCCCGGAATACTCTTTGAACTTTAAACGATTTCCATGCACTGGGAATTGAAGGATCTATCAACAGTCCATCGTACGTTGAACGGACACCTAAGATATAATCGTATGCAATTCTATACATCCATGCTGCGGTTCCGGTCTGCCATGAATGGCTTGCTTTGCCGGCGGTAGGATGTTCATCACTGGTGATATATTGGGAATAGACATACGGTTCCGCACAATAAATATCCGAATCCACCCTGTTTGGCAGAAGTTTTTTGAAGTATGCAAACGCTTCATCTCCCCTGCCCATCATGCATTCCGCCTGGATGAGCCACGTAGTCGGGTGGTTAAACACGGCAGCATTTTCCTTCTTCCCGGCAACACAACGCGTAATGAGTCCGATATTGAGGTCAATTTCACGATATGCCGGCGCACAAATCTTTGGCCCAAATTCGGAATCGAGATGCTTTTTTACACTATTAAGAGATGATATCAATCTGTTTTTGTCGGGCAGATTTGCAAGAACAGGCCAGCTTTGTGTGTTAATAAAAATTTTCCCGTAGGTGTTTTCTTTCGAACCGATTCTTCTATCTTTCGCTCCAAGTGCCCGGATATACCATTCACCATCCCAGCAATGTTCGTCAATGCTTCTGCTGATCGTAGTTCGTAGATCAATAATTTCTTGGTGTGCAATGTTGCGGTTCTCCAGAAGTTCAATCAGCAAATTAAGCATGGCAACATAAAACATTGCACCCCAAACACTTTCGCCACCGTCTTCACCGCCGATGTAATCGAGAGTATCATTCCAATCACCTCTGCCGAAAATTGGAAGGTTGTGTTTTGCAAGATTATTCTTTACAAATTTCACCACGGCAAACAAATGATCAAGGATGGATCCTTCTTTTTTGTCGACAAATGGAGCTGCTTCGTCGAGGATTGAAAAATCGCCGGTTTCTTTAATATATTCAGTCACGGCAAGGATAAACCACAGCGGATCGTCGCAATGTTTTGTCAATTCGCCGTTACCGTCATTATAAAAATGATGATACGCTCTTCCGTCGGTAAACATCTGACGAGCCAAAAATAAAATCCGTTCGCGCGCTTTTCGAGGCTGGGCTATTGTTACGGCAATAACATCCTGCGACGTATCGCGGAAGCCAAATCCTCTGCTGATTCCCCAATAATAATAACTGGCAACCCTCCTGACATCAAAAGCCACTTTGGCTTGATACTGCATCCAGTTATTCATGAAAATATCTGCTTCTTTATCGGGAGTGGAAGAGGTCGTAAATGAAAGGAAATTGTCCCATTGCGTTTTGACTTCCGATAACGCATTCTCCACGACTTTTATGTCATCGAACATTCCAGGTACCGATCCTTTTTTCCCCTGGTATTCTGTTTTCGGAATTACGCCCAGGGAGAATATGACATCTTTTGTTTCGCCTGGTTCAAGTTCAATATCAATCTGCAATGCGCCGACCGTGTTTCCGAAATCGGTATCCTTACAGGATAAATTTCCAGTTTCGATAGCTTCAGGATTGTTTTCATTCCTGTACAATCCAATAAATCGTTCGCGCATGGTTTCGTATTTCACGACCGGCTGATTGACAGTAAAGAATGCCCATTGATCCCACTCCTTGTTTTCCTGCTGTTGTGTTCCGTTGGATTGGGTTACCCAATATGTTTTCGTGGCAAAAAGAGCATTTGCTTTTTTATCAAAATGAACGCGATTAAAATGTTGATCGTCGCATTGGTTAATGAGATCGACCAGTCCATGTCCAAGGGCAAATTCAACATAACCGAAGAGCGAAAGGCGGCGTTTCTTCGCTGAGGTATTGGTAATTCGTGTTTTCCATATTTCCCGGGAATCATTTTGAGGGACAAAATAAATTACCGATGACTTTATTCCCTCCAATTCAGATTCGATGCGGGTATAACCAAAACCATGAGCGACTTTATACGCTTCAGGCTTTTTCCCTACGGGCTGCCAGGATAAACTCCATAGCTCTGAAGAATCCTTGTCCTTCACGTAGATATATTTACCCGGTCGGTCCGGCGGAACATCATTAATACGATATCGAGTAATTCTGCCATGCAGCGGATTTTTGTAATAACTGATACCTCCCGCATTGTTTGATATCGTGGCAAAGTAATGATCGTTATAAATGTAATTAATCCAGGGCGTTGGCGTTTTTACATTATCAATGATAAATTCTTTTCCATCATCAGAAAAATAGCCGTAGTTCATATTTTTTTACTCCGCAGCGGGAAGGGCTTTCATATGTACTTCCATTAAAGTAGACCCTTCTTCAAAAAAAAGCAAGTTCACCATTTATAGAAAAGGAGGTTTGTAGAAACAACGTAAATATGTTCGTATATAATTTTGTCACAGTGAGCGCAGTCGAAACAAAACTATTGACATTAGCATATGGTTCGATTCCGCTCATCATCACAAATTCACTTCGTTCGCTGTTCCAGAATACTGGCTTGGTAAATACTGCAGGTGTATTGCCTTGAAAAATATGCCAGCCGGCGTTGACTGTATTGCCGGCTGGCGTTTACCTATTTCTGCTCTTTGCAATAGATGCAAAGCGCCGTGATACTATTTCATCAGTGTCATTTTTCTTGTTTCAACAAAGTTGCCGGAGCGAAGCGTATAGAAATACACGCCGCTGGACAAGCGTGAAGCGTCAAATTTTACTTCATAGCTTCCAGCTGTAACAACTCCATTCACCAATGTTGCCACTTCTTGACCAATGAGATTATACACTTTTAATGTGGTCAAGCCATTCTTTGAAATCTGATACTTGATGGTGGTGCTCGGATTGAACGGATTCGGATAGTTTTGATCTAATGTGAACGCTGTCGGATGAACATCTAATTTATCTCCGCCAACACCCGTTGCCATTCCAAACCAATTTAAGTCACCCAGCGGTTTACCGTCTGTACCCGCGGTTTTCATTGTTGTATTGGTATAGGCAAAATTTTCCGGAAGCGGCCATACCGGCGGGAATGCGAGTTTATAATGCCACGGATTATCCAATTGTCGTGTGGCAATACGTTTGACATAGTCTTTCAAACTGTCTGCATGTCCCAATACGGTTGCATCAGAAAATCCCGGATCAAGGTTGGTATTGTTCGAAACTACTACATGAGACGAATAATCCCACGAAGCTTGATTTGTTAGAGAATCAATTGTCTCGACGGCAAGATCATTAAGCCAACGAGCCATCGTGAGTGTACGTTTCAAATACTGTTTTGGTCCGGTGATTACTTCAACGCTGTCAAAGGTTGCAACGGTATCATTCCAGTCGGTGTAGAATTTTGTCAATTTCTGACTGAAAAAGTAATCATTATTTTGCGCAACGTGTACTCTCTTTGACGGATCATACGGAATACCATAATCAGAATAATGGATTTCCGGACCGGTAGTAGCATATCCTCTGAAAACCATATTTTTTCTAATCTGATTAATGGCGGACGAAGCTGTATCGGGATAGTTTAAGAACCAGCCGCCGATGACCTGTTCAGGATCTCCTCCCCATGCATGAACATCGTAAAAGAGATTGTTTTTAACATACACGTTATCCGCTGTTCGTGTCAAGAATGGATTGACAGCTGTATACACCACGGTGTTATGTTCAAACACGGAGTATGGACCATACCCGCGAACGGAGAAGAGATACGAGTTTACGGCAAAGAATGTATTATTTCGAAAAATGGTCGTATCAGGATGATCGTTATTATTGGAAATGAACGGTTGACCGCCAAAATAAGAACTGGAATGGATAAAGTTTCTGAAATAGCAATTTTGAACATCGAGTTTTGCATAATCTGCTTCAACACGGATACCTGCTTCTGTAAACGCTTCAAAAACCACGTTTCTCAACTTCAAAGAAACACTATCTGCACCGACATGAATTGCACGGCTCCATCCGAGTGTTTTATGATCGCCGCTGCGCATGGAAAGCAAATAGATATCCTTCAACTCCACTTTGATCCCTTTTTTTATCAGTTTAATGTACCATTCTTCGTTAGAACCATCTGCGCGCTTAGCAACAGCAAGAACAGGCGGCCGCACTGCTGCGCCGGTCGCAATAAAACTGCTGGAGTGAGTAATTTCAAATGCTTTCTCTATATAATAGATAGCACCGCGATCTAACACATATACACGTTTTGCAGTTACCGAAGTATCTGCATTGATGATATTGCTGATATTCAGCGATTGGCCACCCGGAATATAGACTGTATCAGTGGTTGATTGTGCCGACAACATGCTTGTACTGATAACGACAAGCACCAAAGCAAACAACGAAAAGAAGTATAGCGACCTTTTCATTTGAACCTCCTTTGAGTTATTGAATTAGTTTTGATGAATTTGAGACTCAATATATCCGTTTTGTTAAATGCCGTGCCTCCTTTCTTTTTACCTAAACACAAACCTATCAGTGTTAAAATTTTAAGCGTAATCCTAAATCCGCCGTCATACCGTATCGTTGTTGTGAAGTAATGAAACTTGTTTTTTGATTGAGATCTATATCATCTTCACCACTGATGTTATTGAGATTGAAAAACAGCTGCATTCCAAACCACGGAAGCTCCTGTTTTGCTGAAAAGTCGTAACGAACATACTTATCTGAGTTGACTCTGTTCTGCGGCCAAAATTGGGGGCTCTTAAATACGTTATCTTTATAGAGCATCGATATCCGTGCGGAAAAACCAGCATAGTCATAACCGAAAGAAATATTTAATACATCATTCGGCTGATTCAATAGACGTGTCACATACAATGTGTCAACGGTATATTCCTTTGGATCAAAAGTGATTGTATCCGGAATAAATCCGAAATATGATTTCGGGTATTTCGCTTCAGAAAATATGTGGGTGTAGTTTATGTTAAATACCAGTCCGGTAAATACCCCGGGCAAATACCAAAAATTTGTCTGCCATTCTGTTTCAATACCTATCACATCGACGGCAATGGGATTGTTGATATATGTATAAAGAGACCTGCTTTCCGTCGCCCCCTTCAGTTTTTCATATAGTTCTGGATATTCACTGAAATCTGTTGGATAGGATTTTGCAGGCAGGACGAGATCTTTAATTCGTTTTTTAAATCCACCGAAAGTGAACAATCCTACCTCGTTCGAATAGATTGAAAGGATGGCATCATAATTTTCTGATGTTGCCGGTTTCAATTCGGTATTGTTATACAAAACATAATTTGTGGAAATAAGATAACGGGGGATAATTGAATTATAATCCGCGTAGTTTAACGTATTGGTATACGCCAGGTGGAATTGTATCCAATCTACCGGCTTGAACTGAGCATGTGCCATTGGTAAGTAATAACCGTGGGACTGCGTCACTGTTGCCTCGGAAGAAACCTGTCCTGGACCAGTTTGCATAACGCGCAAACCCGTATAGGTTGTCGTTAGGTTTTGGTAGCGAACTCCGGGCATCAACGCGAACAGATCACCAAAATTGATCGTGACCATTGCATACCCTGCGCTTCTTTTTTCATTGCCGGAATAATCATACAATTGCGATGCAAGTATTTGCGGTTTGTATCCACCCTGCGCTTCGTTTGTACCCGGATGCCCCTTCGCAACTTCAATAACATCAAGCATTAAGGCTACATCCATTGGCGGACCCAATATATAATCGCCTTTGAGAAAATCTCCATAGCTGTAATCAGCATCGATAAAATCCTGGAATGTTATACCGGTACTGTCGGCAGTAAATTGCGGAAACGCTCGTGAAATAGCTCCGGACACCTGTCCGCCATCGTCATAGAGAACAGAACCGCTGCTCTGGTTATAATCATACTCCCTGCTTCTATATTGATATGCACCGCCAATTTTTATTTTGCTTGATATGAATTCCGAAATCGTAAAGTCCTTACTAACATCAACTGCGGAGTTATATGTTCTATCCTTCGAAATATTATTGATATTTGATATTTGAAAAAATTGAGCGCTCGCGGGATTATGATTTACGCTTGCAAATATTTTATCGGCGGGCGCATATTTCAGTGCCGAATACAAATTATTGAGTCCTACATTCTCTTGTCGAAATTCAAAAAAAACATCGTCGGGGCTTTCACTCTGCGAGTAGGAATGAGACAGTTTTACTTCAACACCAAATCCCCCAATGTCTTGTTTGATGCTCAACAGGTTGCTATAGACATCCAAAATGTTATCGGAATTAGTTGCAGAGTAGAACAGCTTATTATCAATCAGTTCACTGACTCTTTCATTTCTATTGATCGTACTGGTATTGCTTCTGCTGTAAAAATTCATAAAACCCACACTCCCGGTTTCGTAGGCATAATCAAACACAAGAGTTCCTCCGTAGCGCCTGCGGTCTCTAAGGATATCAGAGACGCTCATACCTTTATATTCTGGCAAATTAGTGCTTGCAACATTTATTGCACCATCAAATCTAAAATCTGCATTGAGTTCATTCGAGCTGAGATTCTTTTTCTCAACGGTGCCTTGCGCAAACAATCCAAAACTGTTTTCCCAGAACCGTTGTTCATACGAAGCAACAACTTTGTAATCGTTGCTTGTACTTTTCAACCTATTGTGGTTTCCCTGTGTGATGAAATCAAATTGCGGCAGCTCTAATTCAGTTTTAAGCGCTTTCCTCATAGAAAAATTAACAACGCCGCCAAATACCGTTGCGTCCATATCCGGTGTAATTGCCTTAATTACTTCGATACCGCCGAGCATATTAGAAGAAATCATACTGAGATCTGCGCCGCGATCACCGGATAGAGAAAGTTCATCGTTATTATCGAATTCGGATTTGTGGTCATTTCTATCAGTTGATGTGGCATTTGCCGGAAGTTCTACTCCATCAATTGTTACTCGATTATACTGCGGCGAGAGACCGCGAACTACCACTTTAGAACCTTCGCCGCCTGTTCTTATTAGAGAAACACCGGGAAGTCTGCTTACTGATTCAGCGGCGTTCACATCGGGTAACTCCTGTATTTTTGCCGAGGACACGACGTTTTTAATTGTCGCTGAACTTAGCTGTTCATTAATAGCGTGTCTCTGCCCTAACGCTTGCGCAGTGACAAAAACAGTGTCTCCGGTGACGCTTTCCCCCTTCAATGAAATGTCATATTTTAATGTTTGACCATCTTTCACTTCAATTTTTAATTCTTTTGTTTGATAGCCGAGGAAAGTAACTCGAAGAGTGTAATTACCGGGAGGCACGTTCTGTATAGTATAGACACCCTCAACATCTGCCGCCGCTCCCAATCCAGTTCCTTTTAATAGAACATTGGCAAAAGGAAGGGGGTCTTTTGATTGAACATCTCTTACAGTACCTTTGATGGATCCATTCGATGCCGCAAATAAAGAGGTACTCAAAACAAGCAACGAGAGAAGCCATACTTGAAATAGAGTAGTTTTAATGTTCATGGGATCCTCACACATTTGATTTCTAGCTATTTGCCAGAATTGCTGTATTTACTTAGAATTCACTCGTCGTTTATTCTTTGTAAAAATAAACTATGGATATTTAAAAAGCAATAGCTGATCGTAAATTATTTTTATTCTTACTAATTTATGCGTGCTCGATTGATATCTTCTTTATATGTATTAACCAGGTCGGTTTTACCGATATTAAACAGAAATTATGGAGTTTTTTTATGTTTTCTATGAATTCAGGCTATTTAATCCATTGTACATGGAATTAATATTTTTTTAAAAAATTATCCAATTTTTTTGACCATTTAATTAATTTTTTCTTATCTTTCAACAATCATAGTTTATTTTGTTTTTGCATTAACGTTGAATCTATGGGATTGAAGAAATCCAGAATTATTTTTTTCCTATCGGGATTTAATGTAATGGACAAAAACTGTTCATTTTAACATAGCGCTAAGGAGCCGAATGAATTTATCTTTCTTTGACTGGTCAATCGTAATTATGTGCATGACAGTACTTTTCTTCGCAGTACGTGTCAGTAAAAAATTTGTCCAAAGTGTGGCGGATTTTTTATCCGCAGGAAGATCAGCCGGACGATATATGATTACGGTTTCACAAGGTATGGCGGCGATCGGTGCAATCACCATTGTAGGGCAGTGGGAAATGAATTATGTTGCCGGGTTCGCATTGCGATGGTGGGAATTCATAATGGCGGTCGTACTACTACTCATAACCGTATCCGGCTGGGTGATCTATCGATTTCGCCAGACCAGAGCATTAACGATTGCACAATTCCTTGAGATACGGTACAGCAGGAATTTTCGGATCTTTGCCGGGATTCTTGCCTTCATTTCTGGTTTATTGAACTTTGGTATCTTCCCCGCCGTCAGCGCACGGTTCTTAATTTATTTTGTCGGACTCCCCCTCACCTTTCATGTGTTTGGAATTGCGGTATCGACATTCCCGGTGGTGATGGCCTCGTTCTTGTTGATTTCTCTGTATTTTGTTTTTGTCGGTGGACAAATTGCCGTCATTATCACTGAATTTATCCAGGGAGTTTTTTCCAATATTACATTTCTCATTATCATCGTCTTCTGTTTATTCTTTGTGAATTGGGATCAGATTTTTATTGCGGTCTCAACCGCTCCTCAAGACGCTTCGCTGATCAATCCGTATCATACAAGTGAAGTACCCGATTTTAATTTCTGGTATTTTCTGATCAATGTTATCGGCGTTGTGTACGTAAAACTTTCGTGGCAAGGATCGCAAGGTTTTAACTCATCCGCAAAAAGTGCTCACGAAGCAAAAATGGGTGAAGTGCTCGGCAACTTGCGCGACATTCCGAAATGGCTGTTTCTTGTATTTGTTCCCGTTGTTGCTTACACAATATTACACAATCCTGATTTTGCTGGAATCACAGCCAGTGTGAACCAAACATTATCTGGTATTGCAAATACCGAAGTGCAAAATCAATTGCGTATCCCAATAGTTCTTTCAAAAATATTGCCGGGCGGAGTAATGGGCGCATTCATGGCGGTGATGTTGATGGCGACAATTGGAACGCATAATTCGTATATGCATTCGTGGGGCAGCATCTTTATTCAGGATGTAATTATGCCATTCCGTAAAAAACCATTTGAGCCGGGACAACACTTAAAGGTTCTTCGCATCTCTATTTTAGGAGTGTGCATCTTTATTTTCCTTTTCAGCCTTTTCTTCCCGATGACAGATTATATTTTCCTTTATTTTGCAATTACTGCTGCAATTTTTGTCGGTGGTTCGGGTGCGGTCATTATCGGGGGATTATACTGGAAGAAAGGGACAACAGCCGCAGCCTGGAGCGCGTTGATTGTGGGATCCGTTGTTTCTATTGGCGGAATTATCCTTCAGCAAATTTATCCCAATTTCCCAATCAATGGACAGTATTTCTGGGGAATTGCGATGGCGGTTTCATCGTTGGTCTATGTCGTTGTTTCATTGCTTGGGAAGCAGCAGGATTTTGACATGGACAAAATGCTGCATCGCGGACAATATGCTGTTCAGGAAGACATTGTTCTCACCAATGAAGTGCCGGTAAAGGGATTGAAAATGCTCGGCATGGGGAAGGAATTCACCAGGGGAGATAAAATTATTTACCTCACCGCGTACGTTTGGACTTTTATCTGGATTGCAGCGTTTATTATTGGAACAATTTTTAATCTTACCGGCGATGTTCAGGATTCTTCATGGATGTCGTTCTGGAACACATTCATTCTTATTAATCTTATTGTTTCATTCTTTGTTATTGTATGGTTCACCATCGGTGGAATTAAGGATTTTAAGGACATGCTACAAAGACTATCAACAATGGTCCGCGACCATAATGACGACGGCACCGTACAACACGATCAAAGCAACAATCAGGTGAAATAATTATTTTCATCACTCTTCAATAATTTAATTACGACAATGAAAAAATCGGCCTTTACTCTATTATATGTGCTGTTGGTACCCATATTTGAATTGTTCAGCCAACCACAAACCCCGGTGGTATTGAAGGATGGATTGGTAATAAAACTCCCTGCGACCGGTGCTCAGCAATATATTACTCCCAACAGTATTGTTGCATCAATAACAACCGGTTCATGGAGCATTCCTGAAGAAAATGATCAAATCAACTCCGGAGATGCACACATCGGCACATGGGAGCGGATTACATCGGACACCAGCGGTTGGTTCAAAGACGATTCATTAACCAATGCCTATATCCACTTTTCTTTCGCATCGGCCAAAGAGCAATATATTTTGCTGGAAGCGAAGGGTAATACGATGGTATACGTTAACGGATCTGCCCGCTCTGGTAATCCCTATGGCTATCAAGACTCGTATGATCCCGGCGGACCGCGATTTGATTATTCATTTATTCCGGTAAAATTGAAAAAAGGCGACAATTCATTTTTATTTGAGTGTCATCGGGGATTGCTCAAGGCAGTTGTTCATCCCAATAAAATTGGGGTATTCTTTCTAGTCAACGATATCACCGTTCCGGATCTTCTGGTGGGTGAAGAAACAGCGATGATCGGTGCTATTCCTATAGCCAATGCAACCGAACACACATATAAAGGACTATATATTAAAACATGGTCAGGTCATTCTGCTCCGGAATATTATCCCGTGAACGGAATTAATCCCCTCTCGATTACAAAAATTCCTTTCTCTATTAAACTTCCGGCGCAGTCAACCACTGGAGTAAAACAACTGAATCTTGCTCTCGTGGTAAAAGGAAAAACAAAAGAAGAAACAGTTTCGACAGCATCAATTGAATTGAACGTTGTCCACTCCGGAGAGACACACAAAGAGACGTTTATCAGTGCAATCGACGGCAGCGTGCAATATTATGCGGTGAATCCGCCGACTTATGTGAAGGAGAAACCTGCACTGTTTTTAAGCTTACATGGCGCCGGTGTCGAAGCGATTAATCAGGCACAGGCGTATGCGCACAAAAATTGGGGATATGTCGTTGCACCCACTAATCGCAGGCCGTACGGCTATAACTGGGAAAATTGGGGACGTTTAGATGCTCTTGAAGTATTAGCACTTGCAAAAAATAAATATTCCGTCGATGAAAACCGTGTGTACCTTACCGGCCATTCAATGGGAGGACACGGAACATGGCAATTAGGTGTGCACTATGCCGATCAATTTGCTGCACTTGGTATCAGCGCCGGCTGGATCAGCATCTGGTCATATAGGATTAAACCACAGATCGATTCCACGGTGGTGGGGCGCATGTTAACACGATCAACAAAACCAAGCGACACCTATGCATTTTCAACAAATGCACGGCTCAACGGCATCTATATTTTACAAGGAGATGCTGATGATAATGTCCCCCCCGCTCAGCCGGAATCCATGATTGCACAGATATCCAAGTTCCATAAGGACTTTGTGTATCATGTTCAACCCGGAGCAGGCCATTGGTGGGACCTTTCCGAGAAACCCGGAGCAGATTGCGTTGATTGGACACCGATGTTCGATTTCTTTGCACACCACGCGGTAGCCGAAAAAGAAAAAATAGCAACGGTGAATTTTGTGACCTCAAATCCCGCTGTTGCATCAAAAAACTATTGGATTGAGGTGCTCAATCAAATTGAACAGCAAAAAATTAGTACGATCAACATTCAGGTAGATCCGGTCGATAGAACTTTCACCGGAACCACAAGCAACATAGCGTTATTTTCCATCGACGTATCAATACTTTCCGCTGGCACGCCGTTCTCAATCGAAGTGGATTCACAAAGGATCCCTGGCATTGACATACCTTTGAATAAAAAAATATATCTCGTCAGGGCTGGCAATACATGGCAGCTTACCGATGCACCAAATCCCGTCAATAAAAATCCATTACGATGCGGAAGTTTCCGGGAGGTGTTGAATCATCGTCCCGTCTTTGTGTATGGAACACATGGCAGTGAAAAGGAAAATGCCTGGGCGTTTGAAAAGGCACGATACGATGCCGAGATCATTTGGTATCGCGGCAATAGTTCCATTGAAGTGATGAAGGACAGTGAGTTTGATCCGGTTACATATAAAGACAGAAGCGTCGTTTTGTTCGGGAACTCCAAGACAAATTCCGCCTGGCAGTTCTTGCTGAAAGACTCTCCCATTCAAGTTGATAACAAAAAGGTTACCGTCGGGAGCAAAGTCTACAGCGGAAAAGACTATGCTTGTTTGATGATCCGGCCGCGAACCGATTGCGCAAATGCGAGTGTCGCCGCTGTTGCAGGGACAAGCATTGATGGGATGAAATTGGCGAACCTGACGCGATATTTCGATCAATATCTGAATTTTCCTGATGTTGTCATCTATAATTCCGGAATTCTTGAATCCGATGAAAAAGGAATAACATTAACCGGCTATTTCGGAAATGATTGGAGTTTGGGAAAGGGTGAATTTGTAAGTCAATAAACATCCTCGCTGCTTCGAAGGAATCCTTAAAAAAAACATCGGAGCATTAGACCCAAGAAGGAATAAATGAAGTTATCGGAGGAATCAGTTTTTTAAGCAACGCCGGAATTATCACTGTCAAAAACATTCTCTTCTTAACGATGTACGAGAAAGAAAATACCTTGCTTTGTCGAACGAGAGTTCCATTAAATACTTTCATCTTATGACATATTTTACATCAATTAAAACAGCCGCGTCGATTTTTACACTCATTCTTTTGAACCCAGCCATTCAAGAATTAAGGGCAGAACTACCGGCATCCGGGCAGAATAAAGTAGCATATTACGCTTTCGATGCCACGCCGGCAAACCAAGGCAAACTCCGCCTTACCGAATTCACAGACAACGCCAACATTATTGTATTGTTTGAAGGAACAATCTTTGAATTGTGTGATTCAGTACACTACGGCAGTCCTTCCTCCTATATTCTCACCATTAATGGAGGCCCTTATAAATATTATCGACAGATTCTTGATGATGTCAAGACGTTACAGGCAAGAGGAATGAAAGTATTAATGAATGTCGATGACACAAAGTCGTGGAGCACCGACACCACCTTTACGACATACGATGGAAGAAAATTAAACTTTCAACAACATGCATTGTTCATTGACAGCTGTATTACCGCAGTGGGACTAGACGGTATTTCATTAGACATTGAGCACGGGGCAATAGATAACACATACTACAGAGATCTTGTAAAAGAGCTAGGAAAATATGCCGGACCATTATCCGTCAACAGTAGTTCGAGAATTTATACGGCAGCAATTTACTATTCATCATGGGGGGTTCCCGGCCCTACGGTTTTCGGATGGGATAAAGCGATTGCTGCACATCTTAATTTTGTTATGGATATGGGGTATTTTCAGAATAATACCACACGGTTCCAACGGTGGGCCGATTCTCTTGGCAACAGCAAAGTAATGCACGGATTTTCCCATCATGACCCGAATAATTCCTTGAATGTCGCTGCTGCCTGGGCGGCATGGCATCCCAAACCGGATAAAGCCGGTATTATGGTGTTTGCAGGGAATGTGAATAAAATGTATACAGATTCTATCTTTGCCGCTTTGGACGCTTCGATAACAGATGTTGCTGATGAGAATGCTCTTTCACAAAGAGTTCCGAAAGAATTTGCGCTATTGCGGAATTATCCCAATCCGTTTAACCCTGCCACTGTAATACAGTATCGCATTTCACAGGCTGGAACCGTACGTCTTAGTGTTTATGATATACTCGGGAATGAAGTAACAACGTTGGTAGACAAAAATCTGAATCCGGGTAATTATTCATCCACATTTAACGGTTCACAGTATTCCAGCGGAATATATTTTGCACGGCTTGCTGTTCAGCCCGTTAATGCAAAACCATTTTTCAAAATAATAAAAATGGCGATGATCAAATGACAATCCTGCGAATGATGAGAATGCAATTGATGCCGATCGGACTGCTGATAACATCGAATATGTTCAACGGCAGTTTAGAAATATCTGCGCAAACAATTCAGAATAAACAAATTGGCCTGACAAGTTATGTCAATCCATTGGTTGGCACAGATGGACACGGACATACCTATCCTGGCGCTACCCTTCCCCACGGAATGGTGCAATTAAGCCCGGATGGCGGAACGACGGGATGGGATTGGTGTTCGGGATATCACTATTCAGATAGTTCAATTATCGGATTTAGTCACACACATCTGAGCGGAACCGGGTGCGCGGATTACGGCGATATTCTTTTCATGCCGACGACCGGCACATTACAAACCGAACCGGGGACAAAAGAAAATCCAGATTCAGGCTACCGATCACGATTTTCTCATAAAAGTGAAGTGGCAAAACCGGGTTATTATTCTGTTGTTCTTGACGATTATAATATTAAAGCTGAGCTCACTGTTACGAAGAGGGCCGGTTTCCATCACTATACCTTCCCAAAAACAAAGCAGGCAAACATTATCATTGATCTTGTTCATGGAATTGAAGACAAGACAAAAGATGCAGTGATAACATTTGTTGATAATAAAACCATAGAAGGGTACCGGCGTTCTACCGGCTGGGCCAAAAATCATTGCGTCTATTTCCGTGCAGAATTTTCAAAACCATTTAAATCCTTCGGCGTGGTAGAAAACGGCATCCCTATCCATCGCAAGAAATCGGCACAAGGAGCAACAGTAAAAGCATTCGTTTCATACAGCACTTCATCCCGGGAAGTTGTAATGGCAAAAGTGGGAATCTCACATACCAGTCTTGAGGGTGCAAGACGAAACTTGCATGCGGAGATTCCCGGCTGGAATTTCCGTCACATTCAAAAACAAGCGGATAATGTGTGGAACAATTCACTTGCTGCAATCTCGATAGAAAGTGCAAATGCCCAAAATAAAAGGGT
>Ga0172379_10000900_pt1 | contig 66730 bp, 48 predicted proteins | sample GrowelOW334metaG_FD_119756 | JGI IMG/M metagenome (GOLD analysis project Ga0172379, IMG submission 119756) | Groundwater microbial communities from an aquifer near a municipal landfill in Southern Ontario, Canada - Groundwater well OW334 metaG | ecosystem: Environmental > Aquatic > Deep... | reverse complement strand
TTTGGTGGAGAGTAATACACCTGATCTGGAACCTTCCCGGTAGACGGTAACGCCTTTAAAGCCGCTCTCCCAGGCGGAGAAGAATAATTTTCCAACCAATTCTTCGGTGGCTTCCTCCGGTAAGTTGATGGTTACGGAGATGGAGTGGTCGACCCATTTTTGAATCTGGCCTTGCATCCTGACCTTTGCCATCCAGTCAATATCGTTGGAGGTTGCTTTGGCGTAAGGGGATTTGTTGACCAGGTCATCAATTTCGTCGTTGCTGTATTTCTTGTTGGTTTTGTACCCGTTGATATCCATCCATACTTTGAATTTATGGTGGAAGATGATGTACTCTTCCCAGGAATCGCCCATCTCATCCACAAAGTCTATACGGGCCTCCTTATCATTCGGGTTTACTTTTCTTCTGCGTTTGTAGACCGGCATAAATACCGGTTCGATACCGGAAGTAGTTTGTGTCATCAAACTTGTTGTCCCGGTAGGCGCGATGGTAAGCAGGGCAATGTTTCTGCGTCCATATTTGGCCATCTCGTCGTAAAGCTCGGGATCTGCGATTGCCAGACGTTTGATGTATGGGTTGTTTACCTCTTTCTTTGTATCATAAATTGGGAATGCCCCTCTCTCCCTGGCCAACATGACGGATCCGCGGTAGGCCTCGATGGCAACGATTTTGTGTACCTCTACCGAAAAATCTATGGCATTTTCTGAACCATACTGGAGCCCCAGGGCTGCAAGCATATCACCTTCAGCAGTGATCCCAATTCCTGTTCTTCGTCCGTTAACGGCTTTCTCCTTGATTTTTTCCCATAGGTTTAATTCGACCTGTTTGATTTCATCCATTTCCGGATCAGCAACAATTTTGTCGTAGATCGCATCAATTTTTTCGAGTTCGAGATCGATGATATCATCCATGATTCGCTGGGAAAGTCTCACATGGGAACGGAAGAGTGGAAAGTTAAATTTTGCCTGTTCTGTAAAAGGGTGGTCAACATAAGAGTACAGGTTGATGGCAATCAGACGGCAACTGTCGTAGGGACAAAGCGGGATCTCACCGCAGGGGTTGGTCGAGACTGTTCCATAGCCCAGATCTGCATAACAATCGGGTACAGATTCGCGGATAACCGTATCCCAGAACAAGATACCAGGTTCTGCCGATTTCCATGCATTGAATACGATTTTTTGCCACAAGTTCGCGGCATCCGTATCTTTGGTATAGACAGGTTCGTTGCTGTTAATCGGATATTTCTGGTGATAAGTCGTGGAATTGCGAACGGCTTTCATGAATTCATCGTCAATTTTCACTGAGACATTGGCGCCCGTCACTTTGCCTTCTTCCATTTTTGCATCAATGAACTGCTCAGAATCAGGGTGTTTGATAGAGACAGATAGCATTAAGGCCCCACGACGGCCATCCTGTGCAACCTCCCTGGTGGAGTTGGAGAAACGTTCCATAAAAGGAACAATTCCTGTTGAGGTGAGTGCCGAATTCTTTACAGGTGAGCCTTTTGGACGAATGTGTGAAAGATCATGTCCAACACCGCCCCGTCTTTTCATCAGTTGAACCTGTTCCTGGTCAACCATCATAATTCCTCCATATGAGTCGGCACCATTTCCAACAACAAAACAGTTGGATAGCGATCCGGTTTGAAAATCATTGCCAATACCGGTCATGGGGCCACCCTGGGGGACAATGTATTTAAAGCCTTCGAACAATTCAAATAGTTCCTTCTCCGAAAGGGGATTTGGATACTTTTTTTCAACCCGGGCTATTTCTGATGACAACCTATGGTGAAGGTCGTCGGGAGTAAGTTCAAAAAGATTGCCGTAGGAGTCTTTCAAGGCATATTTATTGACCCATACCCGGGCAGCCAACTCATCACCTTGAAAATATTTCAGGGAAGCCTCAAAAGCTTCTTCATTTGAATAGGTTTTAAGGTCACTATCTTTTTTCATTGGGGTAACATCTTTTAATTCCATGGCTAAACGGTTCGTAGGATAAATATCAAGGATTTTCAGTTAGACAACTTCCCATATGGAAGTCGAACTTTCTTAGGTAAAGATATGCTAAAAGTCATTTTTTTGGATAGCAATTTTTCGGTTTGAAAAAAAAAGTTATCAACTTTAATGTGTTAATATGCACATATACAGCAATATAAAAATATTAGTACGCCAAAAAGTTTACAAAAAAGATTTTTTTGCAAATTTTTGGAACAAAAAAGGATGCAGGGGAAATGGGGGAAAAATCTTACTTTTCGAAGAAATACCGAATAATCTGTTCAGTGGCTCCGCGGTTACTTTCAACGTATTGCGATGCAAAAAGACCCTCTTCTGCTAACCTTTTTGGATCTGTCAGATAGCTTTCGAAGAGGGTGTCCAACTCTTCATAACTGGAAACAGAATGGGCTGCTCCCAACTGAATCATCTCGACGGCCTCATGAAATTTATGGTAATCGGGTCCAAAAACGACAGGTATACCATAAACGGCAGGTTCGAGGATACTATGGATACCGGTCGTGAACCCTCCCCCAATAAAGGCGATCCTTGCATACCGGTAAACAGAAACCAGATAACCGTAACCATCCACAACCATTACATCTGCAGAGAAAAGTTGTTCTGGGTCGGATGCCGAGGAATAAAGGACATAGGGACGTTTCAACCCGGAGGTAATTCGGTCAAGGGAGCCTTCATTGACTTCGTGGGGAGCTATAACAAATTTGACCTTATGTGAACATCCATTGACATAATTCAGAAATATCGCCTCATCTTCAGGCCAGGTGCTCCCTGCAACAATCACGAGATTTCCGGCACAGAATTTTTCCAGTTTTGGCAACACAGAGGCTGCTTCGGCAATTTGGGCCACGCGGTCCAAACGGGTATCACCACTAATGGTAACATTGTAAAACCCAAACTTGCGGAGAGTGTCAAACGAACTTTGATTTTGAACAAAGAGATGCGTGTAGGCTTTCAATGCTTTTCTGAACCACTTTCCCCATGGTTTGAAAAAGAATTGGGACGGACGGAAAAGCGCCGAGAAAATATAAGTTGGAATTTCTCTCTGCTTTAGCTCTGTCAGAAAATTGAACCAAAATTCATATTTGACGAAGAATACTTTGTCCGGTCGGACCAAGTCCAAAAATATGGAAGCATTTCGGGGAGTATCCAAAGGCATGTAGAAAACATAATCGGCAAGGGGATAATCCTTTTTCAGTTCGTAACCGGAGGGAGAGAAAAAGGTAAGCAAGATCCGATATTCAGGAAATCTTTTTTTAACCCCTTCTATGACAGGCCTTGCCTGCTCAAACTCGCCCAGTGAAGAGACATGAAACCAAAGCAAATGGTCACCCGGAGTAACCTCTTTTTTAATTTTTTCAAAGAGATTTTTCCTTCCTGATAACCATTTTTTTGCCTTTGGGTTCCTAAAAGAGACCACCCAAATCAAAAATTGGTAAAAACGAATCCCTGTATTGTAAAGAAAATGCATCATATTCAAATTCGGATAATCCGGATAAAATCCAAAATTATTGAGTAGACAACGGGTTATTAGTCAGAAATCCTTCATCTTCCAAAAGATCTGTCCCATTGGCTGCTGCTACTGCCAGTTGGTCACACCTTTCGTTTCCGCTAATCGCTGCATGGCCTTTTACCCAAACAAATTTCACGGAATGAATTTGATATATCTCGTAAAAGCGCATCCAGAGATCACTATTTTTCTTTCCCTTGAACCGGATTCTTATCCAATTGAGCAACCATCCTTTTTCTACAGCATCAACAACATATCTCGAATCGGTGTACACGGTTACCTTGCTGTTCTTCTTTTTAAGGGCCTCCAGACCGGCAATAACTGCCATCAGTTCCATACGGTTATTGGTTGTCAGCCGAAAACCTTCGGAAAGCTCTTTCTTGTTGTGTCCATAAAGAAGAAGTGTTCCGTATCCACCCGGTCCTGGATTCCCTAATGAAGAACCATCCGTATACATGATAATCTTCGGTGATGGTTCATTGGCCATGGTAAGTGCGCGGTTATATATACAAATTTTTAGCAATGGACTTGAAGAGACGTTGCATGCAACGTCTCTACTGTACAATCGTCATCTCGTCTACCAGGTGTTTCGCTCCGGCATATTTATCAATGATCCATAAAACGAATCGAATGTCCACATTGATACATTTCTGAATATCGGCTTCATAGGCAATATCGCCGCTCATTGCTTCCCAGTTACCATCAAAAGCAATTCCAATCAGTTCACCATTTGCGTTCAGCACAGGGCTTCCCGAATTACCACCGGTAATATCATTGTTGGAGGTGAAACAGGTGTGAAGGGTACCGTCCTGGTCGGCATATCTGCCATAATTATTGGCATGGTACAAATCAATCAAATGCTGGGGATAATCAAAATCAGGGTCCCCGGCCACTCCCTTTTCAGCATAACCTTTCAACGTTGTGAAATAGTTGTAGTGCACTCCATCCCTTGGATTGTAATCACCAACTTTCCCGTAAGTGAGACGCATGGTGGAATTGGCATCAGGATATAGATTCTTCTCCCTGTTCATTTCGTTTAAACCGGCTACAAAAAGTTTTTTACTGCTCTCCAGTCCGGTTGTCGACTTAAGGTTATCTTCACTAACCACTTTGGTTGCTTTCAGGATGGAGAGCATGGCCTGGTACACCGGATCTTTGTCAAGAACTTTTTTGGAAGGTCTGTTAAGAAAAGCCTCCAATTTCTTCTGATCAGGGAATATACTCTTCTTGAATATGTGGGCTGCAAAAGCCGAATAATCGCCTTTGTATTTTTTTGCAATATCCGACAGGAAGGATGGATGATATTTAGGCACAACATTTTCTGCATACATTTTAGTCAGGGCGGCTGTAATTTTCTGATCCGTTCCTGCATCGAAATCCTTGTAAAAATCTTCAAGCGAAGCACTGACCTTATCAGCTGCATCCTTAATTTTTGCGGCATCTTCGCCTTTTAATTCATCATACAAGGAGCTGACACCCAGTGAAAAACGTAAAATTTCAGGGCCTCCCAACAGCGCTTCCCTGATATATTCCATCGCGACCTTATCATCGATTGAGTTGTATGATTTTGCAATGGTGCCCAACACTCCGCCGTACCTGGACTTTTGATCAGGATTACTATTGAGCCAGTCTGTAAAATTCTTCTCAATTGCAGCTTTTTTGTCAATAACCTTTAGCGCCGACAGGCCCATATTCTGCCCGATTGAATATTTGTAATAGTTGGAACTTCCTGCAAATTTGGATGCGTACTGGATCCGGTTTTTTTCTCCTTTGGACATGTATTCGCGGATGATATCCAGTTTGGCAGCCCTTGTTTTGATACGGATATTGTTAACGATATCCATCGTATTTTTGAGACCGAAGGAGGTCAGATAACGGTTGGTTTTGCCGGGGTAGCCGAGGATCATCGTATAATCGTTCATCTGCACACCTTTGATGGAAATTGGAAGGTGGTATTTGGGATGATAAGGAACGTTCTCTTTGGCATAATCGGACGGACTGCCGTCGGGAGCACAATAGATCCTGAACATGGAAAAATCGCCGGTATGACGTGGCCACATCCAGTTGTCGGTTTCTCCCCCGAATTTTCCGACCGATTGGGGAGGTGTGCCCACCAGTCGAATATCCCTGAAAGTTTCTGTAACGAAAAGGTAGAAGGTATTGGCTTCAAACAGCGACCTGACCCTTGCTTCATATTTGGTTGATCCTTTTGCCTCTTTCTCAATGGAAGAAATGGCTGTTAACATCTTCTGCATTCTTGATGAGGCCGACATGGTATCTGAAATGCCTTTCAATACCCGGTCAGTCACATCTTGCATACTTATCAGGAAAGTAACGCTTTTCCCGGGATTTGCCAACTCCTGATCGCGGGTCTTGGCCCAGAATCCATCTTTTAGGTAGTCGTGTTCAACGGAACTGTGTTTCTGTATCTCTCCAAAGCCGCAATGGTGATTGGTAAGTAGTAATCCATCTGCCGAAACAATTTCTGCCGTGCAGGAACCGTGGTCTAGTGCAACTACCGCATCTTTCAGACTCGAATGATTGATACTGTATATCTGTTCTGCACTTAATTTTAAACCCATCGAGTGCATTTTGTCGATGTTCAACTTTCCGACCAATGAGGGAAGCCACATACCTTCATCCCCTTTTACCTGAAATGATACCAACAGAAGAAAGGCAAATAAGCCTACAAAACTTTTTTTCATTATAGAATATTGATAAAAATGTGATCCGGATACAGGGAGATTAAGCCGGTTAAAGTCGAAATTACTTCCTGAAATTCAATCGGTAAAATTAATTTTATTTCTACACAAATTCGGGTTTGGGAAAGAGGAAAAGCAACCTTCGGCCAGGTTTTTTAATTAACCTGTTACTTGATAATACCCAGTGACTTACCAATTTTTGTGAATGCAGCAACTGCCTTCTCCAGGTGGGCCTGCGTGTGTGCTGCAGACAGTTGGACCCGGATGCGGGCCTGCCCTTGCGCAACCACAGGATAATAGAATCCAATCACATAGATTCCTTCATCCAGTAATCGTGAGGCAAAATCCTGTGAAAGTTTTGCATCATACAGCATCACTGCGCAGATGGCGGATTTGCTGGGTTTGATATCGAATCCAGCAGCCAGCATCCCTGACATGAAATAGCCTGTGTTTTGATGAAGTTTGTCCTGCAATTCAGTAGTTTCAGCCATCATAGAGAACATTTTAATGCCTGCATTGACCACCGCCGGAGGCAGGGAGTTGGAAAACAGGTATGGCCTCGACCGCTGTCGAAGCAATTCAATCACCTCTTTTCGTCCGGTAGTAAAACCACCCAGCGCACCTCCAAATGCTTTGCCCAGGGTTCCTGTAATGATATCCACCTCTCCCCTGATGTCAAATAATTCTGTTACCCCACGCCCGGTCTTTCCAACTACTCCTGCAGAATGACACTCGTCTACCATTATTAATGCGTCATATTTTTTGGCCAAAATATTGATTTGGTCCAGGGGTGCGACATTTCCATCCATCGAGAATACTCCATCTGTGACGATTATTTTGAACCTCGCCTCTTTGGCAAGTATGAGCTGAGCTTCCAAATCCTGCATATCGGCATTGTTGTACTTAAACCTTTTCGCTTTGCTCAAACGCACACCATCGATAATGGAAGCATGGTTCAGGGAATCTGAAATGATGGCATCCTCCTCCGTAAACAATGGTTCAAAAATTCCGCCGTTGGCGTCAAAGCATGCGGCATAGAGGATGGTATCTTCGGTTCCAAAAAATTCGGCAATTTTTTGCTCAAGCGTCTTGTGCAGATCTGTGGTGCCGCAAATAAACCGGACGGATGACATGCCGTATCCATGCGATTGCAATGCCTCAGTTGCAGCCTGTATCAGTTTAGGATGATTGGAAAGTCCGAGATAATTGTTGGCACAAAAATTCAAAACTTCTTTTCCTGTCGACAACCGGATAACGGCATCTTGTGGCGAGACGATCAAACGTTCATTTTTATAGAGTCCTGCTTCCCGTATGGATTCAAGTTCTTTTTGGAGGTGCTCTTTGATCTTTCCGTACATAACTGAATGTTTTTTAATGAATTCAAGAATTTGATCCTAAAATTGAAGATCTTAACGCAAAATTATGCTATTTTTATGAAGGCTTTCAATACTTTCCTCATGTTTTACAAGGTGAATTCAGTATGAGGCAAACGAAAGATGAATTAGCATTGGATCGACAATCTGTCTGAATAAATATTAAGATAATCAACAACGAATGAAGAAGAAAAATAGATTTTTGCCCTGGATTATCGTCATTGGAATAGCCGTGATGGTTCTGTTGGTCATTGGTAAAAAGAGAGGTTGGTTCGGGAAGGATTTAACGCTAAAGGTCTCTACCGAGAAAGTCGGGATCAGGGATATTACCGAGATCATTACCGCCAACGGAAAACTAAAGCCCCTGAAAGAGGTGAAAATCAGTCCGGAAGTACCGGGTGAGATCATTGAACTTCCTGTTAAGGAGGGCGAAAAAGTTAAAAAGGGCGATCTTTTAGTGGTGATTAAGCCGGATATCTATCAATCGAGCCTTAGCAGGATCGAGGCTTCGCTCAATACCCAAAAAGCAAGGTTGGCGCAAGCGGAGGCACAGCTCATCGAGAGGGAACTCAATTATCAGAGGGCTAAACAGTTGCTCGAAAAAAAGACCATCCCAAAATCCGAATTTGAGACCATTGAGGCTGCGTGGAAAGTGGCTATTTCTGAAGTTCAGGCCGCCAGGTATTCCGTCAAAAGTGCAGAATCAAGTGTTAAAGAGGCCAACGAGAACCTGACTAAAACCAAGATTTTCTCCCCAATCGATGGAACCGTCTCCAAATTGAATGTCGAAAAGGGAGAGAAGGTGGTTGGAACCAACCAGTTTGCCGGAACTGAATTGATGACAGTGGCTGATCTGAATACCATGGAAGTGAAAGTGGAGGTCAATGAGAACGACATTGTCAAAGTGCAAAAATCGGATACTGCCAACATCGAAATCGATGCCTACCTCAAACGAAAGTTTAATGGCATTGTCACTGAGATTGCCAGTTCTGCAAATGTCACCGGAACGACTGTAGATCAAGTGACTAATTTTAATGTCAAAATTGTATTGCTGGCAAAATCTTACCAGGACCTGATCGAAAAGGATACCCTGAAGTACCCGTTCCTCCCGGGAATGTCGGCAACCGTTGAGATACTGACTGATACCCGCAAAGGGATTATTTCCGTTCCTATCCAGGCAGTTACAACCCGTGGAGATGATGGTACCTTCAAAAAGGCTGGCGAGCAGATGGAAAAAGTTGGAGCAACGGATACAGATTCAAAGGAGATTGCTCCTAAAGAACCTGAACAGCACGAAGTGGTATTCGTGATAAAAAATAATCTTGCCTGGAAGAAAAGGGTTATAACGGGTATTCAGGACAATACGAGAATTGAAATTTTGGAAGGTCTGGCTGTTGGGGACGAAGTGATTGTGGCTCCCTATGGATTAATTTCGAAAACATTGAAAGATTCTACCTCCGTTCAAATTGTGAAGATTGAAGATCTTTACCAGGCCAAGAAATAGTTTTTCCGCATTAATTAAAAATGAGGTTATCCCGATTGGCGGGGAAGGCCCCAATGAATTATTGCACTATTAAAGATTGAAATCATTTGTTTTATTCTCAGGATGGCAAAATGGTTATTTAGACTGCCTCTATTTTTGACCATTTTGGTAATTTATACTGGATTTAAACTAATACAGAGGTTAACAATAATTAGAAATTTAAGGAAGTTTACACATCTCTTATTAACTCATTTTTTCGCACATACTTTTGGAAAATATTATCATAACATGTATGTTGATAGCTTAAAAAGACAGGCAAATATTTCCTTTTTTTATACATTGACCATTCGAATGAAGGGACTTTTCATTTTGAATTGTTATAAATAGAGTTTTAGCGTTATTTTTAACCGGTTTATTTATAGTTGTTTATTAAAAAACGGGCGTTTAACGTAATATTTCGAAGGTTACGATTTTACGAATGTTGGTATTAACAATGAGGTTAGATATTTCCCTTAGATATTGAACTTATGTTGTGTCCAAAATTAAGAAGGTCGGCCCATCTGACCATTTCTGTCATACTTGCCTTTTGTTGGTTTGAAAACGATACCGGCAAAAGACAATTTTTTTGTGGGAAATCACCCGGGAAAGTCGTGCCCATGTTGGTGAGAATTGGTTTTCTTGTTGCTACTGTTGTTTTAGTTTTGGTTTCGGTACAGAATACTTTTGCCGGTAAAAATGCTTCTTGTCCATTTGAACTTTACAACACTATAAAAAGTACCATTCCGGAGGATTCAGGGAATGCATTGTTGCTGACTTTGACCGCTTCAAATGTTACTTGTTACGGGGGAAACAACGGTTCAATTACCTCCAGTTTCTCTGGCGGGTCAGGAGGTACGGTCAATTATACCCTTACTCCTGGTTCGGTCACAAATACAACCGGGATTTTTACCAATCTCATTGCCGGTTCGTACACTGTTTTGGCAGATGATGGCGGAAATACTGTAAATGCTTCCGTCAATGTCACCGAACCACCAGTGACATCCGTACTCTCTGTAACATTAGACGCTTTCCCTGTCTATTGCCCGGGGGTTCCAAATTTTTTGCTGAATTACTCTTCAACCAGTGGCACCCCGGTTTCATACAGTCTGTCTGCAGGTGTGCCGGCCATTCCCGGTTTTGTTCCATTGGTAAATGTAGCCTTTGGTGCAAGCCCTTTGACCATTTCACTCCCGGCAGGGGTTGCCAAGGGAAATTATCAATTTGTCCTGACTGTAAAAAATGCAGTTGGTTGTACATCAACGCCACAAACATTCATCCTGAATTTGGATGATGTGACAAAGCCAGTTTTTACGGCGCCAAACAATATTACCATTTTCAATGATGCGACTGGTAGCATAAATGTTTCCCCGGCAATTACAGGGAATGTTGTTACACTCTCGGATAACTGTACTGCCACTTTCGGTTTAATAACAACCTATTCGGATGGGGCGCCTGTTCCGGTTGGTGGGGGCTGCAACCTGCCTTATACCATTACCCGTACGTGGAGGGTTACAGATGCAGCCGGTAATTTTGAAGTTAAAACACAGCTTATTACAGTGAAGGATAACATTAAACCCGTTCTAACTACTCCCCCGGACCTGACCCTAAGCTGCGAACAGAGCATTTTGCCGGCTTCAACAGGAACTGCAACAGCAACAGACAATTGTAGTCCAACCAATATCACCTTTGTTGATAATGTGGCAAGTGGAGCTTGTGGCGGCGATAATACCATATCAAGAACCTGGACAGCCACCGATTGCAGTGGAAATACCGCATCCGGAATTCAGACAATAATAGTATCAGACAATACGAAGCCAGTTGCAACAGTCCCAAATATATCGGTAGGTTGCCCCGCGGATATTCCTGTCCCCTATGCAACTTTGGCTCAATTCATTACTGCCGGAGGAACAGCAACAGACAATTGTGGCGCATTGTCCTTAATCCTTTTCAATGAAATAGCCAATGGATTGGAAGGGAAGCCAGGTTATTGCCCAACTAGCGTGACGCGCATTTATAGGATTTCGGATCCCTGCGGAAACTATGCCGATGTTGTCCAAACTATTACTGTATTGGGGGAATGTGGTTGTTCCAAGTGTACAACCGGCACGAATTTCCATTTGGTGGATTTGCTTGGACAACCAAGCGGTTCGATAGAATTTGACGATCAACAAAGAAATGGAGCCTGTTGTGTTGATGCGAATTGTATCTCTTTTAATGTCAGACTGGATCCAAATGCCATTGGTGTTGAAATTCTCGTTGATGGAGCAACTCCATCCCCGCAGGATTGGAGGATAGACTGTTCAAGTGTATCAATTAATGGAAATACAATTTGCATGCCGACAGGGGCTTTTCATTTATTTACCTATTGTAAACCAGGGGCCAACAAAAACGATTTTACTTTTCGTTCTGTCCCGGGAGTTATTGCTCCCGGAAATATAACAACAAGGGTAGATTGTAACAGCCAGATAACCGCAACAGGGATTCAAAGCAATCCCGTTTGGAACAGTATCTCTCCAGGTTTCAGAGGTCAATACAACGCTTATCTTTCAAGTACAACTGTCGCCAATCCTTTCTTTGTTGCCGATGTAAATTCACCTCCTGTTATTCAGTACGAAGTTTGTGGTAACGTTGGCACAACGATCTGTAATGCACTTGGCACAGATTGTGCAATTGCGACAGTTTACGTCAAACAAAAGATAGAATTGGTCTGGAATACCGATCCGGCCCTGGTGTGCCTTGGTAACATGCCCACACTTACAGCAAACATATCACCGGCCGCCAGCTATTCTTTCAACTGGTACACTGGGCACGGGGCTATTGGAACGCCAATTTACAGTGGTTCGGCAAGTTATAAGCCCGTTGCAGTGGGACCATATTCCCTCAAAGTGACAGATATTCTTAGTGGGGTTGCCTGTAATACTGCCGTATTTGATTTTGATGTGGCCCTGGACAATGTTGGCCCCACTTTTCTAACAATACCTCCACGCTTATCGATTCAATGCGGTGATCCTACAGCGAATCAGCAAATTACGAATTGGCTGGCCAGCGCTACTGCCACTTATACGAAACCCGATGGTACATTGGTGAATGTTGTTCCAACCAATAATTTTACCGGAATTACCATGGCATGCAATACTAGCTTGGACGTCACTTTTTCTGCTACAGACCAGTGTGGAAATGTTAGTAGTGTAAACTCAAACATTAGTGTCATTGATACGCAGGCACCATCGATTGTAACACAGGCAGCCAATATGAATGCCTCCTGTCAGGGGGGTGATCCCAATCTTAATCCGGTGTATGTTGCTTGGCTGGCCAGCAAAGGAGGCGCAGTTGCCGCCGATTTGTGCGATAACAATCCCGAATGGAGCGATAACCATCTAACCCAAACATGGAATACAACCCCCTGCAACGCTTCAATTATTGTGACTTTCACTGCAACAGATGCTTGTGGCAATAAAAATACAACGACAGCAACTTTCTTAATTACCGATACCCAGCCCCCGGTACTCTCCTCCTGTCCGGCCAATGTTACTGTCGATACCGATGCAGGACAATGTTACGCCACGGGTGTGGTACTCGGATCACTTTCTGCGACAGATGGATGTTCGAGTGTGACCATTACCAACAATGCGCCAGCTCAATTTCCGAAGGGGGCTACGGTAGTTACCTGGACTGCCTCTGATGCATGTGGAAATAAATCTACCTGCACGCAAACGGTCACAGTGAAAGACAATATCAGTCCGGCAATAACCTGCCCTGCCAATGTAACCCAGACTGCCCTGCCGGGAAATTGCTCCCTGGCCGGTGTAGTCATTCCAAATCCGGTTGCAACAGATAATTGTGCCGTTGTAACCCAAACCTGGACCATGAGCGGTGCAACCGTGGGGAGCAGTCCTTTAACCGGCATTAACGTTGTAGGTGGTCAGACTTTCAATGTCGGAATCACGACCGTAAGCTATACAGTAACGGATGGCGCCGGGAATTCATCCAGTTGCTCTTTCGATGTGTGGATCAAAGATTTGAACAAGCCGGTAGTTACCTCCGGTTGTCCTACGGATGTAACCATGGTGAATGATCCCGGAATGTGCTCAGCCGCTGTTACCATTCCCAAACTAGTTGTAAGTGATCCGTGTAACGAAGGATATACGGTAAATAACAGCTTTAACAATACAGACAATGCCTCAGGCACCTATCCTGTAGGAATAACCACCGTGAACTGGACGGTCACTGATGCTTCCGGAAATACTACAATTTGTACGCAAAAAGTAACCATCACCGACATTCAGAAGCCTCTCATCACATGTCCGGCCAATGTGACTCAAACTGCCTTACCAGGAAATTGTTCACTGTCCAATGTGATCATTCCGAATCCGGTAGCTACCGATAATTGTTCTGTTGTTGCGCAAATCTGGACCATGAGTGGGGCAACAGTAGGAAGCAGTCCTTTGACAGGTATCAATGTTGTTGGCGGACAAACATTCAATGTAGGAATCACGACCGTAACCTATACAGCAATTGATGGAGCGGGAAATACGGCCAGCTGTTCTTTTGATGTCCGGATAAAAGACCTGGTCAAACCTGTTCTGACATCCGGATGTCCGGCAGATATCACTGCATCGACTGATCCCGGTATTTGCAGTGCTTTGGTAACCGTTCCCAAACTTCTTGTCAATGATCCGTGTAACGAGGGATATACGGTAATAAACAGCTTTAACAATACGGACGATGGCACTGGAACCTATCCGGTGGGTGTAACAACGGTCAACTGGACTATAACAGATGCTTCCGGGAACAGCACCACTTGTGTACAGAAAATCACCGTTACTGACAAAAATCCAACGCTTGCATGCCCTGCCAATATCACGGTAAATGCAGATTTTGAGAAGCTTTTTGCTTCCAATGTGGCCATTCCGGCTCCGGCTTATGGAGATGATTGTCCCGGATTTTCGCTTACCTGGGATATGACAGGCGCAACAACCGGGAGTTCTCCGGCTACAGGAGTGAACATTATCCCATCACCATCCAACTTCAATGTTGGGATAACTACCATTCAATATGCTGTGAAAGACGTCAATGGCCACACGGCAACCTGTTCCTTCACGGTAACTGTATTGTCTAAGCCCGACATCAATTGTCAGCCAAATATTACGAAGGACAACGACCCGGGCTTATGCTCAGCGGCCTTTGATCCCGGATTTCCTGTTAAGTTGTCAGGAGCAGAGCCAATAACCTATACCTGGTCCATGTCAGGGGCAACGCCTGCTTCAGGCACTGCGACAGGCACAGGATCAGTCACTCCGGTACCCTATACTTTTAATGTTGGTACCACCACGATTAACTGGACAGCAACCAATGTTTCCGGATCCGATATGTGTAGCCAGGTTATCACGGTGGTTGACAAGGAACCTCCGGTGATAAATGCCCCCGGTCCCTTTAATTTTTGCGTAGAGGATATCATCTCCGCTTCCATAGTCTCAAGTGCGCTGAAAATAAATCCTGCTCCTGATTACTATCTTTTCAAGAGTGGAAGTACTGTACTGGATGTAAATCCTGCCTCTTTTTCCGATAATTGCACCTCGGCCAGTCAATTGGCGCTTCACTGGCAAATTGATTTCTCTGCCTCGACACCAACCCCTTCCGTGTCCGGCACCGGGCAACCCTCAACTTATCCCGGGGACATACCATTACCGGGTGATGGTATGGCATTTTCGGATGTTACCCATACAATTACTTACTGGGTAATTGACCTGAACGGGAATGAGTCTGTTCATAAAACCTCCCAGATTATCATACACCCCAGGCCGGCTGTATCCGGTATCCGGAGGCCATCTTTGAACGACTACGTTTACCACAAAGGAGCTAAAGTGTTGAAACAGACTTTGCTGACAATAGTTGCGGGCGACGTGTTTTCAAAAGGATGTTGTAACCAAATTGCTAAAAAATGGTCAGAAAGGCCAATTTCTATAATTAATTTTTATTCTCCCTTAATTTTTATTTTATGAAACAATTGATTCTTTTGATTTTGGTAACTGGGATGGTTGCCACTTCTGCTTTCGGTCAAACTGCTGTTACCGGATCTGCCCCACAACCAGTTTCCTGTGTGAATGATCCTTTGCACCCAATCGCGGGAAAACCCTACGACTATTCTGCCGTTCTAAATCCAGCAGGAGGTTCAACCTATTGGTATGCCACCAAATCGACCACTTTCGTGACGGCAGGCGTAAGGTCAGCAACGGAGATTCTCGCAGATGGAACTACGATTATGTCGGGAGCGACCAACTATCGTACCTTGGGATCAGGCGCCACTTCGCCCAATGCAACAAATGTTACATGGTCCTCAGCGGGTTTAAAAGGAGTTGACGCCACAACAAATCCATTGTTCATGGTTTTGGAGTACAAAGGCCCAACCTGTTCCAACAACATGAAAGTCTATCAAATCTTACCGAAAAATGCTTTTACGGTAGACATTTTGAACCTTAAAAACGGCGATAAATCACCATTGGCTTACGGTGCAACCGATACCCAGTGTTATGCCGATATCGCATCTGCAAAATTTGTATCACCAAACATGGTCTATGATTATGGTGTGAACAAAATGTATTTCGAAGTAGTTGCAGCCAACTTTACGAAAGCTTTCACCCCTTCATTTAAACTATCGGGTTTGAAAACGGGACAATCAGCCTTGGTTGAATGGACAGTCGACAAGACTTTTGCTTCAGGCTTAACCGCTCTTGGCGCCGCGCAGAACGCAACAACTGGTACTCCGTTAAGCTTCGCCGGACAGGTCGTTAATACCAATGTTTCCAATACTACCGTGGGTGTTTCAATTTATGTAAGGGTAACTATTACCAATGGTCTTTACGAAGGTTTGACAGATGACGCCATTGCACTGGCTGTAGAAGCAGTAAATGATTCAGCTGAACCGGATATCGACAATGCAACTTGTGCTGCTCCGGCATCTACCTACGAAGATATCGCTACCCAAACTTTGAATATGCGTCCTACTGTAACCAGCGTTCCTGCAACCGGAGCCTTCGTAGTTCAGACATTGCCCTAGCATTTCATTCCACACATAGCCCCGGATGATTATCTACTTCTTGATTTTGAAGTATGGGGAACCTGTACTCCGTTGTATCCATTACGATACGAGGGTCGTACTGTTACCCGTTCGGAAAATATGTAATGATACCAATTTTACCGGCAGATAGTGGAGTTTTTCTTGAAAAATCCCCAGTCAGGTTCTGGTTTGTTTATAGGGACAAATAGGAAATAACACTTTTAATTCAAATGATCATAGATCTGAAATCAGGTCATTATCATTACCATAGATCCCGATGTTTCCGGGCACTTATGGTGCGTGTTTATTATGGAGGCATGTCAAATCTAAACTAAAATATTATGTAGGGAAAAAACAACATATAATCAACTCCTGAAGGTGGATAATATTGCCTTTGATGGAGACATAACTTGAATGAAGTCTATTTTAATAAATTCATAATCAATGCTATATATGCATAGTTGATGAAGTATTTCGCCATGTTTAGACTTTTAGTGCTTGCAATGCTGCCTGCACAGTTTGTTGCGGTTAATTCCGTGGCGCAGACCGGTATTGTCGTAATTGAAGGTCAACAAAAGAGTCTTGCAGTGGTTCAGCACACAGGTGAAACATATGCCTGGCGGATTTACAATAAGTCAACATTGCAAGCGGCTGATCTTGCCAATTCAACGGAAGTTGAGTACGATATTGGCAGCACTCAGGCAGTTTTGCCGGTTCTATGGAAAAAGGAGGGAGACTTTTTCTATAGCATTACGGTATTTGGTGCCGGTGGTTGTAAAAACATGAAAGTAGGCTATGTAAAGGTTACCTCTCCGCCAATCTATGCTGTTGCAGGCAACGATACTGTACTGGGTATTTGCAGTACTTATATGCTGGACGCATCCAAATCCAAAGGTGATGGACTTTCCTATCGCTGGGATATGATTGATCCGGGCGGAGTTCTTTCGCCAAACAACAGGATTAAGAGTAACCTGTCAATTTCACCAACCTATTCCGGGCCATTGCCATTTAGCATCCGGATCGTGCTCACTGTAACCAACAAATTTGGCTTGTCAGCAAGAGATACCGTTGCAGTTAAATTTGGTTCACCACCAAGTGTTGGTATCATCTATCCTGACACTCCAAATAAGGATGGTTCGATGATGATTGACGGCAAGGCTTCAACCGGACTGGGATTGAAATACCATTGGGCATCTACGAAAGGGGAAATAATAGGGGCAACAGACAAACCACAGGTATTGATCAGGGGCGCCGGATTTTACTCGTTGGAGGTTACCGATCTTTTCGGGTGCAAATCAGTGAAAATGTTCCAATATCCGTTCGAAACAAATGACCTTATCGCAAATGCGGATTATGTCAGGACATCATGGGTTGATTCAATTCACATTCATGTTCTTAACAATGACTATGATTCAAGAAAAGACATCGACAAGAGGACTCTGTCAATCGTTAAGAAACCAAGTTATGGTTCCACGCTGATTAACGGAGATGGCACAATTGTTTATTCACCAAATACCAGAAAGGCTTTGGTTGACCAATTTATTTATCAGATTTGTGATACAGTCGGTATTTGCGATACTGCAAGGGTAACTATCGACATATTCGACGGTCCCGTTTGGATTCCGGAGGCGATCTCACCGAACGGAGATGGACACAACGAATATTTTGTCATTCGGGGAATAGAAGATTACAAAAATTCGAGCCTGATGATTTATACCCGTTCAGGGCTATTGATATATAAATCAATGGACTATATGAATGATTGGTCTGGTCGTGCGCTGAATTCTTCGCTTCCGGATGAAACTTTGCTGCCAACAGGAACCTATTATTATGTTCTTCACCTGGGTGGTACCAACCGATATCTCAAAGGATTTGTCTATCTGATGCATTAACCGGTTAATTATTCTGACAGGTAGAAAAACCCTTTAATGATATGATTTGTGCCCCCTAGATGAAGAAGATAGTAGTATGAACCGTAAGGAAGAGGGTAGTTATTCCCGTTTTTCCTGTATTGGACACCGTCCCAGTCGTTTTGATAGTCATCATTTTTGTAAATTATTAATCCATCCCTGCTGAAAATGGTTAGGGAGGATTTTGGGTAGGACTTCAATCCACCAATGATAAATCTGTCGTTGTGTCCGTCGCCGTTTGGGGAAATTCCATGTGGCAGATAAAGCGGCGGGTCAATTATATTAATTGTTACCATGGCAGTATCGCGCTGCGAACAGGAATCACTTATCTGATAATAAAACCGGTCAGAACCTGCCCGATTTTTGAGAGGTACATAGGTAATTATCCCTGCATTACCTGGAATTACGTTCCCCAATTCGGGTCTTGACAAAATTTTCAAACTTGACGGGTCTATGTCGCCTTTAATATCATGATCATTTCTCAGCAAATCAATGCTTATGCTATTTATCCAATTTGTTGAAACATAATCGTCATTCGCCAAAGGGACATGATTGTCAAATATTTTAACCTGAATTATTTTGATGTTTGAACAGCCATTTTGGTTAAACCCGGTTACCTGAATAAAGAATGTACCGGACTTTTCCCATTTTATATTGACTGAGGATTTGCACTTCATGGAAAGATAGGTCACCTTGTCTGTCTCTTCTCCTTTCAAAAGTCCGATAGTTTCCGTCACGCTCCAGCAATAGGAAATACCTGGTTGGGCAGTGATACTGAATTGACTGGATTCCCCAACAACACAACGATAGGTTATCTGGGAAAATAGGGTTTCCTCAAATGAAAGGAATGGTATTATTGCCAAACCAATACATTTCAACAGGTCGAATTTTAGCATCCAATGGTTAATCTCTTTGAGTAAAGTATTTCTCAGGAAACCAAAATTATAAGCGCAACCTATAACTTATGGAAGAAAGGACTGGATAGGCGTGCCTGTATTGCTGGTGATGGCCGGTCGCGCCAGTATGATCTGGTTGGCCACATCGTTGGTAAAGCCATCTGCCAGACAATCTGCATAGTGAACATCCTCATCGCCATCATCCGTTGTTCCGTTAAGGGACAAGGTAACTGGCGTATCAGTCGTTCCTTCATAATCGTTGTTTTTGATCGAAACTTTAAGATAAACAGCTACCCCTCCTTCAGTTGAGTTATTTGCAGGGGCCGGAACTTTGTTTGAAGGTGACCATACATCTGAACTATTGCTAAAAAGATTGGTTCCGGTAAATGAGGTTGTCTCAGACCACTCGATTGATCCGATGGTTTGTGTGGCGGCCAGTCCGGATATTTTTACAAAAGGCTTCCAGCCTCCTGAAAAATTGGTGGCGACAATCTTAAAAATCAGTTCATTGACTCCATAATCGTAAATCATTTTCGTACCGTCAAAATTTACTGAAGCGATATCTTTTGCACACATCCGGTGCTCAACTGCCAGATTCGATCCATTCAAACCAAGATCGGTTGAACCATTAACATTGGTCAGATCCAAAGTAAATGCATTGTATGGTTCTATTTTGTAAGCCCTTAAATTCATTGCTTCACAAGCAGTTCCATTTGTGCCTTTGTAGTGTATGACCAGAAAATAGGGTTTTGTTTTTGCGTTCAAAGCTGCTTTTCCGGTCCATTTAATCGAAATGGAATTGGTTCCGGTTGAGGTATCGTGGTAACCTGCTCCGGCATCGATAAATTCTTTGGAATTGGGAATGATGCCTGTCGCAATCAGCACCGATCCGGCAATAAATCCGGGATTGTCCGTGACATACCAGTCGAAACTCTGAGGGGTGGTATAAGGTGCCGGAATAGTTACCGAATAGTTGTAGACTTTTCCCGCTATCGGATGCAGTGGGGTGTCGGTACAAGCGGGAAGACGGGGAATAGTCTGAGCGTGCATGATCAGATTTAATCCTATCAAGAGAACTAGCAGTATTAAAACGATTAGGTTCAATCTTCTTAAGATGAATCCAAAAAACGGATCTGGTTTTTTCATATTTTAAAAATTAATATTTATGGAAATTTATTGTATATCAATGCATTGAATATTGTCTGTCAGGTTATCCAGGTATATTTAAAAATCACTAACTATTTCAGGTCGCCTGGCTATGGTAACATACATCTTATACCTTTGTGGCTCAGGGGTAAGATTTCCTGACTCGTCCTCAAGCCAATAAATCACCTGACAGGATGCTTCTCCCTTTGGATTGTACCCGATGTCAATGTTTTCATGGTGAAGGGCGATTGGCCCAACAATATCTTCCAGCCTGGTTCCAGCGTCATCCAGCAGGGGAGTCTGAGGATCCGTCATGGCAAAAATTCCCCAATGGAGAACGAGGTTGGCATTTGGCGTCAAATTGTCTGAAAAATGTTCGGATGAGAGCTCAAACACTGGACTCTGACAGGGAAACCGGCAATAGTCAATCCGGTGTGGTACGATGTCGGCGAGGGAGTCATTCCATACGGCCAGTTCCAGGTCCTTCTGGCAAAGGGTAACGTTTTGGGGAACCAGGTTAATGAAGCAGGGCGGTATGGTATCTCTGACCGGAGTTACGTATATCCGCCTTGAAATGGTTGAGGTTTCCGTGCATTGGTTACCATTTATTGTGGGAAATGATACCCTGATTTTGTAGGTTCCTGAATCCGCAACCGCAATTTTGTTGAAGTTCAACTGTTCTCCCTGACTTCCGGACAGGGTTGCATTGTCCGAAAGATTTCTCCAGTCATTCGATCCAAATTTTTTGATCCATTGATATGCCAGCGGCAAATTTCCCGATGTGAGAACTTTTAACCACAGGTTCTCTCCCTGGTTTAGGGTATAGGTTGCAACTCCGATAGGGGAAATTCCTGTAATCTGGTTCACGGTAAGTGTTGCCATCTCGGATGGTACCTGATTGATTTGATCTGAAACAGTTACCTGGTATAAGGTCCCATCGGGAGAATCAGTTGCTGAACCAATATTATAAACTGCGAGTTTCGTCGAATCTTTTGCCCCGAAGGTGCTAAATCCTGCGTCCTGCGGTCTTTTTCTCTTCCATTGGTAATGAATTGGGCCGGTTCCACCTTCTGCCACAATTGTGAATGTAGCTTTGTTGCCTTTGCAATCGGCCTGATTGACTGGTTGAACTTTAATAATCAGTACGGATTCCATTAAAGGCAATGTCGGCTCATTGTTGTGTTTTGATACATTAGCACCACTGATCCCTATTCCTGTGGCAGATTCCAGTAGAAGGAGAACGATATGGCTTATTGCAACGAATCGAAACATGGCAGCAAAATTTTAGGCACGGGATTTCCTGCTGCCGGAAACAGTTTGTCTTGGCAGCCAAAATCTATGGCAAGTTTTGGAGGAGATTCAGTTCAGATCAGGTGGTTGCTTCCAACATCATTTTGATGTGTAAGGTCGGGTTGGAAGGTAATTCTATCGGATTGAAGCAAAAGAAGCATACCTGTCGAACCAATCTGATTGTTTATACAAGTTACACAATTTTTAGGAGAAAAAGAAGAAAAAGAGGGAAAATAATTGATGTGTTGATTGGTTGATTAGCTGATGTGCTGATTATATCTTCACATCGCCTAATCATCACATCATTACATCAATCCATCACCAAATCATTTCCTCCTGGTCCCGAAGAATTTTTTGAGTAAGGCCTCACATTCGCCGGCAAGTATTCCTCCTGAAGTACCAGTCTTTGGATGCAGGGATCCAGGAGCAAATCTTTGGAATCCTCTCTTTGGATCGGGAGCGCCCCAGACAATTCTGTCGATCTGTGTCCAGCCAAGCGCGCCGGCACACATCACGCAGGGCTCCAGCGTCACGAAAAGGGTGCAGCCGGTAAGGTATTTTCCACCCAACCAGCCGGTTGCAGAAGTAATGGCCAGCATCTCCGCATGGGCAGTCACATCGGATAGGGTTTCGGTCTGGTTGTATGCCCGGGCGATGATTTTGTTCTGACAAACAACGATTGCCCCTACCGGGATCTCGCCTTCGCGAAAAGCTTGTTCTGCCTCAGCCAGTGCCCTTCTCATGAAATATTCGTCATCGAACGGATGAATCATCTTTTTGTTTTGTAATTTAGCGACTTGAAAAAATTAATCGCTTACAAATGTACAGAAATCATACTTGCGGTGAAATCCGCATGGGAAATATCGGACAGGAAGTACTCCTGGCCGGATGGGTTCAAAGAGTTCGAAATTTAGGCGGAATGACTTTTATTGATCTTCGCGACAGATATGGATTGACACAGTTGGTTGTGGATGACCAATCTACGGAAGAAGTTAAAAATATAGCCTCAGGATTGGGCCGTGAGTTTGTGGTACAGGTCCGGGGAGTCGTCAGGGAGAGGTCCAGCAAAAACTTAAAAATGGCAACCGGGGAGGTAGAAATGCACATTTCTGAATTGAATGTATTAAACAGTGCATCTACTCCCCCTTTTACCATCCAGGATGATACAGATGGAGGGGATGAACTTCGGATGAAATACCGTTACCTCGATTTGCGAAGGGAGGCCGTTCGTAAAAATCTGGAGTTGAGGGCGAAGATGGCCCATGTGGTACGCAACTATCTGGGCGGCAAAGATTTCATAGAAACAGAAACTCCTGTGCTCATTAAATCAACTCCGGAGGGTGCAAGGGACTTTGTGGTACCTTCGCGTATGAATCCCAATCAGTTTTACGCTTTGCCCCAATCTCCGCAACTCTTCAAGCAATTGTTGATGGTTGCCGGGTTCGACAGATATTATCAGATCGTCAAATGTTTCAGGGATGAAGATTTGAGGGCCGACCGTCAACCTGAATTCACACAGATCGACTGTGAGATGTCCTATGTACACCAGGAAGATGTACTGAATATGTTCGAAGGACTTACCACGCATATATTCAAAGAGCTCAAAGGGATAGATATCATCGATTTTCCAAGGATGACTTTTGCAGATGCCTTCGAAAAATACGGCAACGATAAGCCCGATCTTCGTTTTGGAATGATGATTCACGAAATGACCGATTTGGTTAAGGGAAAAGAGTTCAAACTCTTTGATGAGGCCGAATACATCGGTGGAATCTGTGCTGAAGGTTGCGGTGAATATACCCGTAAACAATTGGATTCGCTTACCGAGTATATTAAGAAGTCTCAAATTGGCGGCAGCGGATTAATCTATGCCAAGGTCAACAGCGATGGAACCGTCAAATCTTCGGTAGATAAATTTTATTCATCTGGAGATTTACAGAAATGGGCGGTTCGCCTGAAAGCAAAACAGGGGGATTTGTTGCTCATTACCTATGGAACCAAAGAAAAAACGCTGCCGGTACTTTCTGCTTTGCGTCTGGAAATGGGGCGACAGTGTGGATTGATGGACAAAGAAAACTTCAAACCGCTCTGGGTCGTTGATTTCCCTTTACTCGAATGGAACGAAGAGACGCAACGCTTCTTTGCCATGCACCACCCTTTCACCGCTCCCAAACAGGAGGACATAGCTTTGCTGGACAGCAATCCTGGTAAGGTAAGGGCCAATGCTTATGATTTGGTTATCAATGGTGTAGAAATTGGTGGAGGATCAGTGCGTATTTTTGACAGCGCACTACAGGCAAAAATGTTTAAAATTTTGGGCTTTACCAAAGAAGCTGCCGAAGATCAGTTTGGCTTCCTGATGAATGCCTTCAAATTTGGCGCACCGCCACATGCCGGAATCGCTTTCGGCTTCGACCGTTTGGTCTCCATGTTTGCTGGCCTCGATTCCATCAGGGATGTGATTGCCTTCCCCAAAAATAACTCAGGCAGGGATGTGATGAACGACTCACCTTCACCCATTGCGCAGGCACAGCTTGATGAATTGTTCCTTAAGTTGGTTAAGATTGAGTAACGCACCAATCAAGATTATATAGTAGGTTGAATAGAAAAATAGGGTTTACAAATCAGCAGATTTTCAATTGAATAGCTGAAAAACCTCAGATATATTCGGTATCGAATTTTATAATTCGATTTCGCCTTTCAAATTGTTGCTGAGGTAGTACTTGGTCTCCTCGTGTGAGAGATTTTGTCCGAGCATAAACATCAGTTTGGTTACAGCAGCTTCGACCGTACTGTCTTTGCCATTTATAACCCCTGCCTTTTGGAGTTCAATACTGGTTTCGTAGTGGCCCATCACCACTTTCCCTCCCGGACACTGTGAGACATTCATCAGGATCAGCCCCCTTTTTGTTGCTTTTTTAATAGCTGCAATCAGCCAGGGCGAAGTTGGCATATTCCCGGATCCATATGATTCAAGTACAACACCTCTCAAATCCGGAAACTGAAGGATTGATTCAAAATAGTGGCGGTTCAGACCTGGGAATATCTTCAGGATGATCACCCGATCATCAATGGTCGTATTGATTTTCAGTACCCCCTTGTTTTTAGGGTAATTGATACGTTCAAAATTGTACACAATATCAACGCCGGCTTTTGCTAATGGCGGATAATTGTGGGAGGCGAATGCGCTGAATTGGGCCGAATCTTTTTTCGTGGTCCGGTTACCACGAAAGAGCTGGGAATCAAAATAGATGCAAACTTCGGGGACGATGGATCTCCCTTCCTTTCTCGCCGCTGCAATTTGAACAGCAGTAATAATGTTCTCTTTTCCATCTGTCCGTAAAACACCAATTGGCAATTGAGAGCCGGTCATGACAATGGCCTTGTCCAGGTTTTCAAACATGTAGCTCAGTGCTGAAGCCGTATAGGACATGGTATCTGTACCGTGCAAAATCACAAACCCATCAAATTTGCTATAATTTTTCTGAATGGTTTTGGCCAGCTGGGTCCAAATAGCCGGGGTCATGTTGGAGGAGTCGATGGGCGGGTTAAAAGTGATGGAGGAGATCGAATAGCCCAACTTATTCAGCTCAGGAATCTCGTCGAGCAACATTCCGAATTTCATTGGGGCAAGTGTTTTGGTAACAGGGTCTTCCCGCATGCCAATGGTACCGCCAGTGTAGATGATCAGTATTGCTGCTTTTTCGTTGGATGACATGCTAAATAGTATCTTGTTAGAAAGCTTCTCGCAAAGTTATGAGTTATGAGTTATGAGTTATGGGATTTGTGAAATAATTTAATTTTCTGTAAATTGTATGTAAGATTAAACCTAATTCATAAAATCATGAGCAAATTTATTATTAAAGAAAAGAGTTTCTCTTTTGCAATTAAAATGGTTCGATTGTACCCGGTTCTTAGTCAAAGCAAAAAGGAGTTTGTATTAAGCAAACAATTGTTAAGGAGTGGAACATCTGTTGGGGCTCTGGTTCGTGAGGCCCAAAATGCTGAAAGTAAAGCCGATTTCGAACACAAACTTGGCATTGCACAAAAAGAATGCGATGAGTCTCTCTATTGGCTTGAGTTACTTGTTCAAACTAATTATTTGGCAGAGAGTGAATTTGTAAGCTATCATACTGAAGCCAGTGAACTACTTAAAATGATCAAAAGTGCGATTATTACTTCAAAATCAAAATCTAAACCTCCTAAAAATTCTCCTGATGCGTCATAACTTATAACTCATAACTCATAACTTTCCCTCAGAATCCAAACAACTCTTTCGCGTTCTTCGAAGTGATGGCGGCAATATTTTCGATGGAGGTATTGTGGAGCTCTGCAATTTTAGCTGCTACGTTAACGACGTAGGAACATTCATTTCGTTTGCCCCTGTGTGGAACAGGCGCCAACCAGGGAGAGTCTGTTTCAATCAGCAGATGGGAAGGATCAATCTTTTGGATGGTTTCTCCAAGATCTGAATTCTTGAAGGTAATAATACCGTTGATCCCAATTTTAAATCCTAACTCAATAATTTGTTCCGCTTGCTCCAGGGTCCCTGTGAAACTGTGAAACACTCCCTGTAAGCCAGGAGTATGCACTTTTCTGAGTTGTTCCATCACCTCATCAAAAGATTCCCTGACATGGATAACGATTGGTAAACTTCTGTTTTTGGCCCAGCCAATCTGTGTAGTAAAGGCTTCAATCTGCTCTTCCAGAAATGATTTGTCCCAGAAAAGATCAATGCCTATCTCTCCAATACCGTAGAATTTTCTCTTTCCCAGCCAATACTCCAAAATCTGAAGTTCCTTGCGGAAATCTTCCTTGACTGAAGTCGGGTGAAGACCTACCAACGGGAAAAATAGTCCGGGTATAGTATCGGTGAGATCCATCAATGGTTTGATGGTGGAGCTGTCAATGTTTGGCAGGACAATCCGTTCTACGCCAGCATCCAGGGCACGGGTGATTACCTCATCCCGGTCGAGGCTGAAATCAACTGAATAAATGTGCGAATGACTGTCAACAAACATGCCCTGTAATTTTCAGCAAAGGTAAGCAAGCTGAATATCAGTTAGGTTAAGGGAATGTTATATCTGAGTTATGAGTTATGAGTTATGAGTTATGGGATTTGCGGAAATAAATTTTTTTGTGTAACTTGTAAGTAATGTTTAACCTATTTCATCCTGTAATGAAAGAATTTGTAATTAAAGAAAAGAGTTTTTCTTTTGCAATTAAAGTTATTCGATTGTATCCTGTTCTTAGAAATAGCAGGAAGGAATTTGTATTAAGTAAACAACTTTTAAGAAGCGGAACTTCAGTAGGAGCAATGGTTCGCGAGGCCCAGTATGCCGAAAGTAAAGCAGATTTTGAACACAAACTTGCCATTGCACAAAAAGAATGCGATGAGTCTCTATATTGGCTTGAGTTACTTTGGAAGACGGAATATTTAACCGAAATTGAGTTTAACAACTTTCATTCTGAAGCAACTGAACTTCTCAAAATGATTAGAAGTGCAATTCTCACTTCTAAATCGAAACCCAAATAACTCATAACTTATAACTCATAACTCTATACCAGCCCCTGCGCCAGCATCGCATCCGCCACCTTCACGAATCCTCCAACATTGGCCCCTTTTACGTAATTTATGTAATCACCATCACGGCCAAATTTTTTGCAGGTTTCATGGATGTCGTGCATGATCAGGTGAAGCCGTTTATCGACCTCCTCTTTCGTCCAGTTGTAACGCATGCTGTTTTGCGACATTTCCAGTCCGGAAACTGCAACACCTCCGGCGTTAACTGCTTTTCCAGGGGCATAATGAATTTTATTGTCAAGGAAGTAATTGACTGCCCCGGCAGTACATCCCATGTTGGAGACTTCCCCAATCAGGAAACAGCCATTGGCAACCAGCTTTCTGGCATCGGCTTCATCAAGTTCGTTTTCACAGGCACAAGGCAGCGCGATATCTACTTTCTGCTCCCAGGGTTTTGCATTGGGGAAGAAATGACAGCCGAACTCCTCGGCGAAAGGGGCAACAATATCATTGTTTGATGCACGAAGATCGAGCAGATAATTAATTTTGTTTCCGGATATCCCGGCAGGATCATAAATATATCCATCTGGGCCTGAGATGGTCACAACTTTACCACCAAGTTCGTCGATTTTTGTGATGGCTCCCCAGGCTACGTTGCCGAAACCGGAAACAGAGACAGTTTTACCCTTCAGCTCTTTACCCATATCTTTGAGCATGTGCTGAACGAAATAGACGGCACCAAATCCGGTCGCTTCCGGACGAATCAATGATCCGCCCCAACCCAGGCCCTTGCCGGTTAACACTCCCGTAAACTCATTGCGTATCCGTTTGTATTGTCCAAACAGATAGCCGATTTCACGGCCTCCTACGCCGATATCCCCGGCCGGAACATCTGTATTCGGTCCGATATGGCGAAAAAGTTCTGTCATAAATGATTGGCAAAAACGCATGATCTCATTGTCGCTTCTACCCTTGGCGCTAAAATCAGAACCGCCTTTGCCGCCGCCCATGGGTAGGGTTGTAAGACTGTTTTTGAAGGTCTGTTCAAAACCAAGGAACTTTAAAATGCTAAGATTGACACTCTTGTGAAACCTTAACCCGCCTTTGTAGGGGCCCAAAGTACTGTTAAACTCTACCCTGTAGCCTCTGTTGATCTCAACTTCACCCAGATCGTTCATCCAGGGCACGCGGAAAATAATGGTACGCTCAGGCTCAACCATCCGCTCCAATATTTTGGCCTGTTTGTATCTTGGATTGGCATCGTACACATCCCATACAGTCTCTATAACCTCCCTTACTGCCTGATGGAACTCGTTTTCTCCCGGAGTGCGGGATTTCAGCTCCTCCATAAATTTATCAATTCCGGCGTTCATGATTAATTTTTTTAGATGTTTTGTTTAGAAAAATCAATAGCCAAAAGTAATTGAATTTTAAATCCGATATCCTTTGATGAATGTGAATTTTATCATTAATTCTTAGAGAATCAAACTATTAGTCCCGGATTTGGATTTATTGGATTATGCTGGTATTAATTGGATTTTGATTTCAAACTGAAAGTGAAAGGAGTGGTTTTGAATAAAGTTTTAGAAAAGTAATCGCTGAGGACTGAATGTTGCCTAAATGAAACCTATAGAAAATCATCGGGTTTGCAAACCTTATTTTTCCTGTTGAACCTTAGTAGAAATTGATAGTCGGATGAAAAACAACCTTATTACCTTATTTCGAAGAAATATAATTTCTCGTTAAAGCGTTCACTAAATAAGGTAATAAGGTTATTACCGGTGGGGGGGACCGACTTTTCTACTAAGGTTGAAAAGGGGGAAATGAGGTTTTACAAATCGACATTAATTGATGCATCTTTAAAGATTATCATCAATAGATTGATTAATTCCGAGTTTATTGAAAAGATCTGCTGAGTTTGCAGTTTTGGTACCTTTTCCTGATTCAACATCCTGAATTGCGGTAATAGTATCGTAATTTGGGAACGGCTCATGAACGAGATGGGCATCAACATTCATCTTACTCAGCAATTTGGTTAGCAAAGCTTCTTCTGCCCTATTTTTAGGTTTTATTACCTTTGTTGACATAGGGAACTGTTTTTACAAAGATACGGACTATTTATAAATATAGGATATTAATCGTAATTTTGCGCCATATTTTTCACGTATATAAGTTCAAAACCCGATGGATTATAACTTCAAAGAGATTGAAGCCAAATGGCAGCAGTACTGGGCTGACAACAATAGTTTCAAGACAATAGACGATTTTTCAAAACCAAAATTCTACTGCCTCGACATGTTTCCCTATCCTTCGGGTGCTGGACTGCATGTAGGACATCCTGAAGGATATACCGCCACTGATATCGTTTGCCGATACAAGCGGAGCAAAGGTTTCAATGTGCTTCACCCGATGGGCTGGGATGCGTTTGGTCTGCCTGCCGAGCAATATGCCATCCAAACGGGTACGCATCCTGCCGAAACTACCCAAAAAAATTGTGATAATTTCAGACGTCAAATCCAGTCGCTCGGTCTGAGCTATGACTGGGACCGCGAAATAAATACCACCGATCCCTCCTATTTTAAATGGACGCAATGGATCTTTACCAAATTGTACAACACCTGGTTTGATGCCGAAGCAAGGAAAGGAAGGCACATCAGCGAACTGTCCATACCTGAAGAAATTTCCATAGCCGGCAAGAAAGCTGTCAGGGAATATGTCGATCAGAAACGCCTGGCATACTATGGTGAAGCCCAGGTGTGGTATTGCCGTACCTGCAAAACCGTCTGCGCCAACGAAGAGGTTCTTAACGACGGTTCGCACGAAAAGTGCGGTACCAAAGAGGTGGAACGCCGTTTCCTGAAGCAGTGGATGCTTAGGATACCCCATTATGCCGAACGATTGCTCGAAGGTCTTGATGACCTCGACTGGCCCGAAGGTGTAAAGGAGATGCAGCGCAACTGGATCGGACGCTCTACCGGAGCAGAAGTTGATTTCGCACTGGTGGGAACCAACAAAAAATTGAGGGTTTACACCACGCGTCCCGACACCCTGTTTGGCGCGACTTACATGGTGGTTGCCCCTGAACATGAGCTCGTTTCGGAAATTACTACCTCCGCTCAAAAGAGTGCCGTCGCCGACTACATCAATAGTGCCGCGATGAAAAGCGAACTCGACAGGACCGATCTGGCGAAAGGCAAAACCGGCGTATTTACCGGCTGTTACGCGATCAATCCGTTAAATGGCGAAAAAATACCTGTTTGGGTAGCGGATTACGTTCTGATGGGATACGGAACCGGCGCCATTATGGCTGTTCCGGCCCACGATCACCGCGACTTTGAATTTGCCAAAACCTACAATTTATCCATAGTCTGTATTTTAGATCCCGGAGAGGGTGTCGATTCAGAGTTGAGAAAAAGGGTTCTTGCTGGCGAAGCGTGTTGGAGCGAGGATGGGGCATATATAAATTCAGTCAATAAAAATATTAGAATCGACATCAATGGCCTGTCCAAAGAAAAAGGGATTGAACAAGTGACTTCCTGGCTCGAAAGCGCCGGATTGGGGAAAGCCACTGTTAATTATAAGTTGCGCGACTGGCTCTTCAGCCGCCAGCGATACTGGGGAGAACCATTTCCGGTTATTCATTGGGAAGATGGGGAAATCTCCTTACTTGACGATTCTGAACTTCCTTTGCAGTTGCCGGAAGTCGAAAAATATCAACCGGGTGAAACCGGCGAATCCCCTTTGTCCAATGCCGGTGATTGGCTTCACGTGACGGATGCCAATGGCAGGAAAGGCCGCCGCGAAACCAATACCATGCCCCAATGGGCTGGTTCATGCTGGTATTACCTGCGGTTCATCGATCCTAAAAATGATTCTGCACCTTTTGCAAAAGCCAAAGAGAACTACTGGATGCCGGTAGACCTCTATGTTGGTGGGGCAGAACATGCCGTATTGCACCTTTTATACAGCCGTTTCTGGCACAAAGTGCTCTTTGATTTGGGAATAGTTTCTACCAATGAGCCTTTCCGGAAATTGTACAACCAGGGGATGATCCTGGCATTTGCCTATGAAACAGCCTCCGGCTCCAAAGTTCCATCTGATATGGTAACGGAAAGGGAGGGCAAATATACCCACACCGAAACCGGAGAGGAGCTGCACCAGATTGTGGCCAAGATGTCCAAATCATTGAAAAATGTGGTGAATCCGGATGATGTTGTGGAGAAATTCGGCGCCGATTCCCTTCGGCTCTATGAGATGTTTATCGGTCCGCTCGATGCAACCAAACCCTGGACAGAGAATGGGGTGAAAGGTGTCTATAATTTTCTGCGGAGGGTGGCAACCTTCTTTGGTGAAAAAGGCAACCTGTCAGTGGGTGAGGAACAAAAAGAAACTTTGAAAATATTACATCAGACCATCAAAAAGGTAGGGGATGATGTGGAAGATATGAAGTTCAATACTGCCATTTCCCAAATGATGGTCTTTACCAACCATTGCTACAAAGTTGGGAAAGTTGCTCATGAAACGGCGAATACTTTTTACCAGGTTTTGGCACCATTTGCCCCCCATCTTGCTGAAGAGTTGTGGGCTTTGAACGGGAATTCGCAAAGTGTCGGAACCGCTGCATGGCCACTGTTTGATCCTGCTTGCCTAACGGAGGAAGTTGTAGAGTACCCGGTCTCTTTTAATGGGAAAGTGAGGTTCAAACTCGAATTACCGGTCGGACTTTCAGCAAAAGAAGTAGAGGATGCGGCCCTAAAAAGCGATCTCACAAAAAAATGGACCGAAGGCAATACGATTGTAAAGATCATTGTGGTACCGGGGAAGATTGTGAATATTGTGATCAAGTAATTTTTTTACCACAATAGGCACATAGGTCACATAGTTCTCCCAGTTTTGTTTATTAAATAATTAAAATTCAATAATATAAACCTTATTTTTACCAGATAATCTTAGTAGAAATAATGAGAGAGTCGTGATAAACGCCCGCGTACAGGTGCCGACTAGAACCTGCATTTTGTGAGCGGGCGGAAGGAACAAAAAAATGAGAGTTGGTTTCTCCAAATAAGGTAATAAGATTGGGGTTTTCTCTTTTCATTCGGTCTCTCTACTAAGATTGCCTTTTAAAAATAAGATTTATATGATCGGCATTCTACCTGTAAGGGTTAAATTAATTTGACGTTTAGCGGCATCAATTTTCAAAATTGAGGATAAAAAGATTAAAAAAACTTGAACGAATATAGGAGATAGGAGAATTATGGCGGTTGAAAAATTATTTGATTATTGAGGTCTCTCCGTCTCTCCGTCCGCCGGTGGCACAATTAACTGTAAATAATTAAAAACAAACACGATGGCCCAAAAAATACGCGTCCGCTTCGCACCCAGTCCTACCGGTCCGCTCCACATCGGCGGTATCCGCACTGCCTTGTTCAACTATCTTTTCGCCAAGCACCACGGAGGCGATTTCCTGCTAAGGATTGAAGACACCGATCAGACTCGGTACGTTCCGGGCGCCGAAGCATACATTATGGAGGCGCTCGACTGGTGCGGCATCAAGATCGATGAAGGCCCGCGCGAAGGAGGCCAACATGCACCCTACCGTCAAAGCGAGCGGAAAGATCTTTACAGCGCCTATGCCCAACATTTGATTGATTCGGGACATGCCTACTACGCCTTTGACACTGCCGAAGAGTTGGATGCTTTGAGACACAAGGCCGAATCAGCCGGGGAAACTTTTACATACAACAACGTTACCCGTACAGGTTTAAAGAACTCATTATCCTTAACCGTGGATGAATGTGAGAAACTTCTGGCTTCCGGAGCGCCTCATGTAGTACGTTTCAAAATGCCCGAAAATTTAGTAGTCGGGGAGACCGATCTGATACGCGGACATGTGCAGTTCAATACCGATCAGCTTGATGACAAGGTTCTTTTCAAGAGTGACGGAATGCCCACTTACCACCTGGCCAATGTGGTCGACGACCACCTGATGGAGATCACCCACGTGATACGGGGAGAAGAGTGGTTACCTTCCGTCCCTTTGCATATTTTGTTGTACAGGGCATTTGGGTGGGAGAAAGGCATGCCTCAGTTTTCGCACCTGCCGTTGATACTTAAGCCTGTAGGCAAAGGAAAGCTCAGCAAACGCGATGGAGATCAGATGGGTTTCCCGGTGTTTCCGCTGGCATGGAAAGATCCTGAAACAGGTGAGGTTTCCAGAGGCTATCGCGAAGATGGCTATCTGCCGGATGGATTCATCAATATGCTTTCGTTATTGGGCTGGAATCCGGGTACTGAGCAGGAAATCTTTTCAATGGATCAGCTGATCAACAGTTTTTCGCTTGAAAGGGTTGGAAAATCCGGTTCAAGATTTGATCCGGAGAAGACCAAATGGTTCAACCACCAATACCTGATGAGGCATTCTGATCAGGAACTTGCCGGCCTTTTCCTTCCATACCTGGAAGCCAAAGGAGTGGATGTGCCATTCCAGTTGGTCGTTCGGGTGACCGGACTGGTCAAAGAGCGCTGTCATTTTGTGAATGAAATCTGGAACCAGGGATTCTTCTTTTTTCAAGCCCCTGAATCGTATGATGAAAAAATTGTCTGCAAACGCTGGAAAGAGGGTGTTCCCGAAATGATGGCTGAAATAGCTGCATTCTTTAATACATTGAACACCTGGCATGCTCCTGAAATTAAAGTACCTTTCTCTCAATTTGTAACAGAAAAGGGATGGAATTTTGGCACCATCATGAATTCCCTCCGTTTGTGCCTTGTCGGAGGAAGCTATGGCCCCGATATTTTTGAGATTTGTGAGATTATCGGAAAGAAAGAAACCATTGTCCGAATTGAACATGCAGTGAAAAAATTGCCGTAGAGACGCCATTCATGGCGTCTTCCAGGACAACAGACAATAAAAAATTGTTGAAGAAGACGCCATGAATGGCGTCTCTACACCACCGAATACCCTACCCCCCGATTTTATCTTAACTATTCGCCAAAAACCTTCCCTGTTTTGTATAAAAATGGCTTGAAAAATTTGGTTTATTGAAAAGTTCTCTCTAACATTGTTAACTGGAATGAATTGATAAGCCCTTGTTGTATAAGGGTTTCTCAAATAAGAACAAGGGTTTTTACCATTTTTTACAAAATTTATTTTTTTTTCATCTTTTTTTAACAACCAAAGCAACCTATGTCCCTTTTTAAACATCTAACATTAAAGTTTAGTACATTTAAAATGTAGGGGAATAGGCTGAAAATATTAGGAATATTAAAATTTTATGGATATTATTGTGCCTAAATTGGCATTCCTGAATCTAACCGGGATGGTAATTGATTTACAATAAGGTCAATTCGTTCTTATAAACAATTAGCATTTAAATAATTAAAAACAAAAATCGATTAAAAACAGAGAATTTTTACGATTATTTTATGAAAACTAGAGATTTTATTTATTCATCAAAAACAACAAAAATTATGAAAACAGGGGGTACTATGAATTTCCTTAAAAGAGCAGGGGCTATCTTGATGGTCGTTGCAATTTTTGCTTCATCTTGCAACAAGTATGCAGATGATTTCAAACAATTGAACACCAAAATGGATGCACTGGCAGAACAAGTTAAAGGTGTTACATCTTTGGTTACAGACATGAGCACCGTGAAATCACAGATTGCTGCAATTCAGACTGCAGTTGCCGGTCTTCCAACTACAGCTTCTATCACCGCTTTGTCTACAAGTTTGTCTACTGTTAACGGTAAAATTGATGCCTTAGCAACTACATTAAATACAGTTGCTGCTACCGGTACTGCTACTGCTGCTACCGTTACTCAGTTGCAAACTGATTTGGCTACCTTAACCGCCAAAGTTACAACCGACAATAAAACAATGGGTGACAACATCACTTTGGCTTTGTCTAAACTTACGGATCTTGGTACCAGTGTATCTGGGATTAGTTCCAAAGTTAATGACCTCACAACCAATCTGGCTATACTTAATACTAAAGCCACTGATTTACAGACTGCCGTAGCTAGTAACAGTACTGCCATTCAAGCAGTAGCTGACCAGGTAACTGCCCAGGCTGTTAAGGTTCAAGATGTTGCCAATCAGATTACTGCCCTTGCAGCCCAAACCAATGATGCTGCTGTTGCTGCTGCTGCCCAGGCTGTTGTTGACGCTGCTGCTGCTAAAGCACAAAGTGATGCTATTTTGGCTCAGATTGCTATTGTTAACAATGCACTTGCTGCTGCTGCTCAAACTGGAACTGCTGCAGATGCTACTGCCGCTACCATCATGGGTTTGCAGGCGATGTTGAATGCACAAAAGCTTCAATTGGATCAAATTTTGGCCAACACTTCTATGTACACAGGTAGTGTTTCTATTTTAACTGACACCGATGTTGATTTCTTTATGTTGAAATTAGCCCAGATGAGTGTTATTAACGGAACATTGACTGTTAATCCTGCTTTGGTTACGAAGATGACTGACCTGAATACTATTCTTAAGAAAATTACTGCAGTAGTTGGATCTAACGCCGTTAATATTACTGCAAGTGCAACAGCCGCAAAAGCTATGGATTTGAGCAATTTAAGTTCTGTTTCAGGCAATCTTACAATTACTGGTGGTAATCTTATTACACAATCAGCTTGTAACTTATCCAAACTTTCAAGTGTTGGTGGAAACTTTGCCTACAGTCTTGATGGCGCTATCGATCTTCCAATGTTGTCTGGAGTTGGAGGTACATTGACGATTACTCCTTACACTACAACTGGAACTACAGTGGTTGGAACAACCCAAGTAAATTTGCCGCTTGCCAATGTAACTGGTGTCATCAACGCTGCTTCTATTACTTTGCCATCTGCAACAAAAGTTGTTATGCCTGCAACAGGTTTGACCACATTAAGTGCTGTTAATGCTACTGAGCTTACAGTGGTTAATACTACCGATGCTACTGGAGGCCTTACCATTACTCCGAAATCTACTGCTGTTGTTACACTCAGTTTCACAAAGATTGTAGGTGCTGCTGCTTTAACTATTGCCAATGGTACTACTGTTAATTTAGCTAATTTGGCTACTGCAGCTGTTGGTTCTAGTCTTAGTGTTACTACGGTTGCTGCAGGTACTGTCAATCTTGAAAAATTTAATGCAGATATTCCTGTAACTATTATTGGGTCTAAAACTGCTTCTTTACCTTTATGGGCTGGTGGCGCTGTTGCTTCTACATTGGTAGCTGCTTCTGCTGAGACTATCAGTTTGCCTGCTCATACTTGGTCATGGGGTGGTGGAACTCCTACAGCCGGTAACTGGGCTGCTGTTAAATCTCTTACAGTAGGCGCCGTGAATGCTGCCATAACTGTTGTTCCTTATACCACACTGACAACATTGAGTGTTACTGGTAAAACTGTTACAACTTGGGCTACTCTTCTTGCAACTCTTACAACAACTGGAGCCAATAGCGCGTTGAAAACTGTCACTATTGCTGGTATGTGGAAAACTGTTGACCTTACAGGTTTAACTGCTATGACATCTCTTACTACAACAGGTTCAGTTGTCAATGGATTTACGATCAGTGGTGCAACCAACGCTGCATTGACGGCTATCACATTGGATCATTCTGTCTTTACTAGTTCTACTGATGGGACTCCTGGTGGTATATTGAATGTTGTTAACAATACAGTTGCTACATCTTTGACTGTATCAGCACTTGATAAAATTACTTCTTTGGCAATCACAGGTAATACTGCACTGAAGGCTATTAGTTTCCCTGCATTGGCAACTCTTGCTAACACAGGCGCTGGTACTTCCATTTCAGTTGCTATTACCGGTAACGCATTCCGCGGAGCATTCACTGCTGCCATTGCTGCGGTTGCTGGTGTATCACCTTATGTTGAGGCTGTTATCAATTGTTCTGAGTTGGCTAAGCTGAAAGCATATATGAATTTAGCTACCGGCGCTAGCGGTTATGCAACAAAGACTTACAACATTGTTTATAACAATGACAACACCACTCCTTTTGCTGCCTTTAACTTACCTGCTGCTATGACTGCCAATGATGCAACTTCTGCTGCAATTGACCAAACTGCTCCGGCTAATGGTATAGATGTAGCAACTGAACTTGCAATTTTACAACCATAATATCATTCAAATTGAATCGATAGTTTTCTATTTAAAACCTCCCTTCGGGGAGGTTTTTTTTTGCCCTGTGGCTTGAGGGGCGAGGCGGTAGAGACGTTGCATGCAACGTCTATGCCGCACCGCCGCGTATATTGTGCTGGAATTGAATCATGCATCATCTGTAGTGAACGTGCTGTCTTTTGCATGTGTGCAAGTCTTGAATAATTTTTTGCAGAATTTATTATATTTGATAAAAATTTGAGACGAACCCATTGCGTGCAGTTACACATCAAAGAAGATATTTTACTTTGAGGTTCTCTCAAGATTATGTGATATTAATATGATGTACAGATGAAGACCTTAAATTATCAGGTTCAGTTGAAATTTAGCCAAATAGTACAGATAGTCAGGCAGCTTTCTATCAATGAGAAAATTAAGCTCTCAAAAGAATTGGAGAAAGACGCTGTAAATTCTACTTTATCCAGACTACTAAAATCATTTAAGACAAATGATTTGACTGAAGATGTAATAGCTGAAGAGTCGGATTTTGTGCGGAAAAGCCTTTACCAGAAGTCCCATGGTATTTAGAATAGTCATCGATACTAATGTGATGATTAGCTTCCTGATAGGTAAACGTTTACAGCGATTAAAAGGGAAGTTGGCAGATTCATCGGTAAAATTGATACTTACAGCACGGTTAATCAAGGAATTGAAGCTCGTAACTGCTCGACCTAAATTTAAAAAATATTTTGATAAGCATGATGTAGTTGATTTTTTGAATTTAATTTCAGCAATAGGATTGATGTATCAGATTCAAGATATTCCTGATATCTGCAGGGATTCAAAGGACAATTTTTTACTGGGACTTTGTTCGGTTGGTTCTGCTGATTTTTTAGTTACAGGAGATAATGACTTGCTTGAACTTGTGGAATACAAGGGTACCAGGATTATTACCCCATCGGAATTTGAAAAGCTAATCTAAAATGGACGATAATGTACGTTTAAGGCTTTAGTTGCTAAAGCTTACAGTTCAGTTGCTAGTGGTGGTTTTGGTTCCTCAGGAACAAATATTGCTGTTTCGATTGATCTTAAGGACGCTGATCCAGCAACTGCAGGAAGCCAAAGTCTTAGCTCATTGATGGCTACCAACAATGCTGCATCAACTTTGGCCTGTTGCTCCAAACCAAACTATTATTGATGCAACTGCAGGTATTAATACTGCAGCAGCTGGTTCTGCTGTAAATAATGCTGAAGTAAATCTTATTCAATAATTGACATTTATCAAATCGATAGTTTTCTATTTAAAACCTCCCTTCGGGGAGGTTTTTTTTGCCCTGTGGCTTGAGGGGCGAGGCGGTAGAGACGTTGCATGCAACGTCTCTACCGGGGAGGCGCGATGATTGAGTGCGAATCAGGCAAATTATTCCCCAATTAGAATATCATCCTCCCAATTGCGTACATTATTTCGGATATAGGCTTCGATACGTTGATAGGATGGAATATCCTTGATGATACTATCGTAGAAGCGCTCATGCCATTCAAATTGTGGATGGGATATATGCGCTTGTTTTGAAACGGTGCATTTGTATGATCTGATGATAGAACCCAACGACCCTTTGGGAGGGGAAATGGCTGCCATATTTCTGCACGTTCATCCGCCAAAATTTCAATGATGCCATGCACATGGTTTGGCATGATGGTCCATGCATGCAATTTGACGAATGGAAAATGTTCAGGAATCTCAGTCCAAAATATTTCGGCAATTTTTCCGATATCGGATAAATGCATTTCCTTGTTCCTAATGTGACCTAGACAACGGTCCATTCGGTAGGTGCAAATCGTTACGAAATACAGGCCTTTGTGGCTGTAATCCCACCATGTTGCCCGTGCAGACGGAATGCGGTAAATATCTTTGAATTTTTCTGACATTGTTTATTCAATTTACCGCATTTTGAGATGAAAAGCGAATTTTTGGGGCATTGATTTTAGAAAATCATGATTAAGGGGTTAGGTTAGTAGAGACGTTGCATGAACGTCTTTATGAGGATGTGCGCAGGCCGTGGAGGAGACGTTGCATGCAACGTCTGTACCGTAATTTTTTTTTGGTATCTTAGTTATTGTTTGTTCAGCTTTTGAAAGAGAGGGATTCTGATCCCTTAAAACATAATTGGAGCTGTACACATCTATTTTAAAATTGTAACTTTGTAAAAATTTAGCTTTATGGGTACTACAGATCAGGATAAGATAAGAGGCGAATATTACGTTGAGGCTATTCGTTATATGGATAATGCCAAAGAGACTTTAATAAAAGCCGGGAAGGAAGATGATCTGTACAAAGATGATAAATATGTAAAAACAGCTTGCGGGATTGCATATTGCGCAGTTCTTAAGGCCCTTGATTGTTATTTGTTGCTGAAGGAGGTGAAAAGGCAAAAGGGTCGAAAGTCTATAGAATATTATCGTGAAAATATTTCGAAAATTGACCGAAAATTAATGCAATACCTGAACAACGCTTACATGACCTTGCATTTGGATGGTTATTATGACGGGAATGTTTCGGTTGATACGATTAGTTCAGGTTTTAAATCAGCTTATTTGATTATAGATAAAATTAAACCGGCGGCTTAAATAATGGATACATGGGAAGGAAAATTGTTGTTGCCGTTACGGGGGCCAGTGGTTCAATTTATGCCAAAAGATTTTTGGAGAAGCTGAAATCGTCTTCGACCCCAATCGAAAATTGTTCTTTAGTCTTCTCCAAGAATGCCATGGATATTTGGGAATATGAGTTGAAGGAGCGTTTTGATGTGAATAGCATGCCCTTTAATGTCTTTGATTCGCATGATTTCTATGCCCCTTTTGCTTCAGGGTCGGCCGGTTATGATACGATGGTGATTATCCCCTGTTCGACGGGTACTTTGGGCAGGATTGCAACGGGGGTCTCCGATGATCTGATCACCAGGGCTGCTGATGTGATCCTGAAGGAGCGTGGACGATTGATTGTAGTACCGCGAGAGGCACCTTATAATTTGATTCACCTACGCAATATGGTGACCCTTACCGAAGCCGGGGCTATTGTAATGCCCGCTACGCCCTCTTTCTACAGTTTACCTGCTAACATCGACGAATTGGTGGATACAGTGGTTAACAGGGTTTTGGATTTGGCTGGGATTGAGAATACAGGGTTCCAATGGGGAGATTTTGGGACACAGAGGTTCGCAGAATAATTAGTAATTAATAAGATAATAAGATTGGGGTTTCAAGTGGGATCGTGAGTTCTACTAAGATTGATAAGGAAATAAGATTTATATGATCTTTAATGTATTCAACTACAGATGGATGGCTATTTTTTGAATTATGATTTTGTCCTTGTGATCTTTCTGTCAATCGTCACTTCTCTGTGATCTGTTTATTTTACTGGCTTTCTCTATGTCTCTCTGTGTTATTCTTACGCGCATGCTAGAGTCGCGATACTGACTTTGGTACCTGGTATTTTCAATAGAACTTGCGCACAGGCTTCCAGCGTTGAACCGGTCGTGACAACATCGTCGACCAAAAGAATATGTTTGCCCTCCAGTATTTCAGGATTTCTGACCCCAAAAAGCTCCTTAACATTTTCCCATCGTTCAAATCTTCCCTTGTTGGTTTGGGTATTGGAATAGCGGTTGCGAACCAGTACATTTTCGATGAAAGGAACCCCCATGGCATCGGCAACTCCTTTTCCTACTACCGCGCTTTGATTGTACCCTCTTTTGTGTTGGCGTTTGGGATGAAGTGGGACAGGCAGGATCAATTCAATTCCGTGGAAGGGTGGCGAATTGGCCAGATCGGTTCCCATCAAAAACCCAAGTTTTTCTCCAATATCTTTCCTGCCCTGATATTTTAATTGATGCATGAGATGTTGCATGATCCCACCTTTGTCGAACGTACAAAATGAGGTAGCCATTTTTATATTTGCCCTGCCCCAAAATAGTCTGGCGACCTGATTATCTTCTATTTTTTCGAATCCGGTTTTGGGAAGGTCGGCCAGACAGCCAAGACAAAGGATCCCTTCACCCCGCATCAGTGCTATATGGCAGCCTGCACAGAGGTTGGGGTAGAAGAGGGAGAGGAGATCGTCGAGGAGCATAGAAATTGTTTGAAATGTTTATGATGTTTAAAATGGTTGAAAAGTCACCGGTCCCTGAGCGAAGTCGAAGGGGGAATGTCCTAGGTTCAAGCCTCTTTTCCTATGGCCAGGAAACCAACTGCTTTTCGTGGAGTTGCCTTTTTAATGGCCAATTCCTGCAAAGCCTGGTAGATTTCATTAAACTGAAGGTTGGTATCAATCATAAAATTTTCCAATTTTTGATTGATCTCTGCAAATAGCAATGTGTTTTGACGGATGAGTATAAAAGCCCTGATGATCTGGATGTTGATTTCAATGGCTTTTTCGCTACGCAGGACACTAGAGAGCATTGCAACACCTTGTTCCGTAAATGCATAGGGAAGGAACCTGTTACCTCCACGGTTTGATATCACAATTTGTGATATCAAACCGTCCCATTCAGCACGGGTTAATTCAAACATGAAATCCGGAGGGAAGCGGCTTTCATTTCTTTTAACCGCCTGTTTTAAACTTCTAGTATCTACTCCATACATTTCAGCCAGGTCGTAATCCATCATCACTCTTTGCCCTCTGAACTCATGAATCTTGTCTTGAATCAATTGCAGTTCCATTTTTTAGATGTCTAAATTGGATTTGGTATTTTTTATTATCCCTTTTTGTTTGAGGTCACAATTTGTGACCTCAATCTATCTTGAACAGATAGTTTAATACCATAAGTTACGGCAAAAAAAGGAGAAAAAGAAGGGATCAAAAAGAAAAGTCCCGCTGCAAACCAATGCGGCGGGACCTCTTTTAAATAGATAATCAATCTCTTATATTCCGAATGTGGATTTGATCTTTTCGACGTAATCGAGTTTTTCCCAGGTAAACAACTCAACCTCTTTTTCGATATTGCCGAAATAGGCCGATTCGAATTTTTTGGTTACCATGCGAGGGGTACGCCCCATGTGACCATACGATGCACTATCTTCATAAATCGGATTACGGAGTTTCAAACGCTGCTCTATGGCATAGGGGCGAAGGTCGAACAGGGCCGAGATTTTGTCGGCTATTTCGTTGTCGTGTAGGTTTACCTTGGCAGAGCCATAGGTATTTACATAGATATTGACTGGCTGCGCAACGCCAATGGCATAGGCAAGTTGGACCAGAATTTCCCCTGCGACACCAGCCGCAACTATATTTTTAGCGATGTGGCGGGCTGCATAAGCGGCAGAACGGTCGACTTTTGATGGATCTTTGCCCGAGAATGCACCGCCTCCGTGGGCACCACGTCCTCCGTATGTGTCAACTATAATTTTACGCCCCGTAAGTCCGCTGTCGCCGTGCGGTCCGCCGATAACGAACTTCCCGGTAGGATTGACGTGCAAAATATAGCCTGGTTCGAAGAGTTTTTGCAAACGAACAGGAAGCGCAGCTTTGGTCGCTGGGATCAGGATGTTTTGAACGTCATCCTTGATTTTGGCAAGCATTCTGACATCATCTTCATCGAAATCGTCGTGTTGGGTTGAGATCACGATGGTGTGAACTTTTATGGCCTGGTTATTGTCATCGTATTCGATGGTTACCTGCGATTTTGCGTCCGGGCGTAGGTATTTCATTACATTGCCGGCTTTGCGGATTTTTGCCAGCTCTTTGAGCAACGCATGGGCAAGTTCCAGCGGTAGTGGCATAAAGTTATCGGTCTCACTGCAAGCGTAGCCGAACATCATTCCCTGATCGCCGGCTCCCTGGTTCTCCAGCTCGCTACGTTCTACGCCACGGTTGATGTCGGGAGATTGCTCGTGGAGTGCGGTTAAAACGCCGCAAGAGTCGCCGTCGAACTGGTACTCCGCTTTTGTATAGCCGATTTTGTTGATGACCTTTCTGGCCACTTCGCGGACATCCACGTAGGTTTCTGATTTGATTTCGCCGGCCAGAATCACTTGTCCGGTCGTGACCATCGTTTCGCAGGCCACTTTTGATTTAGGATCGTATGCAAGGAATGCATCCAATACCGCATCTGAAATCTGATCGGCAACTTTGTCAGGATGACCTTCCGATACTGATTCTGAAGTAAATAGATATCCCATAGTTTAAAATTATTAAGTCACTTTTTTAAGGCGACGGATGTAAAACTTAGTGGGATGGATGATTGAAGGGGAATTTAACACACTTTGTTTTAGCATTTTTTTCCGTGGTTGCAATCAATCAAATCCGTCCACAGCACAAATGTAAAATTATTTCTTTTAATATACAAGTGCCTAAAGTGTCTAAAGTGCGCTAAAGTGCCTAGAGTACTTCGCTATTTTGCTAATGTGAACAGATATTGAGAGTCCTTAACTTTAGGCACTTTAAATACTTTAGGCACTTTATTCACTATTTCATGCGAGGATAGGGGGTTTTCCCTTTGGCCGCAAACCACAAGATCCGGTTAAAAAGATCTTCATCACCATCATCAATCCCATCAAACTGAGGCTCCATGCTTCTTTTGGCATAATGAAGGGCAGTACCCTTTAGGCTGCGAAGATCAGGATTCATCTCGTCCAAAGGTATTTCGTTTTTAAGGGACTTGTAGGGCGTGATGTCTGACTTTGTGGAGAAACAATCGAACATTGGCATGGCAGTGGCATCCATCACATTCATTGGAGGAATTCCAAGTATCTGTTCGATTGTCCTTACCATAGAGACCTGGTTGTAATTGGTATGAATGGTGCTGGCACTCCTGGTATACGGACTTATGATCATACCGATAGTCCGGTAAGCCGAAACATGGTCCCAACCATCCTGCGAATCATCTTCAGTCACAAATACTGCCGTATTCTTCCAGTATTTACTTTTGGAAAGGGCTTCAACAATTTGTCCGAGGGCAAGATCATTGTCGGCAACCATGGCACGGGGGGTTGGAAGACCGGGACGTGTTCCGGAGGTATGGTCATTGGAAAGCGCCATCACCATCAGTTCGGGTAATTGATCACCATCTAGTTTTTCATATTCCTGCAACTCCTTGATGAACAAGTCAGCCCTTTGCACATCAGAGACCAGATGATTGTCGGAGGAGGGGAAATTCTGACTTAAAATTGGCTCAACAGGTTGAATGGTCGTTTTATTCTTGAATTCAAGTTTTTTGTGGTCGAGGAAATCCCGGTAGATCGTACTCCAGCTTTGATTGGGCCCGAAATCACATAGGCAGGCTTCCCCGTAAATCCGCACTTTTTTGCCGTGCGCCAAAGCGTTGTCCCAGATAAAACCGGTTGGGGAGTAAACAAGGGCATCATATTGAACATGCGGATAGCTGCGGGGCCAGGCCCGAACAGATTTTTCGACATAATCTGTTACAATGGAAGCATCTGTCCACTGATGTCCTTCTGCCGAACATTTCCCCGATGCATAATAATTGTCAAACAAAAGGTACTGATCGCTTAGCTGGTGGGAATTCGGAGTAACCTTTCTTCCGTACACGGTCAGGCTCGAATCGCCGTCTCCCTTTTTCATGTCACCCAAAACCTGATCATAGGTCCTGTTCTCTTTGATGACATAGAGAATGTGCTTGATCACCGATGGCTCGCCAACTCTTTCCGGAACCGGAACGGGCGCTCTGTTTTTTCTGGGGAGTTTTGCCGTCAGATCCAGTCTGAATTGAAAATTAGAAGCCTCTACCCTTTCCGTATAATTTTTTAGCACCTTTTTGTCAGGAATCGGAATAACTGATACGGATGCCATCTCTTTATGTGAGTTGTATTTTGGTTTTTTGGATCCCTCCGTATAAAATGGAACTGAAGAGCCCGAAGCTTCGAGATTGGCCACATAAATGAGGTTTTCATTTGAAACTGCTGCGGCAGCCGGGTAGGCCCCAGTTGGAATATATCCGGTAACCTGACTTTCCGCTTCGGATGAACTGACCGCTGACTTTTGTCCCAGGGAAACTACTGCCAGGGCATTGTCAAGTCCATTGCAAACATATAGTGTCTTGTTGTCTTTCGATAGCGCGAGTCCATTGGGTGAATCACCCCAGTATGAATTCTCTTCTGCATTGAGTCTCACAGATATTGTCTCGGAAACCTTATCGTTTATCGTTGAAATCACACTGACCTGATCGCTGTTTGCATTGGAGACATAGACAAATTTTTCATTGGATGAACGAATCAGGTCGTTTGGATGCAAACCTACCGGGATGGTTTTTATTACCTCACCGGTGGTTGGATCCAGAACAGAGACAGTCCCTTCACGGGTAGCGCCGTTCTGGTCATTCACCTTGGCGCTCCCCCATGGAACCCCCGCCACCTTCGGATCATTGGCCTCTGGCTGATTTCCTGCCCAGTTGGTAACATAAATTTTCCCATTTGCCATGGTGATTCCAAATGGAGCGACCCCAACATGTGTGGTCCAACTGATTTTTTTAGTATCAGGATTCATTTTGATCACTGTGTTGTTGCCATTTGCAACCATATAAAGCGCGGGAATTCCGGACTCATTGCGGTAGAGAACCTCGTTAACCAGTGATAGTTTGGCGGGAGATTCTTTCTCAATTGGGATATATTCGGCATACTGAATTTTTCCCTTTGCCCAGGTTGCTTTAACCATACCTGAGCCATCCTTACCGCCTGCTCCCCAGAAAAGCTGGGCCAATTCACCTTCTTGTCGCCAGCAAATCCCTGAAAAAGAATTCATTTGAACCTGATTTTTGAAATATTCGCTCAGTTGGAAAGTTGAGACAATTTTTTTCGAAGCTGCATCCACAATCACAACTTCGTAACGACCTTCGATGGCCAACCACTTTTCATCTGGTGAAAGCGCTACATCCAAGGCATGATTTTCCAGTTCCCTGTTCCCAAAGATAATTTGTGTGCCAGCCGGATCAATCCAGCGGTTGTAAGGAAGCAGCACGGGTGTTTGACCTGGTGCAAGGGTTTTATTATCGTAGCTACTAAGGTATTTACTTTGACCTTTGGTCCTTTTTGCAGTTTGCGCCTGCAAGAAAATAGAACCTGAGAGTATCACCAGTAAAAGAAGGATTGAAATTTTCATCTGTTAATAGTTATCTATTTTATTTAACGAGTTCCAGAAAACTATGTTCCATGGTAGACTCTTGTTCATAGAGGGTGAGAAGTATCAGATTGTTTTTTACCGCATGGGCGAAAAGTAGAGGTCTGAGATCATCACCTGAAGTATATACCAAAAATTTATTGCTATCGAGTTGTTCAGTTCTCATGACGCCTTTCATGGAGTTTAATAGTTGGACAGGAACAGCTTCACCATATTCTACCAGAATCTTCCTTGTTTTCTGATAAGTTAACTTTTTTATTTTTTCGGGCGTTTCGAGGGCAACCACTTTACCTTGGTTCAGAATGAGTACCTTATCGCAGACAGCTTCTACCTCCTGCATGATGTGAGTGGAAAACAATACCGTTTTATTGCTGCTGATGTTGCGGATAAGCTGTCGGATTTCGACCAGTTGGGCAGGATCAAGACCGGAAGTTGGCTCGTCCAGGATCAGCAATGCCGGATCATGAAGCATTGCTTGTGCCAGTCCAACCCTTTGGCGATATCCTTTTGACAAAGCACCTATTTTTTTAAATACCTCTGAACCCAATCCGGTCATGTCAATCATCTCTTTGATCCTGCTATGGCTGTCCGGGATTTTGTAAATTCCGGCTACCAGGCTTAGATATTCCTGAACATAAAGATCGGTATAAAGCGGATTATTTTCGGGAAGGTATCCAATGGATTTCTTTATTTCAGGATTTTCAGGATCAACTTTCAGATCATTGATCTTTACCGAACCGGAAGAAGAGCGGAGATAGCCGGAAACGATTTTCAGAAGGGTAGATTTTCCGGCGCCATTTGGCCCCAGTATTCCCATGATGCTTCCGGATTCGACCGAAAATGATATTTTATCGAGCGCAAGCTGAATCCCATAGCTTTTAGAAACATCTTCAACAATAACAGACATGTAGTTGAAATTTTGGATCAAATTTATTCAAAATAAAAGGATAAATTTGCCTTGATTATAAGGAAAGATTTGACAAGTAAGATGTGGTACGCCTGATTGATACTTTCTATTACTAAAAACCAAATCTTTTTTTTCATGTCTTTTAGCCCGGTGGTTCGGGAATCATACAAAATGGATTATTTGCGTATGAATCAAAGTTTTAACTTCATAGATAATTTGCTGCATTACAAACGCCAGGAGACAGCCACAGTCAGCATTGGTCCGGTAAACATGGGTTCCGGTTATCCGGTCAGGATTCAATCCATGACAGATACCGATACCAATGATACTGAAAGGACGGTTAATCAGATTATCAGGATCATTGATGCAGGTGCAGATTTGGTACGAGTAACTGTTCAGGGAATCCGTGAAGCAGAAAATCTTATCAATATCCGGAATGAGCTTGATCGAAGAGGATATTCACAACCGTTGTGTGCTGATATCCATTTTAACCCGTCGGCTGCTGAGATTGCGATCAGGAATGTATGCAAAGTAAGGATCAATCCTGGAAATTTCTATGATAAGCGGGCTGTATTCGTTCAGTATAATTACACGGATGAAGAGTATCGGCAGGAATTAAAGAAGATTGAAGAGCGCTTTATCCCATTTATACGTGCCTGTAAAGAGCGGGGAATTGCCCTGAGAATTGGTGCCAACCAGGGCTCCCTTTCTGATAGGATCATGAGCAGGTATGGAGATACTCCGGCTGGTATTGTAGAGTCGGTGATGGAGTTTCTGAGGATTTGCAAGGCAGAAGATTATCACAACATTGTCATTTCCATAAAGTCAAGCAACACCCGTATCATGGTTTATACGGTCAGGCTGATGAATTACAGGATGAGGCTTGAAGAGATGAATTTTCCTTTCCATATCGGTGTTACCGAAGCGGGGGAGGGGGAAGACGGTCGTATTAAGTCGGCTGTTGGCTCAGGGGCATTGCTCGCGGACGGGATTGGTGATACCATTCGGGTTTCATTAACAGAGGATCCGGCAGAAGAAATTCCTTTTGCCCGAAAACTGGTAAATGTTTTCAAAGATCGTGAATTTCATGCCCCGATAGCTGCACCGCTGGTTGCCCAAACCAATCCGTTTGAATATGAAAGGCGTTCAAACCGGCCGGTTAACGATATTGGAGGTAAAAAGCCTGTTGTAGTAATTGCCAATTTGAGCAATTACGGTCTCGATGAGATCAAAACCATCAGCTCCGGGACCGAGCCCGAATACTTTTATGACGGGAAGCAGATTCTGGATAGATCCGGTAAGGAGTATCCCATTCTGACATTGGAAGAATATTTGTACAACGACTTCTATGCCAACCTGATGCGATTTGTTCGTGTCAACAAGGCGGAATACGACCGCTTCAAGGAGAGGAATCCGGAAACCATTGAGAAACTGAAGAGAGAGCGGAAAATGGTCTTGATCATGGAGAGCAACAACCTGAATAGTTTTGCTGAAATGCGTGCTTTTTTCATGGAACTGGATGCGCATATATGCAAAATCCCGGTTATTCTGCACCGTTCCTACCGAAAAAACAGTTATGAGGAGTTATTGCTGGCTGCATGTACAGATCTGGGAGGACTTTTTATCGACGGATACGGGGATGGTATCATGATTTCCAACGAAGGGAACATTGGTTACAATGAGTTGAAAAATTTGTCTTTTGGCATCCTGCAGGCCAGCCGCATGAGGGTAACCAAAACGGAATTTATCTCTTGTCCCGGTTGTGGCCGCACCCTGTTTGATCTGAGGGATACCGTTGCTGAGATCAAAAGAAATTTCTGCCACCTTAAAAATCTTAAGATCGGGGTAATGGGGTGTGTGGTTAATGGTCCTGGCGAGATGGGAGACGTTGATTATGGATATGTTGGAGCAGGAAAAGGAACTATCAACCTCTACAAAGGACAGAAATTGATAGAACGGCATGTTTCTACCGAGCGCGCAGTTGAGGAGTTGAAAAAACTGATCAAAGAGAGTGGAGAGTGGAAGGAGCCGAAAAGGAAGGAGTGACGAGCGGATGATTGGGACGACGGAAAGACGGAGACGACTGGGACGACTAGGATGACGGAAGACTAAGAGACTAGAAGTCAAGAGGATGTGCTGATTTGTTGATTTGAAGATGTGATAATTGGGAAATATGATATTTGGAAAGGCTTGGGTTTTTTTGACTATAATGGAGCATTCTCACAAATCCAACAACATAGTGGCGGCATATTTGTAGCCCCGGGTGGAGCGAAGCGGAACCCGGGGTTTGGAGATGACGATGGATGACCGTCCGCGGTAGCGAATAGAAAAAAGCGATTGCCTGGTTTCGGACGGAAAGGAGATAAAATTGGAAAATATAGAATTGTTTTCAGGAGGTTAGGAATCTGTTTTTTCAAGGAATTCAGGTAGTCTTTCCATCAATGTCCCTGCCTCAATGTGAAGAACTTTCAACCCAAGTTTTTCGGCTGTCTCGGTATTGAGTTTCAGATCGTCTACAAACAGGGTCTTTCCCGGATCCAGTCCGGCATCTGCCAAAACCACTTCAAAAGCCTCGGGATTAGGTTTTCTGTGACCTATTTCATGCGAATAATAGCACTTTTCGAATAGCAGATCGATGGAATAACCAAAACTCCCTTCAAAAATATTCCTGAATCTTTGAAAGTGCAATTCGTTGGTATTACTCAAAAGAAACAACCGGTATTTGCTTTTTAAACTGGTCAGATAATTGACCCTTTCAATTGGAAAATCCAGCAGCATTGCATTCCAGGCATCATCAATTTCAGCATCTGTTGGATAGGAAGGCAGAAGCTCCCTGATTTTCTCCCTGAAAAGGGCCGGAGTATCCAGCCCAATTTCGAGATTTTCAAAAATCAGGTTACCAGCCTGGTTAATGCCTTTCCAATCGCCCTCATTCCAACCGAGCCTGGCAAAGGCTGTCCTGGTTTGGCTCGTATCAATATTCAGGAGTGCGCCTCCAAGATCAAAAATTATATTTTCAAGCATAAAAACTGCAAATGTTTGAAATGTTTATGATGTTTAAAATGTTTGAAAAGTCACCGGTCCCTGAACGTAGTCGAAGGGAAATGTTTCAATTTATCGAAATGAGGCTGAAGGGTTCGAACAATCCATAATCAATAAGGAAATATTGACTCAGTGAAGGAAGAGACTCGGGTGCGACATCCCAATCTCCCGGACCAATGATCCATCTGCCTGCACTGCTTTTGTACAGAAAACCGAAGGTGTTTTTCAAACTTCCTATAACCTCAACAGAGACGGTATTTTCATTAGTTTTTAGGTTTAGCGGAAGATTAATTTCAAATGGAGGAGTTGTAATCAAACCCGTTTTGACTCCATTCAGGTAGACCACCGCCATCGTCCCGTTCCAGCGGTTCAGTTTGAGTTTATAGGATTTCCCGGATTGCAGCGTTTTGTATTTCTGTGTGTACATTACCTTTTGGGAATAGAATGGAAAACCTTGTGCTTTCCATGAACCCAAAGTATGGATGGTTCCGCTGGTCACTTCGAAGCCTTGTTTGAGCGGGGTCAATTTGAAGTCGCCCACAAGATATGCAGGCATGATTTCTGCATGTACAGACATTTTTTCTGCTTTCAGCGTGAGGATATTCTCACCAGTTTTGAGATGAGCTCCTACCGGGAAACGGAAGAATTCGCGGTCGATCCACCATTTGTCCGATTTAGCGAGTTTGGCGCCGTTGAGATAGAGATCCCATAATTTGGGGCGTTCGATCACTGCATCAAGCCCCGAAAGAGCATTTAAATCTGCCCGGGCAGCGACATTGAAATGGTAGTTCACCTCAAAACCTGATCCGGTTTTAAAAGTGTCCAGCGCCATGTAATCTTGTTTATATTGAATCTTATGTTGCCAGGGATTGCCCATTTTGAATCCGCTGCTATCGTAAAGCTGGTGCATGGCTTTCATAAAGTAGGTCTCCTTTAAGTCGATTTTTTTTCCCTTTAAATCCAGGAAGTCGAGAACCAGAACGTTGTCGGCCTCCTGCTTCACTGTAGTTTCTACTTGCTCCGATACCGGGTTTTCAGCAGCCATTTCTGATCCATTCGTGGCTGTTGCAGTTGCTGCAATAGATGAAGCTGAAAGTGCCGAAGTATTTGTTTTGGTCAGGAAATAGAGGGAACTTCCGATGGGAGGCAGTTCCAGGTCGAAAGTGATTTGTCCATTTTCGGATTTCACCGGAATCACCGAGCAACTTCCATCATTGAGATCCATCTTTATCAGGCTCTTGCCATTTCCAGTGATTGTGGCTGAGACATTTTGAATGGTATCGGTGTTTACGAAGAAGAGCAGTTCGCCATCTTTCAGGATTCTGCGCTGGTGGTAAAGTTCACCTTTGAGCGGCAGGGACTCGGTAATATCAAAATCAGGATCTCTCAGGGCAGTCCTGGCTATATCATCATCAGGAGCATTTGAAAAACTCCATTGTTTGGAGAAGGCAGTCATTAATTCGTTGTTCAGATTGCTTTCGACCCCATCCAGTCGGGGAATGTTGTGCGTAAAAGAGAGTATTTTGCCACCCTGAAGCAGGAATTCCTTCAGCAGATTGTAACTATTCTGATCGAGATTTTCCATTGTTGCGGGAATGACAACAAGACCATATGCCCGTTTCCCAACAGTCAACTTTCCGTTTTTGACGGATCCGATGGTTCGTAAAACCAATTCCGATCCAAGATCATATTCGTAATGCGCCCTTTCAAGTAGGAAGACAAAGTGTTTGAAATTGTCCTGGATCGTGTCAATGGTGGCATTTTTTACGATCCTGGAAAAGTAGCTCCACGCAGTAGTATTGGGTTGCAATACCAGAGTTTTATTGATTTGCTCACCAGTCGACATGGCCATGGAGATTCGTCCGATGTAATCACCCATGGGTTTGTAATTTTCCCACCATGGTTCGTGGTAAGAAAAACTAGGCGGATAATCGAATTTGCGAACCCCTTTGATGGTGAAATAGGAGAGATGCTGGTTGACAAAGTTGACTCCCAACACAACTTCCCAGTCGACCAATCGCTTGAAATTGGCGAAATTTATCTCCCATCCTGCTCCTCCGTAAGTCTCACTCAACATTCGGTCGTGACCTGCCTGGTTGGCAGCGCTGTGCAGTTCGCGAATGGCCCGCGTATTTCCAAATTGACCTCCCAAACCGTTCGGCGTATAGGTGTTTCCGAGCATATCAACACCAGGTTGCTGATGATAAAGGTAAAAGGAGGACTCGTCAGATCCGTCGGTTGGTTTCGGCCAGCCATGCTCCCAGTAGTGGCCTGTCCAGAGGAGTTTGTTTTCTTCGCAATACTTGCTCCAGGGTTTAGCCCAGCGGTCAATAAACATTTCGAGCAGTGTGGTGTAGTAATCGTGCCGGACCTTCTTCCAGTTGCCTTTTTCCTCTACCAGAGAGGGAAGATTGATTCTCAGATCGTAGCCCCAACGTTTTTGAAATTCAGGAAAAAGATCCGGGGTCCACCGGTAGGAAGTTCTTGTTCCCAGCGCAGCCTCGAGGTTGGGCTCATCGGTGAAAATTCCATGCAAGGTATTTCCAAAATCTGCCTGGTTGTACTTTTCGTAGCCTTTCATGGTCACCTCCATGAATTTTTCGGTTACCCCTTTGTAAAGCAGGTCGACATAAGGGAAATTCCCCATCCAGTAACCTTTTTTAGCAAATGTTTTTGTGAAAAGATAGTATTTTCCTATCCTTCCCTGCTCCTCTTTGAGGTTGGCGGTGATCTCTTTGAACTGATTGTTCTCCAGTTTAAGAACCACTTCGTATTTGGTTGTATCAGTTTTGAGGGTATCCTGAACCAAACAGCTCATACCAGTTCCATGTGTATATGAATCAATCATTTCGGCAGGAACATGTCCCCCCGCAAAACCGCTTGGGTAACTGTTTTCGTCATAGATCCACACTTTCATCCCGAGTTCCTTACCCTTTTTCACCGTATAATCAAAGAGGTGGTGCCAATCTTCAGAGATGTATTCCGTGATCAAACCGGGTCGTGGATGAACAAAAATGCCACCCAAGCCACCCTCCTTGAACTTCTTCATCTGGAAATCTATCCCCTCTTCAGTGATCTTGTCGTTCCAGTCCCATAGTGGCGCACTGCGGTATTCGGAGGGAGGATCCTGAAGTTTGGATTGCAGGGAAGCAAAGTCATTGATTTTGCTAATCTCTTTTTTTTGTTCTTTGCTGCATCCGGTAAAAAGGAAAAGGGTCAATCCAGGGATTATCCAAAAGGTCTTTAGGGGAAAGTGGATTTTAGTCATCATGGTAGTTATTTATTGGTAGTGTTCTTCAATTTTCTGGAATCATCGCCTTTCTATCTCCAATAGGAACCGTAGTACTCGCAGGACACTTATGACCTGAAGGACTCTTGGCCTTTCTGCTTTGTTGTATGTGGCGAAAGTGATTCTTTCTGAATAACGGGGTTTGCCAGGAAAGCAAATATAGTTGCAATTTTTAGAATTTGAAGGTCGGACCAACTGATTCTTAAAAATTTATTAAACAGCAAATCCCGTTGAGGACGGGATTTGCAGCAGGGGTCAGACGCAACTATTCTGATCTGTTATCTTTGTAATTTATGCTTCCAGTATTGCACCGTACTGTTCTGCAGTGAGAAGTTTGTTCACTTCCGAAGCATCTTTCAGTTCAACTTTGATCAACCATCCTTTTCCATAGGGATCACTATTTACCAAATCGGGGTTCTCTTCCAGTAAGGAATTGATCTCAAGAATCTTTCCTGAGGCTGGCATAAACAAATCGGAAACAGTCTTTACTGCCTCAATGGTACCAAAAATCTCTTCGGCTTCCAGGGATTCTCCCAATGTCTCGATTTCAAGGAATACGATGTCTCCGAGTTCGCCCTGGGCAAAGTCAGTAATCCCGACAAAGGCGACATCTCCTTCAACACGAAGCCATTCATGTTCTTTCGTGTATTTTAATGCTGATGGAATGTTCATGGTTAAAGTATTTGTATTTTTTTCAAAATTAAGATAAAATTGAATGTCAGAAGCTGATTTTTATCAAAATTAATTGATTAAAATTGATGGAGAAAAGAGGAACAAATAGATGTTTAAAGCAGAGATCAATTCGTTGAGTGAAATAAACCATGTTGCAGAAAAATTTCTCGAGGCTCATCCGGCGGATCGGCTCTTTGCTTTTTATGGGAAGATGGGCTCGGGGAAAACGACCTTTATCAAAGCCCTATGTGATAAATTGCAGGTAATCGATTACGTTACCTCGCCTACTTTTGCACTAATAAACGTCTATGCGACTGAGCATTCCAATGAGATTTTTCATTTCGACTTTTACAGGATCAAGAGTCTGGATGAACTCTTTGATTTGGGATACGAAGAGTATTTTTTCAGCGATAATTATTGTTTTATCGAATGGCCTGAATTAATTGAACCTTTACTTCCAATAAACACAGTTAAAATCTCTATCACAGAGACAGTCAATGGAACCAGAATAATTGAAGCAGCCTAATAATTGAAGAAATGAACCATCGCAAAGAAGAGAATGTTTCTGTTTGGACCAAGGAGAAACTTATTCCCAAGGAGGAGTTGTACAAGCCGGGGAAACGAAATATCAAATTGAGCATTGGGATTCCGGATGTCGGGAATGTGGTAGAATTCAGGGTGCCACTTACACCGCAATCGGTGGAGGTGCTGGTTTCGCAAGGGCATAATCTTTTCATCCAGCAAGGTGCGGGCAAAGAGGCCAACTATTCTGATCGGTCTTATGCCGAAGCGGGGGCTGTGATTTGCCAGAGTGCCGCTGAGATTTTCCAGTGTGATATCATTCTCAAAATGGCACCCTACACCAGCGACGAGACTGATTTGATGAAAGGCAACCAATTGCTCTTTTCTCCTGTTTACCTCTCCCTGATGACTGCTGAATTTGTTCGTAAACTGATGCGCAAGAAGGTTACCGCCATCGGGTTCGAATACCTGAAAGATGAACATGGCGTCTCCCCTATGGTGCAAATCAGCAGTGAAATTATTGGAAATATTTCGATGGTGTTGGCCAGCGAACTGCTCAGCACGATCGGTGGCAAAGGGGTGATACTTGGGGAAGTAACCGGTGTCGCACCCTCGGAGGTGGTAATTCTTGGGTCAGGTACCGTTGCCGAGCAGGCTGCCAGAACCGCCATGGCGCTTGGCGCTGTGGTGAGGGTTTTTGATGATTCCATCTACAAACTGATGAACCTGAAGGCACGGTTGGGGCAACATATTTCAACTTCCGTCTTTCATCCCAAAGCGCTTCGAAAGGCGCTGAAAACCGCTGAAGTTGTTCTGGGCGCCATGCCCATGAATGAGGTTCCCAACATGATTGTACCGGAGGATATGGTAGAGGGAATGAAAGAAAATTCGGTGATCATTGATCTCAATATTATTCAGGGCGGCTGTTTCGAAACATCCAGGATTACCACACTCAAAAACCCTACCTACAAGGAACACGGTGTTATCCATTGTTGCGTTCCAAACCTCGAGTCGAAGGTTGCACGCACCGCCTCTATCGCGGCCAGCAACATTTTTACCCCCATTTTGCTCGGGATCGGGCAATCGGGAGGGGTTACAGAATACATCAAAAGTAACAGGGGCTTTTGTGAAGGGGTTTACCTCCTGAACGGAATCCTGACCAACAGGGATATTGCCAAAACCCTTTCGCTACCAGACAACGATATTAACTTGTTACTGGGAGCCTTCTAGGAAAATACGAATTACACGAACGCCGCATGATTATTGGTTATTCTTCTGCGAGAATCATCATGGAGATGGGATGCAGCCGTACCAGGTTGGTGACGACATGACCCATGCCGTGGGGCTGGATTTCCCCGTTTTGCGCAACAATCAGCCATCGCTTCTCCTGAATCACAAATTCAACCGAATAGTTGTTCCCATTGAACAGAACAAGGATGTTTTTCCAGCTATCTCCATTAGCGTTCTCTTTTAGTTCGTAAACAATCACTCCGGGGATGTATTTCCCCAAAAATGAGAGGTTCTTTCTAACCATTTTCTGATCGCTCATGCGGAAAGCAGGGTGCTGTCGACGCAGTTCGATGCAGTTTCTGGTGAAATTGAAAAGTGAGAGATACTCCGACTTCCTGCTCCATTCGATCTGGTTGACTTCATCAGGAGAACGGTAGGAGTCGTGGTGGCCCCCTTTCGTCCGGTGCATTTCAATTCCCGAATGAAGGAATGGAACGCCTTGCGAAGTAAGCAGAATGCCAATGGCCAGCCGGGTCATCCGATCAATCTCTTCCATGGAGGCCTCCGGACAAGAGTATTGCAGCTTGTCGAATAGGGTATAGTTGTCGTGACATGAGACATAATTGACGCATTGAGCCGGTGAATTAGCCCAGGACCGCCGTGAAGAATCGACGTAATCGTAGAAAATCTGCGGATGTTCAATGGCTCCAATAATGGCGAATTTGATCTTCTCCTCCCTGAGCGTCAATCCGCTGATGAAGCCAATGCTGTACCTGTTAAAGGGCGATCCTTTCAACCCATCGCGCATGTCGTCGCAAAAGGAGGCGATTCGGTCGAGCTGAGGCGTGTTCAGCTTTGTGGCGCGAAAAATTTCGGGAAGAGGCGATTCTGCTGCAATCCACCCTTCCCCGTAGATGAAAATATTTTTGTCGATCAGATCCAATCTTTTGCGGATCTGGTTCATCGTTTCAATATCAAGGATTCCCATCAGGTCGAACCTGAAGCCGTCGAAATGATACTCCTCTGCCCACCAGGCGACTGAATCGACGATGAATTTTCGTACCATCGCCCGCTCGGAGGCCAGCTCGTTGCCGCAACCGCTTGCATCCGAAAAGGTTCCATCAGCACGCTGGCGGTAATAGTATCCGGGTACGAACTGGTTGAACCATGAATCGAAGATCAGTCCGGAATGGTTGTAAACAACATCCATGATCACTCCGAGGCCATTCTCGTGCAAGACCTGCACCACCTGTTTCACCTCTTTGATACGTGTTTGGCCATCGTAAGGATCTGAAGCGTACCACCCTTCAGGCGTATTGAAATTGAGGGGATCGTACCCCCAGTTGTATTGAGGTGTCGATTTGGTCTCATCGACGGTGTAAAAATCGGCGATAGGCAGCAGGTGCACATGGGTGATACCCAGCTCCTTCAGGTGGTCAACTCCCGTGGATTGCCCTTCAGGGGATTTTGTGCCGGTTTCCGTTAAACCGAGGTATTTCCCTTTGTGCGCTATGCCCGAATCGGGAGAGATGGAGAAATCGCGGACATGCAGTTCGTAAAGCACCATATCTGCGGGTTTGACGACAGGCGACCTGTTGTCCTTTTCCCAATTTTCGGGATTTGTAGTCGAAGGATCCAGAATAACACCTCTCATCCCGTTAACGCCGGTGGCTTTTGCCCCGATGTCTGGACATTGGTTCAGCCACCCTTTTTCATCGCGCACCTGAAAAGCATAGAAAGAGCGATCATAATTTCCTGCCAGTTTGGTAGTCCAAGTCCCTGATTCGGAACGGATCAGTTGAAAGGTGTGTTCGGCCTCTCCGGCCTCCGCGGATCGATAGAGCCTGAACAAGACCTCCAACGCTGTCGGTGCCCAAATCCGTACAGACAAGGAGGCTTCCGACCAGTTTACACCGAGGTCGTCCCCATGGTAAACAGGAAAATCGCTAAAGGCACCCTCTTTGAAGATCCAATCTCGCATGGTCAAATCAGCTTTATTCGAATGGTTGGGCTTACAAATTTCTTTCCTGAAACCTCCCTGATTTCGGCGCTCAGCCTGCAGGCCCTCTTCAAGGCCGGTGCACGATCGTAAAACTGGCTCAATCCGATCTGGTAGGTTGCTTCGTAACCGGGTTCCAGCCACATCGGGAAATCGTCGATCCCTCCAAAGTTGTTGATCCTGAATTTTCGCTCACTGCTCCACCGTTTGAAAACCAGGCATGGCGCCTGAAGATCAACCGGACGTATACCATAGTTTTGAAGCGACATGGTCACGTAATCGGGATTTCTGGACCTGTCGCCTTTGATGATGATTTGCGCTTTTCTTCTGCTTAGCCGCTCTTTCAATGTTAATTTTCTTCCTTTGGTTGGGGAAGTGCGCATCCTTTTATAGAGACTGATCAATCCCCAAAGGCAGATCACACCCAACAAAAACAGCCATATCCAATGGAGATACGGATGGATGCTGGCGGCTAAATGGGAGAAAAATGAATCTTTTATGGCCATGGATGCAATGTCAGTTGACTCGCTGCAAAGAAAAGCATTCTGGAAGGATTTTAAAATAAAAAAAACGGAATGGTCGCTATTTTTCCATCTGTCTTTTAGAAGCTGTTTAAATTTCTTACACAGAGAATTTATGGCTCCATAATGAGATTAAAGATGGCTTTGATATTGTCGCTTGCAGTAAAATACACAAGAGGAAACAAGGAGTTACACAGAGAGAAAATCGCTTGCGATTTTCCAACTCTTTGTAACTCCGGGGTTTCTCTCTTGAATCTACATAATTGCATAAATTTCTATGCATCCTATATTTTCGATTAATAGAAAATTATTCTCTGTGTAATAAATTTAAACAGTCTTAGATTTCATGATTTAAGTTGAGAGGAATTCTTTAAGCGCCAGGTACCCCGATTTGCTTATTTTCAGTTTAGCCCCATTTTTTGTCAGCAGCATCCACGACTCTTTTCCGTATTGCTGGATCTCCGCAATTTGTACGCTGTTAACCAGGCAGGAGCGATGGATGCGGATAAATTTTTTGGGGTCGAGGTGGTTTTCGAAAAACTTCATTGTCTTCTGTTTCAGAAAATGCCCCTCCTTGCAGTAGATCATGACAAAATCATCTTCCGATTCGAGGTAGTCGATGGTTTCAACCGGGATGATTTTGATTTTGGATCCGGATTTGACGACAATCCTGGTAAGCAGTCCACTGTTTTCGTCGTGCGTCTGGCTCAGGTTTTCCAGTTCTTCTTTGTTGCCGGCACCGGACTGAATTTGTTTCAAGGCTTTTTCGACGGCAACTTGCACCCTTTCGAGCGGATAGGGTTTCAGTAGATAGTCAACGGCATTGGCTTCGAAGGCCCGGATGGCGAACTCTTCGTAAGCTGTCGAGAATATGATGACCGGCCGATCTGTCAATAGCTCCAGCATCTCGAATCCGGTGATTTTTGGCATCTGGATGTCAAGAAAGACCAGATCGGGCTTCAGCTCCTGGATGGCCAGTACCCCTTCGAACCCATTGCTGCACTCCCCGACTATTTCCAATCGGGAATCTTTGGCCAGGTAGCTTTTCAGCAAATCCCTGGCGAGTTGTTCGTCGTCGATGATCAGTACTTTTATTGTAGTCATATTTAATATCAGTCTATTGGTAATTCTTGTCTGTTTTTTTCGGAATTCTTGCCAATGACCGGATTCTTATTTGAGTCCTTTGTGATATCCTTACTGACCTTTGTGTTGAAATTTAATACTTTAACCACAAAGGGCACAAAGTACGGCACTAAGGTCGCAAAGATACATTGGCAGAATAGATATAATTTTCAATTGTCCATTTTCAATTGTCCATTGCTTTTTTGCTTCTCGCAGGGAAGGTAAATAGTCACCACAAATCTCCCATCCTCTTCCTTGATTTCCATCAGGTTGTTGCTGTTGTAAACCAGCCGCAGCCGCTCCTGCACGTTGCTCAGTCCGATACCCTCCCCTTTGACAGGAGCTGCCTCTTTATCGAAATTGTTGGTGAGGACCAGAATAGTATGATCTCCCTCTTTTCTGGCAACAAGCGAAATTTCTACCTGTTCGGATGCTTCGTAAACCCCGTATTTCACAGCATTTTCGAAAAGCGGTTGTAGTAAGAGCGTGGGAATCTGACAATCCAGACAATCCGGTTCGACCAGGAAGGAGTAGGCCATTTTGTCACCAAACCGAATTTTTTCAATCTGAAGATAGAGACGAATGTGGTTGATCTCCTCTTCGAGCGCGACCATTTCATTGTGTTGCTTTCGCAGCGAATAGCGCATAAAATCGGATAAGGCTATGACCATTTCATGTGCCTTCTCCGGATTGGTGAGGGTCAGTGAGGCAATAGAGTTGAGGCTGTTGAAGAGGAAATGCGGATTGATCTGGGATTTCAGGGCTCTTAATACTGCTTCCCTGACCTCCTGCTTTAACGCAACTTCGCGGTCAATCTTCTCCTTGTTTTTCCTGTAGAAAATGTAGAAATAGAACACCGTTGCCATCAGGATAAAGATAATGAACCCGATGAAAATCCTGTTGGGAAGATTGTTTTCCTGGTAAGTAAGGTATTCAGGGAAAGCAATTAAAGAACGTGTAATTAAAGCCGAACTATAGGCCCAGGCCAGTGAGAGGATAATGGATGCGGCCAGGTGGGTTGTGAGTAGTAGTGCAAAAGATTTATCGTCCGGACTGTTGTACTTTACCACAAACCAGATGGCCATACCAAAGGCCCCAAGCAAAAATCCGAACACGGCGCCATCAACAAGCGAAATCCCCACTGGGAGGATTTCGAAATAGAGGTTGAAACTAGCCTGGATGAGCCCCAATGTAACGGGAACTATCCAGTAAAAAACGAGGGAATACTTGTTGACGATACCGGCTTTCTCCATTATAGTTAAGGCATTGAGGTAATCTCACCGCCGCCAAAGATAGCAGCACCTTTGATGATAACTACTTTTGACTGATCGACCCTTGAAATTACTGAGTTGCCTCGCTTGTCTTCAAAACCACCGAAGATGGAAACGACCTCTGTTTTTACATTCCAGTTTTCGGGAACAATGATTTTAGTCCCACCAAAGATGGTGGCGACATCGATCACACATCCATCTACCGGCTTGCAATAGAGTAGGTTAATCTTTGATCCGCCGAAAATGGAGGTGATCTTTCCCCCTTTGAATTGTTCAGAGACCAAAGACATATTCCGACCGCCGAAAATGGCCGTTTCGTCAAGAACGTCGTTGTGGTCCGCTCCGGATCCAAAAGGGATGCCGGGCTTTCTGTTCCATTGAAAGATAAAGACGAGTCCGATGATGACCAGGATGACCGGCCAGAAACTGTGAAAGAAGTGGTCGGGCAGGTCAAAAATCCGCGGTAGCATGAAATAGGCGCCTATTCCTATCAGGATAAAACCTGCAGAAGCTGCTTTACGGCTAAGGTTGTAGATGCCAATGACGATCAGCAACATGGGCCAGCTGATCAGGATGTGGGCAAAGTCGTAAGATAGTAAATCGAGGTTTTCCAGGATCAGTAAAGCCCCGATGGCAACAAAAAGTACCCCAAGGAATACCCTTGAATCGGAACCATGGCGCCTTCTTTCTCTTCCGCTGTAAACACTGCGGTCGTTGGGATCATTCACAATATTCATAATTTTTTGTTTTGGTGAGACCATGTTAATTGTGACCCAAAGGTATTCTGACAGCCTATAAACCTGAAGGGGTAATCGGCCAAATCAGGAGAATTATCGGTGAATGGAGAAATCCATCCTTTATTGTCGTCCGGAGTGGGTAATCATTCTTAACAATTCTGAGTTAAACTTGCCGGCTTTTAAAAGTTTTTCCATCGTAACATGGATACGGTACCGCCAATAATGCAATGCAACGGCCGGAATATTGATTCTCTCGGCTTCAAAATCCTTGCGTCGGAGCTCCTCGTCCATGGCCAGCAAATCCTGTATGGGAAAGATGGTCCACATGGCCGGCGACCATAAATGTTGTTGCAGGATATCCTTGGCAAGCCAAGGTTCCATTACCTTGTTGAATGCGGCATGGTTTCCCATGATGGTCCGGAAATACCGCTCACTTTTGCGTGGATCTTCTTCCCACCATCCCCTTAGTGTAGAGGTGTCGTGGGTGGAAGTAGTACTTACCGACAGATAGGGGGCATCAGAAGGTCGCAGGAACTCGATCTTTGGATCTTTTGGCATCCGCTGTACCTCCAGGCTAAGGATTCCCAGTTCATTCATGACTCCCGGGACACAAGACGGAATCATGCCCAGGTCCTCACCGCAAACGAGCATATCGGAGGCTTCAAGGATCGAGGGTAAAATTTTTATTGCCTGTTCCTTCCAGAATTCATCGTGTCGATTGTAAAAAAATTCGATGTAGAGTTCATCCAGCAGGTACCTGGTGTTGTCGCTGAGGTTCATGTAGGAATTGGTGTCGTGAAACGCAATTCTTGGATGAAAATGGGCAGGATGTGATGGATCGCGGACAAAGAGTACCTCACCAATCAAAGCACAGAGTCCATCTCGGATCCTGCTCTCTTTTCCGCTTAATTTATCCTCACTTTTGTTGGATTCAAAATATTCCCAAACCTGCCTTTGGGTAGAAAAGTTCGGTTTGAGGTTAAATTTTCCGGGTTCATATTCCGATAGAAAACTGTTCTTTACCTCTTCGGTAAACTCACCGAAAAGACCGCGTAAAAAGTAGTCTCGGATGTATGGTCTGGTGAAGCGTTCCTCGTTAAAATTAATTCCCCGGTCGATAATCTCATCCCTGGAATAGGGTAGGGCCGGATTGAAATGCCCCATCGTCCCAAAAACCTGGGTGACAGGAATCTCCCAAATCCGGAAAAAACCAACTATGTGGTCGATCCGGAAGGCATCGAAATAGCGGGACATTTGTTTCAGCCTGCTTTTCCACCATTTGTAACCATCTTTGGCCATCACCTCCCAGTTGTAAGTTGGAAATCCCCAGTTCTGGCCTTGGTCGGCAAACTCATCAGGCGGTGCGCCTGCCTGCTGTTCAAGGTTGAAAAGGTCGGGATGTGTCCATGCTTCAACGCTGTTTGGACTAATGCCTATCGGAATATCACCTTTCAGCACAATAGAATTTCCTCGTGCATAGGCAACTGATTCGCCCAATTGTTTGTGGGCGTGGAATTGAATGAAATAATGAACGGAAATGTCGGGATAGGATCTGTTTTTTGGTGAAACGAGTTCCTGAATTTCCTCTTTGTTAAACTTTTGATACGCTTTCCATTTTCTGAAATTGGCTGTTTTGTTTTGGTCCCTCAGATAACAAAAGGCAGCATAAGGAACCAACCATTCTTTGTTTTCCTCGAAAAATTCATGATAGGCTGGATTTTTCAGGAATGAATCCATCTGTTGGTCGAAAATTAGTTTGAAAAATTTCGATTTCACTTTATGGACTTCCTCATAATGAACTGATCCCTGTGCATTGAACCCGGCAAGGGTCTGAATAAAACCCACCATTAAAGCTTCATCATCGAGTACCCCGATTTTTGTAATGTTGATGAAAACCGGATGGAGCGCCATCACTGAGATGGATTTGTAAGGATAAGAGTCGACCCAGCTGTGTGTAGAGACCGTCTCATTCAAGGGTAAAAGTTGGATCAGTTTAAGGCCACACATTTTGGACCAATCAACCAGCTTGCAGAGATCCGTAAATTCGCCGATACCACCGCTGTGCTCAGTGCGGAGTGAGAACAACGGAACTGCAACTCCGGCACCTTTCCATCGACCACTGTTTTGACGGAATTTTTCGTCGGTATGAACTTTCATGGAATTGGCAGATTGGCATACGAAATCCCTGATGACCCGGTTATTTCCCTCTTCCCATTCGATGACCCGCTTGTTGGTCGGATCGAAGACAACATATTTGTAATGCATTGGAAAGTTGAGTTTCGAAGCATCAAGATCGACTTTCCACAAGGGGGCCTGGCTGTCGTCCATAACTACTGCTTCCAACTCCTTCCATGCTCCAAGTGCTGTTTCTGCTCCCAATACACCAAGCTTGTATTCCGGAGGGATGGCGGGAGTATGAAGCTGGAGGCGCAGTGTCCGCAGTGGAGGTTTTTTGGTCTGGGTTTTAAAAATGTTGGCTCTTTTCAATAGTACATTCTGGAAGGCTGCCGAATAAAGCACTTTGTCGGGATCACTGTTGCTACGCCAGAAATCGCGTAATCGAATCTCATCAACCTCCTTGTTTATTGCGATTTTCCGGTTGGGACCCCATTCCCAGAGGAAAACACCCGGACTTTTTTGAAGAAAATATTTGTATTCCAGAAAATTGGATTCAGTTTCAATGAAACATTGCCATTCCCCGGGATATTGATTTTTTAGTGGAACCGCCTTTTGAGGGTCCCACTCACCAAATTGGGTTGTTGAGCCAGAAATAAACAGTGCTTCTCCCCAAGTCGTCTGGTAATCAATTTTAAAAGAAAGTTTCATTTTTCTCCTCCTTCCCTATTGTTTGGTTGGTTTTTGTGCTACAACCTCAAAATTACAAATCTGCTGTCTAATATTGATGAATTCCGCAGTAAATATTCATCAATAGAACCCTTTATCCAATTTTTGCGTATGATTCAGTAAATAAAATATTTATAGATTGATAAGAATCTTCCGATGAATACAGATTTTACATCTACCCCTTTGCCAAAGTTGATACGGTCAATTGCCCTTCCTTCTAGTATTGGATTGATATTTAATACTTTATTTAATGTAATTGATACTTATTACGGAGGATTGGTCTCCACTACAGCACTGGCAGCTTTGTCACTCTCCTTTCCTGTATTTTTTATTGTTCTTTCGGTAGGAATGGGAATGGGTACCGGCGCAACTGCCCTGATATCCTCTTCTTTGGGTGCAGGAGAGAAAAAGAAGGCTGGAATATTTGCAGCGCAGGCAATTTCCTTGTCCGTTTTTAATTCGCTATTGCTCACTGTTATTGGGATGATATTTGCGCCTCACCTGCTAAAGTTACTAGGGGCCAAAGATGAATACCTTGGTGTTGCCGTTGCCTACATGAACATCATCTTATCAGGGACGCTCTTTTTCTTGCTAAACAGCATACTGAATGCAACACTTACTTCCAGGGGAGACACCAAAACCTACCGGAATTTTCTGGTTGCAGGATTTTTTCTAAATGTTGTGATGGATCCATGGTTTATGTACGGAGGGTTTGGAATTCCTGCCATGGGTGTTGGAGGGATTGGGTTCTCTACTGTTATCATTCAGATAATGGGCTCGGGATACCTGATTTACAGGATCAAAAAGAGAAAAATCATGGAAGGGATTAGTTTGAAGGAATTTATTCCCCAAAAGAGACCGATGTTGGATCTTTTCAAACAGGGCTTTCCGGCCAGTCTAAATATGATGACTGTCGCGATTGGAATATTTGTGATCACCTATTTTGCAGGTAAATTTGGGAAGGAAGCAGTTGCCGCTTATGGAATCGCCACCAGGATTGAACAGTTGGCGCTGTTGCCAACCATTGGATTAAACATTGCAGCCCTAACGATTGCCGCGCAGAATTTTGGTGCTGGGCTCTCCGGAAGGGTGATGGATTCATGGAAATTGAACATCATCTATGGCTTATTGGTCATTTTGGTCGGGATCACAGGTGTTGCCTTCTTTTCCGAACCACTGATGAAAATTTTTACCTCTGACCCGAATGTCATTTCGATCGGTGTAGAATATCTCCATGTTGCGGTTCTTTTCTTCTGTGCATACATTTTCCTGAACATTTCAGTGTCAACGTTACAGGGGATTAAAAAACCGATGTATGCCATATTTGTAGGGACTTACCGGCAATTTTTAGTTCCACTGCCCCTTTTCCTGTTGCTTTCCATTCATCTGGGCTGGGGAACGAAAGGAATCTGGTGGGGAATCTTCTTTGCCAATTGGAGTGCGGCTATTTTTACTTTTTTTTATACCCGGCGCAGACTTCGAAAATTGAAGAGTGCCTAAAGTATTTAAAGTGCCTAAAATGCCTAGAGTACTTCGCTTCTGTCATGATTTGTTCAAATACTGGGAGTCCCCAACTTTAGGCACTCTAGGCACTTTAAATGCTCTAGGCACTCTTATTTCTTGGAATTGTCCTTCAACGAAACCGTCCTGTTGAACACCATTTTATCCGCAGTGGAGTCGTGATCCACATTGAAATAACCCAATCTTTCGAATTGAAAGTTGGTTAACGGAGTTGCATTTTCAACGAATGGCTCAACAAAGCAATTATTGAGTGTTTTCAAAGATTCCGGATTTAGGAACTCCAGAAAATCTTTGTCTTTGTGTCCGTCTGGATCAGGATCTGTAAACAAGCGGTCATAGAGCCTTACTTCACAAGTTTTTGCCCGTGAGGCTGCAACCCAATGGAGGGTTGCCTTTACTTTGCGCCCGTCGGGGGCATTGCCGCCTTTGGTCTCGGGATCGTAGGTGCAACGCAATTCAACAACATTCCCGGAAGGGTCTTTGATTACCTCATTGCATTTGATATAATAGGCATAGCGTAAACGAACTTCTTTGCCCGGGGCAAGACGGTAGAATTTTGAGGAGGGTTCTTCCATAAAATCTTCCCGCTCGATGTAAATCTCCCTGGAGAAGGGTACTTTTCGTTTTCCCATGCTTTCATCTTCGGGATTATTGACGGCATCGACCTCTTCAACTTCACCCTCGGGATAATTGGTCAGGACAATTTTTAGCGGATCAGTAACGCACATCACACGCTGCGCCCGTCTGTTCAGATCTTCCCGAATACAAAACTCCAGCAATGCCACATCCGTTACACCATCTACCTTCGTAATTCCAACCAAATCGGCAAAATTGCGGATGGATTCCGGGGTATATCCTCTTCGACGGAGGCCACAGATG
>Ga0172379_10000899_pt1 | contig 66794 bp, 63 predicted proteins | sample GrowelOW334metaG_FD_119756 | JGI IMG/M metagenome (GOLD analysis project Ga0172379, IMG submission 119756) | Groundwater microbial communities from an aquifer near a municipal landfill in Southern Ontario, Canada - Groundwater well OW334 metaG | ecosystem: Environmental > Aquatic > Deep... | reverse complement strand
CCCAATTCATAATTCTTACTTCTAGATTCATAATTCTAATATTCAATACCCCTGCCACCAGTCTTTTCGTGCACGGGGATCCATAAGTTGTCCCGTATCCCGAATTCCAACTTTCAATTCTGATCCCTGCATGGTACCAATTTTTTGCTGTCTAAGCGGTACCGGTAAATATCCCCGTCCTACCGGATGAGCAACTCCCGCTGGATTACTTTGGTCATAGAGAGCTTGGAGATTCGGATCGACGCAGACGCCCTCTAAATAAACAATATATCCGGAAATAATATCGTCTTCCCCAGTATATCTGAGGGTTAGATACGGAGTATGAGCGTAGACAACGAAAGCCTGACCGCCATTTGCCGCTGGATAATGATCGGAATTGGGAGGCCGGACAACTGATCCGAGGGTCGTTTGGAGGCCGATGAGCGTTATCGGATAAGGACTTCCATCGGTCCTTACTTTATAGACATTTGATACGATAGGAAGTCCCTGGTTTAAAATGGTTGCGAATTGGGGAGGCAATACGTTATCAATATCACCGCTATAATCCACGAGTCCTTTTGTCTGATTCGATACGGAATCATACCCGTTTACCAGACGTATATCATTGCGATCCGTATCCGCAAGCGTACATTGAACCGTTTCGGTATGACAGATGATAATTTCGCTTCGGTAGGTTTCTGTTGATGTGGTGGGGCATGACGCAATCGTGGTTGGTGTAGGACTGGAGGGTGTGGACGTTGGAATAGGAGTAATGGAGGCGGGAGGAGAAGTCGGAATGGGTGTTGCTGTGGGATTGGGTGCGTTTGTAGGAGAAATATATGGTGAGGGGATAGCGGTTGGTGTTACGGGGCTGGTGGGTGAAGGTACGAAAAATCCTTCGGTAGTATTTCTTCTCCATACTTCAAAGTCAAACAAGTCAACAAACGACGAGCCGTAGTTTCCTTCCTTACATGCATAGTTGGCGTTGACATCCACCGGTTCGGGATTCGGAAATGTACCAAACTGGCGTGTCCAAAGGGTAAAATCATATTCTTTGATTGAACCGCCGCAATCTCCGTCCCCTTGGTTTTTGGTCGGGCAACTGGACAGACTGGGGCAATAGGGAGGGAAATGGTCGGGAGTAGGATACGCTTGGGCAATTACAGCAGGTTCTGCTGAAATCGTTGACAACGGTTGGGAGGTAAAATCTTTACCAAAAACCGGAGTAACCAGCAATAATAAAGCCATCATGAATCGGTCCATAAGATTTATTTCATCGTACCTGTTAAATAAGATGGAGTCAATTGTTATTGAGTCTATTTTAGAGTATACTAATGATCCCCCTATGAAGGAAGAACCATTCTAAGGGAATGATTTTATGGAGAGTCGTCGACTCAAAAGCATTAGTCATTTAGGGAGATGAATCCAGTTTAGAAAAGACGGTTATTGAGTAACTAATCTATGGCACCCGTACGTACACCGAGTAAAAACGGCAATTCGAAAAAGGCTAAAAAAATATTCCAATTCCGCATCAATCTGACTCCGCGGAATATCTTTTTGTGGCTGATTGGCGGTTCGATTCTCCTCATGATCGTTTTAAGTACGCGGGATGTATCCAAGCTTTTTCCGGAAAAATCCATTTCAAATCTACTGAGCGATATCAAAGCCGGTGATGTAAAAAAAGTAGAGGTGGCGGATGACAAGCTTATAGCAACCTATAAAGACGATAAAATCTATTCGTCCCACAAAGAAGCATCGGAAGCGTTCATCAAAACCCTTACCGATTCCGGGATCGATCCCAAATCCGTCGATATTGTTATAAAAGATACCTCAGGGGGAGCTATCTGGATCAATATTTTGTCAAATGTTTTACCCCTTCTACTGATGGTAGGATTTTTCCTATTCATAATCCGTCAGGCCAGGGGAGCCCAAGATTCGATTTTTTCCTTCGGCCAATCCCGAGCAAAACTTTTCTCCAAGGATACGCCCAAAGTGACTTTCGCAAACGTAGCCGGAGTGGATGAGGCAAAACGCGAACTTTCGGAAATTGTGGATTTCCTGAAGAACCCCCAAAAATACCGGTTGTTAGGAGCACGTACGCCCAAAGGAGTATTGCTTGTGGGTCCCAGCGGTACCGGTAAGACGCTACTTGCCCGGGCTCTTGCAGGTGAGGCGAATGTACCTTTCTTTTCCATGGCAGGAAGCGAATTCATGGAGATGCTGGTTGGCGTCGGAGCCAGTCGGGTTCGTGATCTTTTTAACACGGCAAAGAAAAGCAGTCCTGCAATTATTTTCATCGATGAGATTGATGCAATCGGTAGAGTCCGTTCTGTCGGCACGATGGGAGGACACGATGAGCGTGAACAAACGCTAAACCAAATTCTGGTCGAGATGGACGGATTTACCCAAAGTGAAAATGTCATCGTCGTGGCTGCAACGAACCGGGGAGATTTACTGGATCCGGCGCTTCTTCGACCCGGCCGGTTTGATCGGAGAGTAATGATTGATCTTCCGGATATGGAAGGCCGTAAAGCCATTCTTATTATCCATCAAAAGGGAAAACCAATTGCCAAGGATGTCGATTGGGATCGGGTGTCGAAGCGTACCGTAGGGTTTTCCGGAGCAGATTTGGAGAATATGTTGAACGAAGCGGCCATTCTGGCTGCGCGGAAAAATAAGACAGTGATCAGCGTTGAGGATATAGAAGAAGCGGCAACCAAGGTAAAATTGGGTCCGGAAAAGAAGCGTCTCCAAAGCGATCTTGATCGGAAGATGACGGCGTATCACGAAGCAGGTCATGCGGTCGTAACCCATATGCAGGTCAATATGGATCCGGTTCATAGAATTTCAATTGTTTCCCGGGGAATGGCTCTTGGATTTACGATGATTCCGCCCAGCAAAGACCGGGTTCATGAAACCAGAACCCGGCTTCTGGAGACCATTGCAACTATGCTTGGGGGACGGGCTGCAGAAGAGTTGGTATTTAAGGAAATGACAACAGGAGCGTCCAACGATATCGACAAAGCAACCTCAATTGCGCGCAATATGGTTATAGAGTTCGGGATGTCAAATCTCGGACCGATTAATTACGGACCGACCATGGATGTTATGGAATGGGGCGGAAAATATATGAATGAAGCCCAGATTTCACCTCAGATGCAGAGTAAAATTGACGATGAGGTGAAGTCGATTATTGATGAATGCTATAAAATTGCCATGGGAATTCTCAAGAAAAACCGGGTTAAACTGGATAAGGTTGCGGAAGCACTTGTGAAGAAAGAGACAATTGAAGGAGAAGAGTTTGAAAAACTGATGGATGGAGTGAAAAAGTATTCCGCTAGATTTAATGCGTAAGAATTCCTCTTAAACTTTTTTTCTCTACCGCCCGAATTTTTGTGTGCCCCCGGCCTCGTGCCACCCATGGGTATATTGTGTTAAAAAGGTTTTTAAATGACTTCTGTGCTACAATTTCCCCATGCTGAAGCTGGTTATTATCGACGGTAACGCAATTTTGCACCGGGCGTTTCACGCGCTTCCTCCGCTGACAACCACAGACGGAAAACTTGTGAACGCCGTGTTTGGTTTTACCTCGATGCTCATCCGTGTCGTTCATGACCTTCGGCCCACCCATCTTATTGTTACGTTTGATAGGCCCAAGCCGACATTCCGGAAACAGCTGTTTGTCGGATACCAGGCGAAGCGTCCGAAGATGAAAGATGAATTATCCGGTCAGATAGGCCTTGTACATGAGTTAGTCACAATGATGGGTATTCCCATTTTTGAAATGGACGGATATGAGGCGGATGATGTGATAGGAACGCTTGCGGAGAAAATAAAAACTCAATCCGAAAGCGATCATGCGTTTGAAACCATTATCGTCACCGGAGACCGGGATTTGCTTCAGTTGGTTGATACCCATACAAAAGTATATATGCCGGTGAAGGGAATCAGTGAATCAAAGTTGTTCAGCGAGAAGGAAGTGAAGGAAAAATTCGGGATCTCGCCGGCTCAAATGGTTGATTACAAATCTTTGGTGGGTGATCAGTCAGATAATTATCCGGGAGTAGCCGGAATAGGACCAAAAACTGCGAGAGATTTACTTGCGAAATTTAACACGTTGGAACATCTGTATACTCATTTGGGGGATGTTGAAAGCCAGCGTATCCGCATGGTTCTGGCGGAAAATGCAGAATCAGCGGGAATGGCGAAGAAACTCGCAACCATCGTTCGGGATGTACCCATTGAAGTGGATTTCAAAAAATGTAAACTTAAAACATTTGATAAGCCAAACGTCAGGGCGAAACTCGAAGAATTAAGTTTTCGAAGTTTAATACCGAGGTTGGGAATGGATGACACAAAAATAACACATAACAGGAAACAAATAACAGATAACAAAAAACCGAGTTCAATAAAGTCAGACACTGAGCAGATCAGATTATTTTAGGTGTTACTTGTTATTTGAACTATGAAAGTCGCATTAGTTCATGACTATATTAAAGAATACGGCGGAGCCGAACGGGTTCTAGAGGCTTTTCATGACTTATGGCCGGAAGCTCCTGTCTACACGACCGTTTATCTGCCGGAATTTTTGGGTCCGCACCGGAAGCGGTTTGACGGATGGGATATCCGAACCAGTAAATTACAGCACGTGTGGGGCGCGGGAAAACTGATCAGTCCTTTTCGGGTTTTAAGTCCGTGGTATTTTGATAATATCGATTTCCGTGGATACGATCTCATTATTACATCCGCAACCGGTGCCTATTTCCCCAATCTTATCCTTCGTCAGCCCGAAGGGTTTCATATCTGTTATTGTCATACGCCTCCGCGATATTTGTACGGATATCCGACTGCCCGGAATTGGTCTAAAAACAGTTTGGGCAAAGGGCTTGCGCTTCTCATTAATCATGAGCTTCGGAAATGGGATTATGTTTCGTATCAACGGCCGGATGCAATTATTGCCAATTCCCATGAAGTTCAAAAAAGAATAGAAAAATTTTATCGTAGAGACGCTACTGTAATTTATCCGCCGGTTGATTTGATTGATAGAATGAATTCCAAATCATCCCGTAAAACTCAAAAGTTATCCGCAAAAACAGGTGTTAACGATTATTTTATTACCGGTGGAAGACTTGCGCGTTCTAAGCACATAGATCTTATTATCGAAGTCTGCAACAAAATGAAACTGCCTCTGAAGATATTTGGAAGATCGTTTGCCGGTTATGGGGAAGAACTTCAACGGATTGCCGGACCTACGGTTGAATTTATGGGCGAAGTGGGGGATCAGAAACTTATAGAACTGTACCGGGGTGCAAAAGCACTGCTTTACGCATCCGAGTATGAAGATTTTGGAATTATTCCGGTCGAGGCCCAAGGGTGTGGTATTCCTGTTATCGGGCCCTATCAGGGAGGGGTGAAAGAGACGATGATAGCAGATAAAACAGGGGTATTTTTCCACCGATTTGAAGTCGGGAGTATCGTCATGGCATTGAATAAATTCAATACGCTGAAGATAAAGCCGGAAGATTGTATGGCAAATGCCAGGAGGTTTAGTAACGAGAGGTTTAAAAAAGAAATTAAGAACTTCGTTTCCTCGAAACTGCGTTCCCAAATTCACTGATTAATTTTTTAAAAGTATAAGAGAGGGCCAGGGGGATTGATAAGTATGTTGCTATGATGCAACGGTGTATCAAGGCTGTGGCCCTCTCTTTGCACTTAACTTCGTTGAAAGCTATGTTTTATTATGCAGTAAGAGGGATGAATGTCTGGGTTGCGACTTCGACAAGTCCCTTATCGGTGATGCGGTATCCCGGGAATGCGGGAAGTGCAAGTGCGATCACGTTGATGGGAAAAACCGGCGGTAAACCCAATTGCGGCATCACTTCTGCCAGTTTTTGAATTTGTGCGGCTGACTTTTGAACAGGTAATGGACTCATGAGTCCTGCGATTGGCAACGGTAATGATGCAAGTACAGCGCCGTTCAAAACAGCCGTTACTCCACCTCCTAAACGTTTGAGTTCCAGCGCGGCCAACAACATATCTGTTATATTCTTTCCGATGATTGCCATGTTGTGGCTATCGTGACTGACAGTGGATGCGATTGCTCCCTGTTCAATCGGATATCCGGAAAGAACAGCCAAAGACGGTGAAGTTCCTTGACCATGTCGCGGTACGATGGATGCAATTGATATACCTTCTGGCAATGTACCGTCTGATGGTAAGTCGACGACGGTTAATTCTGTAATAAATTGCCGCATATCGATTGCGTGAACATGGGTGAGTCCATATGGAAGCGCGAAGCTCTCTACGGTGAGTGACGGAATCCGTACCGTGTCTTCAAGAAGCGGCGGAACCGGTTCACCGAACGGGATAACCCATTCATGATTATTAACAACGAGTTGACCATCCACGATGACATACCGAACGTCCACATTTTCCAGATGATCAACAAGAACGATATCAGCCAGCCAACCGGGTGCGATTGCACCGAGACTGCTAATTCCATAATGTTGCGCCACATTGATGGTAGCCATCTGATAGACAACGAGTGGATTTACTCCGCATGCAATCAGCGCTCGCATGCCCCGGTCCAGATGACCGTAGGAAAGAAGGTCATGTGGCATGATGTCATCGGTGCAGAAACCGAAAAGCCGATGATCTGAGACATGTCCGATGGCTTGAGTGATTGCCGGTGTCGTATCCCGAAACGTTGAATATCTGGCGTAGACCATCATGCCAGCTTGAACCTTTTGAAGCATTTCTTCAGCGTCCAATGACTCATGGTCTGATGATCGAGGTCCAGTTGCGGCTAGATAAGCCTGAAGATCTGATCCCATCAGTCCTGGAGCATGTCCTTCGATCGGTACGCCGCGTTCATGACCGGCTTCTACGATCGGAGTGATATCTCCGGTTTGATGGATAATCTGTACGTAATTCATTGCTTCGGCTATAGCAACGACTCGATCTAATCCTAGGAGCTGACGCATTTCCAATGCGTGAAATTCAGCTCCGGCAGATTCTACACTCGGTACGGCGGGGACACATGATGGTGCCGTAATGAAATATCGAAGTGGAAGACCACGGCTTGCCGCGATCATGTATTCTACACCTCGTATTCCCATCACATTGCCAATTTCATGAGGATCCGTAAACACCGTAGTAGTGCCGCGTGGGACGATAATTTGTGCCCAATGTGCGGGTGTGCACATTGAAGATTCGTTGTGAACGTGTCCATCCACGAATCCAGGCGCAGCGAACATACCGGTGCCGTCGATAATCTGATCTCCATATGTTGATGAATTTGCCGGACTGACAGATGCGACGCGATTACCATGGATGCTAATGTCTACCGGTCCGTCCAGAGTTCCTGTGAGTACGTTGACGAGTGTCACGTTTTTGATGACAATATGAGGTCTTTCATCTCCACGAGCCACGGCAACTAGTTTATTTCTGGTAGTCATTTTTCACCTATTGTGGTAGAACATCAGGGTGAGTGAAAAACACTGCGCCAAGAATGTTCTGTTGGAAAACTAAAACATAAATGACCAGTGCCACTACCCAAAAGAGAACGAACCATTTTTCGAAAGACGGGATTACGAGATCGCGGCTATAAGTACGAGTTGGATACAATCCAAATGCCCGTACATCTGCTGCTAACGCACTTTGATCACCGCGCCGCATCGAATTTGCGATAAGCGGAACCAGAAAATGACCAAAGCGCTTAATCCAGTTTGAAACGCCGCCTCCTTTTACGGCAATTCCTCTAACAAACTGGGCATCCATAATGGTTTGGGCGTCATGTTGTAGTAGCGGGATGAACCGCAAAGCAGTAAATAGCCCGTACGCAATTTTGTATGGAAGACCCATTCTAACGACAGCGAGAAAGATATCCCGCGGATCTGTCGTTTTTGCGATAACCATTGAACTAGCGACAATTCCCAGAATCCGTAGGCCGATCGCAAGTCCCATCATGAATCCTTCATAGGATGGCGCGATGAAGCCGATCTGGAAAATCTTAGTACCTCCTTTATAGAAGAGTGATTGAAAGACCAGGATGGAAATAGATGCGATTCCGACAAGCATCGTCGTCTTCATTAATTTCCTGATCGGAAGTCCCGCTCCCCATTTGGCTAAGACAAATATTACGACACCCAACACAAAGACGTGTAGGGGATCGAACATCATAAATAGCCATAGGAGGACGATTACACCCCAAAGAAACTTTCCAATGGGGCTTATACGATGCAGAAGACTGTCTCCGTGTTCATAGTCAAGTAGTTGCATGGTTGCCTCCAGATAACTGGAATTCTTCCACCGTAATAGGTAGCGGTGAGTGATTTGGCCACAGCGTCTGCGCTAAACGAGATGCAGGTGGAGCTTCAAGCATAGTGCTTTGAAGTACCGGTTGGTTAGCGAAGAGAGTCCGTGGAGTATCATCAAAAACAATATTACCTTCTGAGCCGATAACTACGACGCGTTGACAGTATTGTGCGATCTGCTCCATATCGTGTGAGACTTGGATGACGGTCATCCCTTCTTCTACGAGTTTTTGAAGGATTGTCATCAATTTGGTGGTTAGTCTTGCATCAAGGCCTGTGGTTGGTTCATCCAGAATGAGGATCTTGGGTTGCAAGACGAGCATAGTAGCCACACTCAAAAACCGTTTTTGTCCCATCGACAGATCATAGGGTATAGTATCTTTGATACCCTGAAGCCCAAACAGTTCGAGTACCGATGTCACTCTTTGGTTTATCATTTCCTCCGAATATTTCAATTGTTTGAGGCCGAATGCCAGTTCATTCCATACACTGGTAGGGTCCACAAACTGGTGGTCGGGACTTTGAAAAACATATCCGACGGTTCCTGGACGAAGATCGCGAACGTTAATACCATCAACTAGTATGCTTCCGCTTTGAGGCTCACGTAGTCCTGCGAGTAGGTTCATGAGAGTTGTTTTTCCGCTCCCATTTTGTCCCACAACCGCCAGGAATTGGCCCTTTTGTATAGTAAGCGAAATGTCTCTGAGGACTTTTTTTCCTGGGGTATAGCCGAATGATACGTGATTAAGTGCTGCGATGGAGATCACAGGGGTTTTTGGTTCAACTGCAATGTGGGGAGCTGCAAGATTTTTTGTTTCTAATAACGCAGCCATATCAGAAACCGTACGCGGTAACCATCCTCTTGATCCATTTTGAGAGAAGTGATATTCCGTAAACAGTCGCGCCATCTCAGGTACGAAAAGTCCCAACTCCTGAAGCTCTTTAACGTACTGTCCGATTACCTCTTCCGGTTTGCCATCCAATACCACTTTTCCTTGATCTATAACAATGATGCGGGTGGCATATGGAAGCAGACCGTCGACTTTATTGGAAGAGATTATGACTGATTCGACTGATCCATCTCGTAACAGTTCTTGGGTTACTTTCATGACCTCATGGGTTCCCATGGGATCAAGATTGGTAGTTGGTCCGTCCAAACAGAGAAGACGCGGTTTCATAGCAAGTCCAGCTGCAATGACAATTCGTTGTTTCTGGCCGCCGGACAATGCGTATACAAATGCGTTTCGGATCTCTGTAAGACGGCAACGGTCTAAAGCCCACTCAAGACGGGTGTTTACCTCCTCGCGAGGTAAAAGCAGGTTTTCCGGGCCGAATCGAATTTCATCCTCAACGGTGAGAGATACCAACTGCGATTCAGGGTCTTGAAGAACCAATCCAACGACGCCTCTTTTTGCTTGGGGTGTTCGTATAATATCGGTTCCTTCGATGAGGACATTTCCTTTAATTCGACCTCCGACGGAGTAAGGTAGAAGTCCTGCAATGACTTGAAGAAGAGTAGTTTTGCTCGAACCACTCGCGCCCATCAGTAGGACAAACTCACCGGGACCGATCTCAAACGATATATCATCAAGAGATGGAGTAGTCGATTGAGGATAGTAATAGGTGAGGTGTTGTAAGCAAAGAAGCGGTGTCATTGGTTTACCTCCGAACATATAAACCGGATCGTGCTGAATTTTTGGTCGTTTCAACACGACCCGGTTATAACAAACGCATGAGATGCGTTTTATGCTGTTTCCACCTTAACTTCTGTGGATGGTTTGACGCCGACGGCATTCAGAAGGGCGATTACGATACTTGCGATCACGCCGGACAGAATACCACCAGCGAACGTCACGCCCAGGTAAAGTACGAAAGCTCCAAACTCCTGTTGTGCGAATCCAAAGTAAAGCCAGCCGTACCAGAGGCCTATCAAGCTGGTTACGAAGCCGCTCAAGATGGCGATCCACAAGTTGTGTCTGCGATATTTGAAGATGCCGCCATATACGATATCCGGTCCGAGGCCTTCCATAAAGTTGAACAGAAGAACCGGCAGGCCGAAGGGGTTCCCCACGAGAATCTCGATCACACCGCCGAGAACCATGGAGATTGTCCCGCAGAAGGGCTTACGTACCAGGTAACAGGCGAGGATTCCCCAAAGATAGAACATCCACGAAACGAAGAATCCTGAATATTGGCCAAGAATGCCTTCTCCGAGAAGCCGAATCTGTCCCCAGTAGCCTTTGATAATACCACCTACAGCGATAAGCACTGCCATCTTCATGATGTCTTTGGTGGTATAGGCTTCTGTGAATTTGGTGTAGCCCGCTTCAACGGCGATGTAATACAGAACGCGCACCGCCAAGAAGAAGGCGCCCGCCCAGATGACGGCGATTATGAGAGGCATCCATTCGAAATCTTTGATCATGTTTGACAACGCCAATGCATAGATGGCTGCAAGCACATCAAGCGGCCGTTTCGTAATGACCTTCCAGATAGCCGAAAACAAATTACCTAACATTGTCTCGTCTCCTTGGACAAGATTGTTCTAAACAGTTGGATACACAAATAGACGTCAGAACCCAAGAGATTTGAATGTCTCGAATTTCGTTCAATAGATACTCCTTTTCCGATCAAAATAATCCCACGAATGTTGTTCTACTTTCGTCTCCTGTAAGTTGGGATCATGCTTAACAGCAGCGGGATGGTTTCAAATCAATACCATTAAAACCATATTGCTGCTGTCGTCACGTCCCAACAAAAAATATATTTCTAGCTTTCAACTTGTTAAGGTGCATAAAAACTACGATTCCGGATCCGATAAACAGATGCAAATTACCTGCGTACGGAGCCGAGATCGTTCATAAAAAGTGTTGTCATAGAATAATGAGACGGACTAATTGTAAATTTGAAATTTTCAATTCGGCAAAAACTGCATAAAAAACCCTCAAAAATAGAGGGTAGATAAATCAAAAAAATCCTTTATGAAATAAAGGTTATGTGCCATTTGGATTTAAAGAATTTGTCTTTTGGCTTTTGAAAGACTATTGCACTGTAATTAACACCACAAAAAATCCCCTATGTGAGTAGGGGAATACAAAATTTATTACTTACTGATAAGTAATATAGGTTTGCCATCGAATAGAGAAATTTGACTTCGGCCAAGTCTATTGCGCTAGTACCTACACATTACACCGCGTCTTTCGTTCTGTCAACGGGATCATTATCGGCCTTTTTAGAATCTTCAACAATCGGTAATTGTTTGAGATAAATTAAATCTCCTTGATACTGGTCGCCCTGTCTGAAAAGAGCGATTTTGGCAATTACCTCAACTCCCAATTTACGCATAAGATTGCTGAATATTGACATCGTTGCTCCGGTGGATACGACATCGTCAACCAAAATAACCTTTTTCCCTTTAAGAAATTCCCGATCAGATCCGTTGACTACAAGTTTCCTTGCATGTTTTGGAGCATATCTCCAAGGTTCTTCAACCATCGGAGATGTCATATAACCCCTGATGCCTTTGCGAAGTAATACGTAGCGGTTCTGGTGAAATCTTTTTGCCATATGATGGACGAAGCTGACAATATGAGTTCCGGGGCCTACAAAACAATCGGGTATCAGATGTTTCTCACGAAGTTTTTTCTCCATCTCTTCCCCGGCTTTTTCCGTGAATTCCACATCTCCGAGAATGTTAAAATTCGCAATCCGTTTGGTACGGGAAATATACGTCAGGGGTAGTTTCCGTTTCAGTCCGAAAAAATCCAACTCGTAATAGTTCATATACTGATTAGCATCATTTTGCATAAAACGGAGTATTTAATCAATCACAAAAAAATCCTCCTGGGATGACGCAATTGTCAAAAGGAGGATTTTATGATTTATCCTTATAGGGTCGAATGATGGATTTTCAGAAGATTGAAGAATCGATCTCCTGAAAACACCATCACTCAACCAATTACCAAACACTTTTTCAAAAACACCTGAACTTTGTTCAGGAATAATTAATACATTTCATATCGCTATGAGACACGTTACACGTAAACGTTGCAGTTTTTATTATTGTCGATAGCTCTAAGAAATGCGTTTGTTAGTTATGGAGGAAGAATCCCCCATGGGATTCTTCCTTTCTAATGACCTCTGGGACAACGGTCATTATCTTTATTTCGGTGCTCCAGTGCTATCTGGGAGCTTATTCCATAAGTACATGCCGCCGACGGCAGCGAGTAAGCAACCAACAATAATCTTCAGACCGTCCACGCCAATGAGTGTGATTGGGTGACCTGGAAGAGCATTGCTGAATGCAATGACTAATCCGCCAATAAACGCACCTATTGCCGCCACAGTCACTACGATATTCATTGCCACTTTCATCGTGTTCATTTTTTTCTGTTCCTCCAAAAACTGATTGATTATATGAGAATGGGTCCCAGATTCCTTTTTACAAGAAATCCATCTCAAAGAGTAGAGACGATCTGTTTGAATACTTCGATAGGTCTTCAAACAGATCGTCTCTATATTAGTGTTTGGTTGTTAAGGTACTAAATTGAGATAATATCGAAAACAAATCTGCATGATAGACTTGCCTCGATTTAGATGACTATTATAGGTCTTAGTCTGGGTAGAATCAAATACAGCGTGGTGATGTATCGGGTATTAGGAGATTTTGCGCCTCATGTCAGCCTCAATCAGTTTTCTCAAATATACGGATTTTGGCGTTTTTTCCTTCCGGGATACGTCTTCCAGGTAAGCGGCGATTGCGGTTGTAATGAAAAATGTGAATCGGGTGTCTTCTGCGCCTTCCACATAATGAATAAATTCATCGATAATTTGAGGGAGTGTTTCGGGAGTGTAGTGCTCACAGACAAGATTTTCATTTTTATGGTGGGCAAGGAGAGTGGGCGGTTGATCTCCGGCATAGAGAAGAAGAAGCGGTTTTCCCCGGTGAAGCGCGAGCGATATTTCATATCCGACACTGATACTGGGATAGGATGCTTCTGCAATTACGAAATCACAGGTATTTATCCAGTGTTCCAATTTTTCGTGGAACTTAAGTCTCTCATTCCGTTCCTCGTCCTGTAATGCCTGTTCGGATGATTCGATAATGTGATCGGAAATTACTTCATGATGGCGGGCTTTCAGATACTCAATAATTTTCGTATAAAAGGGGAGGAATTTCTTTTTCCCGGCTATGGAAGCGGTAAAATAAACAAGCATATAGAATTTCTAATTAATCTAAACGGTGAAAGTAATTTTTAAATTTAAGCATTTTTTGAATTGTTTAAAGTACTTAGAAATTAGACCACGTAGAAATTTACCCTATTATACTTCTTTTTGCTATAATACCCGAAGTGGTAGACAAATCTAAACCTATTATTCTCTCTCTCGGCGGATCTCTCGTGATTCCAAACGGCGGTCCGGATGTCGATTTTCTAAACGCGTTCAATACATTCGTTCGGGCGAAAGTCATCGAAGGATGGAGATTTTTTATCGTCGTCGGAGGCGGATCCACCGCACGGCATTATATCGACGGCGCCAAGACAATTGGCGGTAAGATTTCCGATTGGGATTTGGATTGGTTAGGAATTCATACGACACGCTTAAACGCTCACCTCATTAAAACCATCTTCGAAGGAGTTGTCCACCCCCGGGTTATTCAAAATTACCAGAAAAAAATAGCAAATTTGAAAGAGCCTATTGTGGTTGCGGCAGGTTGGAAACCGGGATGGTCGACGGACTATGACGCTGTGACTCTCGCGCGGGATTATGATGCGGAAGTGCTTATCAATCTCTCAAATGTCGCTCAGGTATATGATAAAGATCCCCGGATGAACGAAGACGCCAAACCTCTTTCAAAAATCTCATGGGACGATTTTTCCGCAATGGTAGGAGACACATGGACTCCGGGGAAAAATGTTCCGTTTGATCCTATCGCATCCAAAGTCGCCAAAAAACTGGGGCTCAAAGTAGTCATTATGGATGGAGGAAATCTTCCGAACCTCGATAATTTCATGAAGGGGAATAAATTCGTGGGAACGGTGATTGGGTAAACGGAATGACACAATGCTACAATTAAATTGTATCGTTGGAAAATTGTAACATTCCATCTTTAACATCATGCGAATCCGTTCTCTGACTCTTACCAACTTCCGATCCTATAAATCTGCGTCGTTTAATTTCGATTCTTTTGAAACAATTCTAGTCGGGTCGAATGCTTCCGGAAAAACAAGTATTCTCGAAGGAATCGTGCTTCTTTCTACAGCCAAAGGATTCCGGTCAGACCATGATTATGAAATGATCGCGTTCGGGAGTGAAGTGGGAAGAGTGAGAGGAGAGATCGAGATTACCGATTATCCCATACACCCATTATCCGATAAGCCGATTAATACAGAAGACGTAGCGGAAAGACAAATATTGGAAATAGTTTTGACTCCGGGACTTGTGATGAATGTCCCGGCTCCGATGAAAAAATATACCGTGAACGGAGTTCCGAAACATATGGCGGATTTTGCCGGACAACTCCTCACCGTTCTTTTTTGGCCTGAAGATCTAGAACTTGTTAATGGGTCACCGTCACTTCGGCGTAAATATTTGGATCATGTGTTGATTCAATCGGACCGGGAGTACCGGAGAAATTTATTATCGTATGAGCGGGGAATACGTCAGCGGAACAGGTTGTTGGAAATGGTTAGGGATGAGGGTGCAAATCCCGCACAACTGCTTTTTTGGGATCAACTTCTGATCAAAAACGGAAATTATATTACCAAGAAAAGAGAAGAATATATATCGTATATCAATAATTACCAATTTCAAATTACCAATTACCCGTTAATGAATAATCAGATTACCTATGATAGAAGTATAATTTCAGAGGAGAGATTGTATCAGTATAAAAACGCGGAGGTTGCGTCGGGAACAACATTGGTTGGGCCTCATCGAGATGATATTAAATTCAAAATTAAAAATCACAAATTAGACATCAAAAGTAATGATGATTTTTTAGATCTTAAGTTGTTCGGAAGCAGAGGGGAGCAGCGGTTGGCAATTCTATGGGTTAAGCTTGCGGAATTGTCGTATCTCGAGAAGGTGACCGGAGACAATCCTATTCTTCTTTTGGACGATATTTTTTCTGAACTCGATCATGTTCATCAGGATCTAGTTTTTAAAATGATCGGTAATCATCAAACGATTCTCACAACCACTGATGAAAATTTACTGAAGCATAAAAAGCTGAAAAATAGCACGGTGATCCGACTACCGGGGTTGACTCCCTCAAGCTAAGTCCGTATGATGAGATCGGAAAAGATGAATTTCTAATTTACCTAATTTCTAATTGACCTAAATAAGAGTATTAAATTAGAATTGATTATAAATTTATTAGATTAATTAGAGTACTTAGAAATTAGATTAATTATCGCTATGGATCTTCATTCCGAAATAAAAAAACTAAATCTTCCCGACTCTGATTCTCATAAGGGGAAAAACGGAAAACTTATGGTAATCGGAGGATCACATTTTTTTCATGCAGCATCCCTATGGTCCCTCTTGATTGCGTCACGGCTCGTAGATCTGGTTCATTATTCCTCGGTTCCGGAAAATAATCGTATTGTAGCCCGTCACAAGGAAGAATTTCGTGACGGAATTGTCGTTCCGCGAATCGATATTGAGAAATATATTGAAGAAGACGACTGTGTGCTGATCGGACCGGGGATGAACCGGGATGATAACCCTAAAATTTCCGATTACCAAGTAACCATTTCCAATTTAGAGGAAATATCAAAAATTGAGAACGAAGGAGAGCAAACCTATCATCTGACAAAATATTTGCTTACGAAATATCCGAAAAAGAGATGGGTAATCGATGCAGGATCGTTACAAATGTTGGAACTTGAATGGATTCCTCCGAATGCCATCTTGACTCCTCATTTCCAGGAATTTGAAAGATTGGTTGCGAAAATAAAAAATCCCCGAATGAGAGATCGTTTCAGACCGCTCCTTCTTGAAGATCAAGCGAAATTATTTGCCCGGGAATTTCATTGCATCGTGATTCTGAAAGGGAAACAGGATTTTGTCGTATCCGATACTCAGTTTCAGGTAATCGAAGGCGGAAATGCCGGAATGACCAAAGGCGGGACCGGAGATGTACTGGCTGGTTTGGTGTCGGGACTTTACTGCAGTAATGATCCTTACTTGAGTGCGCTCGCCGCATCGTATATCAACAAAAAAGCCGGAGAAGATTTGTTTCAAACAGTCGGATACTGGTTTAACGCATCGGATCTCGCGAACCAGATTCCCAAAACGATGAAAAGTCTGTTAATTTAATAATCATGTTTACTCCGAAATACTCAATAACCAACGCCATATTAAAACATATCGGTACGATTGAGGCTTGCCGGGAAGTCATACTGAATGCTCCGATGCTGCCTGCTTACGAAAAGAAATTCCGGGAGGACGCCATCATCCGAATGGTTCATCACGGTACCCACATAGAGGGAAATGCCCTCAATTATACCGAGGCAGCAGAGGTGATTAAAGGTGCTCAGATAGAGGGTCGGGAACGGGATATTCAGGAGGTGATCAATTACAGGAACGTGATACGGTATCTGGATTATGTCGGGAAGGGTGAAGTGTCCAAGGGGAATATTACGGAGGAAATTTTGAAGAAGATTCACGCGTTGACGGTTGAGAAAATCCTTGTTTCTGACCAGTGCGGTAAATTCCGGAAAGTCCAAGTCGTCGTGAAAAATTCCCAGACAGGGGATATCACTTTTCGTCCGCCTCCGGCAATCGAAGTGCCGTTCCAGATCGAAGCCTTTTTGAAATGGCTAAATTCGGTTCACAAAGACGATCTTCACCCCGTACTCAAAGCGGGAATCGTCCATTACGAACTCGTCAGAATTCATCCGTTTGTCGACGGTAACGGTCGGATGGCACGTGCGGCAGCTACGCTTGTCCTTTTTCTTGAGGATTACGATATCAAAAAATTCTTCTCTCTTGAAGAATATTATGATAAGGATGCGTCTCATTATTACGAAGCGCTTAAATCCGCTTCGAGCGGAGATCTTGCACGATGGCTTGAATATTTTACCCAAGGTCTTGCCATAGAACTTACTCGAATAAAAGAAAAAATTCATCGGCTTTCGACGGACGTGAAACTTAAGGAAAAATTAGGAGGAAAACAGGTATTTTTGACAGATCGCCAGATTGCAATTATCGAATATATTGAACGCGTAGGGTATCTTCAAAACCAGAATTTCGAAGATTTATTTCCCAAGATTTCCGAGGATACGATTCTGCGGGATCTAAAAGATTTGACGGAGAAAAATCTCATCAAGAAGGAAGGGAAAACAAAAGCCGCCCGTTACATGCTGAAATAATCCAAACACTTAGCCATGAAAAAAATACTATTCTGGTTTATTATCGGATTCATTCTAATCCGCACGGCAGTATTTATTTTTCTGAATCAGCTGTCTTTTACCCGTCCGTTCTTTCCGGAATATTCATCCCGGCTCTATTCCCAATCCCAGTACGTTTTGGGAAACGGTTCCAAACGGGCGATCGGGGATGACGGTGTTTATTCGTATGCCGGATATTATTTAGTATTTCAAAAGGGAGACGTTTCCGCAGTTAATTTCGAACACCCTCCCTTGGGAAAATATCTGATCGGAGTTTCCATTGCTCTTTTTCATAACGAGAATGTTACCAATCTCTTTTACTATGCAGGAATTCTGATATTTACCTTCCTACTTGGTAAGATTGTTTTCCGAGACCAGCTTCTCGCGATGATTCCTGTTTTCTTTTTTTCTATGGATCCATTGGTAAATAATCATCTTACTCTCTCGCTTCTGGATTTACCGTTTACTCTATTTTTCCTTGCCGGGACCTATTTTTTTATCCGGGGTTTTACAAAAAATAAAATATGGTTTCTATCATTTTTCTTCTGGGGTATCGCATTTGCTACGAAATTCTTTCCGTTTTTTGTTGTCCTGTATTTATTTTTCTTTCTCTGTGTTTTTGTTCGTGCACGCCGCCATCTTATCGTTTTTGTCGGAGCTTCACTCCTGGTCCCGATTATCTATCTTATCGCCCATACGACATTTTTTTTCTATCATCCGTCTCTCATCGAATTTTTACGTCATAAAAAATGGATGATAGATTGGTGGATGGGATCGCCGATAATACGGGGAAATATCATCCGAAATATTTTTACGGGTTGGTATTATGACTCAGTGGATAATCTCGTCAGGAATGAATATTGGTCCATCCTGCTGCCGATTGTTACCGTGCTTGCCCTCTTCCGATTCCGTAAGGATCTGTATCGGAAAAACCGGGTAATACTCTTTCTGTATGGAGAAATGGGAATCTATATGGCGTATCTGATTTTATTCAATAACGGAATCCAGAAATACCTCATGCCGATCTATCCGCTCATGCTCATCCTGGCTCTGAGTACTATTCTCTTAATTATCCGTAGTATAATGAGTTCAAATAAGGTGAAAAGAACCAAAACCCTATGACATTCAAAGAATTGTCTGAATATTTTTCCAAACTGGAAGCGACCCCGCTCCGGAACCGGATGACGGAAATACTCTCAGAGCTTTTTAAGCACGCAGGAAAAGATGAGATCGGGAAATTATGTTACCTTCTCCAAGGTCGGGTAGCACCGCTTTATGAACCGCTTGAATTCGGAGTTGCCGACAAGATGATGATACGAGCAATTGCCAGCGGACTAAATATTCATACCGACGAGGTTTTGAAAGATTTTAAAAAATCAGGGGATTTAGGGAAAACAGCGGAGAGTATTAAAAGTCAGGTCTCAAGCGTAAAGCATAAAGATAATACGTTATCCATTAAAGACGTGTATGATCAACTGTACTCCGTTGCCTCTTCTTCGGGAGCAGGATCTCAGGAAGACAAAGTCCGGATACTTGCCGATTTGATTAAAACAGTTGATCCTTTGTCCGCCCGGTATATTGCCCGGATTCCCCTGGGAAAACTGAGATTGGGATTTTCGGACATGACGATTCTTGATGCCTTGTCGTGGTTGTTATCCGGAAACAAAGAGCATAAAGATGTAATTGAAACCGCGTACAACGTCCGGCCGGATCTGGGATATATCGCAAAGTCCATTAAGGAGAAGGGGATGGAAGGGATTAAACATGTGGTGCCGGTTATTGGTACGCCGATCCTGATGGCCCGGGCAAACCGTTTGTCATCGGCAAAAGAGATTTTGGAAAAAATCGGAAAATGCGCGGTGGAATACAAATATGACGGGTTGAGACTGCAGGTGCATTTTTCAAAAGTTAAGAATCAGGAATCAAGAATTAAGAATAAAGATAACCCCCAGAAAACGCTATTTGAAAAAACCCGGAATTATGAGATTCATATGTTTTCGAGAAATCTGGAAGATGTCACGGAGATGTTTCCGGATATCGAAGAAGCGGTAGTGAAACAGGTGAAAGCGCACTCCGCAATCATTGAAGGAGAAGTGGTCGCCTATAATCCCCATACCGGTGTTTTTGTTCCGTTCCAGGAGACCATGCAGAGAAAGCGAAAGTATGATATTTCTGCAAAAGCACTTGAGATTCCGGTAAAGTTATTTGCCTTTGAACTCCTATTCTGCGACGGAAAAAACTACATTGAGGATGCCTATGCAGACAGAAAAAAAGAATTAAAACACATTCTTACCCCCGGGTCCGTTATTCAATACGCAAATGAGACGGTTGTGGATGATGAGAAGAAAATAGAAAACCTGTTCCAGGATTCTGTTTCAAAACATTTTGAAGGAATCATGGCAAAGAAACTTGAGGGACGTTACGAAGCCGGGATGCGCGGATGGAATTGGATTAAATTTAAAAAAGCTATGAGTAAAAAACTCATGGATACGATAGACGTACTTGTGATGGGATATACGTTTGGAGAAGGGAAACGGACGACTTTTGGCGTGGGACAATTCTTGACCGGGGTATACGACAAGAAAACAGAGAGTTTTGTAACCATTTCCAAAATCGGTACGGGATTGACGGATGAACAATTTAAAGAATTTATCAAACGGGTAAAGAAGTTAGAGGTGAAAGACAAACCGGTAAATTATGAAATTGATAAATTGATGCAGCCGGATATATGGCTGAAACCGTCTCTTGTCGTTGAAGTGGGAAGCGATGAGATTACACGTTCCGCTGTCCATACTGCCGGCCGTGTGATGGAACCGTCCAAATCCGGTAAAGCGTTTTCCGTAAAAACACCCGGGTTTGCGCTGAGGTTCCCGAGACTAATCAATTTCCGAGATGATAAAAAACCTGAAGACGCGACGACTGTGACTGAGATTTCTGACATGTTCCATAAGCAGGGTTCGGCGAAAACGAAAAACAAGTAGAGCGGATATCAGGAGAAAATTCTATGAAAATTTCAGTTATTGTTCCCGCGTATAACGAAGAAAAATTTATCGGGAAGACCATCCAATCTGTACAGCAGGCGGACCGGAGAGGACTGGAAATGGAACTCATTGTAGTAAACGGCGGATCGACGGACCGAACAGCGGAAATTGCAAAATCATTAGGAGCTAGGGTTTTGGATGAACCGCATCGGGGAATCGGGTTTGCCCGACAACAGGGGTTATTACATGCAAAAGGAGACATTGTTTTATTCACGGACTCTGATACGACTGTTCCCAAAAATTGGATTATCCGGCATGTTGATGAACTGAAAAAACCCGGTGTTTCTCTTACCTACGGCACGTTCCATGTCACCGATGGGACGTTTCCGTATTATCAGCACGTGAATTATATCCAACCTCTTATTCTCTGGTTTTTCCACCATGTACTATATACTCCGATTGCCGCAGGTCAGAACCATGCGTTTTGGAGGGAAAAAGCTCTCGCAATTGGCGGTTTTGACGATACACTCCCTGTGATGGAAGATATTGATTTTGCCAGCCGTATGCGTAAGGTCGGAAAAGTCGTATTCCTTATGAATCTTGTCGTTTATTCTTCCGGCCGCAGGTCGAAGGAGGGTCTGGGATTTTATTCCCGAATGACAAAAACTCTGATTGACTATTATATTTTTAGAAATAAAAAATTAAATAAGTTTCCGGATTACCGGTAATATTATGAAAAATTATGTGAAGATTATAGGGGAAGCAGTCAAATGTACGGTTCTTCTCAGCGCGTCGATTCATGTAGGATTTTTACTCGTCTATTCGGCTTTGCACGGAACTTTCGACAAACTAAATATTTTTGATATATTTGGTATCGATCTCTTCTTTCCTCAACTTGGAGTGGGTTTTCTTAATTTCATTCTGTCTGTTATTTTCGTTCTCGTTTTATTCATCCTCGTTCTTGTCTTTTTAACAAACCGCCGCCAACTTGTAGACCACTGAATGCTTGTCGTGTATGGGTATTCGATCTTCAGATATTTGAATCTTGAATTGTGGATTAAAATTGTTCGGATGTAGCGGAACGGGTAATCTCCCAAATAGCGGGCAGCGCCTTTCCACGGATTTTCTACGACTCGGCGGAGGGAAATCGGTACGATCAGATTCGGTACGAACAGTATTTCACCTACCTCCGATAAATGACACGCAAGATCAACATCTTCATTCACGAGTTTATCAAGGGTATGGACTTTCACTTTTTCCCAGGCTGATTTTTTCAATGCCATATTTGAACCGATCATAAAAACGTGTCCGGTGAAGAATTTTCCGAGATTGACGAAAAATATTTTTGTAAACCACAAAAAAATCTGATCAGGCATTTTTTCATTCGGAGCGCTTAAAACACCCAAGAGTCCTACCGTCTTCGGATGCGATTGAAACGTAGAATATATAATTTCTAGCCAATTGGGGGGGACCAGCGTATCCGCATCAGTTCTGGCAATAATCGGAGCCAGAGCTTCCCGGAAACCCCGTTCCCTTGCAGGAATCATGCCTTGGACGGTTTCGTGGACAATTCGGGCGCCGAAAGATTTGGCTATCTCTGCGGTCCGGTCCGTGGAATTGTTGTCAACCACAATCAGTTCAAACGATTTAAATGACTGGTTTTGGAATGAAGCGAGGCATTCCGCAAGATATTTCTCTTCGTTATAGGCGGGAATAACCACGCTTATCCGGGGTTTTGTCTTTTGCATCTAATTATTTTATCGGATAACCGGGTAAAAAACAAAAATTTGATCCATTAAATTTGCCTCTCGCGGCAAGTAGTCGCTTAGGGAATTTTGAAATGATTGGGCGGAAGAGAATAGTATTTGCTATAATAGTCCAACGTTTTTAATTTTATGGCAACTCCGTACTTTTCTATCGTAACGCCGGCATTGAATGAAGAGAAATATTTACCCAAATTGCTGAAATCAATTTCCGCTCAAAATTATAAACAATACGAGGTGATTATCGTCGACGGCAAATCTGACGATAGAACGAAAGAACGGTTTGACGAATACAAAGACAAACTTGAGCATGCACAGTTTATCGAATCTGATAAGCGTAATGTCGGGTATCAGCGCAATCTGGGTGCCACCCGAGCAAAAGGGAAATACCTTGTTTTTCTTGACGCTGATTGCAGCGTGCGCGTGTCCTTTCTTAAGCAACTTCGCGAACTGATCGAAAAAGAACATTTTCAGTTCGCCTATACCTTAATTCTCCCTGACAGTCATAAAGCATTCGACCGGTTTTTACTCAATGCGGCAAATTTAGGCCAGGAATTCGCATCCAAGCTTAAACTGCCTCTTGCAGGAGGTTATAGTATGATCGTGAAGCGGGACATATTTAAGGAACTTGGCGGGTTTCGTCCCGAGGTTCTTTACAATGAAGATTATGATTTTTCATTGTATGCAAGGAAAAAACATATCAAACTTGCGATGATTAAAGATCCGAAGGTCGTGTATTCCATGCGCAGATTTCGGTCTGAGGGAGTTCTTAAATTATTACCGAAAATGTTCATGGGACAACTGTATATGTTTTTTGTCGGTCCGATCACAACGGATATATTCAAATATCGCATGGGCGGACATGTACATAAGGAGAATAACCACGAACAGCCTAAAGAATGGATTCTGACGACCTACAAGAAAACGAAAAAGCAGTTGGAAAGAAATATCACAAGGTTCTTGGAAGCATAAAAAGAAGAGTGCTACAATGATACAATGTTTCAATGATACAATTAAATTCATTCATTGAGCCGTTGAAAATTTCATATGAATCATATCGCTGATCTCCAACTCCATTCCAAATATGCTCGTGCCGTGTCGCCCCAAATGGTAATTCCTCAGATGTGGATGTGGGGAAAACGAAAGGGAACGGAACTTCTTGCTACTGCTGATTGGACTCATCCCCTCTGGATGCGGGAATTGAAGGAGCATTTAGTCGAACGCGGTGACGGACTTCTGGAATTAAAACCATCCCACTGGGAAGGGAACAAGAAGGGTGACGGGCCCTATTTCCTTCTGGCTACTGAAGTTAGTTCGATTTATTCCCAGGGAGGAAAACTTCGCCGGATTCATACGCTTATCTGGTCTCCTTCGTTTGAAACGTCGGACAAAATCATCCAAGAGTTGACAAGACGCGGTGCAAAGCTCATGTCTGATGGCCGGCCGATTATCGGGCTTTCCAGCATTGAGGTTGCTGAATTAGTGTTGACGATTGATCCGTCATGTTTGGTAATTCCAGCTCATGTCTGGACTCCGTGGTTTGCGCTTTACGGATCCCAGTCGGGATTTGATTCGATAGACGAATGTTTTGGTCCTTATGCAAAATATATCTATGGGATTGAGACAGGATTGTCGAGTGATCCTTCGATGAACTGGAGGATAAAAGAACTGGATAACCGTAGGATTCTGTCGTTCTCGGACGCCCATTCCGGTCCCAAAATGGCGCGGGAGGCAACGGTTTTTGACTTGCAGGATTTGAGCTATTCCAGTATTAGAAAAGCAATTGTAGGAGGCGATGCGAAGAACCGGGTTGCCTACACCATCGAGTTTTTTCCGGAGGAGGGGAAATACCATTTCTCAGGACACCGTTTATGCGGAGTGAAACAGGATCCGTCCCAGACAAATATTAAAGGTTCTATCTGTCCGGTTTGCGGTAAAAAACTCACGATCGGCGTCATGCACCGCGTGGAGGAACTGGCAGGACGCAGTGAAGCAGATCTGGCTCTTTATAAGGATAATGTCGGTGACACCTTGGTGAAAGGTACTTTCTCGAAAACATTTCCTGACCGTCCTCCCTACATCAAGATCGTTCCGCTCCAGGAAATTTTATCGGAATCGTTGAATTCTCCGGTTACCGGCGTGAAGGTTCAGACAGAATATATGAGACTGGTTACTCAATTCGGCGGAGAATTCAATGTGCTTCTGAAAACAGAAAACGATAAGATCAAAAGTTTCTCCGGAGAAAGAACGATGGAAGCTATACACAAGGTTCGTACCGGCGACATCGTTGTTGATCCCGGATATGACGGAGTTTTCGGAATTGTAAAAATCTGGGGTGATGAAAAAAAGGAAGAGAGAAAACCAGTTGAGAAAAGCCAGCTTAGCTTCTTTTAACCCAAGGCCTGATTTATGAATACTATCCGAGAAATTTCACCGACAGAATTTTCCGTCTGGGAAAGTCTGATTTCTCGGAGTTCCACGGCGACTTTTTTCCAGAATCCGGATTGGTTGGAAATCTGGGATCGGCATTTCCAACCCAAAAAGCATATATTGGGGGTGTTTGAAAACGAAGAAATAATCGGAATTGCTCCGATAACTGAAACAGGGGATACTTTGGAATTAATTCCCGTTGCAAGAGTTTTTGGGAAAGAAATGGTGAGTGATTATGGTGATCTGATCATTAAAACCGGATATGAAAAAGCGGTTTGGGATGCTGTAATTCGGGAATTGAAAAGCCGTTTTCCCCAAAAACCGTTTATCCTGGATTTCATTCGGGAGGATTCTCCCAGTTTCGGTATTCTTCAAGAGATGGGCGGGCAATCGAAACAAACCGATGTGGCTCCCTTTTTATTGCTTCCTGAGAATTGTGATACGTACCTTTCCCTGCTGGATCGGAAAGACCGGCATGAATTGAGACGGAAATTACGGCGGTTAGAGGAGGCGGGTGCATTCAAAGTTTGTTATGAAGGGGAGCCGTCCGATGTTGAGGAATTTTTCCGTTTAATGAGTCTATCCGCAGTGGAAAAAGAACATTTCCTGACGGTTCAAATGAGACAATTTTTTAAGGATGTTTTGAATCATTATTGGGAGAAAAAAATGTTGGAACTCTGCTTTTTGAAGGTCGAAGGGAAAAACATAGCGGTCGCGATGGGGTTTAAATACGGAAATGAGTTTTTGCTCTATAATTCCGGTTACGATCCGGCATATAATGCACTCGCTCCCGGATTACTTCTTGTTGCTTTTACGATCAAACATTCAATCGAAGAAAAGATGAAACGGTATGATTTTCTCAGGGGAAATGAACGGTATAAATATGATTTGGGCGGTAAGGATCGTAGATTATACCAATTTACTTTTAATTTGGTATAATATAGATAAACATCTATGAAAAGACTTCTGGCAGTCGTTGCTCATCCTGATGACGAATCATTTGGCCCCGGAGGGACGCTCGCAAAATACGGTCATGATAAAGATATAGAGATTCATCTGTTGTGTGCGACTCGAGGAGAAGCGGGGCAGTGGGATGAGACGTCAAAAGACATTGCACAAAAATCACCCGGTGCCGGCAGGAAATTAAATCTGAATGATGTCCGGGAACAGGAATTATCGAGATCGGCGAAGATATTGGGAATAAAGAGCGTTGAATTTCTCGGTTACAGAGACGGAACTCTTAACAATAATCTCTATCATGAAATCGCAGACAAAATTATCCGTAAAATTGAAGATTTCAAACCGGATATTCTATTAACCACGGAACAGCGCGGCGTATCCGGACACATCGATCATATTGTCATTTCCATGACAACTACTTATGCCTATCTTCACACTTTTATCCCCAAGAAACTTTATTATCACTGTATCCCTAAAGAAATGCGGAATAAGGAAATGGATAAGTATTTTGTATATTTTCCCGAAGGATACGACCAGAAGGATATTACAACCCGGATCGATTATTCGGACGTTTGGGATATAAAAAAACAGGCTATGATGCAGCATCAAAGTCAGCTCTCCGATGTGAACCGGATATTGAAATTCAGTTCCGACAAACCAAAAATGGATTATTTCATTCTGCAGTTTTATCGGGGAATTAAGCCGAAGTTTCCCGAAACAAATTTGTTCAGCGGCATTTCTCCCCGTTGACTTATTTTTTCTCCTGATGCTAAGCTTAAGAAGCAAGAGTAAAGGAGGTGATCATTTGTGGCACAATCTACACAATCAAATGAAAAAATGATGGGAGCATTGGCTTATCTTCTAGGACCCATCACCGGAATCATATTGCTCGTGACGGAAAAAAAGAATCCTTATGTTCGATTCCATGCCATGCAGTCAACGGTCGTATTCGGCGCGTTATTTGTACTTAGTCTCGTGCTTGGTATCGTGCCGGTGATCGGATGGATTATTGGCGTGATTTTATCACCGATTATCACAATTGTGAGTTTTATCCTTTGGGTAGTGCTCATGTGGAAGGCATACAGCGGAGAAAAATACAAGGTTCCTTATTTCGGAGAGTTATCAGAAAAACAATTGGCGAAAATGGGGAAATAAGAGTCTGAATGACGTTTGTTAAACTCATTCAATAAATTTGTGATATTTCAAAATCGATCCGAAGCAGGTTTTCTGCTGGGCCGGGAAATAGTGGCAGCAGCAAACCCAGTTAGACCCATTACGATTGGGATATTGAGAGGTGGTGTTGCAGTCGGCGTTCCAATAGCCAGACAATTGAAAAGCCTGCTTCGGGTTATTCCTGTAAGTAAATTGAGTCCTCCTGATAATCCAGAATTTGCAATCGGAGCGATTGCCCCGTATTCCGGCTACTACGATAATCATAGTATCCATTCGTTGAATTTACAGAAAACCTATTTGAAAGACGAGTTCTCGAGGAAAAAAGAAATATTAAAATCACGTATCAGACGATATAAACCATATCTTCTGACCGGGAAAGATAAATTTCAAACCGTAGTATTGGTTGACGATGGAGTCGCAACCGGAGCAACCATTATTGCATCGGTGCGATCTATCCGAAATTTAATAACACGATGGAAAAAAAGTCCCGTAAATATACTATTAGCCATTCCCGTTATTGCACGTGATGCATATGATCAGTTACAATCCCAAGTGGACAAAATAATTGCCTTAGAAATTTCCGGCTCTTTCAGCTCCGTGGGGAAATTCTATACGGATTTTCTTCCGGTTGGGGATCGGGAAATATTATCCATATTGAAAACCATGCGAGGAGGATCGTATGAAGCTGATTACAGGTCTCGGCAATCCAGGTGAGAAATACGCACATACCCGTCATAATATCGGGTTCATGGTTGTCGATCGTTTTATAAGAGACCGTTTACCTCTCGCTCCCTCTCTGGATGCTTGGAAAATAATGAAATCGTTTGAGGGAAACATCTGCAAATTGAACGATTTGATTGTTTTGAAGCCGGAAACATTTATGAACCGCAGTGGCTTTGCGATTCAAAAAGTAAGCAGTTATTACAAAATTCCGCTTTCAGAAATTTGGGTTGTGTACGATGATATTGATCTTCCCCTTGGGAAAGTGAGAATTCGAATAGGCGGCGCTTCCGCGGGACATCGGGGAATAGAATCCATCCTGGAGCATTTGGGGAAAAGCGAATTTATCCGCTTCCGGCTCGGGATTGGACGGGGAAAAATGGAACACGTAAAAACCATGGATCAGAATCTCCATCGGAAAGATATAGAGCAATATGTAATTTCACCGTTCAGGGATACGGAAGCAGGGGAGCTGAAGAAACTGATCAAAAACGGAGTCGAAGCTCTCGAAATTGCGTTGACTAAAGGTATAGAGGCAGCGATGAACCGGTTTAATTAAACCGTTGGGGCATAATAAGTTTTTGTGTACTCCTTACCGGGGAGAAATACTGCTGAATAAGAATTCCAATTTGATAACTTACTGAAATGCCGGCAGCAAATAACGTACGTTCCATCATAACCTGCGGGATGAGTGTAAGCCACATTTCCTTCGGAAGTCCGAATGCATACAGCCACAGTACGCTTCCAACCCCGTGAGCCGTAAATGTAGCTCCCAGACTTCTTAAAAAAAGATTAGTATGGAAACGGTTAGCTATGACCGGGATAATCCAGAAAAGAGAATACTCCCATGCCGACCGTCCGATCGGGTTAAGATTAAACGCAATGATGCAAAGCAGTGCAATGATCGGATTGGCTTGCCGTTTTTGGCTGAAGTACCCTACGGCAAAAAGCGTCGGAACTATGCGTATAAGTACGGCAAGATTGAGATTACTGATTCCGTGGAAAATAATATTCAATCCTTGAGCGATTAGTACCGAGAAAATTCCCAGTGAAGTGCCCAAGAAGGCGCCGGTGACCGGAGCAAAGAAATCAAACAGCGTAAATGAAATCCCCGAATTTAATATTCGTGTGAACGGGATTTGGAGTGCAAGGAAAAATATCAACGAGAGGGCAATAGTTGTTTGATAGGACTTGAATTTCATGGGCGTATTATAGCATCCGGGGGATTAAACACGTCTTTTAACGCAGGGATTGCAGATTGGATTGCTTCTTTGATATCTTCGGTCCGTTTTTTATTTCCGTCACCCATGATTGTAAACATGCAATTTTCTATTCTGTTTTGGTTATTTAGTTTTAATGTAACTTTTAACCCTTTGAGATCCGGGGAAGAGAAAACGACTTCTTCAGTATCCGGATTTTTGAACGCATCAACTCCTTCGCCGGTTTTCGGATCATGATGGCGGTTCGGATGTGAGGGATCAGGCGGAATTTCCATTAACCGTTTATGTTTATCTTCCAGGGTTTCGCTAGCGGAAAGATATCCTAATTGTTTTAATACCAATTGAACTGTGTCGGCAAATTGGGTATAGCTGGATTGAAGGGGATGGTCTAAAATCGGTTCTCGCAATTTATCGATGTAATCGTTTAGAGCCGGATCCCAAAGCGTAACAGGTGTAATCAGGCTAATTGCAGCCAGTGGTTCAGTTCTGACGTGATTTAGCCATTTTGGATCCAAAACAAGATATTGAATTTCCTTCTCACGTTCGGCGAAGGTCGTGTGAACTGATTTGATTAAAACCCGCTGCTCAGGGAACAATGACAACGAGTCATTTGCTTCTGCGATTGGTTTAAGCCGGTTTGCCGCGTGTTGGAATACAGTCCCCGTCAGTTGCGGTTTTTTCTTGGCAATTGGCGTCTCGGTAATCTCCTGCATAGATTTATTATCGGTACTAAGACGGCTCACTGTCAACTTCGGTATAATACCGGTATGGAACTTACGTCGTATAGCCAGGCAATCACCTATTTGGAATCCTTCATTCCGGATCCTTCCCGCAAATTTCCCGGCGAGGCGGGTTTGAAACGAATGAGTTATTTCATGAACCTGCTGAATAATCCTCAACTGGCATATTCCACGATTCACGTAGCCGGGACATCCGGAAAAGGATCCACGTCAACCATGATCGCGAAAATCTTATCTACAAAATATCAAGTCGGTTTGCATACATCCCCGCATATATCAGATATCCGGGAACGCATTGCCATAAACGGCCAGATGATTTCCAAGGAGGATTTTGTATTAATTCTAAACGATTTAATTTCTTCTATAGAAAAGACAGGCAATCAAAAATGGGGATCTCCGAGTTATTTTGAGATTCTGACCGCCATGGCTTTTGTCTATTTCAAATCGGAGCGGGTTGATGTTGCGGTGATAGAAGTCGGGATGGGAGGGCGGTGGGATGGGACGAATATTATCCATCCTACGGTTGCCGTCATTACATCGATAGGACTCGATCACACTCAGATTTTGGGGGATACGATAGAGAAAATAGCATCAGAAAAAGCTGGGATTATTAAGCCTCATATTCCGGTTATAACTGGAGTGGATCAGCCGTCTGTCATTCAGATTATTCAGGATGTGTGCGCAAAAAATGATTCGAATCAGATCCGGTTATTCAAAGATTTCAACTATGCCGCTATTTCTGTTACGGAAAGCGGATCGGATTTCGATTATCGCGGGTTACATACGTATGACAAAATACATCTGTCTTTACTCGGGGAATTCCAAATTAGAAATGCTGCGGTAGCGATCAGAGCCGTTGAGGAATGGGAAAAAATAAATGATATAACCTCACTATCTCACACTGCTGGAACTGAAATTTCAGAAGGAAAAATTAAATCGGTATTGAGCGCAATCCATGTTCCCGGGCGGATGGAGATAGTGAGCAAAAAACCGCTGGTAGTATTGGACGGCGCACATAACGGGGATAAAGCGACCGCGCTAGCCCACGCCCTCGGTCAGATTTATCCCAAGAAAAGAATCATTTCGATTGTAGCGATAAAAGGAGATAAAGATGCGGCTGCGATCCTTTGTTCGTTATCCCAAGTATCGACACAATTTATTTTTCCGGTATTCCGTACGATGACGGATGTAGGTGTCGGTGATTTTTATCACCCCAAGGATCTGGAAAAAATTATCCGGTCAACGAATCCGCGAATGACGGTGATGATAGAATCAGATGTTCATAAAGCTTTCCGAACAGCCCAACGAATTGCCGGTAAGGATGATGTAATATTAATCACGGGATCGTTATATTTAGTGGGGGAGATGATGAAAGAATTTAAAAATAGCATCAATCTGGACAATAAACGGTGTTGAACCGTACGGTATTCGTTTTAAAATAGGGTAAATTTGTAGCGATGAACGGGCTGTATAATTTTATTACTTAGTAATTAACCGATCTATTTCTATGAAATCAAATCAAATGCAAAAAATCGGAGACGTATTATTGAAATTTAATCCGATTGAAGATAAATATATTTCCCGGGAATTCCAGTCCTACGGATATTATCTGGCAGAACAATTGAACGATCTGAAACACAAAGCTCTCTATATCAAACTGGCAAAAACTGTTCATCGATCGCTTCTGGATAAAGCTTTGTCCTATGTGAAAGATGCAAATGTCCGCCGCATGGGAGCCCTATTTATGTGGAAATTAAAAGAATTGGGAGCCTGGGGAGGGGCGGCAGATAAGAAGAAAAAGACCAAAGATATTCCGTTTTAAATTAAAACAAGTTGCCTTCCTTCATCCCGACGTTCATTTAGACTTCGGAAGGGGAAACAAAGGATAAAGTAACCAATTAACTAAGTAACTAAGTAACTAATAACCAAATTTTCTAATCTATTCCCTCGCGACACATACTCTCTCACTAATTGTTGATAAGGTTATATAATAAATTTAGTTATCTTTAACTATGAAGAAGCGTGTTCACCTTTTTATTACCGGTGATGTCGTCGGGGTCGGTTTCCGTACGTGGATGAGACGGATGGCACATCAATTTAATATTGCCGGATGGGTTCGGAATGCGGATAACCAAACAGTAGAAGCGGTTATTGAAGGCGATCCGAAGTCGGTGGAGTCCATGATTGCCGTTTCCCGGCAAGGTCCGGATGTTTGCTGGGTAAAAAACCTATCGGCAAAGCCTGAGCAAATCGAATCACCGCTTGTCGGATTTGAAATAAAAGCGTAAACCTTGTCAAGACTAGTTGATTATGCATACAATGGATATATGCGAAGGCAGGTGTTTATTGTATGGTTTGTAATTTTTCTCCTTTGGGCATTCTATCGGGCCAGTTTCGTTTTTTCTGAGGCAACTGACGAACTTTTCGTAAAACCTCTTATTTTTGTACTCCCTGTGCTTTATATTGTCCTTGTACGGGAAAAGAAACCGATTTCTGATTTAGGATTGTATTTCAAGTTGAGAGATTTTCTGTTGGATTTGAATATCGGTGTCCTTCTGGGGGTTGCGTTTACTCTCGAGGCATTAATGATTCATTATGCCAAATACCAGAAGTTTCTATTCAGTTCGTTGCCGGCCATAACATTGAGCGGTGGTTTGTTGCCATTCATGATTATCAATTTTGCCACCTCGTGTTGGGAAGAAATTCTGGGAAGGGGATATCTTTTTAACCGGTTAAATCAAGACAGCAAGAATACGTTTTGGGCTGCGACACTATCGAGCTTCTTATTTTTGTTTCTCCATATTCCTATGATGTTTACCCGTTTGCATCTTATGGGAATATCCATCCTGATATATCCCGTCACGATTTTTCTTCTGAGTATGACCAACTGCTATATTTTTTCCGTGCGGAAAAATCTGACGCTTCCGATTCTGGTGCATTTCTTCTGGAACATGACCATGTCATTTTATCTATAAACCGGGGATGAACCGTCGAAACCGTTATCTTCGGTCTACGTACAGATAATGAATAAATATTTTTTTCTAGCGATCCTGATATTCCTTATCTATATGGTCGCTCTTGTTTTCAGGACGGATTTTCAGAGCCACGCTGCGGATGCTATTCCCGGGGTAACTTCATCAGATATTGAAAGTGCCACAATAACTCCGTCCAAAAAATGCTCGGTACCGGCAGCCGTTACCAATCTCGTTATCCAGTGTCCGCAGTGTTCTGAAACTCAATGAACAACGACTCCACAATTGCCCGATGGTTGATAATTGCCACTATCGTTCTTATAGGTTTAGGAAGCGGATTGCTTCTGATCCGCATCCCTCAGATCTTTGAAAAACAGGCTTCCGAACCGGCGTGTACACTCCCGCTTGCTTTCTGCAAATGGGATTCCAGAGGAGAAGGCGTTTTATACCAATATACGGTAACGGATCTCACGGTTAATGCGGTTATCCGAAAGGGACTGACAAACACTCTGCGTGTGGATTTTTCTGCCATCAAGGGTCATCAGTACCGCTGCCAGGTTGCTCCGACCAATGAATGTGGTACGGGAACAAGCCGGAAAGTTGAAACCAAGTGTGCCAATAGCAGCAGTTCTCTTGCTCTGCCCACAAGCGTACCGACAGAATCCGCTCCGCTTCCGTCTGTTACGCTTACTGTAAGTACAACTCCCGTATCTACGCAGTCAAGTCCATTGATTACCGATGTTCCTACGTCTGTTGCCTCATTTTCTGCTGAACCGATATCCGCGACGCCTTCAGCTATCTCGCCCTCAAGTTCCCGCAGCCCGATCCGCTATATTCTAATAGGTGGTATTACAGCCGGGGTTTTGATCGTCCTGGGTTTGTTGCTTCGAAGTCGCACGTCCAAAATTTCAAGCGAAAGTGCCACTCCGGTGACAGAACCGGAGAATCAGGCGCCATCCGGGATAAAAGAAAGTATTCCAAGTTCTGAGCCGGGGGCAAATAGTCGAGTGGAGGGTATTTATGATGTCCGGCTCTATTCGTTGGAATCCCAGGAACAATCCAGTTGGTTGACGCTTACCAAAGACGGTAAACAGGTTATGGGATATATCAATCGTACTGACGTACCGGATGGATACGCGACAATACGGGGTTTTTGGAGCACTGCGGATTCCGTTCCGTATATTCTCATAGAATCATTAGAATCCTCCCCGGCGCCCCAGTAGATTTTTCCAAATAACAAAGAACAATAAGCACACTGTTTATTGGCAAACTAACTAACCAATATCCAACTAACTTAAGTTTTTTACGTCTTCTTTGTTATACTATTTTCTGATAAAATAGTCTGACCGTTAATAAGTTTTTAGAAGGAGTTCACATGGCAGAGATCACTCTGACAGAAGAGAATTTTGACGCAGAAGTTATCAAATCAGCGATTCCCATCTTGGTAGACTTTTGGGCTTCATGGTGCGGTCCATGTAAGATGCAAAATCCCATACTTATCGATGTCGAAAAAGAAATGGAAAAAAAGGCAGCATTTGCGAAAGTCAATGTTGATGAGCAGCCGAATCTTGCTCAGAGATATTCGATAATGAGTATTCCGACGATCATGATTTTTTCCAAGGGACAACCGGTGAAACAATTTATCGGCGTCCAGAGTAAAGAAACGCTTGTTGAAGCCTTGAAAGTTCCAGGCAATTAGCCAATTTCAAATTTTCACTAAATACCAATTATCCTATGTACGATGTCATTATTCTCGGAGGCGGTCCTGCGGGATTCACGGCAGGAATTTATTCGGCCCGAGCCGGCAGGAAAACTCTCCTTATCGTGGGAACACGGTGGGGTGGGCAATTAATGCTTACAACTCTTGTGGAGAATTTCCCCGGGTTTCCCGACGGTATCCAAGGACCGGATTTGATGATGAACATGAGAAAACAGACAGAGCGGCTCGGGGTAACCATAGTCAACGCAGATTTTTCTTCCGCGGATTTTACCAAGCGGCCGTTTACCGCAGTTGCTGACGGAAAAACCTACACGTCAAATACGATTATTTTAGCAACCGGAGCGGACAGTATTTGGCTCAATGTTCCCGGAGAAATACAACTTCGGGGAAAAGGCGTATCGACGTGTGCTACATGCGATGCATTCTTTTTCCGAGGGAAAAAAGTCGTGGTTGTAGGAGGAGGGGACAGCGCGTTGGAAGAAGCCCATGTGCTTTCCCAAGTCGCCAAAACGGTTACCATTATTCACCGGCGGGATTCTTTCCGTGCCTCCCAGGCGTCACAGGACAGAGTTCTGAAAAATCCCAAAATCAAAATTATTTGGAACACAACCGTCGTTAAGATGAACGGAGCCAATCATCTGGAATCTCTGACCATAAAAAATATCAAGACGGGGAAGGAAGAGGAATTCAAAACAGATGGAGTTTTTGTTGCCATAGGACATAAACCCAACACGTCTTTACTGAAAGGAATAGAACTGGATGTGAAGGGATATGTTGTACGAAAAGAAAAGACAGAAGAGGGCCTCCTGAAATATTTTTCCGCGACCAGTAGGGAGGGAGTTTTTGTGGCAGGTGATGTTTATGATTACCGGTACCGGCAGGCTATTACGGCCAGCGCCTACGGTTGTATGGCAGCCCTGGACGCCGATAAATGGTTAAGTGAAAATAAATAAATTGTTTGACTTCGTGTATAATACTCCTGATTATTCATATTTATATCTATTACCATGCTTGATATCAAATTCATCCGCGAAAATTTAGACCTCGTTAAAAAAGCCGCTGAAAACAAAAACAGGAAAGTCGATTGGGAGAAACTGCTGGATTTTGATGACCGGAGGAAAGAATTAAGCAAGAAGATACAGGACCTAAGAACTGCGCGGAACGAAGGGGGAAAACTGTCCGGCAAGGAAGATATTGAGAAAGCACGGGAAAAAGGAAGAAAGATAAAAGAGGAATTGAAGAAATATGAAGAGGAAGAAAGAGCCGTTTCAAAAGAATTAGAAAATACCGTTTTAACAGTCCCCAACGTTCCGGATCCGTCAGTACCCGTCGGCCCGGATTCATCGGGAAATGTGGAAACCAAAAAATGGGGAAAGATTCCCAAATTAGATTTCAAACCCAAAGACCACATAGAATTAGTAAAATCACTGGATCTCGCGGATTTGGAGCGGGGAAGCAAAGTCGGAGGATTCCGCGCATATTTTCTCAAGAATGAAGGGGCACTTCTCGAGATGGCAATATTGTCGTATACGTTTCAGAAATTAGCCCAAAAAGGATACACTCCTTTGATCGCGCCAAGTCTTGTAAAAGAATTTACCTTATTCGGTAACGGCCAATTTCCATGGGGAAGGGAAGAGGTCTATCACCTGGAAAAAGACGATCTGTATCTTGCGGGTACCGCAGAAGTGCCTGTGACAGCCTATTATTCCGGGGAAGTTTTATTCGAAAAAGATTTACCCAAGAAATTTGCCGCTTTCTCACCGTGTTTCCGCAGAGAAGCAGGAAGTTACGGGAAAGACACCAAAGGGCTTTACCGGCTCCATCAGTTTAATAAAGTCGAACAAGTCATTATTACGACTGCCGATACGAAACGTTCACTCGATCTCCATGAGGAACTGCTGGCGAATGCGGAAGGAATCCTGCAGGATTTGAAATTGCCGTATCGGGTTATGCTGATGTGTACCGGAGATATGGGTGAACCCCAGGTGAAAAAATATGATATTGAAACGTGGATGCCGTCAAGGGGTGCGTACGGCGAGACGATGTCTAACTCTTTTATGGGTGACTTCCAATCCCGAAGATTGAATATGCGATATAAATCAAAAGACGGTACGACAAAATTTGTCCACACGTTAAATAATACTGCCATCGCGTCTCCCCGGATTCTGATTGCGATATTGGAAAACTATCAGAAAAAAGACGGATCGGTTGCCGTTCCGGATGTGTTGAAATCTTATGTGGGTAAAAGCGTGATTGAATCCAAAAAATAATATTCATTAATGAAGATTACTAAATTCGTTACCCCCGTCGAACGTCTTCCTCAAATTCTCGTGGATAGGCTCATGATTATGTTTCCCGGAGGGGAATTTCATTCGGTGGTAAACGGGTTTTCCGTCCATAGACCGACAACGATCCGGGCAAATTCGCTGAAAATTTCAGGACGGGAACTGAAAGAACGTTTCCAACAGGACAAAATACATTTTGATGTGGTTAACTGGTATGGAGATGCGCTCATCTTGAGCGGAATTTCACGCGGACAATTGTCCCGGCGGGATGAGTATAAAAACGGATCATTCTACGTCCAAAGTCTTTCCAGCATGCTGCCGGTTTTGGTACTTCAACCTAAACCGGGGGAGAATGTTCTGGACCTCTGCGCCGCGCCGGGCAGCAAAACTACTCAAATGGCGGCGATGATGAAGAATCAGGGGACGATTGTTGCATATGAAACCAATCCCATCCGAACCGATAAACTGGTTGCCAATCTTACGATCCAGGGTGTCACAAACGTCAATATAGAAACCTATTCGGGGGAAAAAGCCGGAGAACGGTATCCGAATTATTTTGATGCGGTTTTGGTTGATGCGCCGTGTTCCGGGGAGGGCCGGATTAATATCTATGATCATGGTTCATTCCGCGGCTGGTCCGTCAAAAAAATAAAAGACTATTCCATCCTTCAGAAACGATTGCTGATCTCAGCGATTTTTGCCACAAAGCCGGGCGGTAGAATCGTTTATTCCACGTGTACGCTCGCTCCTGAGGAAAACGAAGGAGTTATCGATTATGTTATGACGGTTCTTTCCGGCAAAGTGGCTTTGGAATACGTTTCCCTCCCCGGATTAAAAATTTCACCGAGTTTTACTTCTTGGAACGGGAAGACGTATATCCGGGATATTTCCAAATCTGTCCGTGTTTTTCCGTCAGCGCTTATGGAGGGATTCTATATCGCGATGCTGCGGAAAATATAAAGCCAGTGGATAGACACCTCCGAAAGTGGCGTGGTACGATTAATTGCATTTTAATATCTTATGGCTGTTGACGCTAAATGGATTGAACTTGAAACGCGTTTCAAAGAAGAGCGCGACCGGTTATTGGCAATTATATCCTCTATGGGTGAGGGTCTTTTCGTGGTTGATTCCAACTGTTTGGTGGTTATGCTTAACCGGACCGCTGAGCGGATATTAAAAATTACCGAGAAAGACGTTGTGGGAAAAGATCTGAGGGATAGGGTCATACTACTCAAGGGTGATGAGCCGGTTCCGAAAGAAAATCGTTACGTTGTCCAGGTGATGAAAACCCGTAAATCCATTCAATCTGATCTTCGGGACGATTTCTACTACGTCGCTTCAGATGGACGCCACGTTCCTATTATCCTATCGGTGGCACCGCTTCTGTATCAGGATAAGGTTACCGGGGCTGTTATGGTCTTTCGGGATATTACGGAGGAACGGAAAATAGACAATGTGAAAACGGAGTTTTTCTCGGTTGCCGCCCATCAGCTTCGGACTCCACTAGGCGCCATGCGGTGGAATCTGGAAATGCTTCTGAATAATGACTTGGGTCCTTTATCTCCCAAGGTAAATGACTTAATTCTTCAAATCTACCGGAGCAATCAGCGGATGATCCGATTGGTGAATGATCTTCTGAGTGTCAGCCGTATCGAACAGCGCCGGATTCCGAATGATCCGCGCCCTATTAATGTCCTTGAGGTAATTGAGGACGTTATCCAGGAACTTGATATTGAATTTAAAAAATCAGATATCAAAGTTAGCGTGGATACGAAGAATAAAAAAATGCCGTCCATTGTTATTGATTCCCGGAGATTCCGGGACGTGGCGCTGAATCTTGTTTCTAATGCCATCAAATACAATACCAAAGGCGGGACGGTAACAATTACACTTCAGTATCAATCGGGGCATCTGATTTTTTCTGTCCAGGATACCGGGATCGGTATTCCTCAAAAAGATCAGGCAGATTTGTTTACCAAATTTCATCGTGCAGAAAATGCAATTCTAAAAGAACCGGAAGGCTCCGGGCTAGGTTTATATATTGTGAAATCTTATGTAGGAGAATGGAACGGTACGATACACTTTGAGAGCACGCAAAACAAAGGAACTGTTTTTACGATCGAAATACCCGTGAAAGAGGAATCTTGATTAATCCGTCGGGGGAAGATATTTGCGGATTTTGGCAACCAGGGCGTTAATGGATATATTTGTTTTAACGATATAATCTTTTGCTCCAAGAGTAAGGCCTTTCTGAAGAGATGCTTCCTGGTCGATATTGGAAACGATGATAACGGGTATATCCTTTGTGATCGGGTTTGCTTTCAGTTCCGCAAGAACCAGGAATCCGTCTTTAACCGGAATGATGAGGTCCAAAAGAATTAAGTCCGGTGAACTTGTTTTGGCTTTTTGTAACGCCTGTTCTCCGTCGATAGCCACTTCGACGTCAATATTTTCTTTTGTAAGCTGTGTGAAATAAGCCTGTATGAACGCTTCGTCATCCTCGACGATCAATACTTTTGGCTTTTTGGTTTGTGGTTTATTTGAGTGAAATAGTCCCATACTTTGATACTTAATATATTCATTATTGATCTCATAAGTCAAAAAAGCAAGGCGTGAAGAAATATGAGGTAGTAAAAGAACGTATTACGTATTAAGTATGAAGAAAAGAAGAAACATATGATACAACAAACTTGTTCGTGCAACTAAACAATTAATCTTTTGTATATTTATATGAGTTTCCTTTGGGTGGGTGCAGATTTTGGCGGTGTACGCTTCAGATGTAAATAGGCTTTTTCCGTAGCTTCGCGGCCCCGGGGTGTACGTCGCAAAAATCCGATCTGCATGAGATAGGGTTCAATCACTTCTTCAAGTGTTCCGATATCTTCCGACAGTGTAGCTGCGAGAGTCTCAATTCCGACCGGGCCGCCTTTGTGTTTATCAATAAGAGCCAGTAAAAGTCTCCGGTCAGAGTCGTCAAGTCCCATGGGATCTATTTCCAGAAGTTGGAAAGCTTCTTCAAGCACGGCTTCATCAATCGTGGATTTTCCTTTGACCTGGGCGAAATCACGGCTTCTCTTTAGAAGTTTCAATGCGATCCGGGGAGTACCGCGGGCACGACGTGAAAGAGCCGTGATCGAGGTGGGATCCAGTTGGATATTTAACGTAGTTCCCGCACGTTTGATAATAAGGGATAATTCTTCGGGCGGATAGAAATGAAGGCGTTGGATAATACCAAAACGATCCCGTAGGGGAGCGGACATAAGTCCGATTCGTGTCGTTGCGCCGACGAGAGTAAATTTCGGAAGATCGAGGCGTAAAGTGCGGGCTGAGGGCCCTTTTCCGACGACGATATCCAGCGCATAATCTTCCATTGCGGGATAAAGTGTTTCCTCTACGACTTTGTTGAGCCGGTGGATTTCGTCAACGAACAGTACGTCTCCGGGTTCCAAATTCGTAAGGATAGATGCCAAATCTCCCGCGCGTTCGATTGCCGGGCCGCTGGTTACGCGGATATTGACTCCCATTTCTTTGGCTATCAGGTGGGCAAGAGTGGTTTTACCCAGACCGGGAGGTCCGTAAAGAAGGGTGTGCTCCAGAGGCTCTTTGCGTTTCTTCGCCGCGGTAAGAGCTATATTGAGAGATTTCTTCACTTTGTCCTGACCGTGAAATTCTTCCCAGTGTGAAGCCCGGAGAGATGTGAAGAGAAGCTCTTCGTCGGGCGAAGATTTTTCTATCTTTTGTTTATTTTTATTGGTATCCATAATAATAATTTCTAATTGACCTAATTTCTAAGTGCTCTAACTAATTTTTCAACGTAAGAAATTTCTAAATTATTTTCTTCAATTAGACCAATTAGAAATTAGAAATTATATTTTATCTTTTTCCCATCGCTTTCAGGGCAGCCCGTATTTTATCAGATACAGAACCTTCCACAGAATTGGTTATTTTCAGAGCCTCTTTTGCTTCACCGGACGTAAATCCGAAAGACTTCAGTGCCTCAACGATTTCTTTGGATTCCGGAGATTCTGCCGTCAGATCCAGAACTCCAAGAGATCCAAGTTTGCTTCTAAGTTCAATGATTATTTTTTGCGCATTTTTGGTTCCTACCCGGGGGACAGAGGTAAAAAATGCAACATCGCCGCGAATGATCGCGTCTTTGATTTTATCCGGTTTTCCCGCTGAGAAAATTGCGAGAGCTGTCTTTGGTCCGATTCCTGAAACCGTCAGAAGGAGTTCGAAAAGAGCCAGATCTTCGGGGGAGGCAAATCCGAACAGCGCCAATGCATCTTCCGTTACATGTGTATAGGTATAAAGGTGGATTGGTTTATTAAGTTCAGCTTTTGTGAGAATCTCCGGAGATACGGTAACTTTGAATCCGATACCGTTGGTTAATATAATAATGGAATTATTGTTTTTGAATTTTATTGTTCCCTCAAGATATCCGATCATAGCGAATTACATTTTAAATTAAGCTTATATGAGAAACAATGAGTTAATGCAATTGCCGCAGCATCGGCAACGTCATCGGGATTCAGGGGATGGGGAAGTTTCAGCAATGTTTTTACCATAGTTTGGATTTGTTTCTTATCTGCCCGTCCATAACCCGTGAGAGCCATTTTCACCTGGAGAGGAGTATATTCGTCAACCGGAATTTTATTTAGTTTGAGAGTCAGGAGGATAACTCCGCGCGCTTGGCCGACAATAAGGGCTGTTTTTGCATTCGTATTGAAAAAAAGTTCTTCCAGAACTGCGCAGTCCGGTTTATAGGTTTCAATGAGTTCTGTTAATTCTTTAAATAACGTTTCGAGGCGGTCGGATAGGGGAAGTCCGGCTGTTGTTGTAATGGCATCGGAGTGGATAAGAATTTGATGCCCGTGATTCTCTTCAACGACTGCAATTCCGGTGATCGCAATTCCAGGATCAATTCCAAGTACTTTCATCAAGGGGATTATAGCATGCCAAAAATTTGATCTCTATAGGATATGGAGTATAATCTGGGTTCAACTCGCACATTAACAAGAGGAGGTGAAAGGTGATATAAATCCGATCGGAATGGGTCTTTGGTCAATCGTGACTTTTGATAGTTTAGGGAGGTAACTCATGTCAGAAGAATTATATGAGGAAATCAAACTTCAGGAAAAACGAGAAAAGATACTAAGACGGTTTCAAGACAAGAAGAGAAGCAGAAAAGACTGGAGCAAACTCATTATTTTCATATCCATCCTCGGATGGGGATCGATTTTAGCATTGGTCCTGTTCGTATCCAAAGGCGAGACGATATTGACAAATCCGTTGTGCTATTTACTGATTACTGCATTGTGTTGGATGTGGGTTTTACCCACGATGCGGTATCTAAGGTCAAGTCTGTTTTATTTTGTTGTCGAACTGATCGTTGGAGGCTTATTCTTCGGAATAGGTTTATGTTCGTTTGAAGTCATCTGGAGTAAGCTTCCGGATGTGTGGAAAATCCTCATCTATATCTATACTGTCTCTCTCGTGGTGGGAATGGTAGGGTTTGCCGTGTGGCCGAAGAGTCCCGAATGGGATAAAATTCCTGACCCGATTAGCGCAGGAGACGATCGTACGAGGGGTGAATCACCTGGTTTTTGCTGATTGCCTGATACCTCTTCTTCTTATCGTTTGCGGTATTCATAGCCGTTTCAAAAAAGCAAATCGTATAGGAGTTGAGGTCTAAGGGATATGAAAATGAAACAATGGACAATGGTCTCATTTGTTTCAATGACACTTTTCAATTCTTTAGACCTCTCCTATACGGTTTTTCATAAAAAAAGTCCCCTCTGAGAATTCATATGCAGTTCGAAGGAGGGGATTTTTGATGGAGAATTATTGTGTTAGATGATGAATAGAAGCGCTGGTTGAAATGGGTGGAATTTTAGATAATCCTATTATTAAAAATATTTACACGGGAAACTTGAAGACTTGTTGGGTCAGATAGAAGCCTTTGGCTTCCCGTGTAAGTGAAGGCGTAAGATGGGATATGAAAAACTAGAGTATTATGTGATGTCGGTCACAACTCTTTTGAGTTATCTAAGTTTTCATCTCAGGCTGATGTTGTGTGTCTTTATCACGAGCTATAATCTCCGTATTCCAACAAGGAAGTCCTTGTTTAGTAATCTTAGCCGGTATTAAGTTTGGGATTATATGCTGAGATTTACCTAGTAAACGGATTTTAGAGATGTTAGGATTTAGCGAGTAGCCTTCTGCGCGACGGCACCAACCTTTTTTTCCTATTAATGCAATTGTGACTACGCGACCATTCCACAATGGATACCACCAGGGAACTTTAATGACTCCAGAATATATGAAAAATTTTCCGCCAATATAGTTTTGATCAAAACCTACCACAATGAGTTTCGGATGGAACCAATTCTTCCAAAACACTGACATTTCTTCATCTCCTTGGGCTTAAGCCCTGAGTTTATCAAATTGGTCAGTTGTTGTTCCGTATCTAATTCTCAAAGCGCCTCCTTATGATTAAGACAGTATCAGTCAAAATCGATGTATTCCTATATACCAGACATAAGAGCATTAAGATTGAGAGACTATCTTTTCATGTAATATATCAAAGAGCTTTTCTCACTCATTAAGAGTCTGATGGGTATGATACCATATCAGTTATAAACCTATGGATAATTCGAATGAATTATTGGATCTTGTCGACGAAAAAGACGGAGTCATCGGAACCGTGAAGAGGGGAATTGCGAACCAGGATCCGAAATTAATTCATCGGGCCGTAGCAATTGCGGTATTTAATAAAAGGGGAGAGCTGTTTCTTCAGAAGCGAAGCGCCGGGAAAGATGTAGAGCCTGGGGCCTGGTCGATATCGTGTTCGGGACACGTGGAATCCGGATTCGGATATGATGAATCCGCGCATCGGGAATTAGAAGAAGAATTAGGCAAAGATCTGGTGATTAAACCGATTGAAACATTTCTTTGTCGGTATCCGTGGGAAACAGAGATGACACGGTTATACAAAGGATATTGTGAAGGACCATTTAATTTGCAGAAAGAAGAAATAGAGGATGGGAAATTTTTCAGTCATGCGGATGTCGAGAAATTATTGAGAAATAAAAAGGAAAAAGTCAGTTTGCTTCTGAGAGAAATACTCAAACGAATGCGATGGGAATGAAACTGGACAAGATTTATTTTAGAGAGTAAAATTTCATACATTATCATATAAATTTAAATTTCTTCTGTATCTTTCATGGGGAAAGGTAACCGTTAAAAACATTTAAAAATTAGGTCATATCTTATGTCACAAAAAAACGCTTTTGAAAATGCCCTCGAACAATTATCCAAAGCTATTTCCCACATGAATTTGTCTCCGTTTCAAATTGACAGACTGAAAAATCCGGAAAAAGTTATTACCGTAAATTTCCCCGTGATGATGGATAACGGAGAAGAGCGGATTTTTAACGGTTTTCGTGTGCAACACAATAGTAAACGTGGTCCCTACAAAGGCGGAATACGGTTTCATCCTCAAGTGGACATGAATGAAGTGAAGGCGCTCGGATTCTGGATGGCTATCAAATGTGCTGTTGCGGATATCCCGATGGGTGGAGGGAAGGGCGGAGTAGAAGTGGATCCCAAGAAATTATCCGAAGGCGAATTGGAAAGACTGAGCCGGGCTTATGTTCAGGCAATTGCACGCGATATTGGTCCGACGGTTGATGTTCCCGCTCCGGATGTCAACACGACACCGCAAATTATGAAATGGATGGTGGATGAATACATTAAACACGTAACAAATAACACAGAACAAATAACAAAAGAAGAAAAGAGTAAATTAATGGGGACGTTTACCGGAAAACCGGTTAACTATGGAGGAAGTTTGGGCCGGACGGAAGCAACGGGTAGGGGCGGATCGTACGTACTTTTGGCAATGTTAAAACGTCTTGAACTAAAGGGGCGCTACGGAAAAGAATTGACGGTTGCAGTCCAAGGTTTCGGGAACGTAGGATATTATATTGCTAAGTTTTTGCATGAAGCGGGTATGAGAATCGTCGCTCTGTCGGGTTCGAAAGGCGGCATCGTCGTAAATGATTTCGCGAAAGACGGTTTCAACCCTGAAGAAGTTTTGGCGCATAAGAAGCAAACAGGACAGTTGGGGGATCATGCAAAAACTGTCACAAATAACGAACTGTTGGAGCTGCCGGTTGATATTCTGGTTCCCGCGGCACTCGAAAACCAGATTACCGGAGAAAATGCCGATAAAATTCAGGCAAAAATTATTCTCGAGATGGCAAACGGTCCTACGAGTTCCGAAGCGGATGAGATTTTACACAAGAAAAATATTATGGTCATACCGGATGTCCTTGCCAATTCCGGAGGAGTGACGGTATCCTATTTCGAATGGAAGCAAAATCAGGAGAATGCGAAATGGACGGAAAAAGATGTGAATCTGCAGCTTAAGAAAAAAATGGAAGAGGCATTAGACGAGGTATGGAGGGTATCCAAAGAAAAGAATGTGGATCTCAGAACCGCGGCGTTTATTGTGGCGATTGAGAGAATTGTAAGTTGAGGATTACCTCGGAGTGTCGTTATTGGGTAATTTGAATATAAAGCTGGTATGAGGGACGTCTCTTCCGAATGGATCTCGTGAATAAAAATTATACTTGTGGTCAAGAATATATCCTCGTTTAGAGAATATATCTTCCCACTGTTGATCTCCTAGGTGTTCTTCTCCTCCTTTTACTCCACCATTAGCCATCCGGTCCCAAAGTTCGACGACTTTTGCTTGTTTTGAATCCTTTGGAGTGTCTTCCACGATACAGACTATTCCTTCAGGTTTTACAATTCTTTGAACTTCATTTAATACAAGATTCCGATCATTGGGGGGAATATGGTGTAGAGTAAAAAATAAAGTTGCACCATCTACCGAATGATCAGCAAGCGGAATCTGTTGGCCAGCACCTCTTATGAACGAATGATGTTTATTGGATGCCAGTCTGTTTCTTACTGGGCGAAAGGGTACTACGAAAGGATCCAGACCAATTATAGTTATTTGATTATCTTGAGTTGTTTTAATAATTTGTTCTAGTGTGTGACCCGGACCCGTGCCTATATCGGCCCATTTTTGACCGGGTTGCATGTAATCAGCTATATGGGATTCCCTAAGGATAAATTTCGAACGTTCTTGTGCAGTAGGCTCAATGATGGGAATCCATTCTCTTTTGGCTGCCCAAGTTAATGCTTTTTCAACAATTCCTCTTTTAAACCGTTGTTCCGGAGCGCCATCTCGAGGGGTTTGTTCATTCATGGTTAGATTATACCTTATAGTAATATTAATTTACAAACTTTTCAAGTTTTGCAAAGATGTTCAATTTCAAAGATGTTCAATTTCTCCATTGACATGGTGACTTCAGATTTGATACTGTTAAGTACTATCAATCAATCTATCCATAGGAGGATTTAATATGCCAGTTACTCATAAACGACCGGTTGCACGACAAGCCATCAATCCTGTAGCAGTTCCGGAAGATGGGTCAACGAATAAAGGGAAATATCTTACTTACATCATCATTTTCCTGGCAGGATTGGTTATCGGATATATGTATAACCGGATGAGTACTTTGGAGAAGAAAGTAGCCGGAGGAACGGTTGCTAATCAGCAGGCCGGAGCCGGAGCAGCAGCTCCCACCAATGTTCCAAAAGCAGACCTCAAAGTCAATAAAGATGATCCCACGATGGGTCCGGAAAACGCAAAAGTCACCGTAATTACGTTTGAAGATTTCCAATGCCCATTCTGCGGCGCATTCTCAGGTTTGGATGACAAAACCGTGAAAAGCATGCAGCAGCGCGATTCTACTTGGCAACCGGCGCTATCCAATATTATTAAGGATTATGTCAATTCAGGTAAAGTGCGTCTCGTGTGGAAGGACTACCCTTTCCTCGGGGATGAGTCCCGGTTTGCGGCATCTGCAGCCCGGTGTGCACAAGAACAGAATAAATTCTGGGAATACCACGATTACCTGTTCTCTCATCAAAACGGAGAAAATCAGGGCGGATTCTCCAAGGATAATTTGAAAAAATTTGCCGTTGAGTTAAAACTGAACACCGCTGATTTTAATAAGTGTTTGGATTCAGATAAGTATCTGGCCAAAATGGATGAATCCATGACGTATGGTCAGGGAGTAGGGGTAAGCGGAACACCTGCAACGTTTGTAAACGGCCAATTCATTTCCGGTGCAGTTTCCTATTCACAATTTAAGACGGCAATCGATGCGGCATTGAGTCAATAATCAGTTGAGCTAGTGTACGCAGACGACTGTTGACTTTCGAGGGGGCTTTCGCTAGAATACAAACTTGCCCTTGAAAAAAAGGGCAAATTTTCGAGACAATAACTGAACTTATAATGGAAAAAACGGCATATACGATCTTATTCTCTAATCAGTAGATTTTCGTAGCCATCCTCAGTTATTCTCCCGAAGTGTTTGATCATAGTATGAATCGAGCCGTTCGCGCCCTCTGGGCCCGAAGTTTAAACGGTTGAACGCTTCATTTGCAATGAAGAGGCAGGCGGTTCGATTCCGCCCGGGTCCACCAAAAAGAGAATTAGGAATTAGGAATTAAGATACTGGTGATTCTTAATTCGTAATTCTTAATTTGAGTGACTAGTTCTTTAAAAAGTGAACAGATTTGATGGTTTTCAATCAAGTAGGATTGATACATCTTCTTAAAGCCTTAAAGTCTACTCATAAAGTCGACAATGGATGCCTAGGCGGTTGTGGCCGAGGAAGGACGCTTGTTTATCGGCGATAGCATCGGTGAGGCGATCAGCAGCCTTTGACCCGGTGGTTTCCAAATGGGACAACCCATCCCGATTTATCGGGATAATCAGTCGTAAAACCGTTTGCGAAAGCAGACGATATAGCGATTGGTGGGATACCATCCAAACTGAAACATCTAAGTAGGATGAGGAAAATAAATCAATAGAGATTCCGTTAGTAGCGGCGAGCGAAAGCGGAACAGCCTAAACCCCGACGCAAGTTGGGGGGTTGCAGGGCTTCCGATATAGGATGAGATGCGGGTAACAGAACTGCTTGGAATAGCAGACCACAGAGAGTGAAAGTCTCGTATGTGAAACCCAAATCTCCCTTAGGAGGTACCTAAGTATTACGAGGCACGGTAAAACCTTGTAAGAATCTGGGACGGCCACGTTCCAAGGCTAAATACCACAACCAACCGATAGTGAACTAGTACCGTGAGGGAAAGGTGAAAAGCACCCCGGTGAGGGGAATGAAATAGTATCTGAAATTGTCGACTAACAAACAGTGAGAGCTTGTGCGTGGCACAAGAATATGCAAATAAACCAATAAATACCAATAAGCCAATAACTAAGGAGTTTATTTTTAACTAAATCCTTATGATTGGATAATTGGGTTATTGGATAATTGAATATTCTCGCGCTGCGCGCGAGTGATCACGTGCCTATTGAAGAATGAACCGACGAGTTGTCGTACGCTTCGAGTCTAAGCCAATAATACTGGCGGAGGCGCAGTGAAAGCGAGCCCTAACCGGGCATATTAGAAGCGTGGGACAGACCCGAAACCGGGTGAGCTAAGCATGGACAGGGTGAATCTCTTTGAAAGAAGGGAAGAGGCCCGAACCCGTCGTTGTTGCAAAAACGTGGGAAGATCTGTGCTTAGGGGTAATATGCCAATCGAACCCGGAGATAGCTGGTTCTCTCCGAAATATATTTAGGTATAGCGTTCCGAATAAACCTGGGGGTAGAGCACTGAATGGTCCACCAAGCGTAAGCGAGGGGGACCAATCAAACTTCGAATACCAGGCCTCAAATCGGGATAGTCAGTCCGGCTCGGCTAAGCGAGTCTGGGCAAGTGGGGGAACACCCCAAACTCTCAATTAAGGCCCCTAAATGTTGGCTAAGTTGAAAAGGATGTGAAATTTCTCAGACACCCAGGAGGTTGGCTTAGAAGCAGCCATCCTTCAAAGATAGCGTAACAGCTCACTGGACAAGAGATTTCGCGCCGAAAATGAACGGGGATAAGCCAACTGCCGAAATTAGAGATCCTCGACGTAAGTCGGGGGTGGTAGGAGAGCGTTCCTATTGCAGTGAAGATTACGCCGTAAGGCGGATTGGAGCGATAGGAAGTGAGAATGTCGGTATGAGTAGCGAAACTGGGGTGAAAATCCTCAGCGCCGAAAGCCCAAGGTTTCCGTCCCAACGTTCATCGGGGACGGGTTAATCGGATCTAAGACAAGTCCTCCGAATTTCGGAGGGGTAGTTCGATGTAAGAGCCGTACAAAATTCGGCTATAGCAATAAGATATTCTAAGGGGGTGACGAAGTGGGAAGACGGATCCCGATCCACATCGGGTCTAAATCATAAGATAGTGGTAACGAGAAAATCCGTTATCGCGTTTAATCAAATGATGATGGAGAGTTCAAACCAAAAGTGCGGACAATTTCGTATCTTTCTGTTTCCGGGAAAAGTCTCATTAGGTCCGGCCGCAAGGCCAGGACAAATCTTATTGTTTCCGTACCGCAAACCGACACAGGTGGGCTGGTAGAGTATACCAAGGCGATCAGGAGAAAACGATTCAAGGAACTCGGCAATACAACTGGGCGTAACCTATGGGAGATGCCCTACCCTTATTCTAATGAGTAAGGGTCGCAGCTAAAGACGCTTACCGACTGTTTAACTAAAACACAGGTCCCTGCAAAGCCGTAAGGCAACGTATAGGGGCTGACGCCTGCCCAGTGCACGAAGGTCAAGAGTAGAAACTGAGATTATATCAAGGCATTTACTCAAGCCCGTGTGAACGGCAGCAGTAACTATAACTGTTCTATGGTAGCGAAATTCCTTGTCGGGTAAGTTCCGACCCGCACGAACGGCAGAACGAGTAAGCGACTGTCTTGAGTCGTTGCCTGGCGAAATTGAAATGGCTGTGAAGATGCGGCCTACTTGCACATGGACAAAAAGACCCCGTGGAGCTTTACTGTAGCTTGACATTGGGAAGCTGATTTTGACTGTCGAGAATAGGTGGGAGTCTTCGGACAAAATATGGAATACCACTCTTCGAAATCAGTGACTCTAATTCCTTCGCCCCATAAAAATCGGGCAGGTAAACAGTGTCTGGTGGGCAGTTTCGCTGGGGAGGTGGCCTCCAAAAGTGTAACGGAGGCGTACAAAGGTCGGCTTAGCAGGGATGGAAATCCTGCTGTACGCGCAAACGCATAAGCCGGCTTAACTGCGAGACCTACAAGTCGAGCAGACACGAAAGTGGGTGTTAGTGATCCTCGGTTCCGCTTTGGTTGCGGACCGAGCTTAACGGATAAAAGCTACCCCGGGGATAACAGGCTGATCGCGTCCGAGAGTCCATATCGACGACGCGGTTTGGCACCTCGATGTCGGCTCATCCTATCCTGGGGCTGGAGAAAACATTTAACTTCTCTCCCTTTTAGAAATGAAAGGGTAATTAAACAAGCTCAAAACGGAGGAGGCCATTATCTTTGCAGGTCCCAAGTAATTGAAATAGAATAAAGATATGGTTGGTTCCGTAGGAAAAGGATGTTCTGAAGTTGATCGGGCATATATTGCAGGTCTCTTTGATTGTGATGGAGCCATCATGGCTTCTATTGAATCACACAAAGAGAAGAAATTCAGATTTCGCGTGCGGGTGATTTTAAAACTCACACAAAAAAATCCAAAAATTCTGCATTGGATATATTCACTTTTAGCTGTTGGATACATCGCTCAAAATCGAACTACGTTTGATTGGGTGGTGAAGGACCAACGCTATTGTAAAGATATTCTAGAGTTCATCAGGAAGTATTTGAGAGGAAAACAGAGACAAGCGCATCTTGCGCTTGAAATTCTGGATACTCCGATTACATCAAAAAATGAACTTCTAAAAGTTGCTCGGTTAGCAGATACTTTAAGCAGTTTTAACGTTCGGTCGTCTGGACGACGAAAGAATTATGCTTCAAAGATCCAAGAACATTTTTCCTCTAACGACTGATTCAAAATTTACCAAAAGTTTTGATGAGATATGCATTATGCTCCGATTAGCGGGACAAATATAAAATGCGTATCATACGGCTTGCACCTGACTACAGTGTGGCGACACACCGTAAAAGGTGATGGAATAGTCTTACCCCAAAAGTAATTTTGGAAGGTCAGAGGTCCCAAGGGTCCGGCTGTTCGCCGGTTAAAAGGGTACGCGAGCTGGGTTCAGAACGTCGTAAGACAGTAGACCTAGTGATTAACGATCACTTAAAGAGCTGTCTTCCTTCAGCGTTCTGAAAGTTAAGAGGGTAATTGAAGGATTTCCGATTATTTAATCGGGATATAAATCTGACTAAATGCTGGAAACTCCGAGTATCTTGTGCTACATTCAATTTTATGAATGTAAAAATGCATCAAGTGCGGAAAATCAGCAGGAAAGAAATAGTAGGAATAGTAATGTTAATAATACTTGTGGCAGTTTTATTTGGTATTTTTAAACCATTTATTTATTGCGGAGGTTGTTGGTTTAACATTTATTGTTGCGTGTAAACTTTTCTACGATTTAATCCTCAGAGACTATATGTCAGACTCCGACCGTGGGTCGCGAGAAGATATAGTCCGAACTCTAATGCGAATTAGAGAGTGTGCTAGAAATAGTACGCCCTCCGATGTTTATCGGAGAGTAACATAATTGTCGGTCTCTATCCTGTGCAAGCGTTGGATACTTGAGGGGAGCTCTTGCTAGTACGAGAGGACTGCGAGGGAGGAATCCCTGGTATGCCAGTTGTTCCCGCAGAGCGGGGGCAGCACACTGGTTAGCTACATTCTTTTGGGATAAGCGCTGAAAGCATCTGAAGCGCCAAGCCCACCCCAAGATAAGGTATCCATATAGACCCCTTGTAGAATACGAGGTTGATAGGCGGACGGTGTACGCGCCGTAAGGCGTTTAGCCAATCCGTACTAATCGGTCGAGAGTACATTTTAAGGTTGGAGAAGATGATTCCATCAACTGTTCACTTTTTAGGGAGCTAGTTAGTAGCTTAGTTTCTTGGTTACTTAGTAGTAATAGTTACTTGGTTAATTAGTTAATTAGAGTATTATTAAATTAATACGAACTGACTAAGCAGCTAACAAACTAACTAAGTTACCAAATAACTATTTAGCCAATTAACATATTGAGAATAGAATTGTCTCGGTGACTGAAGCGGGGTGGTACTACCTTTTCCCATTCCGAACAGAGTCGTAAAACGCTCCAGCGCCGACGATAGTGACTTTCGCAAGAAATCGCGAAAATAGGTCGTTGCCGAGGCAATCCTGTTCTCAAGTGAAGCTTCATTGCGGTATCAACCATAAATTGATATAATCGCATAATACTCAAAACGAAAGGCGGTAACATGCATTGTGGTAAAGAAAAAAACTAAATCATCTACGAATCCAAAAACTTCCGATAAAGCGGAAGAATCTTCGATTGCGGATACAAGTTCCCAGAAAATAAAATCGATTCCTCATTCCGGAAAAGAACCGGAAACCATGGAGGAGTTGCTTACTGCTTATGGCGTAAAAGGTTTCGGGGTAAAACGCGGAGAGACGGTAAACGGTACGGTCGTTACGATATATCCGAAGGAAATTCTCGTTGACATCAGTAAAAAGAGTTTTGGTGTTGTTGCCGAGTGGGAGTTGGATCAGGTAAAAGAATTCGCGGCGACTCTCAAAGTAGGAGATAAGGTCGTTGCCCAGGTAATGAATCCGGAGAATGACAACGGGTACGTGGTTCTTTCGCTTCGGAAAGCGAGCATGGAACAGCGGTGGACCAAGATGCAGAAAGCTAAGGAGAGTGGTGAAGATATCGAAGTCTCCGGTTTGGAGCTTGCCAAAGGAGGGCTTCTGGTAGATTGGCAAGGGCTGAGAGGATTTATTCCGTCAACCCAATTGGATGGCCAGGCCGCAGTAAATCCTGGAACACTGATCGGACGGAGAATAAAAGTGAAAGTTTTGGAAGTCGATAAAGCCGTAAACCGGTTGGTTCTTTCGCAGAAAGCTTCGATTATGGGAGTTACTCCGTCGGCACAGAAAGAGCGACTTGAGAAAATCCATCCGGAAGATTCACTCAAAGGCACCGTTTCCGGCGTGGCGTCATTCGGAATTTTTGTTGATGTCGATGGTCTGGAAGGACTTGTCCATATTTCCGAAATCGCCTGGGAAAAAGTTGAACATCCGGGGAATTTGTATAAAGTCGGAGATAAGGTTGATGTCGTCGTCCTTGAAGTAAATAAAAATGAAGGTAAACTGAATTTATCTATCAAACGGTTGACTCCGGATCCATGGAAGAATATTCTGGACCGGTATCCGATTGATTCCTCAATCAGCGGAAAAGTTGTGCGGAGTGCGCCCTACGGAGTTTTCGTACAAATCGAACCGGGAATTGAGGGTCTTCTCCATATCAGCAAACTTATTCCCGGTCAGGAACCCAAAGTCGGAGATGCAGTTTCCTGTATGATTGAACACATCGATACGGTCAAACGCAAAATTTCCCTCACTCTTGTCCCCACAGAGAAACCGGTCGGATACCGCTAAGAAATAACCCAATAACCCAATAAGCCAATTATCCAATCAACCAATTACTTAATTAATGGTAAAATAGAATGAATTTTTCATTTTGGATTTATTGGTAATATTGGTTTATTGGTATTTATTGGGTTATTCATACATGAGATCCCATTCCTCCTACGTTTGTCAGCAGTGCGGATACAAAAGCCCATCGTTTCTCGGGAAGTGCCCGGAGTGCGGAGCCTGGAGCAGTTTTGTGGAAACCGTGGAAAACGAACCGGCAACCGGTAAGGTAGGATGGACCAAAAACTCGTGGAGAAAATCAGGAAACCGCGCGAACGTCCTTCGATTAAATGCCGTGACGACGTCGAGCATATCCCGCGTTTCAACCGGTATTAAAGAAGTCGATCAGGTATTAAGCGGTTCCGAGGGAATGGGCGGAATTGTTCCCGGTTCCGTTGTCCTTCTTTCCGGAGATCCCGGGATCGGTAAATCGACTCTGCTTCTTCAAATTCTTTCCCATGTGGGAGGACTCTATGTCTCAGGTGAAGAATCCGCTGAACAGGTGAAGCTTCGTGCGGAACGGTTAAAAGTACCGTTCGACCGCATCCTCATTTTTCCTGAAACCAATATCGAGGCAATTATCAATTCGATCTCCGAACACAAAAAAGATATCCATCTCGTGATTATCGATTCCATTCAGACGCTTTGGTCCGAAGAACTTACGGGTACCGCAGGAAGCGTGGGGCAAGTTCGTGAATGTACGCTCAAACTTCTGGATCTCGCAAAACGATTTCATATTCCCGTATTTCTCATCGGTCATGTAACAAAAGAGGGGACGATTGCCGGGCCGAAAGTTTTGGAACACATTGTCGATACGGTGTTGTATCTTGAGGGTGAACGGTTTCAGACGCTTCGATTATTACGAACGACGAAGAACCGGTTTGGTCCGGTTGATGAAGTCGGAGTGTTTTCTCTCGGAGAAAAAGGAATGTCAGAAGTCGCAAATCCGTCGGAACTATTTTTGGGAAGTGAAACCAAAAGCGCAGGTTCAGTTGTCATCTCAACTCTTGAAGGTACCCGTCCGCTTCTGGTCGAAGTTCAAGCACTGACCGTGTCATCTCAAATTCCTATACCCCGGAGAGTCGGGACGGGAATCAACGTTAACCGTTTGCAAATGCTGATGGCGATTATCCAAAAACATATCCGTCTTCCTTTGGGAACGTTTGATGTATTTGTAAATGTGGCTTCGGGTATCAAAGTTTTTGAGCCGGCTGCGGATTTGGGAATTTGTTTGGCAGTGATTTCATCGTTTAAAAATAAATCGCTTCCGACACACAGTGTAGCAGTCGGTGAGGTGGGACTGCTAGGCGAGGTCCGGCCGGTGATAGGAATGGAGCGTCGTATCAAGGAAGCGAAGAGATTGGGATTTCGAAATATTATCTCACCAAAAGAGTTTCCTTACCTCAGTAAAATTGTGAGAGAAATTTTTTAAAATTTCTAATTTCTAATTGACCTAATTTCTAAATAAGAAATTAATTTTTAATTTTATATTTAGGTCAATTAGATATTAGAGTAATTAGAAATTTATGCGCCTATTTCTACCTGTTGTACTTGCGTTGATACAAGATAAGAATAAATTTTTACTTACTCTCCGCAGCGGGGAAGCTAAAGATGCCCGGTTTGCCGGCCATTGGCAGATTCCCGGAGGAGAGCTCAAGTTTGATGAAGATGTTGAGGCGGCAGCGATTCGCGAAGTGAAAGAGGAAACGGGACTGACGGTTGAGATTGTTCATTTAGTTCCAAAGTTCTATCATCGGGTGAGTGGTACGGTCCATCTTCTTTTCATCGTCTATTTATGCAAACCCCAAGGATCAATTGATTCTATTCGATTGAATCACGAAGCCACGGAATACGGATGGTTTACCGCAGAAGAAATTATGAAGCTTCCGAAAACTTTGCCGAATGTAAGGGAAGTCGTTAAATCAATATAAAATTAATCAAGGCTTCGCCACAGAACAATTGATGCGTAGGTACGGTAGGGCGACCATTTCCTGCTGATCCGTTCCATATGTTTCATCGTTGCCGGTTTGCCTTTCAGATAATGTTTTTCTATCGCACGCCTCAGTCCCAAATCTCCAATTGAGAATACATCTTCCCGACCAAGCGCAAACATGAGAAACATTTCTGCGGTCCAACGGCCAATTCCTTTTACCTCTGTCAGTTTGAGAATTACGTCTTCATCACTCAGCAAATCCAATTTATTAAATTTTATTTTTCCGGATGCAACAAACTCAGCGAGTCCTAAGATGTAACGGGCTTTCGAATTTGAGACGCCGACGGAGCGAATTTTTTCCACGGTCAGTTTTTGTATTCCAAAAGGTGTAATCCTGCCAGCCGGAAAAAGTGTTTGGAATCGTTTGAATATCGTATCTGCGGCTTTATCCGAAAGCTGTTGATTGATGATCGATGAGACGAGTCGGAGGAAAGGGTTGCGGGATTTTGCCAAAGTTACCGGCCCGGCGGTAGTACTCAGCCGGAAAAGAATCGGGTCAAATTTCTGGAAATGTTCGAGGATGTGATTTTTCATTGTGGGGTAAGTATAGCAAAACTCCGACAAGAATCAGTCCGCCCAAAAGCGTGTGGGAAAGAACAAAAGGATTTTGCGACGGGAGACGGTCAACATCCGGGAAATGAAAACCGATGAGAATTGAAACCAAGATTACGATGAGCCATACCCATAGTCGTTTCAAACGGTATGCATACCCGGAGAAGGCAATAAGGGCGGGGTAGAGGTATACGTAGTGATGTTGCCATGCATAAGCGTTTCCCATAACGGTAATCGCCAAAATGGTTGAGAAAAGAGTCAATTTTTTAAGATAAGAATCGGGAGCTTTTTTCGATTTAAACTGTTCTATCGTGCCAATATAAAGAAGAAGCGTGATGATTAAAGAACCGCCGATGGCAAATGTCAACGGACTATTGAGCCGAGTGAGGAAAGCACGAAGCGACTGATCGTAGATTGATGCCGCATTATCAGACTGGAAAAACGTTGAGGTGTTGTTGGAAGGGAGCGATAACGGAGATAGATTTATTTGTGTCTTGACCGCTCCGTTTAAAAGAAAAAAAGCAATGAGTGTTGTCAGTACGGTGATGTACCGTTTCCGGGCGAGAAAGTAGAGGAGGAGTGCCAGTGGGATTATTTTGAGTGCAGATGCAAAAGCAAGTATTAGACCGCTTGCGATATTTTTGTTTGAAAGATCCAGCAGAAACGACAGAACCAGAAAGAATAGAACATAATGATTGATTTGACCCGATCCGAGTGTTAGTTTGGTTGGGAACAATTGGAGTAAAATTCCCAAGATGAACAGTTGAACTGCGGGATTTGGTATCAGTCGTCTCATCAATAGGTATGAACTTAGGAGAATTAGGGCGAGGGATAGAAGTGTAAATAGAGTTTGGGAAAGTTGGAACGGAAAGAGATGAATTAAAGCAAAAAACGGTAAGGAGGCTGGTGGATGATTGAAAGAGGGATAAGGGTTGATACCGTTGAGATATTTGCCTGAATAGTCGTAGTAAGACATAAAGTCAGGAAGGGTGGTGGAAGATGATAGTGATAGGGTGCTGATTGTAACTTGAAGAAGCGAAACAACGAAAAATATACAGGAAAGCCATTTCATTTTTGAATAATAGCCTCTTTTTGGAATCATTTCAATCCACATGACTTATCCACATGACAATGTGTATTAAATTATAGATTGCTAGGACAATCTATAATTAGCATATAAAATTATAGGTTACCGTTCTTATTTTATCTAAATTACTATGAGACTATTGACATGATACAAAACGCGTGATAAAGTAATTTTATGATGAAAAAAATATTGAAAGCGATTTTTGGAACCAGAGACAGAGAAGCTAAGCCAAAAGACTTTGAATGGGAGAGTTTTCAAAAGAGCGCGAAGGATCAATTTGTGAAATTACGCGAAAAGGGTTTGAGCATATCAGTTGTGACATTGTAATTTGCTAAGTGTTATATAAAAAAAGAGCATCACTAACGCTAGCGGGGTATAGCTACGTTTAGTAATGCTCCTTTATCTCCGAGTTGACATATCTTTGAAAAATTAAGATATATTCAACGCGTGAAAAGGATTTATCATATAATCCGAAACCCTGTCAAGAAAATCCCGTGAGGCTGATTTTGGGTGTTTATATTGTCATGAAAACATTATCGTGTAAAAGAGAGCGTAGTGTATTTTATTAATCCATATCACTAGCAGTAGTCAAATTGGATTCCTCCCCGCCATCGATAATTTCAGTATTTCTCCATTATTTTCTTCCCATTTTCTAAAAACAAAACCTGTTGAACCGGGTAGTGAGATACTCAGCTTGACAGTAAACGATAAGAGTGTTAGAATGACCCGCATTTCATTTTTTGAGGTTAATTAACGAAAATATGCCCTTGTCACAATCTAATATCAATTTAAGTTACGGATTGAAGAACGAACTCTGGAACCTTTCCTAAAAACGGCTCCGGAGTTTTTTTGTAAAAAGTCGCATGGCTTTTGTAGGGGGTGGATGAGGTGTTGGGCAGGCATCTTATCCCCCCGCTACAGGAGCTATGAAAAGAAGTGAGAACCCCCTTTGTATTTAATTTTCCTTTCCTTTCTTGACCGTTTATTCCTCTTCCGTCAACTATCAGGGTCGTTATGATTTATCGCTTCAAAGAATAAAAATTTCAATTCGTATTGACAGATGTTTATGGTGACTTAAACAGGGGATCAAAAAGAATTCAGTTTGTAGATTTTGGTCGTTCCGCTTTCGAAAACCACGGTACCCAATTTTTGAATTTTATCTTCCTTCAGCAGTTTGTATTTCTCTCTCTCGAGGGTTCCCACGATTATGTATGACGCATTGTATTTTTTCAAAATACTTTTGGTAAGAGTTTCATCCGAAGACTCGTAGATGTTGGTGACTTCCGGAATTCTCCGTCCTGCTTCGTCGTACGTTTTTCTCCATAGCCATTCATGGACCGGCCATCCTACGATTGTCGGCAGTCCGGTGTTTGCGGAGAACCTGGCGTAATCCGTGTACGAATCACCCACGGCTTCTACAATGACCGGTTGGTTGTCACAACTACTGTTGGTACATTGGATATTAGATCGAAGCCATAAAGCGGCTTTGTAATCGTCAGGATACTGGTTAGAAAACCAGTTCAGGCCATAGAGTCCTTTATAAGTTTTTAATTCTCCGTAATAGGAATTGATCGCAAAATTCGGATAGATCGCAATCAGTCCGAAAAGACACAAAAATCCAATTGTGTAGATGAGGATGATCTTGGGTTTTTTAAAGGGGAAGGAAAGACTGCGTATCCGGTAAACAGCGTATGCGCTTACGAGTCCCAGCATCATAAATGCTTGATATCCCAATTTAAACATGGTGTTCGCACGATAATGAGCGGGGTAAATATCTTTGAGATAAAAGAATTCAGGGAATATAAGAAGTCCGGTTGAAAGCAGAATTAATAGGAGGATGAAATAATCGGTCGGGTAGAGAGTGGGGATAAACGAAGAAATTTTATGGAAAAACCGTTTTTTGATTGTGGGAACGGTTACTATGAAAAAGTAAAAAATGACATTGAAATAGAAAAATCCCCATAGTATCGCAAGCATGTAAAGAGGGGATTTTTGACATTTACCCTGTTCAAATATCAGGGGGCCGAACGATTTCCCCTCGAGAAATTTCGGAGAACAAAGGAAGCCGACGCTTGATGCAAACGGTTGGAAATTCAGCATAAACGGCAGACTTGTGACAAAAAAGAAAAATACGAGAAATAGAGCCGCGGAAAACGTCCGGTAGATAACATCCTGCCATTTCCATGCCGCGGGTTTATGCAAATGACCGTTAATGAGGAGTATGACAAGGCCGGTCAGTCCCATATAGATGAGGCCGTCCCAAGCATTGGTCATATACATTACCGCGAGCAGAAGTCCCAAAAGACCGATAATCGGCAAGGGGATTTGAGTATGGGTTTTGAATTGTTCCAGGATATTGTTCGCGTCCGATGATTTTAATTTGGATTTCCCGGAGGAATTTAGAGACGCTGTACCGGAGCTGATTTCCGTTTCAGGAAGTATGAGCGTCAGAAGGATTGCCAGGGTAAACAGGACGAAGGGGATATCAGATACATGTCCGTGAAGATCCGCAACCACGAATGAATAGATGGGGAACTCGTGGATGGTGAAGGGGATAAAGCGGGTTGCGTTCGGATACCAGTATTTTTCCGGATGGAATCCCCACTCTACGTTCCAGGGAGGTTGGGGGGTTTCGTTGGGGTATCCGTTCGTAAAAACATACAGGGTATGGAGATTGCCTCCCATAGAGACAATAAACCCAAAGAGAATCCCGAGGAGAAGAAGTTTGGCTCTCGGCAATTCAGATGATATGGGTTTCAATTTATTCCGGATCCCGCGTGAGATGGAATGGGCAAGAGTAATTCCGATTGAAAACGGCAGCGTGAACGTAAATGCGAAAAGCGTAGCGATCATGAGATTGTAGGTTACCGCTGAATCAATTCCGGATATTTTTGTGAGAAATGCGGCAATATAATGGCCGTAGTAATAATAGTTGATGAAATATCCTCCGGTGTAATCGGGGGATTTTGTCAGCCACATATCAAGTGGAGGAAAGTAATTCGCGCGAAGGATAGAATTGACAAAACCATAATCCATGAATTTTTCAAGTCCGTGAATGCTGGGTTCATTGGCTCGGATATACGACCAGAACCAAAGGGTTATGAAAAAAAGAAATTCCTCGGCAATTATCCAATACCAGGGGATCGGTTTATCCATGAATACATGCCGGTATTTTTTCCAGATTACGACATTGACTCCCGCCAATACGACAAGACTGCCGATAATGGTCGGAAGCGAAAATGAAGCAACGTGGAGACTTCCGGCAATCCATACGGCATAGGAGGCGATGAGGATTCCAAAGATCTTGGAAAAAATATACCCCCGGTCAACAAATTTTCTGAACAGAAGAAACGTCATCGGAACCGTAGCCGTCCCGATCAAGAAGATGATAAACCACCAAAGCAAGATAGAATTGGTATCAGACATACGGACAAAATTCAAAAATCAAAAGGCAAAATTCAAAATTAAACGATTAATAATTTTGTCGGCTTCCGTCAGTCCCGGATTGATTATCTTAGCGCGATATCAATTATCTTAATACAGTTTAGCTCAATTGAAAAGTACCTCTGTCTCTTATTCTATACCATGCGACTCGTGCTATAATCGCCCCATGTCAAAGCTTATACGGATTGGTTTCGATTTCGACGGCGTTATCGCCTATAACCCGTTTCGTATCGTCCGGGCGCCGGTTTCCTATATCAAACGTAATGTAATAGGGAAGAAAAAGCTATCGTTTTATTATCCCAAAAGCCCGATACAAAAATACATATGGACGATGCTCCATAATTCAAGCGTCATACCGGCTAAGGGCATCGGTTTATTTAAAGACCTCGTAGAAAAAAAACATATTGAAGCTCACCTGATTACCGGCCGGTATAGTTTTTTGGATAATCATTTGGAGACATGGCTGGCTAAGTATGGGTTAAAAAGCTATTTCAAGACAATTAACCTTAATAAAAAAGATGAACAGCCGCATCAGTTTAAACACCGGATGATACGGCATTATAATCTTGATTATTTTATCGAAGACAATCTGGACATTGTCGAATATCTAAGTTCTCAGTTTAATTCAGCGGCGACGGGACACAAATCCAAGGACCGTACTAAAATATATTGGATTTATAACATACTGGATATGAACCATCCTCATGCGCTGAAACATCCGTATCTGGGGAAAGTTTTGGAAGAGATCGTAGAAAAAAATTTCTAACCTGCTTGCCGGCAGGCAGGTTGGTTTAACCGAAGGAAACAGTGTTGATTTTTTTGTTTCGTTAGAGCACTTAGAAATTAGATCAATTAGAAATTAAATTAATCGTCTTAATGGATTTTTATGCGTCTTCTTTTTTCCCTCACCTACTATACGCCCTATGTGTCCGGTTTGACGATCTGCGTTCGGAGACTCACGGAGTCGTTTGCCAAGAAAAAAAACCATGTAACGGTGTTATGCATGCAGCATTCGCCGGGACTTAAAAAAAGGGAAACGATCCGCGGGGTAACGGTTGTTCGCGCGCATCCACTCTTTGCGATAAGCAAAGGGTATGTTTCTGTTGACTGGTTCACCCAGTCCATCCGGCAGGTCTGGAAATCTGATGTGGTCGTCATTAATTTGCCCCAGGCGGAGGGAATCGTTCCAGTCGTGTTTGCAAAACTTTTTCGGAAACGATTAATCACGATTTATCACTGCGAGATACGGCTTCCCAAAGGATTTGCAAATTCAGTGATAGAGCGGGTATTGGAAACGGTAAATTATTTCATTCTGAAAGTATCGGACCGGATTGTGACGTATACCGCAGACTTCTCTCAAAATTCCAAACTTCTTAAAAACTTTCCTGAAAAAGTCGAATGTATTTATCCACCGATAATAAAGCCGGAAATAAATAAAAGAGTACAAAAAATGATCAGGGATAAAATTGGTGAAAAACCGGCCTTTGTTATCGGAATTGCCGCAAGGTTGGCTGCGGAAAAGGGGATTGAATATGTATTGGAAGCGATACCTTACATTAATTACCAATTACCAAATACCCATGACAAGTTTAAGTCAAAGTCCGAAATTCAAAGAACCGCGATAAAAATATTAATTGCCGGACCCATGGCGCCGGTCGGGGAACAGGATTATAAGAAAAAAATCTTAGCGTTAGTTGAAAAATACAGGGAAAACGTGGAGTTTCTGGGAACCATTCAGGAAGAGGATATGGGTTCTTTTTATTCCCAAATTGATTTACTGGTTCTGCCGTCCGTCAATTCTACCGAAGCGTTCGGGATGGTGCAGGTCGAGGCTATGCGATACGGAGTTCCGGTTATTGCTTCGGATCTTCCGGGAGTACGGGTACCTGTCCAGGTGACGGGTATGGGCAAAATAGTTCCGCTGAAAGATTCCAAGAGGATTGCCGATGCCATTATTGAAATATTAAGCAAACGGGATGATTATCTGCAACCGGAAAGCCGTATAAAAAATCTGTTTTCGCTTGATCAGACAATCCGGAGTTATGATACAATACTCCAATCAGGAATATGAACGTACTCGGCCTACATTACGGACATCATGACTCCAGCGTGACACTCGTCAGAGACGGGCGCATTATCGCATCCGCAGCCGAGGAACGGTTCAATCACCAGAAGCACTACAGCGGTTTCCCCATGTCAGCGTTATCCTATTGTTTGTCCGCCGGACATGTTTCTATGAAAGATATTGATGAAGTCGCGATTCCCACCGCGAGTCCTTATGATGATAAATTGGCCCTCATCCTCGGACGAAAAAGCATCGGGAAACTGGCTTTTGCTCAGTACGCTCCTGAAATGGGCATGAAGGACTATGCGAGATTTGCAGCTTTGACCGTTGTAAAGCGGTTACACGGTTTGGTTGAAGAGGGTATGCCACTGTATGAAAAGGTATTTCCGTTTCCCAAAAGTCGCCCTATTCTGTCAGTAGATCATCATGTGGCACATGCGGCGTCAGCTTATTACACGAGCGGGTTTCAAGACCGGTGTCTGGTGATGACGGCGGACGGATCCGGAGATGCGCTCTCGATGACGGTCTGGTTGGGAGAGAAGGGGAAACTGAAAAAACTGTTAAAAATCGGCAACGACGGATCCCTGGGATATTTTTACAGCATGGTTACGGAAGCTCTCGGGTGGTGGATAGGAGACGGAGAAGGTAAGACCATGGGTCTGGCGCCTTACGGCAAGATTGATAGCGTTAAAGGCAAATTGGATAGGTTTGTTCCTCATTTTGAAAACGGCAGGCTTGTGACAACCGTCAATTTCGGTCCCGTACAGGCGTGGCACGTCCCGTCCGGAACGGTCCATTGGCATTTCCGGGATTCTTCGATTATCAAACGATTGGTTAAAAGATACGGTGCGGAAAATGTTGCCGCTGAGGCTCAGAGAAAACTTGAAGAGGAAATGGTTCCTTTGGTTATGAGTTGGGTAAAAGAGACGGGCGTTAAATATCTAGCTGCTGCCGGCGGGATATTTCTGAACGTAAAAATGAATCAGAGACTATGGGAACAGGGGAAACTCAGGAAAATCCACATTTATCCGGATGCCGGTGACGGAGGACTGTCAGGAGGCGCCGCACTTTATTGTTACTTTACCCGGCATCCTGAAAAGAAAATTCCTCAGGTCGGCGGCGCGTATTTCGGACCCTCTTATACGGATGAAGAGATTGAAAAAGTTTTGTCCATCCGGAATATAAAAGCAAAGAAATATAATCAAAATGAATTAATTGAACGCGTTGCGGATCTTTTATCAACCGGTAAAATCATCGGTTGGGTGCAGGGCCGGATGGAGATCGGACCGCGGGCTCTTGGGAACCGGTCGATTCTTATGGATCCCAGAAAAGCAAAGAATAAGGATATTATTAACGCCCGGGTCAAATACCGGGAAGGGTTTCGGCCGTTTTGTCCTTCGATGACCGTTGCCGCTTCCCAAAAGTATTTAGTGAATCCCATGGTGAGTGCTGCATATATGGTTGTTTCTTTTGACGTCGTTCCCAAAATGCGAAATGTCATTCCGGCGGTTACCCATGTCGACGGTACGGCACGTCCCCAAATTGTCACCAAAGAAGCAAATCCGCTTTTTCACCGGCTTCTGACGGCATTCGGAAAGAAAACCGGGGTTGAAGTTTTATTAAATACGTCGTTCAATATTAAAGGCGATCCGATTGTCTGTACGCCTTCCGATGCGCTGAAATGTTTTGTCGATACGGGATTGGACTATTTAGTGTTGGGCAATTATCTTATCGAAAAATGAAACCCGCTCATCCGAAAAAACCGTTTTCTCTTTCCTATTTTTCCGAAGGTCCGTACAAAGGAGCCAAAATATCAGGAATAAAACGTTTTTTGGGAAAGTATTATTGGGCACGGAGGTTTTATGCAGAAATTATCCGGAGAATTACCCCCGCGGGAGGAAAAATTCTGGAAATAGGGTGCGGATTCGGTGATCTTCTGGTGTTTCTCGAGCCGGATTTCCGAACATTCGGTACCGATGTTTCCCCTGAAGCCATCCAAAGCGCAAAACAGAAACTTCATCATACGAATCTTCGGGTTCTTCCGGCGGAGAAAACACTTACTTTACTTTCGCGTCCTTTTGATACGGTGGTTGCCTGTCATGTTTTGGAGCACCTGAAAAACCCCGATACCGTATTGGGCATTATCGCCAAAAGTATCAAACCCGGTGGTTCATTATTCGTGGTGATGCCGGATCCGGAAGGGGTCGGACACCGTTTAAAAGGCGCCCGGTGGGTAGGATATCGGGATAAAACGCATATTTCTCTGTATCCGGGTTCCCGCTGGGTGAAACTTATTGAAAAACACGGTTTTCAAGTGAAGCGGGTATTCAGCGACGGATTTTGGGATAGTCCGTATATACGCTACGTTCCGGCAGTTATTCAGCGGATCATTTTTTCTATCCCGTCAATTGTGCAAATCGTGGTAGGTTATCCTATTTTGAGAGCCCGTTTTGGGGAAAGTATCGGGATTATTGCGAGAAAGAATAATAGTTAGTTAGTTACTTAGTCACTTGGTTGCTTGGATAATGAGAATTCGTTATTAATTGTGTAGGATCTACTGTTCTTTGTTAATTGCCCATGCGTACATTTATTCTACTTGCCATTATTCTGCTTCTTGCCTGCCTGTCGCGTTTCTTTCATTTCCAAACCCTTCCCGGGGAATGGTTTGGAGATATTTCAAACGTTCATGAATATACCCAGCAGGTTTTAACGGGAGTTTGGCCGTTTTACTTTTTCCAAAGCCCTGGACCGCTCTATCACTATGCGATTGCGCCTATTGCCTATTTGTATCGCAACCACGGATATGAAACGTACAAACTCGCATCCATAATCATCAGTCTGCTGGGATTATTCACTACCTATTTATTCGTAAGAGAACTCGTGAACCGCCGGTTGGCGCTTATAACATCGGCGGTTATGGCGGTTTCCTATGTTTATCTTATCTGGAGCAGGCTTGGCAATTCCCAGATCATCATACCCGCCCTCTCGTCGTTCATGGGATATAGTCTTATCCGGTATGCTAAAAGCCGTAAACTTAGGTGGGGAATTATCGGAGCTGTATGTGCGTCTTTAGGCTGGTACACCTATCCCCAGACATTTATATTTCCGTTTGCGTATATTCCCGTATTTACCGTTATATGGATTAAAAATTCGAGGACGAATCGTACGAAAGATTCACGACTCTCCAAGCATTCTATTTCCTCTTTTCGACCGCATTTAAATTTAGTTTGGCATCTGCCGGTTGTTGTATTGATCCTATTCTTATTAATAATCCCTTTTATCTTCATCGTCCGCAGTCAGCCGGACAACTTCGGTCCCAAAGGCTATGTCGGCGAAAAAGTGGTGCCGGGATTATCCCTGTCGCCAATCGTGATAGTTAACAGGACTCTGGAACGGTATGGGAAAATCATTACGATGCTGCATGTTAGGGGAGATGATACGTTTCGAATCAACGTCAAAAATCATCCTCACCTCGATACGATAAGTGGACTGTTGCTCTTCGGAGGGCTTCTCTTCTTTTTGTCCCGGAAGCGTCGGAGCGCAGGATTATTTATCCTATGGATGTTGATAGTTTTACCTCTTCCGTCTATCTCACCGGCAGTTCTCGAAAGCGAAATTCCCAATACAGGCCGCACTATTGCACTCCTTCCTTATATTTATCTTCTGGTTTCTGCCGGTTTCCTGTGGATTTACGATAAATCGACCGGTCTATTTAAAATTAACCAGTGGTATGCGGTTGGATTTCTTACTTTCGTATTCGCCGCACTGGTCTATGAAAATTTGATACTCTATTTTGTGTCTTACCGCGACGGACTTCCGGATAACAATCTTGCTCCCGGCCGGCTGATCGCCCGATATGTGGACGCTTTACCGCCGGAGATTAATTTGTACTTTTCTTCGTGCTGCTGGGGGCAGTGGGGGGCTCCGGATCCCAAAGGCGTTGCGTACAATCTGCATGCTATTCGGTATTCAGACTTCAGCGTACAGATTAAAGGATGCAGTGAAATCACCCATTTTCCGGCATTGGTTATGACGGATCCCAAACGGGACGATCTGTTGGATACGTTTCAGGCGTGTTCCCCGAATACTGAAGTAAGAGAGTTGAGAAATGGTGATGGAACGCTAATTTCTAAATTTGTTCTGGTTCGTCAGGTAGCGTTATAGATAACCTCATAAAAGACCTGATTCAAACTATATTGTTGGTAGTCTTTCTGAACTACCGTGAAACGGGAATTACTCGCTGTTATTTTTTTGACACAATCCATTTCTTTGATAAATAGGATCGCATTCACGCTGTAATCAAACTTCTCCGGACAGGGAAGATTCGAATTTCCAATCAGATTCACATCCGTATTTCTGGGAAAGAAATAATTCACGTACTCCCGTTTCAGTTCTGT
>Ga0172379_10000898_pt1 | contig 66807 bp, 67 predicted proteins | sample GrowelOW334metaG_FD_119756 | JGI IMG/M metagenome (GOLD analysis project Ga0172379, IMG submission 119756) | Groundwater microbial communities from an aquifer near a municipal landfill in Southern Ontario, Canada - Groundwater well OW334 metaG | ecosystem: Environmental > Aquatic > Deep... | reverse complement strand
GAATCGAACCTGCGACCTTTCGAATGTGAATCGAACGCTCTAACCAGCTGAGCTAAACGTCCTCTGATCGCTGGGCGATTATAGCCAGACATGCGCTGGCTGGCAAGTCTCATGGGATTTCGCTATGCTACACGCATGACGATTCGTGAACTTCTCAAAACCTGGACGCCGCTTTTCCAGCAACATCTTCGCCCCCTAGATCTCTCCACAGCTCATCTAGAAATAGAGCTCCTCCTCGCTCATATCCTCAAAAAGGATCGTTCCTGGGTAGCGGTACACGATGAAACGCCCCTGACAAGCCGCCAAAATGGGCTATTTGAGGGTTTTGCCCGCCGCCGCCTCAAACAGGAGCCTATGGCCTATATCCTTGGCCACAAAGCGTTTTATGGCCGAGAATTCCTTACAGATGCACGCGCCCTGATTCCCCGACCTGAAACCGAGCTTTTGGTGGAGCGGGCCATCCTACACCTAAAAAAACAAGCCTCTTCAACGCTTGTTATCGATGTAGGAACAGGCTCTGGAGCCATTGCCGCAACCATAGCCCTGGAAGTGCCTTCCGCGACCGTTATTGCTTCAGACGTGGATAAAAAGGCTTTGGCCCTTGCCAGGAAAAACATCAAGCGTCTTCGAGCCAATGTTCAACTCCAACAGGCAAATCTCCTGGATAAATCACTCCTTAAACAATTGGGTCGTTCGCGTGCAAAACAGCTGGTTATCGTAGCCAATCTCCCCTATCTTCCACTTTCCGATCGAACGATCCTCGCAAAAAGCGTCACAAAATACGAACCAATACAAGCACTCTTTACTAAGGACCATGGTCTGTTCCTTCTCCGCGCACTCATAGAACAACTCGCAACCTTTCAGGAATGCGACCAACGACCGCTCGTCCTTCTCGCAGAGTTTGACCCACCGCAGGCCGAGACACTCTGTCGCATCGCCGCGCAATATTTTCCGCAAGCCTTCGTCACTATTTACCAGGACCTTTGTGGACGAGACCGTGTGCTGGAGATCGTCAAAAAACAATAAGTCTGTTGTCATATACGCTTCTTGATCCAAAATTTCAGATTTGAGACAAAACCGACGGGAAAATATTTTTTGTTTAGCCATAGCTAAGCCAAAAATATTTTACCTAGGGTTTGGCCAAATATGAGATTTTGGGCTGGAGCGTATATGACAACAGACTTAATAGCCAAGGAGCTACTGTTTTTTACAATCCTGCAAAAATACGATCATCTGTCGTTACTTCAATCCATGTTTTCCCGCGATTCAACAAGATTTCCGATCCGTCTTGCCCGGCAAAATGTATGGGTTCGTTTTGCGCGCGTTGCCAACGGATACTGTATTTATTTCCATCCCGATACAACGTCGCCTCCCCACTTCCAGTTGTACGTATCTGCAAACGACCAATGGCATCCAACACCTTTTCTTCCGTCTTGATGACCACCACATTTGAAGCCTCGACGCGAAGATCATTCTTATCAAGCTGTGTTTTTTTCCCTTGTTGACGCACGTAAATATTGCCATCTTTTTCGTACTGCCAGTTCACCGTATAACTTCCTCCATAACCAACCTTAATGGTTCCGCCCTCCCCACGATCCGTAGAAGAGGCACTCTCTTTAAAATGCCAGGCAACAGGAATCGTTGTTGTGGACCAATCCACATTCAGAACCGCCTGATCCATGAACTCTTTCTTCGTGTAAATATTATGCGGCGCTGATCGTGCTCCGCTCCGCCAAAAAGCATCTCCGTGAGCCATCTCATCCACATTGGCCAAGGACACGCCATCCAGGACTTGAAGCTTTGCCAATGCATCTGGACTACCTCCACAATGGAAATACGCAGATTTCCATCCTGCGGCCCAATCAACGAAATAGGGGCGCGCAGAACGCACAGCTCCCACCTCTTCAATGGTGGTCGTGGCGTCAAAAAGAAGCATGAGACGAGTGATACCACCTTCCACGGGCGCCTCAATAACCACATTTGCCTTTGCAATGCCCGCAATGGGACGCGCATCCACTTGATTATCAACCATGACGGCGCGCGGCGCATACGCATCCTCCTCGTGAGAAACAAGCACGCCATCCAAACGCCGCGGGACAAGCGTGGTCGTTGACGACGTTGCGGCTGTGTCACCTGTTCCATTAGCAATCGCACCCTGCGTGCGCGTGCGACCGGTGATGATGAGATACATCAACCCACCAGAAATCGCCAACAACAAAACGGCCGCGGTCGCAATAAGCGCCCACGGCCGTCGCGGTTTTATCGGAAGGTTGGCAATGCCATGTAACTCTCCCATCATGGTTGTAGGTACGTTATTTCTTTTCCTCTGCCGCTTTGCCTGCCGCTTCTGTCGCGGCCTTTTCTGCCTTCTTCTCATCCTGCTCTGTCTTCACGGTGGAGATATCACCCACACCTTGCTGTTCCATGCGCTTAATCTCATCCTCTGTGAGAGGTCGTGCGACCGTTGCGACTGTTACGTCAGAGGCTGTCACAGCTTTGACGCCTGTTGGCATGGCAATGTCTGCCACAGTGATGACGTCTTCGAAGGTAACAAGTTTTGCAAGATCCACCTCAATCGCGTGTGGCAAGTTTGCTGGCAAACACGTGACCTCGATTTCATCGAGCGATTTGACCAACGTACCAGCATCCGTCTTGACTGCCTTTGATTCACCCACGAACGTAAGCGGAATCGTTGCGGTCATCTCCTCATCCATGCGGACCTGATAAAAATCAATATGTCGAGGCGCCATGGTCAACGGATGTAATTGTACATCTTTGATCAAGACTTTCACAGCCTGGTTCTGTCCCACGGTTACATCCACCAAGCTGGATTGACCAGCGGCGTTGTAGACGCGCACAAAATCTGAAAACGGCACAGAGAGCATCTGCGACGCAATCCCACGGCCATACATAATAGCCGCGATTCTTCCTGGTTGGCGCTCGCCTTGCGCCCGCTGTACGGCGGAAATCGTTTGTGTCATATCATCAAGTTTCATCAAAGTGTTGCTAGGATAAAGGAAAAAACGAGCTTCGTCAAGGGACAACTTTTTTGTGAAATTAGCCTTTTTTTGGCTCAGTTGTCACAAGGAGTCGTTGACAGAGCTTGGCACTATCATGGGCTAAGACCTCATGAAAGCGTACACATTCGTCTGCGGCAAGCCCGGGAAGCGCCTCCAAACGCTGAACGTCAGCGAACTGCAGATCCGTAATCATCCCCACGGACGAAGACCATCCTGTGGTTTCGAGCACTACCGCAATCATGGCATATCCACATCCAGAGCACGCACAGTGGTACACCTTGCTCATGCCTGTATTCCCTGCATCCGAACACAAACGCATCCCTGCCGCTGGATAGTTGGCATGGCAAAGAGGACACTGCGCGATAAGGCGATTTGGTGTGGGCTCCATAGCTTCAGCATATCGAAGAGCCCCTGCCGAAGCAAGGGCTCTCTCGATTAGAAATCGAGATTTTTTACGTGCTTCGCGTTTGTTTGGATGAATTTTTTGCGTGGTGCCACCTCTGCTCCCATGAGCATCTCAAAGGTCTCATCAGCCTTTTGTGCGTCATCCACGGTTACTACCTTCATCAAACGCGTTTTTGGATCCATGGTTGTTTCCCACAGCTGTTCTGGATTCATTTCTCCAAGACCTTTGTAACGCTGGATGGCAATGCCTGCGACCTTGGTTACGCCATCTGGAGCTTCCTCCCCCTCTGCTTCGATCGCCGCATCTGGATCCGCTTCTTCGACCTCTTCCGTTTTCTTTCCTTTTTTTGAAGCGGCTATCAGCTTCTTCATTTCTTCTACGTAGAGATCACGCTCTTCTTCCGTGAAGGCATAGCGCACATCCTTATTCTTTGCCACACGATACAGTGGCGGTTGCGCAATAAGGATATGCCCCTTATTCACCAAGTCTGGGAAATAGCGATAGAACAACGTGAGGAGAAGCGTGCGAATATGCGCACCATCCACATCAGCATCTGTCATGATGATGATACGCGCGTAACGCAGTTTCGTGATGTCAAACATTTCGCCAATGTTTGTTCCCATGGCAATAATCAAATTCTTGATTTCTTGATTTGCGAGAATCTTATCCAAGCGTGCGCGTTCGACGTTCAAGATCTTGCCACGCAAAGGAAGGATCGCCTGCGTGTCGCGATTACGTCCCTGTTTTGCAGAGCCGCCGGCAGAATCTCCCTCAACAATGAAGAGCTCGCTTACTTCTGGATCACGGCTTGAACAGTCCGCGAGCTTGCCTGGCAACGTCAATCCTTCCAATACACCTTTACGCAAAACCGTATCACGAGCCGCACGAGCCGCCGCACGCGCACGTTGTGCGAGCACGCATTTGCCGATGATCCCTTCTGCATCACGCGGATGCTCTTCCAAGAACATGGCAAAATGTTCGCCCATGACTGTTTCTACGGCGCCGCGTACTTCCGGACTGCCAAGCTTCGCTTTTGTTTGGCCCTCAAATTGTGGCTCCGGAATACGAATGGATAGTACGCAGGTCAAGCCTTCGCGCACATCTTCGCCGGAGAGATTATCATCCTTTTCTTTGATAAATCCCTTGTTGCGTGCATACGCGTTCAAGACACGCGTCAATGCCGCACGAAAGCCCTGCACATGCGTACCACCCTCTGGATTGATGATGTTATTCGTAAACGCATATAGCGTCTCTGAATAATCATCCGTGTATTGCAATCCAATGGACACTTCCGCATTCTCCACCTGCTTTTCGACAAAGAAGACGTTCTCGTGTTTTGGCTGTTTCTTGTGGTTCAAAAACCCCACGTAGGATGCCACGCCGCCTTCAAAATAAAATCCATAGGCTTTGAGGTCTTCCACCGTGCGTTCATCGCGAATAATCAAGCGAATGCCCCGCGTGAGGTAACACTGCTGACGATAATGATCAAGCACGCGCTGATAATCAAACATCGTGCCCTCTGTAAAAATGGAGGCATCAGGCTTGAAACTCACGGTAGTACCATGGCGTTGACTTGTCCCTACTTTTTTCACCTTGTACTGTGGAATGCCTTTCGCATATTCCTGCTTCCACATGCCACCGTCGCGCTCGACCGTCACTTCCAACCATTCAGACAACGCGTTCACCACAGACACGCCCACACCATGCAAACCTCCAGAAATCTTGTAGCCACTTCCCTCTCCACCGAATTTACCGCCAGCATGAAGTTTTGTGAGCACAAGTTCCAACGCAGAAACACCATATTGTTTATGCATTTCCACGGGAATGCCACGGCCGTTATCAAAAACGGACACCTTATCATCTGGCAGAAGCGTGATCGTAATCGTATCCGCATGACCTGCCATGGCCTCGTCAAAACAGTTATCTGCAACCTCACGCAATAAATGAAACAACCCATCCGGACCCGTGGAACCGATGTACATGCCCGGTCGTTTACGGACCGGCTCTAGACCCTCGAGTACGGAAATCTGCTCAGCACCGTACGAACCTTTCTTGGCTTTTTCGTCTTTGGAAGTCATAGTTTTTGCCGATGTAGAATAGCAAAGATACGTCCATCTGGGAAGCGGAAAACCTAAAGATGCACAAGGCCTCATCCATGCCCTCACGAACTTGTGATATACTAGAGACATGTCAACGAGTTCACGCGCGGGCGACGGGCTTTCTGACCAAGAATTGCAATTCGCTTCTTGGTGGGTACGTCATGGGGATGCTCTTCGAAAGAATGGCCATCGTTTTCTCATCGCATTCAGCGTCCTTTGCTGGAGCTATGCTTTTTGGGTCGTACTCGATACGTATGCGATCTCCTACCCCAAAGAACAACGCATCACCCAAACGATCCTCCGCAACCAACTCTCCCTGCAAACACTGCAAGAAGCCGCTCCGCAGGCACTCAATCCCTCACAGGTACAGATGTTCGAAACCACAGGCAACCGACGAGATATTGTTGCACAGCTCTCCAATGCTAATCCCCAATGGTGGGCGGAATTTTCCTATCGTTTCAACATTGATGGAACGCTTACCGCGACACGTACCGCGTTCATCCTCCCCAACTCGCAACGCTATCTCACAGAGCTCGGCTGGTCTGGCAACGGACGTTCCCCTGCCCTTGTCTTTGACGATATCCGTTGGCATCGCATCACGCCCACGGCAGTAGACGGAGATTATCAGCGATTCTACGATAAACGCCTGAAACTCACGTTTACGGACGTCACCTATCAACAAGACGTGGACTATGATGGAAAAAAAGTAGGACAAACAGCATTCACCCTGAAAAATGCAAGTGGTTTTGGCTACTGGAATATGGATCTTATGGTCATACTGTACCGACAAGGCATCCCTGCTGGCATTACCCAAATCAATGTGCGCGATATCAAGCCAGGAGAAACACGCCCGATCACCATCCACTGGTTTGAAAATCTGGACGGTATTGCCAAAACAGACATCCAACCCGTTGTGAATGTCCTTGATCAGAACGTGTTTCTTCCAAGCACGAGATTTTAAGGAGCCCTCTACACACAAATCCTGCGACTTGCTACCGTAACCGCATGCTACGATTTTTCGATATTGTTGAGCATTTTGATTGGGTGCTCTTTATCGCGGTTCTCGCACTCACCTCACTAGGCCTGGTGACGATTTATGGCATCAGCATCTCTCAAGAGCTCGTGGGGCTATTTACTTTTTACAAGCAGTTAGCCGCGCTCGGCATTGGTATTTCTCTTGTGGCTGGACTCACCTTTCTTGATTACCGTCACCTCAAATCCTTTGGATTTCTTGCTTTTTTGAGCGGCGCCATTATCCTCATCCTTGTACTTTTCTTAGGTGAAACGGTTCGTGGAACACGTGGCTGGTTTCAAATCGGGTCCCTTTCGTTTCAGCCGGTAGAACTCGCGAAACTCTCGCTCATTCTCTATATCAGCGCCCTCTTTTCACGCATGAGTCATGGCCGTCTTTCCTGGCGTATCTTTGGTTTGAGCGCCTGCGCCACCATGACCTACGTGGGCCTTGTTCTTCTCCAGCCAGACTTTGGCTCTGCCATGGTCATGCTAGGATCTTGGATTGCCATGTGCTGTTTTGCAGGCTTGCCTCGTAAAGCCTGGATCATTCTTCCGCTCTGCTGTCTTGTTGCCGGAGGTTTGTTTTGGTCATTTGGCGTCAAAACCTATCAACGCGAACGCATCCTCACGTTCCTCAATCCTGCGGCAGACCCGCATGGAGCTGGCTATAATGCCGCACAGGCACGTATTGCGATTGGCTCTGGCGGATGGCTTGGCAAAGGCATTGGAGAAGGTTCTCAAGCACGCCTGCGTTTTCTCCCTGAAGCGGCTACGGACTTCATCTTTGCCGTCATTGGAGAAGAGCTAGGGTTTGTTGGCATCAGCATGGTCTTGGGCTTATCTTTTGTTCTGTACTTTCGTTTTCTCACGATTGCCCGCGAATCTGAAGATGAATTTGCCACATTCGTGCTCATTGGACTGGGAAGCGTTTTTCTCATCCACATGTTTGTGAATGCAGGCATGAATCTGAGTATTGTCCCCATTACCGGCATTCCCATGCCCTTTCTCTCTGCCGCGGCCTCATCACTTGTGGTGACCTACGTCAGCATTGGCCTTGCACAAAGCATTGCCGTACGACGGAGCGGCAAAGCAAAAAGCGAGCAATCATAGCTCGCTTTTTACGCCTGTCTCCTTTTTATCGAATCAAATCAATTTTGCGTGTCTTTGACTCTTCAGAATAAGCATCCAATCGATCGCCTACCATAAGCTTGATCTTACCGCGATAGGACAAGCCGCACTCCTGACCAGCATTGACTTCCTTTGCAGGAGATTTGCCTGATTGCATGGATTCGAGCACGCCATCGCCAATAAGCGTTTCCCCTCTCCATACGCGCACTTTGCTCCCACTGATCAGCTTCCCTTCTTTTACGCGAGCTCCCACAATCATTTTGCCGGTTTCTGTACGGAAGATGGCCGCGACTTCTGCGCTTCCAAGCTCTGTGACGATCACTTCCTGTGGCAACAGTGCATTCAGCTTCGCGACCACATCATCAAACAAATCGTAAATCACCTTACACATCTTAATCTCCACACCCTTTTCGCGTGCGAGCGCCTCGACGACCGTCGGCGACATAACATTGAACCCATAGACAACTGCCGGTTGCGATGTTGCCGCACGCTCCACATCATTATCCGTGATATTGCCCAAACCTTTTTGAATCACTTCCACGCCAACAACCTCGTGTTGGATCTTCTCCAACATGCCGAGAATGGCTTCCAAAGATCCAAGCACATCTGTTTTCAAGATCACATTCAACGTGATTTTCTTGGTTATCTCTTCGTCCTGTTTTGGCATGGACTTAGTCGCGGTCATGGTATCGGCCACCTGCATGTTCGTCTTCACCTTTTTGACCTCCAACGATTTTGGATCTGCAGGAACCTCAATAATGTCACCAACAGCGGGTGCGACTTTGAAGCCTAAAATCTTGATTGGCGTTCCAGGCAAAGCCTCATCTACGGTGTTGCCCTTCCAATCTCGCAAAAGACGAACACGCCCATAGGCCGCGCCATCAATACCAATCCAATCATTACGACGCAATGTGCCATTCTGCACAATAATCGTTCCAACGGGCCCTTCTCCTTTATCTACATGTGCTTCAATGACCGTTCCAGCGGCACGCGTGTCAGGATTGGCAACAATGCGCTCCTTTTCCATGTCTGCCACCAACAAAATCAAATCCAATAGTGCATCAATGCCTGTCCCCACTTTTGCAGAAATACGCGCCATGGGCACAGTACCGCCCCATTCTTCGACCGTGACACCAATTTCCGCAAGCTGACCCATCACGCGATTTGGATCTGCTTCTGGCTTATCGATCTTGTTCATGGCCACGATAAAAGGCAGATGCGCGGCCTTGATAATATCGTGCGCTTCCTTTGTCTGAGGCTGAACACCGTCGTCTGCGGCCACAACCAACACTGCAATATCAGCAACCTTGGCACCACGAGAACGCATCACGGTAAATGCTTCGTGACCAGGTGTGTCAATAAATGTGAGTTTGCGTCCTTTATTTTCTACCTGATACGCACCGATGTGTTGCGTAATGCCACCGGATTCTCCCTCCATGACATGCGTTTTGCGAATGGCGTCGAGCGTCTTTGTCTTGCCGTGGTCCACGTGTCCCATCACCACAATCACCGGCGCACGCGCAACGAGCCCCGTTTGTTCATTCTCAATAATTTGTTTGATACGGCTCTCCTCATGGACTTCCTGCATTTCCGACGCACCCTTTGCCTCTTCCGTGGCTTTGTATCCAAGCTCTTCCGCAATGATGGCCGCGGTCATGAAATCAAGACGTTCATTCTGCGATGCAAGAATGCCCGCTTTCATGAGCTGTTGGATCACACGCGTAATCGGCAAACCGAGCTTGCCGGCAAAATCACGCACAGACATCACAGACGGCAATATCACTTCGTGCTTCACGCCTCCAGGACCTGCGATGGCAGATGCACGTGTCAACTGATCACGCATGCGCTCGCGACGAGCATGTTCAATCCATTTCAGGTAAATCTGCTGAGCAACACGATCATCTACCTTGATGGCACGCGCGCCGATATCAAAGCCAAGCTCAGGCAATTTGCCGAGCAATTCCTGTGGCGTAATACGCAAACGACGGGCAAGTTCAGTGACATTCATAGTGCGCATCTTAGGCTACACAAAGAGAAAAGTCAAACGGTAACAATCAGAAAACGCCCTGCTTGACCAAATAGCATTTTTCCCCTATATTGTAGCCCTCGCTCCTTTTCGAGCGATGGTTTCAGGAGGAAAACGCATGCGATCGCCGTTGGTTCCTGTTCTCTTCACCCTGCTCCTGAGCGCCCTCTGGCCCTCCCTGGCCAACGCGCAGACCTCGCCCACCGAACACGTCGAGACTCCTCCGGGAGGAACCCAATCCGCGCCGCACCCGCTCCCGGGCAATGAGCTGTCTGTATTCACAGACTTCACGTTTCAAGGCTCTGGTGTTGTCCTGGGCGGCAGGCTGGGCTGGTTCGGCCTTGTGCTGGACGCCTACCACCGCAACCCGAACTACGAACACCCTCTGCACGGCTTTGGCCCGGACTTCGGCGGCTACCTGACGATTGGCGGGCCGCTGGCTCATCCTGGATACACCATGCTCCTGCATCTAGGCGCTGGGTACAGCTTCGAAGAGCGAGCGCCGTCGCTTCGTCAGCAGTTCCTTCTCGTGTCTGACCAGTTCACGGCTGGCTACGCCTCCGCCGCCCTTTCTGAAACCTTTGCCTCGTGGAGTCACGAAGGTAGGGCGAGCACCGCTCTAGAGCTCCGCGGCGGCCTTTCTATCAACCTAGGACCGTTCGCCGTCGCGATCTACGGACGTCTCTGGTCCAATCTCGCAGAAGGCTTCAGCCATTCTGCTTTCGGACCAGGTGTGCTCATCTTCCGCATGTTCCACTCCAGCTAGCCCCGCATCGAAAGAAACGGGGTATTTTTATAACCAAAATCGGCTATAGAGCCGATTTCAGTGCGTAAAAGCGACATTGTATCTTTATCTCACATATCCCAACACGCGCACCGTAGCCCATTCCCCTGGTGTAGCAGGAATGTGCCGAAACAATCGTTGAAATGCGGCAATACCCACACGCTCCTTTGCGAGGTCTCGTGGGAATCGGATGCGGTACATCAGCGTGTTCCAAGCAAGATTTTCGCGTGAGTTGGAGAATACAGGATCATGGCCATACATGGCACGGAAGGTTGCACGAACACTCACCACGCGCAAACGCTCCTCTGCAAGATTGCGTCCCAAAGGGATCTGTCCTGTTGCCATGCGGTTAAGATCAGCCAAGGAGATAGCCCCGCGCCTCATGGTCTCAAGCGCGTCACGCACTAAAGCCCGACGTTCGCCCGATCCAAGTGCAATCGTTGCAGGTGAAGAGCCTTGGTCGATAAAGAGAGAAAGCCGCGCCTCGTCCTCTCTGCTCAAGATCACATGAAACTCACGAGCGTCTAAAGAAAGGCGCAAGACTGTTATAGGCAAAGCCACGGGGGTTGCTATGGGCGCTTCTTCGATAATCGGCGTTGTGGATTCTGGCGATGGTGATACGGGCGTTTCTATGGGAACTGGAGCAATAGCTGGTGGAGCGTCATACGGGAATAGAGATGTATTACCGATCGAACCACTTCCGCCTGAGGAACCACCTCCACCGCCTGAGCTATCGTCATCCGTAATCGTAATGGTTTGCTGCTGGGTTGTTGCTTCTGCGCCATTTGTCACAGAGCTCACGTCAACAATAATGGTTTCACTCCCTTCGTAAATAGTATCTGACGTAGCCAAGACATTCGTTGAACCTGTTGTTGCACCTGCAGGGATAACAATGGTGACGGTCGTGGTTGTGTAATCTGTACCATTGCCTGTTGCTGTTCCAGAGTACGCGAGGTTTACGGTCACGGAGAGGCTAGAGACCGCAGAAAGCGTTGCGGTGATCGTCGTAGAACCGAGTGCCTCTGTTACCGTTGCCGCGCCCGTCGACAGCGTAACTGAAGGCGCGGCATCATCATCCGTGATCGTGATTGTCTGTTGCTGTGTTCCGTTTTCCGTTCCATTGGTCACACCAGAAACATCGACAACAATTGTCTCATCTGCCTCGTCCATCGCATCTTGCACAGCTGTGAACGTTGTTGAGCTGGCGGTTTCTCCTGCAGGGATAACAATGGTGGCGGTCGTGGTTGTGTAATCTGTACCATTGCCTGTTGCTGTGCCAGAGAATGCGAGGTTTACGGTCACAGAAAAGCTAGAGGCTGCAGAAAGCGTGGCAGTGATCGTCGTGGATCCTGCCGCTTCTGTTACCGTTGCCGCGCCCGTCGACAGCGTAACTGAAGGCGTGGCATCGTTATCCGTAATGGTGTAGGTATGCGTCGAAGAAGCGGCGTTCAGCGTAGTATTTGCGCCGGATGTTGGTGTTGTAATCGTGGCAATAGCCGTCTCATCGGCTTCATCCAATGTGTCATTCACCACGGTCATGCGGACGGAAGTGGAGGTCTGTCCTGCGATGATAGTCACGGTTGCAGGAGAGGAAGTTGTATAATCCGTGCCATTGCCCGTGGCAGTTCCACCGGTGAAGGAATAGGGAATCACGACATCTTCAAAGTGAGCGGAGGATATATCGACCTGAAGGCTCACGCTCGCTGTACCTTCAGAGCCAGAAGAGGTTTCTGTTTGAAAACCAACGGTACGAGCCGCAGTATCCACAATAAACGCCACGATCCCCGTGCCTGTTGCTGTGGTCCAGTCTGATGCAGAAGCGGAAGAGTCTATGGTTTTGACACGCCAATAATACGAACCAGAAGAAAGTGTCATGCCTGCATAACCCGCTGTATACGAACCTGTTCCTGTTGCCTGACCCACGGAAAATGAGGCGGCTCCTTGCGCGGCAAGAGCAGAGGTATAGTCAATAACAGGACTACCGTAGTTTGAGGAGTCATCAACCTGGATTTGATATTTCACCTGATTACCAGCATCCGGATCTGCGAGCGTAAAGGTAAAACGCGGAGTTGCTGAGCTTGTTGTGGAGCCGTTTGTGAGAGAGGTTTGGCCAAGAGAAGAAGGAGCCGTAGGAGATTGATTGGAGACAAACGAAGTCGTATACACAGATCCTTCTCCTCCCGCGCTACTAGCCGTCACAAGAGCGGCACCTCCTACAGAGGTCGCGTTCGCAAGATTAAACGTTCCCAAAGCACCATAGTAGAGGGCAACACGACCGCCGCCGCCACTACCACCATACGGCCCATATCCCGTTCCTCCGTTTGCTGTCACGGTCGTTGCCGACCCATTCAGCGTTCCGTTTGCACGAAGATATAACGATCCGCCTGAACCAGCGCCATTACCGTTCCCAGCCCCATCTGTCGATGGATTTGCACCGTCTGCCCGCACAGAGCCATTCACGGTCATGTCACCCGTAGAATGCAAATACACAAGACCACCACCAGCACCCGCAGTATTTGGATAATAAGCGGCCCATCCTCCACCACCAGATCCCAGCAGGAGAGGCTCTGTAGAAGAGCCATATGTTGTGGTTTGCGGGTTGATATCAAGCGTCCCATTTCCTCCAGCGCCCGCATGAGCCGCACCGCCCCATCGACCAATACCATAGCCTGATGTGCTCACTGCACAAATGCCAGTAGAAGTAACGGGACCATAGCCGTTATCATCTGTTTCACCAATCGATCCTGGACAACCTTTCCCTGTTACATCCACAACACCAGAAATCGTGATGTTTCGCGCGGTAACTTGCAAACCCGTTGATGAGGACGCTGTATGAGTCAACGTCGAACCAGTACTCACAGTAAAATCATCATCAGAGCCTAGGGTTACCGTACCACCGAATGTCGTTGTCGCGTTTGTACCAGTGACATTTACGATACCTTCCCCCACCAAATCGACTGCTCCGTTCCATAATACCGTATATCCGCCGCTCACAATATCGATCGTGTCGCAGGCGTTCGCATCAATATAACTCTGATTGATTGTCGTTGCCTCCCCAATAATACAAAGCCCCGAACGGGTAACAGCTAAAAATAATGTCCCCGAAGAACCGTTTTCTTGATCTGACTCATACGTTCCTTTAAGACCTCCTGTCACCGTCGCATTTGACGTACTGAACCCAGATAGTGCCCCATAATAGAGAGCAACACGACCGCCACCACCGCCACCACCAATAGAAGTATAACTCGGCCTATCAATACTCGAGCCGCCGTTCGCACTAATTGAGCCTGATCCGGCAAGCGTGCCTGCTCGCAAATAGATAGAACCACCAGAGCCACCTCCACCGCTTCGATCCCCAGAATCTGAATCAGTACCATCTGCACTAATCGTTCCATTTAAGGTCAGCGTACCTGAAACCGACAAATACACGGAACCTCCTCCGGCACCGCCTACACCGGCATCCGTGGATGCGCTTCCGCCAGAGCCGAATAGCGTCGGCACAGTTTGTGATCCATAGGTGACTGTAGGACTGCCGCCTAGCCCGCCCTTTCCTCCTGCTCCGCCGTATCCACCGCCATCCCCTCTTCCGCCTATACCTCCACCTCCAGAAATACCGGGGGCGCAAATACCCGTACTCGTACTAGGACCCCATCCTCGTCGCTCCCCTGATGCCGCTCCACCAGCACAGCCCATTCCATCCGTATTAATAGAAGAGCTAGCATCTATAGTAAACGTCGCAGAAGTCGAAGAAACGTTCGTTCTTAATATAGACCCTGCCATACTGACAGCTCCCGTTGCATTCAAAGAAAAAAGGCTCGTTGTAGCGGATCCATTCCACGTCGCATTTGTGAGGCTGATGCTTGCCGCTGAGATGCCGACGTTTGTTCCTGTACAGTTCCATGTCGAACCACTATCAACAAAAGCATTTACCGCAGATAGCGTTAATGTTGTTTCCGTAGGACAGATCAGCTGAGTTCCCGTTGCTACGGTAATTGCATCGCGCGCATAGTCAAGCGTCGACGGAAAATCAAAACTACCCGCAAACGTCAGATGACCAGCGCCATCATCTGTGCGACGATCCAAAATAAATGCGGTCCCATCGCCGCCATCCGTCGCTACTGTACCGCCTTTAGAACCATGTGTAACGGAGATGTTTTGAACATTAAAACCACTCAAAGACGAATAATAAACAGAGATGCGCCCACCACCGCCACCGCCGCCATTTCTGCCATCTGCATAGGCCGCGCCATTAGATCCATTCGCAGAAAGAGAGCCTGAACCAGTAAGCGTACCCGCCAAGAGATAAATCGAACCTCCAGAACCTCCACCTCCAATACTTCCACTGTTTCCTGCAACGGGATTCCCACCGTTTGCACTCAACGTCCCATTTATCGTTAAGACACCCGACGCATTCAATTTAACAAAACCTCCTCCATTGCCGCCGGAACCATAGTCAGTGAACGGGCCGCCTCCACCAGAACCAAGAAAAGTCGGAGTTTCACCAGCTCCATACCCATATGTCGTGAGTTGCGCGTTCGGATCAAACCCTCCGGTGCCTCCTGCACCACCATACGCTCCGCCTCCACCATCATTCCCATATTTTCCATAGCCACTTGTTGCAATAGCGCAAATGCCTGTTGATGTGCTCGGGCCATAGCCATCTGCTCCAGAAGCGCCACCCGCACATCCTTTTCCGACAACATTCACATCTCCGGTCACAGTAATATTTCTCGCCGTGACCTGCAGCCCTGTTGATGATGCCGCGCCATGCGTGAGCGTTGCTCCATTATCTACGTAAAAGTCATCCGTGGCGGCAAGCGTGAGCGCTTGGTCGGAAAAGATATTCGTTCCTGTCACGTGAACAGAACCATCGCCCACGAGATCAATCGTCCCGGACCAAGAGACGGTAATACCGTCGCCACCAATATTAAGCGTACCACAATCATTTGCTGTCACATACGCCTGACTGACTGTCGTCGTAGTATTTATGTAACAAGTACTACCCGCCGCTCGAACATTGATCGTGTCCTTTACGAGATAATAGCCAAAAACAACAACGACAACACTCAAAACAAGCGACACCCGCCAAAGGAAGGATCGAACACTCATATAGCACGCAAAGTATAGCAAAAAAATCCTCGGAAAGGAACCGAGGATTTTTTCTTGTCGTGTGAAAGTTTTTATTTGACGTATCCCAGCACCCGCACGACTGCCCATGTGGCTGGCGTGGAAGGATCGCGCTTGAAAATGCGTCGGAACTCTTGGATACCTTTTCTTTCTTTGACGAGGTCACGCGTAAAGCGAATGCGATACATCAAGGTGTTCCATGCGAGGTTCTCTTCTGGATTGGAGAACACCGGGGCATGGCCGTAGATGCTACGGAAGGTTGGCAAGGCCCAATTCACACGGGCGCGTTCTGAAGCCAAGTTGCGCGTCATGGGGATTGCACCTGTTGCCAAACGCTCGAGATCATCCAATGGGATCGAGGCTCGTTGCATCGTGTCCAAAGCATCGCGTACCAATGCTCGACGTTCGCCAGATCCTAATTTCACGGTTGCGGAGGAAATACCCTGTTCGATAAACAAGGCCATCTTTGCCGCGCTCACCGCATCAGCCATCACACCGAATGCACGATAATCCGCATTGACCAATGCGACTGTCGCAGGTCCAGGAGTGCCCGTAAGTGACCATGGGGTTGCGACAGACACAGCTACCGGGGAAGGGTTAGCGACAGATACTGGAACCGTAGATACGGCTGGAGGTGCCACAAATACCGGTGTGACTGTCGTTGTCCCGCCGCCGCCACCAGATGATCCAGGCGCAGTGGTCGCGCCACCACCCGTGACGGTTGTCACGGTCATACTCACGGTTCCAGAGCTCGTATCCGCGGCCTCTTGTGCATCCACATAGCTCGCGGTGCCCGTACCAGTACTCACAACCTCAACCGTGCCGTTACCTGGAACTGCCGAGCCGATTTGTGTCAGTGTCAACGCTGTTGCATTGCGGAAAATGCCTGTACTGAGTCCAGTTTCTGTCAACGTGACATTTTCTGAATCAAGCCCCACAGAAATGCGCACCGTAACTGTTTCAGCTGTGGCGCTCAAAAGATTGCGATTCTGATCACGTAATGTCACATACAGCGAGCCACCAGCGGCAAGTGTCGTGATCTCTGCGCTCGCGCTATCCGTAAAGCGAACGTAGTCTGTCAAATGATGGAAAACACCCGTGGTTTGCGTGATCGTCCCATCATTCACAATGTCTCCATTTGCGTAAAACGTCTGTGCGCCCATGGCCAGCGTTGCTCCTGTAGCAACCGTGGTCGTTGCCATGGCCGTGGTGCTCGCGGTAATCGTAAAGGTCTGCGCCCCTCGCACGGCGAGTTCATAATAGGACACTGCCGCGATGCTTGTTGCGGCATCCGTATCATAGACCACCTTGCCCGTCGCAGGCACCAACACGCCAGATGTCACAACAAACGGCGTTGTTGCGGTACCAGCGTCCGTCAAAGCTAATGTGTAAGAGCCGAGGTTCAGGTTGCCAGCGGTCAGCGTTGTGAGAAGCGTAGATGTAACAGCACTACCTAACGTGAGACTTTCCGCACTCTTATTAATCTGGATGTTGCCAAAGTCTCCATTTGTCGCGGCGGCTGTCACAGTTTGCGCGTTCGCACCATTAAAACGAATCGTGCCTGTGCTTGGCGTAAAGGTTCCTGCGGTATGCGACCAATTACCCTGAACGCTATAAATATAGGTTGCTGGAGTAAAGGTCCCTGCCGTGAGCGTAAAATTGCCTGTAGACGTCACAGCCGAAGCGAGCGTCAGGCCATTTGCTGATTTGAACACCTCAATCGAATAAAAGTTACCGCTCGTTGCTGGCGCGGTAAGAATTTGCGCAGAACCTCCAGCAAAACGTACGGTTCCACCATTTGCTGTTTGTGTCCCTGTATTTGTGTAGTTACCTGCCAGCGTAAACAAACTACTCCCATTAAGATTCAAGGTACCTGAATTCACTAAATGCCCGGTTGACGTTGCCAAAGCACTTGGCCCAAGGTCAAACGTACCCGCATTGGTAAAGGTGCTTGCAAACGTAATCTTGCCTGACGCAGTACCGATATTATGCGTTGCGGTGTTTGTGATAGCGCCGCTAAATGCCAAGGTACCACTCGTCGATGTCACGGTGGCGTTATTGGTCAGTGTCGATGAAAATGTTGACGTACCGCTCCCAGCATTAATCGTTGCCGTAGAAGTTACTGCGCCAACAAATGCCAGAGAACCACCGTTTGATGAAGAGACAGACCCTCCCACGAATTCCGTAACATCATAGAAGGACAGACTACCTCCATTCGGACCAGAATACTGGATATTACCCAAAGCAGTTGTGCTCGCATGCCCCATGATCGTCGTAGAGGCAGTAAAATCAAGCACATCTGTGGCACCGCCTGCGTACTGGAGCTTGTTAAAGACACCACCCACCACCGTGCGATACCCATAGCCTCCCAATAGCCTCACTTCGCCCGCGAGCGTGTGCGTACTTGCACCAACCGTGAGATTTCCACCAACAGCGAGCACGCCGGCCGCGCTCTGCGTAATGGTCCCTCCAGCTACAACCGTGAAATTTCCCGTGGTTGTAACAGAAGCAGTACCTAAGGCAATCGTACCGCCAGATGAGACGGAAATGCCCGTTGGATTGACGGCTTTGGTTTCGAAGTCAAAGTTTCCCGTATTAAAAGTTCCCGCGACTTCCAAAGATAACGGTCCAGCCGCCGCGGCAATGGCGGCCGTGAGGTTCGTGGTTGTAGCCGCGGGGATTTGGGCCGTATCCGCGTTATCCGGAATCGCTCCATCGCACGTCAACCAATTTGCCGCATTGTTATAATCACTATCCCCTGCTGACGCAAACACGCACGTCGTCGCAGAAGCAGAAGGCGCCTGAGACAAAAAGAGTGCGAATACAAAAACGAACACAAGACTGAAAACTGCGCCTTTTTCCCACAAAAATGGGTGCGTCATACGTACAGAGCGATGAATAAAATTCATAAAATAATTGACGAATGTTAAAGACCAAATGAGTAACGAAAAAAGTATAGCACATTAACATCGAAATACATATCCACAACCGACAACTTTTTTCTACAAAAGAACAGACCATATGGTCTGTTCTTTTTTTGTTGATTTGATCGCTTAGCGTTTGCTCCACTGTGCTACCCGGCGGGCACTCTTCGTGACCTCACTTGCGTTCAGGAGCGTGGAATCAATCTACAATTACCACTATACTCCTATCTCCCGACGCCGTCAATGATAGCCTGTGGATAACTCCCGACACCTTCAAACTCCCGTCATTACAACGCTTTTTTCTTCTTCCGTTCTTGGTCTCGTTGAATAATGTCCCAAACGGTTTTTACGTGAAGGCCCTGAATCTTGGCTATTTCTCTGTAAGAAAGGCCTCTTTCGAATTGGCGGACTATGCTCGAATTTCGAGCGATTTTTTCTGGTACTGGCATACATAAACATAGTATTCTTCTCCCGACACTCCGTCAATAGCGTTCCGACTTCCGGCAGGAGCTTCGCACGGCACTCGTCCTCGACCTCTTTCTCTTTGTACCCCATGTACACCATCGTATTCTTGAGATTCGCGTGCCCCATGGCAACCTGCAAATATCGAAGGTTCACATCGTTGCGCACGCCACGATAGCCGAAGCCGTGGCGACAGGAATGAGGTGAGAGAGGCTTATCCATGCCGAGCTGTTTACGAAGCGCACGAAAGAGCTTTTGCACGCAATGGCGCTCAAGGCGCGCGGGAGGGCGTGACGTGTCCATGCTGACCCATAGAGCCTCACAGCCGCTCCCCTGTGTCCGGAGAACATGCGCACGGGTCTCCAACCATTTCCCCAAAAGCCGATTGGTCTCCTCATCCCAATAAATCTCACGCTTGTGATCGTGGCGTTTGAAAGTTCGCACAACCGCAACCATGCGCTCAAGATTGAGATCATCGACGTTCAAACTCAAAAGTTCACCAAGCCGCACGCCTGTTGCGTACAAGAAGGCAATAATCGTCTTGTTGCGCAGTTCCTTGGGATAAAACTCATCGAATGCCCCAAGAAGCGCCGTAAACTCGTGCGGCTCCAAAAATGGATACGAGCGTCTGTCACTCGCCACCCTCGGCGTTGGGATCATACTCTCATCGAGCGTGACCATCCCCTGCTTGCGAAGCCATGACCACATCGTTTTCAAGGACGTCACGTACAGCCCGCGCGTGCCGGATCTTAGGCCCTTGTTTTCAAGCCAGATGATGTATTTCGAAAAATCGTCCAGACTACACTCCAAAAGTTCACGATCAATCTCATCGAGATATTTCATGAGTGACGCAAGCGCATTGCGATAACTGGCAACCGTGGCCACGGAATGCTGGCATCCGAGCCATCGGAGGAATGCCTGAAAATGTTCCGAATTATTCGTGCTCATAAGTATTCAAAAACCGCCGACATACTCCCGCGCGGTTCTTAGGCTACGCGGTTTCTGTCGACGGCTTTTATATTATACGCCGAAATGTGGCTATTTTCTAGCCCAGAAATTGCTCGTCTAAGAACCCCATGAATGGGCGGCCTTGCGGCCACAAGCGATTGATCTTTGGTTTTCATGATAGAGCCAACCACTTGTCGGCCCTGTTGTCAAGTACCCAGCTACGACTCGACAGCGTGCTCAGAGATACACCTCCTGATTGCGTTTCTCTTCTTCACTGAGCTCAATAAGTAAGAAAGCACAAAATGATGGATTCCATTCATAGACAAGCTGATCGTCTCCGAGTCCAAATACTTTATCGTGTGTTGCAACGATTTGAACGATCGTCACACCGTCCTTTTTGAGAGCGTGTTTTGGCATAGTCCGTACAGCCTATCCCCTCTGCCAGGGCAGAACAACCCCATCTCATGAAACAGTCAAGGCGATGTCCAATGTCAAAGAATTTGACGCCCCCTTTGTGATGTCGATAGCAACATGGGACAACAGTTGACCTGTATTTGCTCCTGCACCCCCATCAATAAATAGCCCAGCCTCTTTGTGCGTGCCCGTAGCGCTCCCCGCTACGATGAAACACGAGAGGTAGGCGATGTTATCGAGATACGTCTGCGACGTGAGTGTCTGCCGGTACGTTTCTGTGCCGAGTTGCGTGTCTGAAATGTTCGGTGTGGTCGTATTCGATCCAACCGCGGCGTAATTCACGATACCGGTGTACGTGGTGACATTCGCGAGGCGTTGAGCGATCACGCTCTGTCCTACGGTTGGGATGAGGTTATCAAACTCATGGACCGCAACGAGCGCCTTGGCGTGATATTCGTCCAATAGCTCGCGCGCGACCTGCTCCCCACGCTCAATCAGTCGTACGATTTTCTCGTACAGCTCGGGTGCGCGCAAAGGATCGCACTCAGTGAGACGGTAGTGACCTTTGATGCCGACCTGTTCTTTGATAGAGGGCATATCAAAAATGGGTTATCACGACACATCCGCCATTCCCGCCATTCCCGCCTGCGCCTGCGCTTGTTCCTTTTCCTCCGCCGCCGCCACCTCCACCGTATGCTCCTCCTGCGCCTGCATTACCGCCGGCTCCTGCTCCGCCATTATTTCCCCCGCCTCCCCCGCCTCCGCCTCCGCCATTCGCACCAGCAGTTCCGGCCACTTCAGCCGTCCCACCAGCCGCACCTCCGCCTCCCCCGCCTCCATTCGCCGCGCCGTTTGCACCAGACGATCCACAACCTCCCCCGCCTCCGCCAAAAATAGGAGATCCTCCATTGTAGGCCCAGAGACCGGCGTCATGACCGCCTCCGCCCGCTCCACCATACTCGGCTTTTTTTCCATCTTGTTCCCCGCCTCCGCCTCCTCCGCCTGCTCCATCAACCGCCGCTGTATAGGCCGGACTTCCTCCGGTGCAGGTAGTGCCCGCGGATGTCGCTCCAGCGCCCAACGTACCGCCGCCTCCTCCGCCTGCACGTCCGGCGTTGATTCCTTTCGATCCTCCGCCACCTCCATATGCCGAAAAATAAGCGCCAAATGTTGACGTGCCACCAGCAGAACCGTTTGTGTCATTGCCTCCGCCAGAGCCTCCGGTTCCGATCGTGATTGCGACCGTGGCAGAATACAAATCCGCCGGACGAATGACGTGGTTACACGCGCCTCCTCCCCCGCCTGTGCCAGCACTTGCCGCGTTTCCTCCGCCTCCGCCACCACCCGCGCCAAATAAAAATACTTCAACGAGTTTTGCCCCGGTTGGTTTCGTCCATGTGCCGTCGCCAGTAAACGCCTGAATATCCACCATCTTCTGAGGAACCCTCGGCATGAACAAAAGCGATGTCGTGGAGAGCGCTACGCCGACCTCGACAGAAATGGTGCCCGGTGTGGTTCCGATCGTCCCGGCCGTATCTTGGAGATAATAGATGGATCCGGCCGTAAGCGAAGATAGCCCCTCAATAACCATTCCAGGAGGAATGACACTCACAACATCGTTTGCGGAGCCGGCTACGTTCGCCGCGGCGCTGAGCGCATCGACATGCGCCTGCGTGGCCGCCGATGCCTTCCAATGTTTTCCATCCGCCGCCTTGAGATACAGAATGTGGCCCACGGCGATCGTCTCTCCGTAGGTCTGCGTCGGACCGAACCAGTTTTTGTTGGCGTTGGCCGCTGTGAGCTGATTACCAGCGACTCCGGGAGTGTAGGACATACTAGGAAAGTGTTATCGCCCATTCGATCGTCAGCGTCTGGATGGCGCTCTTCGTGATATTGATCGCCACGCGACTGAGTAGCGTGCCGGTACCAAGTGACCCCGTGCCGTTGATAAATAGCCCGGCTTCTCGATAGGTGCCATTACATTCCGTCGCCGAGAAGAATCCCGTCAGCGTCGCCACATTGCTCACGTTGAGCGCGCTCGCAATGGCGTTTCGATAGCTTGGCGTTTCGAGTACCGTGTCACCGTTTGCCGGCGCTGTCGTGCCTGTGCCGAGCTCTACATGAGACACGCGGACGTCGATACTCGGATTCGCGAACGCCTGCGCCAAGAGAGCGCGCCCAGCCGTGACCACGAGGTTGTCCACGATTTGCTCAGACGCAAGACTCCCATCTGGATTCCAGACGGCAAGGCGCACCCTGCCCTTGAGGGTCAGGTGATCGTGGATGTGCTCAGGCATGATTTTAGAATACGAAATTCAACAATGAGAATGTGGACATGCCGGCGTCGAAGGCCGCCGTGCTTGAGACGTTCGAGAAATACAAGGTTGCCGTATTCGTACCCGTCATCTTGCATTGCACTAAACCGGTGGAAGTCGGCGATCGGTAATCGCCGGAAATAGCCTCCGCCGTACAATGGTCTCCCACGGAACCGGTCAGGGCGACTGCGGATGACGTCACGGATCCGATGGCCATTGACTGCACATCAATCGCGCTCGTCGTGCGGTACAAGCCCTTGAGAGGCGACCCGGCGGCTGGGATGGTGAAGGATGTTGTTCCCGTAGCCTGTGTGAACGTAAGACCGCCGTTTGCCGCCACTGCACCCGTCATCGTCGATGCGCCGCCCACGGCGAGCGTCGTCGTGACATTGGCCGCCTGCGCGGAAAACGTGGACGTGGCCAATAAATTGCCGGTCGTGAACAGCGAGTACGAATTGGTGAGAGCTCCCGGCATCGTAGCCGTCGACGTGACCGTAAGCGTGCCAATCACGGCCCGGGTCGATGTCGTGTTTACAGATGTGAGATTCGTCACGTTGAGCGTGGCGATCGTTGCGACCGTGATAACCACGGTGGCAATGCCCGCGAGGGCTGTCCCGACGATAGCCGCAACCGTCTTGCGAGGATAAGACATACACTGATGAAAAAAATGAATAATGAAGAGTTAAATTTGGTCTTCTATCCCAATATACTTCCGTCGAAAATGAACACCCGCTTATTATCCACAAAGCCCGTGGGGGTGTATGGACCAAACACAAAGATCGTTCCGTGATCGAGCTGACTGCTCAAAACCTCTGACGACGTGATGGTCTCCGTCTGATCGTTCCGGCTCCCCGCGAGCCACACATCTGTGATCGTCAGCATTTCCGTTATGTCCTGCACAAGATCGCTCACCTCGTTATCATTGAGGTCGATCTGTTTTTTCTCCTTGCGAAGGAGGCCAAGGAGGTAGTCGATGATGCCAAACGTGCGCGTGCTCACGATCGCGGCCTCGTACTCGAATTCCGTGGGTGTTTTGGCGCGGAATGTGACGGACCTGATGCGATAGCTGTCCGCAATACTGCGCGCGGCCACGTTGACGGAGATGGTCTGTCCGGCTCTGAGTCCCGCCACGTACGTTTTGAATCCTCCCTCGACCAAACTGTCGCGGTACGTCTTCAGCTCGGCGCTCGCGCGATCACGGCCGCCCTGGAGCGTTGTGATGGATTTGTCGACGATCACGTACTCATAAATTCCATGCGTGGCGATGCTGGATGCGTCACTCTTTTTTACAATGACTGGGATCTTCGGATTGCCGGTGATGGCGACGATCTTGGTTGCGGCCGGCTTATTGTCGCTTCGAAACTTTAGGGTTTTTTCATTGAAATTGTAGAGACAATCGTATGATGTTGGATCGTCCAGGTTATCAACGCCCACGGTCTTGCTTGCGCCAGCAACCTTCACACTCACGTTCTTCATCTTGTACGGCGTCTTGAAGTGGAGCTGGCTACCATCTGCCACCATGCTCTCCGTGATCGTTGAGCCGTCATACTCCCCGCCACGTACAAAGACCTGATTCTTGATGTTCGTGACGTCGCTCTCCACGCGCAAGCTGTCCCACACGAAATTCCCGCTTGTGTCTGTCAGGGCGAATGGTGCCACGATGGTCGAGGGAAGATAGAAGAAGATGTCGCGGGAGGGCGTGATGTACCACTCAAAACCCAGCGCCTCAGCGATCTGCTTGAGGGCTTGAGATACTTGCTCATAATTGAATTTGACGCTCCCCAGCACTGCCGTGGCGCTTGTAACGTTTTGCTGAGTGAAGGCCTCGGACACTTTCACGAGGCGGATGTCGTCGATGGAGACGTTGAGCGTGCCACTAGCGCCTGCCGTGATCTGACATTGACCCGCGGTGACAGCGGACCAGACGGGGCTACCCGTGGAGGTGAAGGCTGATTTTGCCACGACTGCCTGATTCCATCCTTGGCGTGGCGTCGCAACGATCGTCGTCTCGAAATAGTTGGTGTATGTACCAGGAGCGTCGTTCGTCAGGCGTAGGCGTAGGCTCGCGAAACGGGACACGGTGTCGACGTGATACCAGAACGTCACCAGGTCATCTGTGGTGCTCGCCAGGCCGTTATCGAAGATGGTGAGGTCGAGCGTCAAGGGAAAGCGCGCGGTGGCCGTGGCGCCTGCTGTGGCCGTGAATTTGCGCGACTGACTTTCGAGGATGAACTCCCCCGCGGTCGTATTCGCGGCCACGGTCCCATCCTCGGTCGTCCAGGTCTCCGTACTCTCCCCAGAGGCGATGACTTTCTTGGTACGGTTCACGAATTCCGTGATGATAGTGTTGATGACGTAGAACCCATTTTTGTTTTGGATCTCGCGCGCCACGAGGTATCGGTCCAGAGTGCGCTCGTGGGATACGCACTCGACGGAGACGGTGGTGAGGTTGCCGGCCAGGACCTCGTTTGCCACGCGGACGATGGTGCCGCCGAAGATCGCCGTGGCGCCGTCATACACAAGAACCTCGTCGCCGACGGTGAGCGCGAGCTTCTTTACTCCGTATGTCTTGACCTTGAACTGGGCGGAATCGACCTCAGAGGTGGCGATTTGCTGGACGTTGAGCGACTCCCAGTCGATGAACGCCGAACGGTCGGTGCCGTTGATGGTGACGATGAGGGCCATGAGGGAAGCATATCGAAAACCGCCTCGGAAAGATGGCGGATGTACACACCAATCAGCGGGACGCTATACTACGGACGTATGTTCTCAGCTCTTTTCAAGGCGTTCAAAGGAAGACGGGATCCCGTGTGTCCATACTGCAACAATCCGGCTCCCATCCCAACCAGAAAGCAAGCGTGCAAAATCTGCGGTAAAACCATCAGTGTTTTCAAAGGCGAATGGGTAAAGACGGAAGCGCTACCATTCCTCAAACAAATATCGACCTATGCAACCGATGGAATGGGGAATATACACACGGCTGTGGAGCTGTGGAAACACGAAAAACGTGACGACGCGTGGCGTGCTCTTAATCAGGAGATACGTGACGCCTCACAAGATGCGAATAATTCGGCCAGCCGCTTTTGTTTGGTTTACGAATTGATGGCATGTCAGCTCGGCGCAGAGGGGAAGCATTACACAGAAGCGTTGATCCTTCTTTTTCGTCATCTGTATTGGAAAATTGTCGTCAATGACCAATTCAAAACCGACACACTGGAAGAGTTGAAAGAAACAACGAAGGATCGGCTAAGCTACCCAAGCACGAACACGTTACTTCAAATGGCATTTCAAAATTCAGGAATAGCAAAGACAGAGTTTCGTGATCTTTTTCTCAAGATAGCCAACGAGGAGCTGATGATTGCGAAAAAGGTATACAAAGCCAAGGGAATCGATCATGCTCCCGACCCACGTGAATTCGTTGACATCGTTATCCAAGCCTGTGACTCATCTGAAGCTCCTTGATTATCATATCGCCAAGCATCCGCGCTACATCGCGAGAGTTGGTGCCGATAAATGATCCGCCGGAGATGTTGACGTTCACGCCTGCACCTCCACTGCCCATCCCGAGACGATTGAGCGGAATTATCGCCTCTGGCCCCTCCTCTCCAACAAGAACACGCCGAGGCGAAGAAATGATGCCGCCAGCGGCCTGATGCGTAAGTGATGACATCGGATTGGTTACGGCGCTTATTACATTTCCGGCGACACGGGAAGCCGCCGCGAATGCTTCACGCGCGGCAGTTGCGACACGGTTGAACCCGTCAATCACCCGCTGGATTGGTCCAGACAGCGTCTCAATAGCACTACGCATGAAGTCGATCGCTGGACCCACCTGCTCCATGATGATTGCCGTCCACTCCGTCAGCTTACTGATAATTTGCACGACGAGATTGATCAAAAATACGAGCGCTTCGATGAACGCCTTGAGGGCCAATACAAGAACCTGAGCGATCAATCCAGCCAATGCCTCAAGAAACGGATACAACGGCCTCATGGCCTTATCGAGACGTTGAAGTGATGGCATGAGCTCATCCTGTACCGTTTTCCAAACACTCCCGAATGCGTCCTTGAGCTGTGTGATGATCCCCGTCTTTTTCTCGAACTCTGCGACAAGATCACCGAATCCTTTTTGCAATCCTTGGATCTTGCCAAGAAATAGGGGGATCCCCTCGTTCACAAACCAGATCAACAGGTCCACGCCCTGCTTGGCCCATTCAATAAACTGTGCGCCCGCACCGCGCAAAAACATATTCCACGCGTCTTGCAAATTACTGATCTTTCCGACGAGCGTATCGCTCTGTCGCGACATGAGATCCTGAAACTTACCGCCCTCCCCCGAAAGCGACGCCATGGCGATCTCCACATCTTTGAATCCAACCTGCCCCTTGCTCACCATCTTCGAAATCTCCGCCTCTGTGACGCCGAACTGTTTTGCGAGCGTCCCGAGCATTGGCACACCTGCCTCAGTGAATTGCAAAAGCTCCTCACCCATGAGGCGCGTCTTGGATTGAACCTGCCCGAATGCCGTGATGAGCTGGGGGAGCTTATCCATTCCAACGCCTGCCGCAACGTCCCCGAGTGACTTGAGCTGTGTGAGCACGTTGTCTTGCGTGCTTCCGTAAGCAAGGAGCTGTTTCGATGCTTGCTCCAAATCTTTGAGCTCGAATGGCGTTTTGGCGGCAAAAGCTGTCATTTCTTTGAGAAATTTCGTGGCCTTCTCAGCGCTCCCCAGCATCGTCTCAAAGGCGACACGGCTCTGCTCATACTCACCGGCAGATTTGAGAGCGGCGATACCAAGCGCGCCGGCGGAAGCTCCAACGGCTCCGAGAGCGATGGCGCTCTTCTTCGCAAACTCCTTAAGCCCGCCAAGGCTCTGATTGACGCGCGTGAGTGCCTTGGATGCGTCGTCTTTTGCTTGAACAAGAATGGAAAGCGTTGTATTGGCCATATTGATACTCCGAGCGTATCATAGGGCTTGACTTTTTCCGTGGTTTATTCCACACTCGCACATCAACAAAGCCATATGCAATACATCGCCTATTTCCTTGTCTACGCCAGCATCGCGGCCCTGATCGCCGGACTGATCAAGCCGAACCTTTTTAAGTTGCCAAACCGCGGGAAGGCAGGAATGGTGCTTGGAGCCATCCTTTTTGGGTCGCTGGTTATTTTTGGTGCCACAATGCCAAAAGAATCGTCACACACCAATACGGCAACGAACGAATCCTCCCAGGTTGCTCCCGTTGAAAAACAAGATCTTCATCTCACCGTCACAAGCCAAAGCGTCAAAGAGGTGAACGGCAAATGCCGGTATTTCTTTGATATTCGCAACACCGACGAAAAGGCGTTCATGGGAACCGTCTCGATCACGCTGACGAGCAAAGAAGGACGTGACATCTGGACCGAGGAATTCAGCTCAAAAGAATCTCCAATCAGTACAGTGATCGGAAAAAGCGTTTATTTTGACATCAATACCTGTCCAATATCCAAACATGGCGACGCGGGTATCAATCAATTCAGCTTCACGGCAAAAATGGAAGGGTCCACTGCGCAACAAGGTGCAGGAGAAGTCAAACAAGCAATCGTCAAATAAATAGGTATGCGCATTTTTCTCATACTTGCTTTCGCAATGGCTCTCATTCTCTCCCCGCTCTCTTCCGGCGTGGCTTATGCCCACCCAGGCAACACGGATCGCTATGGATGCCACGTCTGTCGTACAAACTGCAAAAAATGGGGCGTAAAGTATTTCGCGCGCCATTGCCACGTAACAAAAAAGACACGGTAATCATTTTGTCGCCCTGTCTTTTGCCTTCCATTCCTCGAAAATCATAGCCGTCACAGTGTCAATGAACTGTGCCGGCTGTTTTTCATATTGATCGAGCGTCCACTTCATCTCGCGACAGACCATGGCGATGATCATCTCCTCATCGGGCTGTCCTCGACCAGCGAAGCAACGTTGCCACGACTGCGCTACTTCGCTTGCGTAAAAACGCTGTTCAGCTTCCCAGCTTCTTCGACGATGAATTCGTAGTCGCCGTCCGTTCCATCCTTCGGATTGCCATCGAGCAGACGCTCGACGATCTGGTCCGCGTTTCCGTCGTACGAAGTCACAGCCATACGGATCAGCACATCCTCTCCGTGATTCATCGCCTCGCCCAGGTTCTCAACCCGTACATCCTCCCCGCGCGTCATGGGGAGACGAATCGCCTCCGCGAATGTGTTACGAAGCTGTCTCCGCTCTCCTGCCGTCAGATACGCTTTGAGCACAGCCTCCTTGCCACTCGGGCACTTCACCGTCTTTGTTTCTCGTTCCATATGGGGACATTGTAGCGCGTGCTGGACGTGTTGAGTCGAGGGTATCCACAGACCGTCATGGACGCCTGTGCTATACTCTGACAGTTGACGTGATCTGTGTTGAAATGGTAAGTAGCACGGCACGAACCAAAAACACGCGCCTCCTTGTAAGAATCGCGTGTCTTGCCCAGAGTGCTTCCACTCGGGAATTAGTAGCTTCGATGATTACAGCGCCCTAATAGGCGTTGTTTTCGTATCCCTTACGATCCTCCGCACCTCACCCGTTGCATCGTCGAGCCACATCGGAAACGGACGTTTACGCGCTCTCACGATTTGCTTCGTGATGTGATGTTTGTAAGACCACCGGAACACTAGGCTTTTGGCCATATGTTTGTCGCCGACTCTGATCATCCACTAGCTAAATGCCATATGGAGTCCCATAGTCCAGGACTGGTCGAGCCAGCGGGCTGGTAGCACCAGCGTCGCCAGCCTCTTGCGACAAACAAAACCACCGAAGGCAACTACCCCGCCTACTACTTAGAAATTTCTTTCTTGGTAGTCAGCAGTGTTAGAGCACCTGACAAACCTTTGGGGTTCAGCAGGGTAGCTCCCTTCGATGGTCATCACTTGGAGTGTCTGTGATGAACGTTGCCTCTCTCGGCTCTAAACGAGAGAATGAATTGTGAAAGTCGATAACATGATAAAACAAACAGCCATTCGATGCAAGAGCATCGTTTCGAACCCGTCAAGCCCATCCCATCCCATCCCATCCCATCCCTTTTCATTTCACCCACTTCACAGCCACGAACATGCTCAGCACGAAGATGAGGACAAAAATCCACGCCGCGCATCCCAGCTCTTTGATCATACGAGGTCAAAAATCCTCCTTCGGCGCGTCTGCCCACATCTCTCGTGCCACGCCCACGCCCTCTTTTCGCACGATGTACGTCGCGAGAAGCTCCGCCACGCGCTCCTTGCTCGCCACGAGGATCTTTCCACCCTTCACGATGCCGAAAGCGCCGCTCCCCTGCGAGTCCTGCACGAGCTTGCCCTCATTCTTTTTCAAGAAGTCCATAGTTTTTTGAGCCGGTGTCAGCTTTGAGTCTGGCACGAGCACCCAAGAATTAAACACGTACACGCCTTTTGCCTCGCCCACGGCTGTCTGTACGCCTGCGGTGAAGTATTCCTCCGGGATGGCCTGCAATCCCTTCCAGCGCCCCTCCTGGATCGTGTAACGCCCTCCCCATGAGTTGCGCGTGAACATGCATCGCTTCCCCTCGTGCATCCCATACGCGCAAAGCAGTACCGCGTGCCCCCATATGTCCTCCCCTGCTTGTGGTGCGCGCACCTCAGACCTGCACCATCCGATATTCGTGCCCTTGAATCCACCTACGACGCCACAGTTGAATCGTATCGCGTGCGCAAAGAGCGAAATGTCATCCGTACCTCCTAGAATCACGCGAAAGTTGAAGCGATCGTGCGGAAGTGCCTTCGCCAGGATGTCCGGCGTGATCGCCGCGGCGTTGAACATAAAATCCTCGGACGGTGGCTGGCCATTCTCGTACGACGGAAGCTCCCCCTCATCGCATACGCCCTTCGATGCCACAAGATGCACGCCGTCGCGCAAATACGCCCCACCTGCATAGCCGAGGGCGATTTGCGGGTAAATAAAGCGAGGCGAGAATTCAATATCCTCCCCTGTCAGCTTCTTCCACCACACGCGCGTATGCTCTGCCGTGGACTGCGCCACGCAGGAATAGCTTCTCCCCTGATCTTGGTGCGGGTATGGCAGGCCAAGCTCTTCGTAGACGTTGAACCCCTTCTCCCAATCAAGATCACCCGCATCAGCACCCATGACGTCCTCATACAAGAAGTCTCTCTCATCGAGAGGATCAGGCCGGAGCCCTGTCTTTGGCTCGTATTTGTCGTCTGTGGTGCTCATAGGGTTATTTTGTGAATGTGAGCGGCTTATCCGCCTTTGCGCGTCCCACGATGGCGTACACGACGCCTACGAGTGACACGATAGCTGTGATGCCCTCGACGATGGATTGCGTCTCCCCATCCCCAATCTCGATGCCGAACATTTTGAGCACGAGCACCATGACGGGGAGCATCTGCAAAAGTGATGCACGCACCGTGGACGAATCGAGCCAGTATTTTTGTTCCATAGAATGAAATGAATGAGTTAGCGTTCGATCTTTGTTTCGAGTTTCACCACCCGTGACGTGAGTGTTTCACAGCAAATCGATAGGTTACCGATCTTCTTCTCTTCACCAACCGAGAGCGCTGTGTGCACATCAATTTTTGCCGAGAGCGCCGCAATCTTATCACCCAGATCCTCTTTGACTCCGGCGATGTACCAGACGAGGCCAGCCGTGCTCAAGATAATCGAAAGGACCGTGCTCACCGGAATAAACATGCGACCGGCGGTTAGCGTGAGAGAGTGGTCAGGCATATCGGTAAATCGCTGAGAGGCGGCTATGCGTATTTCGCTGTGGCAGATTGCGAACCGTTGTCATCGCGCACGTAGTGGATGTCGAATTCCAGCAAGGCGGCCTCGCCGGTAAACGTGTCATTGACGTGATCGGCATCACGGAAAAGACGACACATCAGCATCACCGACAGTCCCGCATAGGCCGACATCACGATTGCCGCGAAATTCGCTGTTTGATGCTTGAGAGCAACGCCATCCCCGGCATCCTCGATATAGATCGTCGTCGACGCCCCGAATGTCCCATCTTTCAATGCGACCGTGTATTCCAAACCCCAACGAACGACGCCCGTATGCGTGGTCATCGGTGACCAGTGTACGTGCGGCACGATGCTCGATCCGAGCTTCCACGCATGCGGCATCTGGACATGGATGAATACGCTCTCATCCGCATCCGGGTCAAATAAAAGCGTCTCGATGCCATCCGTAAATACTCCCTGATCCGGTTTTGCTGTAACAGGGTTGACCATGGCCTGCGATGCAGGGAAACGCAAATCCTCCCATGCGTCAGCTAAAACCTTTTTGCGTTCCTCTTCTTCACGATCCCAAGGCTCGACAGGAACGCCCGCGGTTGTCCACGCGGCGGTTGTGACGCCAACCGGAAGGAGTCCGGCAAAAGACGGAGATGGATTCAGGGAAGTGCCCGTGCCCTCGTTTAATGGATAGTATGCTGTTGCACTCTGCGGAATTGCGCCCTCCATGTAATAGGCTTCCATCTCATCAGGTGTGATCTTAACGCCTCGGCCGAAGACAAAATCTCCACGCGTTCCTGGAACGCCAGAGACTCCGTAAAGATAGCCGACGGACATGTAGGTGAATCCGGGTTCTAGCTCGGGCACGCCCGTTCCTTGCGCGACGCAGAATGTCACCGGTTTCCCATCGTCACCTTCGCGCAAACAGTAGACGGTCATTTCTCCCAAGTCCGCATCATAGGCCAAGCCAATGGCGTGCACGCGATCCACGCGCAACGCTTCACTGAGTCCTGAATACGCAGTAGGGCCAACGTAATGATAGACCTGCAATGATCGTGCATCCGGACCGCCAGATGCCGTAGTGCTCATGAGCAAAATGCCTGTTGTTGAACCTCCAAATCCGAAAATAAGTCGACCGCTAACGGATAAATCCGAAGGTCTGATTTTAATGAGGGCATACCACGATTCTCCAGCCGTTGGAAAAAGACCGGAGGCATTTGTCGCGTCGTAAAAATAGGCCTGCTGAGTTCCACTGACAGACAGTCGGCTAACGGGTACGCGACGCGTGAGCGGACGTGGAAAGGGTGCCCCAGAGATGCCAATCACGTTCAGGATGGCGTCTGCGAACGCTTTGCCGATGATGCCCTCTCCTTGAATGTTTGGATGGATGCCATCAATCAGATGCGCCTTCGTCATGATCGTACCAACGGGCACGATGCGTGCCTGCGGGTATGGAGCAAGCGCGGCCGGTAACGCGGCATTGAACGCGTCAAGATACGTCTGTTTTGTCGCGTATCCGGATACGGGAGGGCCTGCCGGCAACAGCGTGCCAACGAGCACAACACAATCAGGATTCGCGGCAATGCGATTCTGAATAAATGTCACGATTCTGGCCACCGCCTGCGCGGCCGTATCGGATCCGTAGTTGTTGGTTCCCGCAAGCAATGTGTACACGTCAGCGGCTCCTTGCGCGGCCTCTGCCTCAGTAGCGAGCGTGTCAATTTGCTGAATGGTGTATCCACCAAGAGCGGCGCATCTCCACGACCACATCATGACATTGCCGGGCGTGGCGTATGGCCCCGTTGATACTTGCGGGCCGATGTCCTTTGTCCCGAGCCATGTGATATTTCCACGATGAAGACGAAGTAATTTCTGTAGCCAGTAGCGATAACCCGCCGCGCGTTCATCAGTAGAAGTCGCACCTTGTGCGGTAATCGAATCCCCACAGACCATGATCTTTGCGTCTGTATTCGCCGTGATTTTGTTCTGGGCGATATTGGCATTCCGCGCAAACTGCGCGTCACGAAATGGTGGGCCTGCGTAATTTTTGCTTTGCATATTGGTGTTCTAGCCGTTCTCGCACGTCGCCGTTACAGCCGCATAGGCTCCGGCTTTCGTGAGCTCAAACTCTGTCGTTGACAACATCCAAACCAGTCCAGTATCACCATGGATCTCTTTCGCTGGAATCGGCAGATCGATCAGCGTATCCGAGCCCTGCACGTGTACGAATTTCGAGGAACCAGCGATGCGCGTCACAGCGCCATTTTCCGGCTCTACGCTGTCATCAATGAGCAAAAGAAAATAATCATCGCTTGGCGCGCTTTGATCAATTCGACCTGAGAGCGACTTGAGCCATGCGGCAGATGAATGAATCACGCCACCGATTTCCAAAGCGCTCGAAATGTATGGTGCGGGCATATGTTTAGTAGGAGGCTACGAGGTTGGTAAGAACGGCGCCGATCATGGAAGAGTCGGTGTCACTGTAGAACGCCTTGAACGAGAGCGTCTGCGTCACGATGTCTCCCTTGCCGAAACCGCGGGACACTTCTTCGAGGAGGACCTTCGCGAGGTTGATCTGGAGTCCAGGATTCGCGGACGTACCGATGGTCACGGCCGTGTTCTGGAGGTCGATGCGCAAGGCTTGTGCGGTGTTCGCGAGCAAGCTCGTGACGTACGTCGTTGCATCGTAGACGAGCTCAATCTCCCCCGTGACGCTGAATGTGGTGTTGAGGATGTCTTCCGGATCAACCGATCCAAGCGCGCGGTCGTCCTCGATCTTCTTGTCGATCTTCAGATTCACGGATCGCACCTTGATGCCTGATGCGGCTGTTAAGCCTGATAGGGCTGACGCAAACTTCACCACGCCATGATTGGGCAAGAAGATGTTCTCCGCCGTATACGTGGCCGTACGTGCTTGCACAGCGCCCGTCTTGGAGCGGAACCCAAACTTTGCCGTGGCGTGCTTACCAAGCTCGATCGAAAGCTCCATGCCCGTGAGCATCGAGAGGGCGTAGTCCTTATCTGCATTCGCCTCTTTCAGGAGCATCGTGATCTCGGCATGCTGGTTCGACTGCGCCACCGTGACGGAATGGACATATAACGTGGCTTTCGGTGCGGATTTGGCGGCCGGCGTATCAGTCCCGAAGATGTTCAAAAGCAAGAGGCCGATGGATGAGTCGCGGATCGGGAGCGTAAATTCGCCATCGGCGAGCTTCCCCACCACCTGAGAGTCAACCGAATCCTCGATCAGGTTACGGGTGGATTCATCCATGGACCGCATAACCTTCTCGTCAACGCTGACCTCGCTCGGACGAAGCCAATACGTAGGGGCAACGCCCGTGCCACGTACCGACTCCTTGCCGACTCCGAGATCAATCCTCGCACCAGTGAATTTCGCCATAGGTCAAAAATTATGATTCTTTAAGGTTAAATCGCTCGTTATACTGCTCGACCGCTTCCTCAAAGGTTGCGGAGATGATCGTGACCGGCGGCCGACCGTCTGAGGCACTGAAGTACCACTCGCTTTGCGCACACGTAGAAGCATCCGCCGCCGTTTCGGCTTTGGTCTGCACGTCTTTCTTGGACATAGATTTATTCAAAGAGGCGTTCATCATGCTTTGAGCATAACGAACGCCTCAATCCACACACCTCAATAATCCACAGCCCTATGCGTTGTCTTGAATTTTCAGACAGCGGACCGTGAGAACAGCCACGGCATGCAATTTTCCACGCCACTCTACGAATCCTCCTTTTGTGACCGTCGGCCTCACTCCCCCGTCTGCTGTGCCCGTGAGCGTACGATCATGCGCGAATTGGTAGATCAGGTCATCAAGCACCACGTCCAGCGCCTTCTCTGCCACGCTCGTGCCCACGTTCTCAAGCTCGGAATAGAGCCAGATGTCAAAGACGTACGTGTTCAGATCCTCGCCCAGCCCTCCGGCGGTGAAGTAGTCGGCTTCGCTCGCGCTACGGCGGAGCTCTGCAACGGGATAGGCGCTGATGTCGAGTCGTTGTTGGTCCTGCTCCCCATCAAAGACCTCGCCCAACACTGTGGCCGTTTTACGGGCGTTCAGGATGGCCAAGAGTTTCGTGCGTATTGAGACAAAAGACATATCAAGATGATCGATTAGCAATTTCGTCAGCCACTCGGTCAAGCGCCTTCACAAAGCGCTCGTTGATCTTTGGAGTTGTTACGGCTTCCAGTTTTTCCATGTACCGTCGCGCGCGCATCTTCTTCGTACCGTCGTTCACGTAGCGGGCATAGTGCGCGGTTGGACCGATGCGCCCGTACAGCCGACCGATGGCGATGCCCGTGCTGAACGAGTTTGAAAGGTTGCCAGTTTTGACCGGCACAATCCCCACGGAGCGCGCGGAGCGTTCATGAATAATCGCGACGCCCTCCTCGACTGCTGTCTGAAGGTGTTTTGCCGCGATCTCGGGGAATTGCCTCATGGCGTTCCGCAAGGCATCCAGATTCTCGATTTTGATCGCGTAGGTAGCCATATCAGACGAGGACAACGCGTCGATAGCGTTCGAGAGTCATCTTGTCCTCTTCATCGAATGAAGCTCGATAGCTGACACTCGCCTCCCCAGCGCTCACCGTCGTCTTTCCCACGTCTTCTCGGCGTTTGAATAGGCGGATCACGATGCGTTCGCAAAGATCGCTGACATCAAATGGAAGCGTGTGCTTTGTGATATCGCCCTCGTTCGTGAAATCAATCAGGTATCCGGCTGTGTAGGTAAATCGAACGTTATTCGTCCCAGTTGGCACGCCTCCATAGATTCGCACCAGACCCGCCCTGCCGTCCCCTACGAGCTCGAATTCGCTCGCGAGGTAAGAAGTCCATGCGGGTACGTCCGGCGTACCTGCGCGGTATTGGGCGGTCGTGAGCGCGGTCACAGGAGCCTGCTTCAATGCCACAAAGTGTCCGTCCTCGACATCGAGGCCATAGACCTCGCTTGTGTATGTATCGGACTTGAATTTCCGATCACAATAAGACTCTATCAAGTCCGTGGCGGCGCTGATCATCTCGGTGAGGAGATCGTCGAGCGTAGAAACCGAAATACCCAGGCGAGCTTTTACGCGTGCAAGGGTCGTGAGAGCGCGGGGATGGATAGTTGCGGCCATAGGATAAGCAGTAGAGGACTGCCCTGACGCCAATCAGGGCAGAGCCTCCAACGCCTAGGCGTCAGGAGTATTGCACGGGTTCATCTTCGCTCCACCAAGGGCGGCGAGGACGCAGATCGGACAGGACACAGTCGCGCCGACAGTCGTGACGTAGGCACGCTGATAGCGCAGACGGGATCCGGTTCCAAGGCCGAGCACCTTGATCGTTTTCACGGTGCTATCTGCCGTCATAGCAACAGTCGCGCCAGTGATGTCAACGGGTGAACTGAATGCCGCATCGACGGACTCCTGAATTTTGATCGTGTGCGTTTCGTCGCCGCCAACGAGATCGAGGTCGCCAACGGCGATCACCCATTCTACGTTGTCGTACCCCATGGTATCGACCGCGGCGCCCGCAGTGGTCGTCGCCGAAGCGATAGTCTGCGGAACGATCGAAGCGAGCGGCTTTACATTTTCTGCAACAGTCATAGCATTTATTCTTTATCGGATGATTTAGTTTCTTCCTTGGACTCTTCGGCTTCGTTCGCCTTTGCATCGGCGCCCGCCTCCTCGGATTCCTCGGTTTTCTTTCCTTTGCCCTTCCCCTTGCCTTTCGGCTTGGTCGTGGCTTCGTTCGCCTTTGCATCGGCGCCCGCTTCTGTGTGCTCTACCGTCATTTTGATTGTGGCGGTTACGGGCACCAGATACTCAGCCCCGATGTTCTCAGCATCTTCCGGCGGCATCTCGACAATCTCCCCGATCTCATGCCTGCCGTTGTACGCGATAGGTCTCAAGACCTTGTATGAGCGCGTGATCATACTGATTAGGAGGCGGCGGTCTTGATGGCGACCAATCCTGCCGGCAATGTCAACGACACAGCGGCGCGAGAGCCGTACACCATGCCGAGCTGACGAGACAGGGCGACTTCTTTGCCGCCGAATGTACCGCTCGCATAGACAGCCATGTCCATCTCAGATTTCAGACCAAGACCGACACATTTCAAGCTACCGAACACGCCGAATTTGGTTGACACAGCCGTGGCGCTGTTCGCTGGCAAGTGGCGGCAGGTATAGACAGGGAAGCCCAAAATTTCACCAGCAGGCTTCGGTCCGCCGTTCTTGAAGTTTGCACTCAAGAGAGCGCCAGCTTGTGGGAGGAGGTAGTTACCAGCCGAATCTTGCTGAACACGCAATTTCGCCCACACCGTGCGGGAGAAGTAGAAGGCCGCACCATCGAGCACGGATTCTTCCACGGAAGCGATGGCATCCGAGGAGTCGTCGATCACGTCATACTCGGCAAACGTATCCTTGCCAGTGGCGAGGGTGAGCGTGCCCACGTTCGCATCCGTCAAAACACCGGTGAATGGTGCGCCTGTACCGATGAACACCTGTTTATCGAGCGCATTCGCCCATGCTTCGCCAGCCAATGCCAAGAGGAAGTCTGCAACCTGTGGCGTCGCTTCGGACAAGAGATCCTTGCCGACAACGAACGCGAGTTGCCAGCTCTTTGCCAAGAGTTTCGCGGCCTTGAATGTAACACCCGTGACGGAACCAACCGCGTCAAAGCCCAACCATTCGCCTTCCAAGATGGAACCAGCGTATGCAGGCACATCGAGCTCGTCGCCCTTCATGTCCCAGCGTGCGCATTGGCTCATGGCGATGCCCACGGAAGCCGCGATGCGGAGGATGGCGTTTGCCACTTCCGGCGCGATCAAATACCCACCACGAGAATCCTGATCACCAACCATTGCCTCGTTGGCCTTGGTTTGTGCTGGGATGCTCTTCACGAATTTCACAAATTCTGTCTTCTGTCCTTCTGAGAGGCCGGTTCGGTCATGACCGAGCACAGCACGCTCGACGCGCATATCTTCCACGATTTCGCGGACGATGGATGAGCGCTCTTCACCGATGACTGACTTCAATCGGCTTTCCAGAGCCGTATCGAGGTGGCTCTTGATTTCTGCCGACATTTCTTTCTTGAACAATTCGAGATCCAACATACTTATTTTTTAAGAGTAATCTTTGATTTAGCCAAAACCTCTGACGTTGCCGAATTCACGGCGCGCAAAGCTCGACGCATGAGAAGCCATGATTTGAGTTGGGCTTCGTCATCGAACCCTGCACCACTCGACCTTTGTTTTGGAGCGCCCTTGCCATCCTGGGCCTTCTCCTCAGTACCCTGCGGATCGGTTGCATCGAGCAACGTCTGCAAAGCACTGTTCGCTTCATTCATTTGAGCGATGGCGTTTTGAATGATCGTACGGTTAGCGTCTGACAACACTCGTCCGGATTTGGTCATTTCCTGGTACGTCTTCATGGACCAGACAGCCATGGCTTTGACGAGTGGCTTCTCCTGCTTTTCCATTTGCACTCCTGCCGTCATGAGTTGGGTCATGGTGGCCTTATAGTCCTCGCAGAGGGCGCTCAGTGACTCGATAGGTGTGGAGTCCAACATGAAGGCGTCTACGAAGTCCCAGAAGGCGTACACGATCGGATCCATGATGCTGTACTTCTGACTTCGGATCTCGCTTGCGGCTTCCAAGGTGTCATACACGAGCCCCTTTTCCACAGCCTCCTGTGGCTCCTCCCCACTCCCCTCCCCTACCGGCTCTTCCCCTGCATTTTCGGGCTTTTCCTCGGGTTTTGACGGTTCCTCGACCGGTTTCTCTTCCGGCTTCACCTCTTCCACGCCGGCGTCTTTCATGAAGCTCTTCACGGCCAGCTCTTCCTCCAAAGCCATGGTCCGAGCATTCGGGTTGCATGGTACGGCCACGAAGGAGACCTCCAGGAGCTCGTTCGTCACTTTTCCGTCCTTCATGCGGCTGATGAACCCAACGGATACGGTGTCGAGAAAACCTTGCTCCACAAGCGCCTTGCATTCGCGCGCGGCATCCGTGATTTCATGAAAGCGCGGCTCGAACATGAGCTTGCCGTCTTGCGTGCGGATGTTATCGGCAACGCCCACGATGCTCTTCACGGAATAGTCGTGGTCGATGAGCAAGCGCGGTGACTTCTGAAAATTGGTCAGATCCCACGAGGAGATCGGAATGCTCTCGCCAGAACGATCCACGGTTTCATCGCTCGCGACGACAGTGAGGAGTCCATTCGCTTTTTCGACGAATGCTTTGCATTGCAAGTGCTTGATGATTTCGGTCATAGATGCGAAGGGTTATGCTTTCAAGATAAAGATTTGCGCGAACGATTCGTGTGTTTTATCCACACTCAGTCCCCAAAGTTCACATTGGGCCGTACCTGACAGCGGCAATTCACGTGCAACGCTCCGCCGTAAATGTCGGAGTATTCGACGGTCATGGTTTCGCCATTGCTTCCCGTGATCACGTCGCCCTTGGTGAAAAAGTTCGCATCAGTCGCTACGACCTTCCCGTGTTGGGGAGCGCAAAACTCGCACACCTTTTCATCGAGTGCTGTGTACCAGACCATTTCCTTGATGCCGGTCTGAAGGTATGCCTCACGCCCAGCGATGTTCGCGATCCGATAGGACTCTGTGCGCGCCACCATGTCGGCTCGGACCGTGCTCGAAAACTCGGCGATGTCCTGGATGCGCTTCTTGAGCTGATCAATCCCCTCCCCCGCCTCTTCACCCTCCAAAATCTCGCGTTTTAAGGCCTCTACGGTGGTTTGATTGTAGTTTTGGGCCATGAGTTCGATGGCGTCGTTCACAGCCTTCTCCAGGCGGTCGCTCTGCGCATCAAAGGCACCTCCCACGATCTCGGCCACGGTTGTGCCCTCAGCCTCGGCAAGCTCGCGCATGACCGGCGCCATGGCGTCGATGATGAAAGTGATCTCATCTTCGAAGTTGATCAGGTCGTCGGCATTGATGGCCTTGGTCTGCTTCTCCAGCGCCGCAACAGCTCGATCACCCATGGCGAATCCGTAGTCAGCCATCGCTTCCTTGGCTTTCGTTTCGAATGGCGTCACTCGCGCGACAAACGCATTCCATCCTTCCTCCCCGTCGTCTGCCTTTTGCGTGCTCGCCTCCATCGCCATCTTGAGCTTGTCGGCGATCTTCCCAGCGAGAAGATCTGCCTCCTCTTCCTTCGCGCCTTCCTTCTTGTGGAATGTTCGGATGCGTGTTGGCATGGTCTTGATCTGGAGTCGCTTTGCCGGCGCCGTTCCTCCTGCGCCGAAATTCGTCACCGTGGCGATCTTGTCTCCGCCGTCGATCGGCTGAAGGCCAAGCGTGTCGCGCACCTCGTTGACGGTCATGTACGGCTGATTGCCGAGCGCGGCCTGGCGCTTCTTCATCTCCAGCTCCTCGTTCTGTGGAACAGGGTTATCAAAATCCAGGACGAGGTCGCCATCGAAGCGCGACAAAAGGCGTGTGTTCAAAAAAAGCACGATCCGCTTCATGCGCGGGCACACCGTGCGCAGGGCATAGATGTAATTGGTGGCCTCAGCAGTTGCGCGGTTCAGGTTCTCCCCAGCACCAAGGCCAAGGACAACGTGCGGCGTACGCAAGCCGGATAGGATGTCGTCGCGCGTCCAGCGGAGTTGCTCGACAAAATCCATCTCTTTCTGACTCCAGCTCATTTTTTCCGGCACGACGCCTTCAGGAAGCACAGCGACGCGATGAGCGTTTTTGGATCCGCGGTACTTGTCCTCGAATTGCGCGCGCATGGGTTCCATCTGCTCACGCGTACGGAAATTCGACTTGAGTACGAGGTCAGGACGTGCGCTGTTTTTGAAAAATGATTTGTTCCAGGTCCGTGCCTCCTGATCAAGCTCCACCGTGTCTGCCACAGCCTGAATCGGACCCATGCCGATGAGGGAGTCGGATGGGTTTGTCTCACGGAATTGGAGGATCTGGAATGGCTCAAATTTGTATTCCTTGCCACCCAGTGAATACGTGTATTGCTTTACCTTCTGCGGGAATGATCCTGTCTTCTCGACGCGTACATGCTTCGGGTTGAGCAAGTAAATCGCTTTTGGCTTTCCACGCTCATCCTTCACGCCCTCCAGGAACCAGTACGCATTCCCGTAGAAGTCCAAATGCATGGATGTCGCCTCAAAAAGCTCAGAGCGCGTCATGTCCGCATTCGGCGATTCCAAGAGCGACAAAATGTCACTTTCGCCAGTCACCTCATCCCAGGATCCGTCGCGTGCCACTCGATACAAACGTAAAGCCATGGCGCCGATCTCCTCCCCGAGAAGTTTCGAAGCCTTGTATTGCCACCCCTCGATATCTGCCGATGGGTTTGATGTACTGTCGAAAATGGAGTTGAAAACGTTTGTCGGCGCGGATTTCGTCAGCGCACCAAAGGCATGTCGAATGCGGGATAGAAGACTCATACTCCCCCAGCATGACAAAACCCGATGCGTGATCGGGCTTTATATCCACAGCATTTCCGGTATCCAGTTCGCGCGCTTGGCGTAAAAACAGATCGCGAGACCATCCGCATGGTCCGGTGACTTGAGTCCGCGCTTTTTCATCTCGTCCTTGCTCTCGATCTTGATCTGTCCCTTGGCAGTGATGGAAAACTTGATGCTCGCGAGCTGGCCAATGAGATGCGGATTGTTCGGGATACGGATTTCATTCTCTTTCTCGAACGCCTCGCGCAATCCCCAGTAGATTTCTGCCTTGAGGTTAAAAAACTTCTCAGGATCGTTTGCCGCGCATCCAAAGTTGACAGGTATGACTGACGTTCCGTTTGACCGGCAAATATCCGTGACGCCTCCACCGACGCCCGTGTCATCCACGGCCACAAATTCCGTTTCAAAATCTTTTGCCGCTTTCTGGAGCTTTCCGGCGGTCTCTGTGGTGTCCTGCTTGCCCGCGGCTTCCACGAGGTCGAACCAGCTACCCGTGCACTTGTAGATCGTGGTGAGGTCATCGCCAAAGCGGGCCACGTCACAGCCAATGCTCTTCGCACCCTCCTCCTTCACGTTTGGATTCTCGACAGCGCGTTCGACCCAGGTGAGAGGGATCAGAGTATCCGTGCCCTCCGTTGGGAAGTTACCGAGCACCTTGGCTTGATAGAGTGGGCTATTCTCTCCCCACTCTGCCTTTCGCTCCTCGATCCACTCGCGTGTCACAGCGCCAGGCACTACCACACGCCCTAGCTTCACGTTTGGATGGTCAAAGCAGGAGATGTGGATCTTGTTGTATATCGGACTCTTGAACGTCTCATAAAACGGTCCTGTGGGGCTGGAAGGGTTGCCGATGTCCACGAGCTTGTTGTTTTCGCCCGTGAGGAGCGACGTGGCGCCGATCCACGTCTCGGGAGCGATGCCAGCACCTTCATCTAGGACGATGAGGAGGTTTGGGGAGTGGAACCCCTGCATCTTCGCGGATCCAAACTCGCGCTGATTGACGCTCTCCTCGGTTGAAAAGCCCAGGGCGTAGTTGCTCTCGTCAATCTTCCACGTGATCTGTAATAGCGTACCGCCCAAGGGCACGCGCGAAGCGTTGTATGCGCTGTGAATCTCTCCCCAGAGGACTTTCTCCACCTGACGCCCTGTGGGGGCTGTGGTGAGGACGATTCCAGGTCGATGGACCGAGAGAAACCAAATAGCGACCCGAGCCATGAGCCAGGACTTCCCGACGCCGTGACCGGATCGGATAGTCGTGCGGCGGTTATGGACGATCGAGTCGCAAATCTCCTCCAGCTTGTCGTAGACAAAGATGTCAGGCCAGCACATCCGAAAAAACTCAACGGGACTTTTTTGGAGGCGCTCGATGTTTGTGATTTTCTTTTGCGGCTTCGGCATAGGCTTGGTTGACGTAATCCGCAAAGTTCGTGACCGTCACCTCTTCCTTCACCTTGATGGCATCCGTCCAGCCGTATCGGTTCTTCATGTTGAAGATCCACGTCACGAAATTGCCTGGGCGCTTGCGGCTGTTCATGGTCGACATTTCGATGCCGATTCGCTCCCAAAAATAACGTCCACGATCGAGTCCCCTTTTTACGGCTTCGGAAAAACTCCCCTTGTAGTATTCTCCGTCCTTTTTTGTCCATTCGTACAACGTATCGCGGTCGATCAATAAATGGCCGCACAGAGCCTCCAAGCTGTATCCAGACGCAAGAAACTCCTCGGCGATGGAGTCCATCTCCGGCTTATATTTTGAGGAATTCTTTGGGCGGGCCATATCAAAATCGTTTTTCAATCAGCCCTCCTACGGTTAGAGTGGTCATATCATCCTTTCACAACGCCAAGCGGCGATAATTCGACGACGATGTCCACCAAGTCCTTTTGAAACGCCATTACCTCCTCAATCGGTTTATACGCTCCCGGAGCCTCTTCCAGATCGTCTTGATTACGCATACCATGAATAATGCCCTGTGCGTCCATCAAAGCTTTCTGTTCCTCAAGGTTGAGTTTTCTACACGCATCTTTGCGACCAAGGCGTCTCCCAGCGCCATGAGAGCAAGACGTAAAGGATTCAGGATTACCCTTACCCACCACCACAAATGACTTCGACCCCATGGACCCCGGAATAAGTCCCGTCTCCCCCTGTCTAGCCGATGTAGCCCCTTTTCGATGCACCAGAACATTCTTTCCAAAATGGTTTTCCAAACGTGCATAGTTGTGGGCAATGTTAATCATCGGGTCAAAAGATGTTTCACGAAGATCTGATGTGCTTAATCCACCTGGATTGGATATAGACGGATGCAACGGGATTACCTCTCTTATCGCTTGCTTGCACCGTTCCATCATGAGCTTGCGGTTGGCAAGCGCGAAGTCTACGCAGTATTGCATCTCACGCATGTACGCGACGCCTTCTTCGCTATCAAGCGGTAAAAACGCCAATTCCCATGACTTCGGTACAGAGGTATGCCATTGTTCGTTCAGCTCAACGGCGAGCTTGTTGTAATGATCCGCGACCTTCTTTCCAAGGTTACGCGAGCCAGAATGGATCATGATCCATACGAAACCGTCACTCCCTTTTTGCAATTCGATGAAATGATTACCACCGCCAAGCGTGCCGAGCTGTTTGAGAGCTGAATTATATTCATTATGGATCACTGGATACCTTGTTATGTCTGGCGTTGCATTATTGAGTCCACTTACAGTATCAGCCCTTGGCATGAGCATCTCGTCCTGCTTTTCTTTGTGATGCTCAAAGCCAACGGGTACGAGCGCACGGATGCATCCTAGAATCGCCTTGACCTTATCCTTTGTGATGTCGGTGATGTTTGTCTTGACCGCGCACATTCCACATCCAATATCAACACCGACAGCATTCGGAATTACAACGCCTTCCGTCGCAAGGATACCACCGATCGGCATCCCATAGCCCTGATGTGTGTCGGGCATGATGGCGACGTGGTGGAAAGCGAATGGAAGATTCGCGATGTGCTTTATTTGGTCCATCGCGCCTGGTTCTGCTTCATCAAGCCAGACCTTAATAGGGATTTTTTCGGTTGAGATAACTTGTTGCATATCATTTCTCCCCCATCTTCTTAAGCTCCTCCCTGAATTTCGCCACGTCCTCCGCCGTCGGTTCCGGCGCCTCTGCCACATCGAGCCGTACCTGCCCGTTTATCGCCTTCGTGCGCATCTTCGCGGGGAGCATAGACGCTTTTTGCCCAAAGATGCGCGCCTGCCACACGCGCTTCATAAATGCGGCAAGGACACTATCCTCTTGCGTCACCATCTCTTTGAGGTTGGCCGTGGTGCTCGGCATGTAAATCATGGGCATATTATTTCCAGTAATTGATGATTCCAAAAATCATAGCAACGGTCACCGCTACCGTAGCGATAGCCATTCCCTTTGTTATTGGCTTGCGCTCATCGCCTATCATGCTGATGGTGCCGATCGCACCGATTATCCAAAATACAATCAACACATATTTGAACCACATAGCTATTTTACGTTTAGAAATTGAATAACCCTTCCCGCAATCTCCTCCGTCAGCCCCGTCTCCCAGGAGGTCTTGAAAAGCGGCTGATCTGGCAGAAAGTCGCTGTCATCGTCGAGGATTGCGTAGCGTTCGACCTCTGGATGTTCTGTGAGCCACGCTTGAATCTCATTCCCGCGTTCGCACGCTTCGACTCCGCCAGAAATCGGAAGATTTGGCGTCACATCGATGCATTTCACCACCTGCCGCTCTACCTCTGCACGGCCATCCTCGAAATATCGCCAGCTTGAAGAGAGGACGACCTTTGCATCAGTTGCTTCGACAATTCTCCCCACCAGAAACGCCATGTAGGGATCAATGCCGATATATCCACGATGGCGCTGTGTCGTTGTTTTACAATTCACGACGCCATCAATGTCAAGAAAAAGGACTTTCATAGCCATTTACGAATTCTTTCCATCTCCGAATTCCTTATCCGCCAATTCATCCAGCGCACCGTTCATGATCGGGTGCCTCCCCAAGCTGATCGCCTTGTCCAAAACCGCCTGATTCCATCCCACGATAATCTGCCCGTTGATGTCGATCACGGGCACGCCCATCTGTCCGGATATTCTGACCGCCTCCTTGGCGTTTTTGAGTTGATTCGTGCTGAGCTCGAAAAAGCGCAGTCCTCGGCTCTTGAGAAACAAGCGGAGCTCGTGGCAATGCTTACATCCTGGCGCTGTATAGATTTTGATGTTCATAAGTGAGAGAAGGTGGCCATTTTGAGAAGGAATGGCCAAACCTTTTACGCGGTCACCCGTGCCTTCCGTTTCGCCCTTATGGTAGAGGGCGGTGGTTACGACGTCCCGCCGAGCTTGGCGAGCTGTGCGCGATCCGCGTTGGGAGGCGCAGGAGCTTCCCCGTGGGGGAGCTCGATCTCGCCCAGGTAAACGAGGCGGATGGTGTTGGTGTCCGCCTTGCCCACGAGCTCCAGGAACGGAGCGTGGTGCTTGAGGAGCCGCAGAATCGCGACCCCGTCCTTGTCCAGCGGGAATGTGAGGATTCCCTTCTTCGTGCGAAGCGTGATCATGCCGTCCTCCTAGTGCGGGTTGATGTCGAGCAAGTCCGTCCAGCGAAGCGAGAGCTGGTACAGCTTCACAGTGCCGTGACGTTCCGTCTCGAAGGTGAAGTTGGGGTTGAGCGGCGCGAGCATACAGATACCGTCGTACGTCTCGCGGCAAAACACCACATTGAGGAGCTTAACCTTGACCCCCGTCTGCAAGAACATGTACATGGTGACCTCCTTGATCCGCGAAGGGTGGGGACAGATTGCCCCCTCCCTTGGTTTGTAGGTTGTGCAGTAGTGGATTTGCACCACACAGGAGACACGGTATTTGTAGGCTGGTTTAGGCCTTAGCCCACGCATTCGGGGCGACCGCTTCCCTACGCTGTTCTGCACGTGATTGCGACGTAGGTCGCTGTGAAGAGGTGATGAACAAGGTTTGACTTGTAGCGAGTCGCGATTCGTTTGGAAATATATCCAAGTTCCAGTTTGGCGGCCCACTCGTTTCTGGGGGTTCTTAGAAGCCCTAATGGGTTTTTCACCCATACCCTTCGGCTCACAGTCCGACATCACCACCTCACAGCGACTTGCGTCGCCCTACTGCTATTGCTTCCGCGGCTGATACCGCTTGAGCGTGATCCGTGCGTTTACGATTTCGGATAGATTCATGGTCCACGGATCCGGCATTCCTGCCGCTTGTGGTGGCTCTGGCCAAATTTCAGCGGCCAATTCCACCGCTTGATTAATTTTGCGTAGGAGTTTGCGGATTGGCTCCTCGACGATTCTACCTGCGTTGATTTCAAGTTGTTCTGGCATACGTTTGATTGATAAATTAATGCTATTTTTGTTTTGATTTGTTGAGCTCCTGTATAGAGCCCGTATTCTCCGATGATGTCACTGAATTCATCATGAGAGCTTTGACGAGACGATCGGCTTTGGTAAGCCACTCGTCCGCCATGAGGTAGCATTCCTGCTTCTGATACTCGACGTACTTCTCGTACGCGTCGCTCAGGTTGCGCAGGAGCTCCTCATCCCTCTGGCCGGCGATCTGGACCGTCCAACCAACCGCGCCGGCCCACTCCTCGAATCCGTCTGCATTGAAGTCGACGGGCACGCCACGGCGTCGAAAAGCTAGGAGTGCTCGCCGCTCCCCGACGACTATGACCGCAAGCACACGGCCGAGCTCCTTCGACGCTGACATGATCGCCTAAGCGACAAGCGTCAATCTACTGGTACGGATGAGTGCTGTTTTTCGTTTGTGGGTCTGGAGGTATGCCTTGGACGACACCTTGACCAACGCACCCACGGCTTTGAGCTTACCGCCAAATAGGACGGGCTTAATTTTAACGATCTCCCCTTTGCAAACAAACGGCTTGCCTTCTTTAGGTCGGCAGAGCCAAGAAACACGAGCATGGACGTGAAACTTCGGCATAAAAGAAACGAATGAGCGCGGTTATTTCCGCCTTCGACCTGAGAGGCTTGTCGTCCTTCCACCGCTTGCGCAATGGTTGGCTCTCAGACCGGAGGCGAACGGCAAGAGTTCCCGTCTTGCCTTTCGCCCTGTTCGTGTTGTGAGCGTACGAAATGAGGTGCGAGTGTGCTCATTCCCGCTGGCGAGGCAGGTGACGGCGCCCATGCTTGTGGTACCGCCGCCATGCCGCCTCACCAGCGAGAGCCGTCTCGGGCTTTCCCCCACCCATCCCATCGCTCTTGATCCGCTGGGCTAGCCGATTGCTCGGACTTCGCCTTCGCAGGGCGCTTGGGATAGGTGGGAGAGGCGAGGTTGACGGCTGTCTTCCTCCCCCGCCCATCTTTCGATCCATCCAGAGAGTCGCGTCGTGATCCGTACTGTGCGCAGGCTAGTGCGCAACACCGTTCGGTGTATCAGGGCGGAAAGAGGGCGAGCGCTCCAGGTGGTTCCTTCGTGATCTCGTCTGGCGTGATGAGGTATTTCGCCATGATCTTCGCCGCGACGCCCGTCTCCAGGAAGTGAGGATTTGAGGCGAGTGCGGCTCGGATGGCTCGGATCACCTTCTCGCGCATGTCTGCCGTGTACTGACTCATATACCTCATCTCCACTCCAGTTTTTCCTTGACGTTGCCGGCGTATTCTTTCCACTCCCCCGTGTGAATCTTGACCCGCCATGAGTCCGTGGCATCGTCATGGAAGGCAGGATCCCCGTCGATGTAAGGTTTTTTCTTTGCTTGCGCGGGCTTGTAGTTCGGATTGAGCGCTCTTGGGTTTGTGCCCATGGCCCTCGGGTTCAGTTTTTTTGATCTGGCCAATCCCCCCACTTGTGGGGGTAAGGGGGATACTGTTCTTTTTGTACTGTTCTTATTCATATATGGATGCGACATGGGTGTCGTATCAGTGGACGACACCGGTGTCGTATCACTCGCCTCTTTTTCCTCTTCTGGAGTGATGCGACAATTTGTCGTATCACTCTCTGTGGACACTTTCTCAACCGGCTGAGTGGCGAAGTAATTTCCCACGATTCGGTACATGTTCGTCTTGCACTTTCCGGTTCGGACAACCTGAATCATCCCGATGAGAACAAGCTCGTCGAGGATACGTTGAACGGTGCGCACGTTGACGCCCATTTCTTCAGCGATAGCGATCTGACCAGGCCAGCACTCATTTTCCCCGTTCGCACGCGTGACAAGCATGCCAAACACGAACCGAGCTCCGAGTGAGAGACCCTTCGTGGCTTTTGGAATCATCCAGAAGCCACCGAATTGCGTTGATTTTTTAGATGATGATTGCATAAGGTGCCCGCACTCCCCTCCCAGATGCCTGGAGGGCGTAGGAGGGGAGATTTTGTGACTTAATGCTTCGCCGATTCGATTTCTCGTTCTACCGCCCTGAGCTCTCGCTCGATCTGCGCCCGCTTCTGTTGCGCGTTGTCCATCGTTTCATCCTGCGCGGCTAGGAAACCTTTGAGGTACGAATGTTTGGCGAATAGCGTGCGGAGAGCTTGGCGTTGAGCTGGGTCTTGGTTCATAGGAGCGAGGTTAGTTCATGATGGCGACTTTGAGATTCTGACGTCCCCACTTCACGGCCGCGGAATGGCTATCGTCGAAGATGTCGAACGTATCCCCGAATTTGGCTTGCACCCAACGAGCTGTACGATCCTCGCAGGTGTAGATCTTCCCGTTGATGGCGACCTTGGTGCCGAGCTTGATCTTGTGTGGGCAAGCGACCGTGATCCCGTGCTTGACCGGCTTTCCTGATGCCGTGATGCACTCCCCTTTGTCGTTCTTGTTGTGGCAGGAGTCGATGCGGCTGTATTTCGTCACAGAGCCTTTGACGACCGTGTAGGCGTCGCCATGCAATCCGTATGAGTCCGAACTGGCGATGGCGTAGTATTCCGCGTCTGTGAGCGTGCGGCCGACCCACGTCCGGGGAGCTTCGATCGTAGCGGCGGCAACCTGCGGAACCTGGACCTGTTTATTCAGCGAGCGCGCGATGACGATGGAACGGATGGTGCCGAGGGCGACGAGGGTGAGGAATACCGTGACCACGATGGTCTTTACGACGTTCACGGTCTCCCCGTATCGGCCCTTGGCGTCTCGCATTTGAATTACGCGTTGCATACGCTCTCCTTTCCGGCCTTGTTCGCCACGAGGCGAGAAAGGCGCTCAATGATTGCCGGATACTGCTCTGATACAAGGTCGTAGTTCGTCAGGGTCTTGATAGTGACATTCCACTCTTCTACTGATTTTGGAAGGAACCCGAGGGATTGCGTGAGGCGAACGATCTCGATCCTCTGTTTCGCGTCCTCTTCGATACGACGTGCTTCTGCTGGCGTCTCGTCGACCGTGGTGACCTGGACCGGTCCTGGCTTTGGAGTGGCGATCTCTGTTTTCTGGATGATCCGTGGCTCTTCCGCGTTATCTGCCTGCCCCATCTCCTCGTGCGTATAAAGATCAGAGAGCTCGTTCGGGAATGCCTTGCGCAAAGCGAGGGACTCGGCACACTTGGCAAGCATGAGGTACGGCATCCGTTTCCACATGGGTCCGGCATCCTGCTTGTACTCCTCCCAGCGAGCGACGCCTGTGTAGGCGTAGCGTTGACCCTGCGTGAGGCGCCAGACGGTCACAGAGGCTTTGTTTGGGTTCGGTGCCGATTCTGTGTCGTAGATGGCCTGGTCAATGCCTGCGAGCTGTTTGGTTCGCGCGGCGATTGCGCGAAAGCCGTCGATGGAAACCTGGATAGTCGCTCCAGCTCCCCGTTTGATGCAATAGATCTGTTTGGAAAATGGGGAGAGTCCTACGCTCTTACAGACCGTTAGGAAGTATCCGACCTCGGTATCCGTGCACCCTTTGGCGATCTGGTTACGGATAATCTCTTTTTCTTCTTGGGTGTACTTGTCGATCGTGCGCAGATTAGCCGGAGTGATCGCTGTCGTGGGGTTGCTTGATGGCATATGGCGTTATGAATATTTTAGTAAAAGGTTGGCGATGTACGTTCTGGCATCAGCTCGCTCTTCCTCGCTGTATGTGTTTGGGCGAGAGATGGCTATGAGGGCACCGATCAGGTCACTGGCCTCCTTGACGTTGAGCGCTCGCATGGCGATCAGCTCACGGATCCGTGGTTCGCCGATGTCCGTCCCAAGGCACCAGTGGAGCTGACGGAGGGCACATTCGCCCTGTTTATCCGTCATTGGGCTTGGCATACGGTTTGCTCTTCGCGAATGAGGGTGAGCGCGTGCTCGTAGGCAGAGAGGACGGCGCGGATTTGGTCCGCCTGTTCCTTCCGGCCTTTCTCGATGGCGACGACCCGCATCTGCTGGTAGAGGCGAATCATCTTGCTGATGACCTTCGTGGCATGTGGCATATGGCTTAAAAAAGAGGAGTAAGCTTGTAGGCTGACTCCTCTCGGTGTTTTGTGCTCTTTACACAAAAGCGCCCGGGATTTCTCCCGGGCGCTTGTTTTAGCCACGTTTTTATGTCTGACGGGTCATTGTGAGACCAAGCATTAGCGCTTGGACCACTGTGGTGCGCGACGGGCACGCTTCAGGCCTGGCTTCTTGCGTTCCTTGGCGCGTGGATCGCGCGTGAGGTAGCCGAGCTTTTTCAGGACCTTGCGATAGGCTGGGTTCAAGGCGCAGAGGGCGCGAGCAATACCCAAGCGGACCGCTTCTGCCTGCGCGTGTGGACCGCCACCGTTCACCAAGGCGCTGATATCCATGGCCGTTTCCATGGCAGTGGCCTTGAGCGGCTGGATGCTGATCAAGCGGGTTTCAAATGTTTTGAAAAATTCATTGCCTGGCTTGCCGTTCACCACGAACGAGCCTTTGCCTCCTGTGGCCATGCGCACACGAGCAATGGCAGTCTTGCGACGTCCCAAAGCACGAATAAACGTGCCAGGAGCCATCACAGGGACAGGTTCCACAGCGGCGGCTACTGTTTCCACAGCAACAACCTCTGCCTCCTCCTCAACCTTTTCCGCTTTGGGCTTGCGCACGCGCGGGGTTGCAGACTTGGTTACACGCTTTTTTGTCTCTTTTGTTTCTTCGGTCGTAGCCATAGGATTACGCAATCACCAAACGCATCAGGCGCGTCTTTTGCGTCCGATTCTTAGGAAGCATGTACTTGACCGCGTGCACCAGGATCTCGCCTGGTTTCTCTTGCTGAAGTTTTGCCACAGGCAAACGCTTCACACCACTCGGACGGTTCGAGGAGCGGAACAATTCCTTTTGCTCCATCTTGCGTCCGGTGTAGATCAGCTTATCTGCGTGCAAAACCTTCACAAAGGCACCTGTGTCCAAGTGCGGAGTGTAGTCTGGCTTGTCTTTTCCCATCAAAATTGCCGCGATGCGCGTCGCCAAACGACCAACCGGTTGTCCGGCGGCATCGATGGTGATGGTTTCGCGTTTGCCTCGTACTGAGACGGGCACGTGTGCATTTCGTTTCCAGGCCATAGAGATTATTTCACCAATTGCATCTGCGCCATCTCTGCGCCATCGCCCTTACGCGTGGTCAGCTTGATGATGCGTGTATAACCGCCGAGGCGTGCTTGATAGCGAGGCCCCAGCTCTTCCAGCACCTTGTTTACCGCAGATTCCACGGTCAAGGTTTTGAGGAGAGCCCGACGCGTTGTCAGCGACTTGGTCTTTCCTTTGGTAATCAGTTTTTCTACGAATGGTTTGACGGCCTTTGCCTTGGCAAGGGTCGTATTCACCTGTTCGTACAAGATCAACGACGTCGCAAGGTTCCGCAAAAGCGCCCGGCGAGCAGTCGAGTTACGATCCAGTGTTTTTCCTACGCGTTGATGTCTCATACGTTAAGGCTGGCTGAGTTTAGGACGACTCTTCCGAGTACGTCAAGTCCTTGAGTGGATTCATGTGATCCTGGAGGATCGTTACGGCCTGGTTGACCGCATCAAGCGGGTCAACGGCTCCGTCTGTTTCCACGCGGAGAACAAGCTTATCAAAGTCTGTTTTCTCACCCACACGCGTCTGTTCTACCTTGTACGATACATTGGTCACCGGGCTGTAGAAGGCATCCACAGCAATGGTGCCGAGTTCCATCTTTTCCTTGCCACGCTCTTCTGTTGGACGATAGCCTCGACCTGGGCCGATCCAGACTTCCATCTCCAGTTTTGCGGCAGAATCCGTCAACGTGGCGATGTGAAGCTCTGGATTAACGATTTCCACGAGTGCATCCTTCGAAAAGTCCTTGGCCGTTACTTCCTTCTCCCCTTTGATGGTGAGCGAAAGCTTGACCGGCTCCTCTGAGAACAACTTCATGCGTAAGGCCTTGAGGTTGAGGATGATTTCGAGCACATCCTCCTTTACATGCGGCAAGGTAGAGAACTCGTGGTCCGCACCTTTGATTTTGACCGCTGTCACCGCCGCACCAGGCAACGAAGACAGGAGTACGCGCCGCAAGGCGTTTCCCAGGGTCGTCCCGTACCCCTGAGCGCACGGCTCGACGATAAGGACGCCCTCATGAGGACGTTCTCCGTGCAGAAACCGGATTTTGGATGGAAGCATGACTGGCTCCATAGAGGAAAGATCTATTCCCGCGTGCCCACTGGGCGGCGAGCAACAGGAGGGAATTAACGTGAGTAGAATTCAATAATGAGTTTTGGCTCGAACGCTTGTTTCAACTCTTCGCCAGCCGGGAGAGACGTAACCTTCGCTGTCAAAGCTCCTGCATCCACAGACAACCAGGATGGAGTTTCTGTACGCTTGGTCAACGTTTCGGTGATGTCTTTCCAAAGTCCCTTCTTTTGTTTGTTCTCACGCAAGGTGATCACATCGCCGATGCGGACGCGATAGGAGGGAATATTCACGGTGGTGCCGTTCACCTGAAAGTGTGCATGGCCAACTGCCTGACGAGCCTGCGCCCGTGTTTTGGCAAAACCCGCACGATAGACCGCGTTATCCAAACGCGTTTCCAGCAACTGCACAAGCACTTCGCCTGTGTTGCCATGACGCTTGGTCGCCTCCGTGAAGAGCTTGCGGAACGGTCGTTCCATCAAGCCATACATGCGCTTTGCTTTTTGCTTTTCACGCAACTGTTTTCCGAAGTCCGTAATACGGCTACGGCTGGTAGGTCCATGGACGCCAGGGGCATAGGGCCGACGGGCGAGTGCACGCGCATGGCTGGCACGATCACTGATCGGCATGCCTTCGCGGCGTGACATTTTTGCGGTTGATTTGATTCTCATAGAGAGGTGAATCCTGTACGGAAGGCGTTACACGCGACGCGGGCGAGACGGCCGGCATCCGTTATGCGGAACAGGCGTCACATCCTTAATCGAAAGCACATTCAAATTATTTGCGTTCAAGGCACGAAGAGCGCCCTCACGACCCTGACCCACGCCTGTCAAAAAGACATGCACATCCTTGAGACCCACATCGTGGATCTTCTCGGACAATTCACGCACGACCACAGATGCGGCGTAAGGCGTAGCCTTTTTCGGACCCTTAAAGCCCGCACCACCAGCACTCGCCCATCCAATCACATTCCCGTTCATATCCGTTGCCGTGACGATCGTATTATTGAACGTCGCCTGGATAAACATCTTACCCTGGGGCACTTGTGCGCGTGCTTTTTTGGTTTTCTTTGGCTTTGCTTTGACAACCTTCTCCGCTTTTTCGGATGCAGTTGCCTCTGCCGCCTTTTTCTTTGTTTCTTCGCTCATAGCATCAGAAGATTATGTCTTTTCAAGCTTACGTTTACCAGAACCCATGGTGCGACGTACATTGCCGCGTACCGTACGGGAATTGGTTTTGGTTCGCTGACCACGCACGGGCAATCCCTTGATATGACGCGTGCCGCGATAACAACCAATTTCTTTCAAGCGCTTGATATTCGTAAGCACTTCACGGCGCAATTCGCCTTCAACCTTATACTTCTTTTCCACCTCTTCACGTAACTTGTTTGCCTGTGCCTCGGACAAATCCTTAACACGCACTTCACTCGGAATGCCTGTGGTCTTCAAAATCTTACGAGCGCTGGTCGAACCAATACCGAAAATATAAGTGAGCGCAATATCCGTGCGCTTGTTCAATGGGAGAGAGACTCCGGCGATACGTGCCATAATATTTTATTATCCTTGACGCTGTTTATGTTTCGGATTCTTTTTGCAAATCACGACCACGCGACCCTTGCGACGGATCACTTGGCACTCACGGCACATGGCCTGGACAGAGGATCGAACCTTCATAGCGAGATCTTGAGAGAATAGCGTGAATCGTGGATGAGAGTAGGCCGAAGCGTTTTTATACGCAACGGGCGCAGACGAAAGAGCCGCCGGCGACGACCGGAGGGGTCCAACATCTGCTTTTCAAGGCCTATAATCTATATGTTATGCGACCTTTTGTCAAATCGTAGGGGCTCATTTCGACCTGAACCTCGTCGCCAGGCGTTAGTCGAATGCGGTTCATCCGCATTTTCCCCGATAGATAACACAAAATCTCCTGCCCGTTCTCCAGTTGAACCCGGAAACTCGCCGCAGGAAGATTCTCCTGAATCTTGCCTTTCAGAACGAGGAATTCCTTGTTCGGAGAGCTATGTTTAGCGCACATACGGACAGCGCACAGAATGGATCATGGGCGTACGCACAAAGAAAAACGATTTAGTGGCACTATTCTAGCGGAATATAATAACAAGGTCAAGCGAAAAAGGGGATAAATAAACGACCGCAGGGCAAGAATACACCGTGCGGTCAGGAAATTGGGTTCTGGACAGGGCCAGGAGCAAGAGCCTTCTGGGTCAAAGAAGCCCCTGCGTGGGGAAGCCCGAAGGAGGACAGGGCCGCAAAGGCCTCTTCAACCAATGCTCTGTCCAGAACGACCCACAAATCACCATAAGATCGCTCCCCCGTCAAGCCTCACCAGAGAAAAACCAGCCTCTGTAAAGGCTGGTCTTCTCCCTACCCGACATTTAGCCCAGGATTGCCTTGATGCGTCGTACACCCGCCGAAACCGCTTCCTCCTTCAAGATCTTAAATGTCTTCAGCTCCCCCGTATGTTTCACATGAGGACCTCCACAGATCTCTCGTGAAAACGGGGCTAACGGATCGCCAACCGTATAGACTTTGACCTTGTCCCCATACTTTTCGTCAAAAAGCCCCATAGCGCCCAAAGTCTTTGCCTCAGCAACCGTCATTTCCTGCAAGGTCACAGGCAGATCTTGCCGAATGGCGCTGTTGACCAGCTCTTCGACTGTTTGTACCTGTTCAGGCGTCATTTTGTCTGGGTGAGAGAAATCAAACCGCAAGCGTTCAACCGTAATATTGCTTCCCCGCTGTTCAACATGGGTGCCGAGCACCTTCCGGAGTGCGGCCTGGAGCAAGTGTGTTGCCGTATGCAACTGCGTTGTTTCTTCCGTACTATCTGCCAGTCCGCCCTTAAAGACACCCGCCGAAGCCGTGCGTGACAGGTCCTGATGCTTCTTAAATTCCGTGACAAATGCCTCATGGTCCACGGTTCCGCCCTGTTCTTTGACGATCTCTTCCGTCATCTCCACAGGAAACCCAAACGTCGAAAACAGAACAAACGCCTGTTCACCAGTGATGCTATTCGTTTTTGCCATCATTTTTTCCAGCTCACGTGTCCCCTTTTCTACGCTCTTCCCAAACTTCTCTTCCTCTTTTTTCAGCTCCATGAGAACGCGTGCGGCGTTTGTCTCGAGTTCTGGATAAGCTTCTCCATAGGCTCCGATGACAGCCAAAGCAACTTGTTCGAGCAATGGCCCTGTCACGCCAAGGCGTCGCCCCTCACGGATCGCGCGACGCACCAGCCGACGGACAATATAGCCCTGGCCCACGTTTGAAGGGACGACCCCGCGTGGATCCCCCATGACAAACGTGGCAGATCGCACATGATCCGCAACAATACGAAAGGACCGATCCACTCTCTGATCTCCCGCGTTATACGCCTTGCCGGAAACCTCCGCTATGGTATGCATGATCCCCTGCAAAGCATCTGTATCAAAAATCGTCGGTACGCCCTGTAACACCTTTGCCATGCGCTCTAAGCCCATGCCTGTATCCACGTTCTGCTGTTTCAAGGGAAGGAATGCCCCATCTGTCTGCTTGTCGTACTGCATGAATACATCGTTCCAAATCTCGATAAAACGACCGCAATCACAATTTGGATGACACTTCTCCCCAAACGCCGTGTCGTGTGGCAACCCTGTATCATAAAACATCTCCGTATCTGGACCGCATGGACCGGTTTGCCCCGCAGGCCCCCACCAATTCTTCTTTTTCGGATACGCAAAGATACGCGGCCCTTGTTCCGTGATCGTTGGTTCATCCATGCCCGCGACCCCCACATCTGCCGCAATGCCCTTCATTTCAAATTGCGCCTGCCAAATGCCAATAGATTCCTCATCCCGAGGCGCATCTGCATCACCTTCAAACACCGTCACATAGAGTTTTGATGCATCCATACCAAACCAGCGGGCATCCGTGAGAAGCTCAAATGACCACGCGATCGCCTCTCGCTTAAAGTAATCGCCCAGCGACCAATTCCCAAGCATCTCAAAAAACGTCCCATGGCGATTGTCGCCCACCTCATCAATATCATCCGTACGCATGCATTTTTGCGCACTCGCCAGCCGCTTGCCTGCCGGATGCACTTCCCCCAACAAATACGGGACCAGCGGGTGCATGCCAGCGGTCGTAAAGAGTACGGTTGGGTCATTTTCCGGAATCAATGATGCCGAAGGGATGATCGCGTGTCCTTTTTCACGAAAAAACTCGAGATATTTTTGGCGAATTTCATGGGTTTTCATACAGGGTCAGGGTTATGCTACTCACTCTTCGGCGTCTCGACAAGTTGCGGCAAAGCAACAGGCGTCTCCGCAACCACGTTCGGCGCCTCTGAAGAAATCTCTCCCAGAGGAAAATGCTGGTAGAGCATTTCTGCGTGGTTCACAAAGACCTTGAGCAACGAGGCATCCACCTCTGGAATATGTTGATCAGCAAGATGCAATAGAAGATACGCCTTCTTATTGCCCTCAGATCGATCAGACGGCACCACCAATATCTCCTTTTCATCCTCAGAAAGGACAAAACTATGCGAAAGATTACGCTCATGAATCGTACGGAGATCGCGATTTGCCACACGAAATACAAATCCTTGACCATTGTGAAGAAACTCTCGGTCGGTCCGAAGCCTGTCGTGATCCACGAAACGCAACAGCGCTGTCTCTGCGCCTACAGCAGAACACGCATTTGACATCAGGGACTGAAACAGCTCCTTTGAGATATGTCTCTGCCCGGCAAGCGTAGAGGTTGTATCGTTCGCAACCTGCTTCAAGAGCTCAATCTTCCGATTCACAGAGCCGATATACTGATAGGACTCCATGAGTTCCATCTTAGCCTTTTGATATTGCCCCTGCACTTGTTCACGTTCTTTTTCACGGCGCTCCATCAAGCGTTCGTAGAGCGTAAAGGTCACAATCCCTGCTAACCCAAAAATAAAAATAGTGATTTCCTCCAGTGTTTCTTCGGCAATCCCAATATAATTATTGCGATAAAGCGAAGGAGAAAGAACGGCCAGCACAAAAAACAAGAGGTACACTAACGAAATCCACTCAAGACGTTTTTGGCGGATGTCCATACGCAAAGGATAACGATTCGTCACGAATAAATCCACCACCCAGACATTCATCTCCTGCGTAAAAAACAGCGGACTGTCCCGGGGCTAATGCCCACACAGGACGATCAAAATGTACGCGGGCTGTTGTTGTGTTTGTATCAAGGGTCAGTGTTGCCGGCTCTGCTATCTGTCGATAACGAATCGCGACCTCTCCTCGTGACGGCATCTGAGCCACCTCGCCTATCCAGTGAACGTGATCCACTACGGCATCTGAAGCAAATAGCAACGGATCCTCATGATCCGGAACTACGATCAGACGATTCTGCGCACGGTCCTTCTTTGCCACATACCATGCAGAACGATCTTTGCTCACGAGCAATCCTTGGCGCTGACCAATCGTATAGGCATCAAGCCCGTCATGACGGCCAATGACAACGCCGTCTGCGGTCACAATATCCCCTGGTGTTGGTGGATTGGCCTTACGCAAAAAATCATGATAATCAAGCTTCCCCACAAAGCAAATTCCTTGGCTATCTGGCTTTTGTGCCGTAGGAAGGCCTCGCTCCTCTGCAAGACGACGCACCTCTGACTTTGTGAGATGTCCAATAGGAAACAGCGTCTGCTGAAGTGCCTCCTGTGAGACACGATGGAGAAAATAGGATTGATCTTTCTCTGTATCCTTTCCTCGCCACAAATGCGCTTTCCCCTGTTCATCCCGCGTGACCTGCGCATAATGCCCCGTTGCCACATAGTCAAACGACCGACGAAGAGCCTCTTCAAAAAAGAGGCCAAACTTGATTTCCTCGTTACACAAAACGTCAGGATTCGGCGTGAGCCCTTTTTGTGACTCTTCCAGCAACCTCCGGAGAACCCGCTCACGATACTCTGTCTCAAAATCAAACGTCAGCAAGGGGATATCCAAAGCCGCACACACACGCATGGCGTCACGACGCTCTCCGCGCCACTGACACTCCCCGGTCCAAAGATCCTGCGTATCTGACCAGTTCTTCATAAAACCACCCACAACCTCATATCCCTGATCCAAAAGAAGCGCCGCGGAAAGACTCGAGTCAACCCCTCCAGACATCCCAACAAGCACCCGTGGTTTACGGATGTTTTGCGAGAGTCGCGTCAAAGAAGCACTCGTCATGTTGGCGAGGTTATACCAAGAAATACAAATAATGTCACGCCGTGAGGTTTACTATTTGACAGGGGTGTTTGTGTTCTGACTTGCGGCTTTGACCGTCTTCTTTGTGGTTTTTGCAATGGGAATCGCGCTGAATCGATCGCACAGCGGCACAACTGCCATGCGATTTGCTACAGGAATACGCCGGATCAAAAATCGGCTTGAGCCTGCTTGCAAGGATCCGAGCCGCACACCGAACCCAAGGGTATAGCCTGCTTGCTCCACTTCTCTCACCACGTCTTCGGTCCAACTCCCAAATGGATAGGCAAACGTCTGAATAGGATGGCCCACAATCTTTTCCAAATCTTCCTTTGATCCTTTAATCTCAACAGAACGCGCCGCTGTGCGCCCCATCTTCCCAAGATAGACATGATGACGCGTATGCGATCCAATCGTAATCAAACCACTGGCATCCATGTCACGAATCATGTCTTTTGTGACGTGCGCTGGGCTTGAAAAGACATTGGAGATGATAAAAAACGTTGCCTGCATCTGCAAGCGTTTCAACACAGGAAACGCATACTCATATTGATCGCGAAATCCATCATCAAACGTAAGGATCACGGGTTTGGATGGGAGAATATCCCAACCGTACGTCAGCGCACGACGCAGATCATCTGCGGAAATCGTATGATAGCCCGCAGAAACCAAGGACTCCATCTGTGCAGTAAACGATTCTGGCGTGACCATGTATCGCCGCTCTTTCAATGGTGTTTTTGCAGTGATGGGTGCGATACGATGATACATGAGGATCGGAATACGCATCCCAATTTCTCCAGGCTCCAACACAGGATCGCCTGCCACACGCTCCAAATAATCCAAGGAGGGCATAACAAGCGACGCAAATGCAGAAGATGTAACAGATAGCGCAAATCCCGGCGCTGTTTCTGTCACAGACGTAGCAGGCACAACATGATCATCACGCTGAGAGACAGGAGAAGAGCCAACAGGCAACAAGAACATCGCCATCCCCGCGCATACAAACGCAACGAAGACAGTCACGGCGATCACCAAAGGAACATGTCTATGCATGAAGAGCTCAAAGAAAAATGGGGCCACAGCTTACGCACGATGACCGGCGAGTTGTCCGCATGATGCGTCAATATCTTCTCCAAAGGTCACACGATGCGTGGCATTGATGCCCGCACGCCGAAGCGTTTCTAAAAATGCATCACGCGTTTCTCGATCCGAGGCGGTAAACGCGCCGGTCTTATGATACTTGATCAGGTTTACGTGCGCCAGGCGTTTCATAGGCGAAAGAAGGTCCACAAGCTCCCTCGCATGCGCTGGGCCATCGTTCACATCTCGCAGAAGCAAATACTCAAAGGTAACGCGACGGTTTGTTTTGTCCATGTAGGTTTGCACGGCCTTCATCAATGTATCTAAAGGATAGGCACGATTCACCGGCATGATCTCTGAACGGATGGCGCTCGTCGCCGCATGTAAAGAAATGGCAAGATTCACCTGAAACGCCTCGTCCGCCAAGCGGAGGATGCCTGGCACAATGCCACACGTAGAAACAGTCATGTGTCGCGCACCCAATCCAAAACCATCCGCACGATTCAACAGCTTCAGTCCGCCCAGCACCGCATCATAGTTATGAAATGGCTCCCCCATGCCCATGACCACGATGTGCGTCACGCGCGCCTGCTCTTTCTGAAGGAATCGCGCTACCTGTATGGCCTGCTCATAGACCTCTTCCATGGTCAGGTTGCGTTGAAATCCCTGGGCACCTGTCGCACAAAATCCACACGCCATCGCACACCCCACTTGTGAAGAAACGCAAACCGTATTTCGACCATCCTCGTGGCGTAACAGCACAGTTTCTATCCGTGCTTCATCTGCACAACGAAACAAAAACTTCACGGTGCGTCCGTTCTCACTTTCCTGCTCCTTCACGGTCGTCAACACATCCCAGGGCAAGGCAAGAGCGCAGGCGTCCCGCAATGTTTTCGAAAAGACCGTTACTCCATCCCATGAGCCTGCAAGGTCCACAAAATACGCCCGCGTGACTTGCGCGAGGCGATACGCCGGCTCCTTACGTTCCGCAAGGAATGTCTGTAAACGGGTCAACTCCATAGGCGTGCACAGTGCTATGAACAGCAAAAAACGTCAAGCGGATCCTCTCCTACAAGCCATACGTGAGCAAAGAAACCACGGCAAACACCGTTGCGACAGTCAATGTGCCTACACCGACAGAAACCGCCAGCTGAAGACCAGCGATCTTTGCCACCATCAGAGCCGCGACCCCAAGCACCTGCAAAACCATTTTAATTTTTCCATACTGATTGGCAGAGGCGATTTCACCGTGCCCCTTACGATACCAGGCGCCCAAACCAATCATGACCTCAATCAAGACGATAATCAGCGCAAATAAAACATTGACCGCCTCTGCCACAAACAAGACGACCGTAGAACCAATCAGAATTTTATCTGCCACCGGATCAGCAATGGTCCCCCAAATCGTGATTTGCTTCCGTACACGCGCAAGAGAACCATCCAGCGCATCTGTAAACGCGGCAACAAGAAAAAATGCCAACGCAAGCGCCCATTGTTCACGCCAGAGAAACCAAAGCACAAACGGCGTGAGGCACAGCCGGAGGACCGTCAAATGGTTAGGCCGAACAGCTTGTGGAACAAGCGGAATGATAAGCTTGGCAAATATCTTATCATGCGGAAAAAGCTGGACGTTCTCATTTGTCATCAACATAGGAGATAGGCTCTAGTAATAGGATACGGCAAACGCACCTGCCCGACAACGTCGCTTGAACCGTTCGCTGTTTTCCTCCATGATGTGTTCATGTCTCTCTTTGCCCGGCTTCGTTGGAGCGATACAGCCCTCCTCTTTGGAAGCGCTCTCTTCTTAGGGATCCTCGGTACCTGGCTTGCTGGAGGGCGGCTCGCACTAGGGTATACCCTATTTGTTTTTCTCTACTTCAGCCATCGTTTTGGCAAACACCTCAGCCCCTCGCTCCCCCCAACCCTCTCCTGGCTCATCGGAGCACTGACCCTGCTCGCAACACAATCCATCGTTCAGACACTCTGGTATTACGCAGGATGGCGACTGGATCAAGCAAGCGATGCCTACACCCTGGCATGCGCCCTTCTTCTCCTCATCCCCTGTCTCTTTCTCCCTGATGCAACACCAGCACAAGACCGGCCGCTTGCTGTAGGCGAGGAACCGCTTGTCCCCGTGGCTGTATCTTTTATTGATCAACACACACCCACGCCTCCTTCAACGACAGAACACCCTAACCACACACTGCGCCGTTGGCCATGGCTCCTCCTTCTTGCCGCTTGTTCGGGAATAGCCGCTCTTTTTTTCTTACGTGTTGCTTGGTTGTCCGGAACAACAGAAAGCATTCGTGCCCCTTGGGCGCTCATGCCTGCAGGCACGTTTGCCGCGATCGCCATCATGAGCATTGCCGGATGGATCGCCGCGCACCGCCAAGCTCAACCCTGGCTCCTTGCTCTTTTGGCAACGGGAGCGCTTGCCCCCGTATTTTTCTTCACCATCCTAATCTACCAAAGCGGTTTTGGCTTTGATGGATTTTTGCATCGAGCGAGCGAAACCATCCTGCTCTACACGGGCACTCTGCATCCAAAGCCATTTTATTATATTGGGCAATACGTCTTCACCACATGGTTTGCCCGTCTCTTTGATCTTCCCTTGCATGGCATAGACCTTGCCCTTGTTCCAAGCATGGGGCTTCTGCTTCCCTGGATCCTTTTCGCGAGCTTTCGCAAGCATCTCCGCATAGCTTGGATGCTCCCCGGCCTTCTCATCCTCCTCCCTCTCACGGCATTCATTACAACAACACCGCAGTCATTCGCCTATCTGATAGGCCTCATGGCGCTCATCCTTGCCACGACCGATGAGGTGAATCCGCTTCCGAGCCTCACCCTCGCGCTTTGGTCTGTGGCTATTCATCCGCTCGCCGGCCTTCCTCTGCTTGGGGCAACGATCCTCATGGCCTGGATCCGCTGGCAAATACACCATCATCGAAGACCACTCCGATCCTGGCTCACCTGGCTCGTGATCATAGGAACGTGCGCGGTCATTCCTGGTGCATTTTTTCTTCTCGGTCAACAAAGCGGCACACAGGTTGCTTGGAGCACCGCCGTATTCCGCGATCTCTCCTATTTTGTTCAGAGCCTGCTCACGCTCCTCAATCCACCCACCTCTCATGCGGCATTATGGGCTGACTGGGCTTCGGTCATGGGTTTTCTTCAACCCATAGCCCTGCTCCTCTTAGCGATCCTAGGCATCGCAAAAGACACAACCCATCGCGCGGAATGGATTGCCGCCACAGTCCTTGGCCTTGGTATGGCGCTCGCAGGCTATCTACTTCGTGCCTGCGGAGACTTTGCTTTTCTCATTGATTACGAACGAAGCAACTACGCAGATCGACTCTTCCTCCTCTCGTCACTCTTCCTGTTACTTCCTGCCCTGGTTGGTTTAGCAACTGCCATGGCGCGAGGTCTTCGCGGCTCCCCGATCCCCTCCGCAACGCTCCTCCTCTTCCTCGCGGCCTGGAGCAGTGCCCACATCTACAACGCCTTTCCCAAGCATGATGCCGCAACCATCTCTCGCGGATGGAGCGTGGGCCAAGCAGACAAAGAAGCCGTACGCTGGATCGACATGGATGCCAATCACGTGCCATACACCGTGCTTGCCAATCAATCTGTCAGTGCCGCGGCTATAGAAGCCTTTGGGTTCAAACGCTATGCGCAAGATATCTTTTATTATCCTATTCCCACGGGCGGCCCGCTTTATCAAGTCTTCCTGAAAACTGCCTTTGGCCACCCAACTGCCTCAACAATCGCGGAAGCTGGGCGCTTAGGACAAAGCAAACGTGTGTACGTTGTCATGAATGATTATTGGTGGGACGTAGGACGTATGAACGAAGAACTCAGCGCCATTGCAAATAGCGAACGAAGCATCCAACAGGGTAAAGTCATCGTGTACCGTTTCGACCTTCCCTAAAAAAAAGACTTTCACTCTCCACGAAGTGCTTCTGTAAACCGTGCTTGATAGCGTGATCGTTCGTGCTGTTCTGCGATCATTTTCATCGACATGACCGCCTGCTGATAGACGTGCTCTTCTATGAGTGACTGGATGGCTTGCTTCCATGCACCTAAGTCCTGCGCTGGACAGATAATCCCTGCGCCACGCAGCGTTTCGCGTATTCCACCTTTGTCCGACGCAATAACCGGCAAGCCAACACTCGCGGCTTCCAGAATAACGGTTGGTTGATTTTCTTCGATCTGCGACGGCACGAGCAACACGTCTGCCTCGCGCATACGTGCGAGCACCTGCTCAGGCGAGGCAACGCCAAAAGCATGGATGCGTTGCGAGTGTTCCAGTAACGCATTCATGTCTGGCCCTGTGCCCACGATCTCCATGAGGAACGGCACATCCAGTTCATTCAGCAAACCCGCAAGAAGATTCGCGCCTTTGTCTTCAGACACGCGCCCCACGAACAGGAGGCGCAAAGGCGCATGCAAGGCACGATCAAACGTCTGTGCAACAGGCGCGGGGTTTGGAAGAACCATCGATAATCCCTTGGAAAAAAAACCTCTGCGCTTATGTTCATCCAATAGCCATTGCGTGGGTGTCACCACCACATCCGGCTGACCAAGCGCTCTTCGACGCAAGGAAGACCACAATCGTTGCCACCACGTGATCGCTACGGCAGACACGAGCTGACCGGACGGCTCAAACAGCTGTACATCATGCAAAACATGGAACCAACGAACAAGGTGATGCGTACGAATCGCTTGCGGCGTCGCAAATCCGCACCCCGTAAGATTATGTGTGATTAACACCTCAGGCTTCCATGCAACAATCTCTGCGACGGTCTCGTGAGATGGCCACAAATCGCAAACATGTCGTAGGAGACGGACAGGTACAGAACGCGAAAACCAAGTGATCTGTGGATGCCACACACGCACCTCATGCCCCGCAGAACGTAAAACGTCAACCTGAAGCGCGGCAATCTGCCCTGCGCCCCCTTTGGCCTCTGGAGGAAACGCATTGGTTAAGATCGCGATGCGCATACACGTTGATAAATCTGCATCAAACCATCGATATGCGTGTCCCACGAAAAGCGCTCCACTGCCAGTCGACGCGCCTCTCGCCCCATTTGCGCGCGGCGTACAGGATCTGCGGCCAGTGATGCCATAGCATTCGTCAGAGCGACCACATCTTTCGGAGGAACGAGCAGACCTGTTTGGCCATGAAGAACCACTGTACGCACGCCTGGTAAATCTGAGGCAATGACCGGCACACCACAGGATTCAGCTTCCAACGCGGCCAATCCAAAAGCCTCCGCAGAAGAGGTCGAAGGAAACACAAACACATCCGCTGTACAAAACGCATCGCGCAACGTCACGGCATCCAACCGGCCAAGAAAATGCACACGATGCGCTATACCGAGAGCTCGCGCTTGATCCTCGTACGTCGCGCGAAGATTGCCTTCGCCCACGATCAACAGATGCGCATGCGCATCGATGGACGCAAATGCTCGCAGTAACTCTTCCACGCCTTTAAAGGCGTGCGCCTGATCAAGGCCACCTACAAACAAAAATGTAGGCGCGTCAGATGGCACGCTAAATCGTTCTCGTGACGACGATCCTGGCGCAAAAAACTCTGTGTCCACGCCAAATGGCAGTTCCACCACCCGATCGATGTGCTCGGCAAACCATGGCTCCAGCGAGGAGCGATGCGCATAATCAAATGAAGAGACAATGACCGTTGCGGCACGTGACAATAAATACGGCTGAAGCCACTCACGATGAATATCTACCGCCATCCCCTTCCATCCTTCGGGTTTTGCATCCATGTGAAATGTGACTACCACCGGGATGTGCCCACGACGCCACAACAACCGTTCTGCGGTTCCGTAAAAGGGATAATGTAAATGCACGACGTCCGTTTGCCGGAGACGCGCATCAAGCCCTCGTAAAATCGCACCGTTGCCTATACGTAATGCAGGTAATCGCTCAAAAGAACTGCGCGCTTCCTCCTGAAGATCTGTGAGGGGCTCAGGCGCAATCAAGCGCGCATCAAGAGACCGCGCACGCAAGAGCGCCACCTCCTTGGCGGCAACCGTACCAATCCCCCCGATTTCCGGAGGCGCAGTACATGAGAGATGAGTGAT